>Ga0207694_10000256_pt1 | contig 50550 bp, 43 predicted proteins | sample KBSC34metaG_FD_184353 | JGI IMG/M metagenome (GOLD analysis project Ga0207694, IMG submission 184353) | Corn rhizosphere microbial communities from Kellogg Biological Station, Michigan, USA - KBS C3-4 metaG (SPAdes) (version 2) | ecosystem: Host-associated > Plants > Roots > Rhizosphere > Soil... | reverse complement strand
CTTTCACGGCAAGCCCGAAATGGTCGAGGCCCGGATGCGGATGCGGTGGCGGCGGGTTGACGGCGTCATCGCCCACCAGCGGTCCGATGAAGATTCGAGCGCCGCCGAGGTGGACCTCGATACGTCCGGGGGCGTGCACGATCTCGCCGCCGAGGATATCCCGCAGCCAGCCTGCCGTCGCCTCCGGATCGGGGCTGCGCAGATGAACGTGATCCCAGGTGATGACTGGCATTGTGATGTCCTCCGGACAAGGCTTCCCCGACGCAGACCGAGTCTGCGACATTGGTCCCGGTAACGACAGATCCCGGACCTGTGCCGGCAACCTCAGGCCCAAGGTCCGGCAGCATACCTGATTGTTGAGCGGCGATCAGGAGGAGATGCGGTGGCGGCCTTGGTTCAGGCGGGTACGTTGGACCGGGCCGCGCCGCGCAGCCGCCCCACCACACCGGTCGGAAAAAAGTAGACGCTGGCGATAAACAACAGGCCGAGCCACAACAGCCAACGGTCGGGATGCAAAAGTCCCGGCAACAGCGGCAGACCAGCATCAGCGGCGGCCTTTGAGGCGGCGCCCATCAAGGTCTGCAGATAGTTCTGGGCGAGCGTGAAGATAGTGGCGCCAATGATGGCGCCGTAGATCGTGCCCATGCCGCCGATAACGACCATCAGCAGGATGTCCACCATGATGGAAAAGCTGAGCGAGGTATCGGGCCCGGCATAGCGTAGCCATAGCGCGTTCAGTACCCCTGCACATGCGGCGATCAGGGCGGCGAGGCAATTAGCATAGGTGAGGTGGAATACCGTGCGATAACCGAGCGCCTCGGCGCGGAAACGATTTTCACGGATCGCCTGCAGCACGCGGCCGAACGGCGAATTCACCACCCGCAATAGCGCCAGGACCATCGCTGCCGAGGCGACGAACACCAGGTAATAGCTAAATACCCGTCCATTGATCTCCAGGCCGAACCAGTCTTTGGGGATCAGCACCGTTCCTGGCCGCAGCAGTTCCGGCAATTGGAAGCTCCGGCCATCCTCGCCGCCGGTGAGCCAGGAAAATTGCGAGGCAAGCACCAGAAAGGCGGAGGCGACTGCGAGCGTGATCATGGCAAAGAAGATCGCTTCGACCCGGAGCGAGAACAGTCCAATGCCGAGCGCCAGCAGCATGGCGAGCGGCAGACCGATGACGATCCCGACGAGCACCGCCGTCCAGTTCGGCCCCATCCCGTAGAGCGCGATCGCAACGGCGTAGCTGCCGATGCCGTAGAACATGGTATGAGCGAAAGACACCGAGCCGGTATAACCAAGCAGCAGGTCATAGGAGGCGACCAGCACCGCGAAGATGCAGATCTTGGTGGCGACATTCATGGCCTTGGCGCCGGGAAAAACCAGCGGTACGGCGGCGAGCACCACAATAATCAGGATCAGAAGCAGGCTGAGCACGCGGCTGCGAGGCGGATCGCCCGAAAGCAACATCATCGGCAAACCCTCATCGGCTGGTCACCGCGTAAAGCCCGCGCGGCCTCCACATCAGGATGGCGACCATCAGCAGGATATTGGAAACAAGTGCGAGCTTGGGCAAAAGGAAGCCGCCATAGTTGGCCACCATCGCCACGAGCAGCGCGCCGATGAAGCAGCCGCCGATCGATCCGAGGCCGCCGATGATGACGACGATGAATACCAACACGGTGAGATCACTGCCCATCGAGGCATGAACCTGCTCGCGATAAAGCGCCCACATGATGCCCCCGAGGCCCGCCAGCGCTGACCCCGCCATGAAGACGCCAAGGAACAGCCGCCGGATGCGGTAGCCGAGCGCTTCGACCATTTCCCGGTTCTCGACCCCGGCCCGGATCAACAGGCCGAGCTTGGTGCGGTTCAGGATCAGTTGAATGGCAATGAAGATGACCAAGCCAAGCAGCGCAGCGGCAACGCGGTATTTCGAAATCGCCACATCGCCGAAAATAAAGGAGCCGCGCAGCGAGGTGGGTAGCGGCAGTGGAATGATCTGCGGCCCCCATAGGGCGTAAAGCGCCTGCTCGGTGACGATGAGGCCGCCCATCGTCATCAGGATTTGTTTCAGGTGCAGCCCATAAACCGGGAGGATCAGCACGCGCTCGACCACGAGCCCAAGGGCGGCGGAAGCAGCCATCGCGAGCAGGATCGCCGGAACCAGTGCGGCGAGGTTGAGCCAAAGTGAATCGGCCTGGCCTGTTGCGGCGAGCGGCAGCAGCACCAGCGTCGCCATATAGGCGCCTACCGAGATAAACGCGCCGTGACCAAAGTTGAGCACGTCCATCAGGCCGAACACCAGCGTCAGGCCGGAAGCCATGATGAAGATCATCATGCCCATGGCCAGGCTTGCGACCGTCAGCGTGATCCATGAACTTGTCGAGCCAATCAACGGCAGCACCAACAGCGCCAGGATAACCGGCAGCAACAGCGGTAGAATATCGCGCTTGGGTTCGGGCAAACGCTCGCTGGCGGCAAACTCGGTCATTGATGCGCCTCCAGACTCAATCCCAGGAGCCGCTCCTGTAGCGCCGCATCCTCCGCCAGCGCCGACATGGCTCCGCGATGCACGATCCGGCCATTGTCCATCACGACCACGGAATCGCCGAGTTGCCGCGCGGCATGGAAGTTCTGCTCCACTAGGAGGATGGTGGCGCCGCCGCGTTTGATTTCGGCCAGGCACTCGATCAGCGCCATCACGATGGCTGGCGCCAGGCCTTTGGTCGGCTCGTCTATCAACAGCAGTTTGCGCGGCTCGGCGATGGCGCGAGCAATCGAGAGCATCTGTTTCTGCCCACCGGAGAGGCTGCCCGCTCGCGACAGCCAGAAGCGCCGCAATGCTGGGAAGAAGCCAAAAATCCAGTCCAGCCTCTTGTCATCGAGCGGACCATCGCGCGCCGCCAGCACCAGGTTCTCCTTCACGGAGAGATCGGAAAACACCGCCATGCTCTCCGGCACGTAGCCGATGCCGCGTCGGGCAATGTCGGGCGTTGCGAGATGTTCGATGCGCTCACCGGCCAGCGATATTTCGCCGGAAGAAGCCTGCCACAGCCCCATGATGGTGCGCAGCGTCGAGGTCTTGCCGGCGCCGTTGCGCCCCAGCAGCATCATGGTCTGCCCGGTGGGCACGACGAAATCGACGCCATGCAGGATATGATAACGTCCGATATGGGTATGCACGCCGCTCAGGGTCAAAAGATCGCTCATGTCGCGCTCGTTTTGGGAGCAACGCCCAGATAGGCTTCCTGAACGATTGGCGAGGCGATCACCTCCGCCGGTTTGCCGTCGGCGACCAATTGGCCATTGTGCAGAACGATGATGCGATCGGCCAGCGAACGCACCACGTCCATCTTGTGTTCGACGAGGAGGATGATCTTGCTTGGGTCGTTCTTCAGCCGCGCGATCAGGTCGAGCACCACCGGCACCTCGTCGATGCTCATGCCGGCGGTCGGTTCGTCGAACATGAAGACCTTTGGCTCCAGCGCCATCATCAACGCCACCTCGAGCTTGCGCTGGTCGCCATGCGATAACGCGGTCGCCGCCACGCCGCGGCGGGCACCAAGCGCCACCTGATCGAGAATTTCATCGGCGCGGGCGATGAGATCGGTCCGCGTCAGCCAGGGCCGCAGCATGTCGTAATGTACACCGCGCTCCGACTGCACGGCCAGCCGGACGTTCTCCTCGACCGTCAGGTTGGGAAACAAATTGGTGAGCTGGAATGCGCGGCCGAGACCAGCGCGGGTTCGCAAGGGTGCGGACAACGCAGTGATGTCCCGGCCATCGAACAGGATGCGGCCACCGGACGGCCGAAGCTGGCCCGAGATCAGGTTGAAATAGGTGGTCTTCCCGGCGCCATTGGGGCCGACAATGGCGGTCAATTCACCGGGGCGAAACTGACAGCTCACGCCGTTGACGGCCACATGTCCGCCGAAGCGGATCGTCAGATCGCGGGTTTCGAGCGAAAGGGACATAGCACTTGTTGGCGATGCGAGCAGCGTTCTGTCCTCCTCTCCCCGCGTGGGCGGGGAGAGGAGGAGCAAGTCTCTACCGCTTGTTGCGGATCGGAATATCCATATCCTCAATCTTGAGTTCGCGGACCGGGTCGAGGATGGCCCAGGCGACATTCGGATCGACCCTGACCTTGAAGTGATACATGCTCTGCAGCGCCTGATGGTCCTCCTTGCGGAATACCATCTTGCCCTTCGGCGTATCGAATTCCATGCCTTCCATGGTGCTGATCAGCTTCTCTGTGTCAGTAGATTTGGCCTTGGTGACGGCGGTCACCACCGCCATGGCGGCGGCAAAGCCGCCTGTGGTGAAGAAATCGGGCGGCGCGTTGAAGCGCTTCTGATGCTCGGCCACCAGCCAATCGTTCACCGGGTTTTTCGGAATTGAATAGAAATAGTACGCCGCGCCTTCCATGCCAGGCAGCCGCTTATAGGCGGCGAGCGCCGGCAGGATGTTGCCGCCGGTCGACAGTTCGATGCCGTAGCGCTTGGGGTCCATGTCCTGCAACTTGCTCAGGGGATCGCCGCCGCCGGCCCAGAGCACCCAGATGATCTTGCGGCCCGGTTTGTCCTTCAGCGTATCAAACAGGCGCTGGCCGACCGCGGTGAAATCGGTGGTGGTGGTCGGCGCATATTCCTCGGCAGCGAGCGTTGCGCCGGTCTTGGCGAGCGCTTCCTTGAAGGCGGCGACGCCGTCGCGGCCAAAGGCATAGTCCTGTGCCAGTGTGGCGATGGTAACACCCTGTTTGCCGATCGCCACCGCATTGGAGATCGCATCCTGCGACGAGTTGCGCCCGGTGCGGAAGATATAGCGATTCCACTTCTCGCCGGTGATCTGATCGGCGACCGCCGGCTCAACCAGAAAGATCTTCTTGTTTTCTTCCGCGACCGGGAGGTCGGCGAGTGCGGCCGCCGAAGAGGTGGTGCCGATCGCGATGTCGACCTTGTCATCCTGATAGGCCTCGGCGAGTGCGGCCTTGGAAAGGTCCGGCTTGCCCTGATCGTCCTTGGTAATGACGACGATCTTGCGCCCGTCGACTGTCATGGCGCCCTTGGTGGCGTATTCAAATCCCATCATCAGACCGGTCTCGGTCTGCTTGGCATAGGCTTCGAGCGGTCCCGTCTTGCCATAAATGAGGGCGATCTTCAGATCGTCCGCATGGGCTGCGGCGGTCCCCAGCAAGACGATGGCGATGCCATGAACGATCAAGGATGTTCGCACAGTCACTCTCCCACGATGCTCAGAAATTGCGGATTTGAATTTTGGATCTTGGCGATCTCTTGCCACCAATGATTGGGCGACGCCTTACGAGGATCAAATCAAGATGGCCTGCGTGGCGTGCGCTCGACGCCATCTTGGCGCGTGGCCGCCATGAAAGCGAGAGCTTTGGCCTAGGCACTAAGTTTAAGCTGCTAACATCAGGGCCGAATGCCCCAGTTGCGCATCGTTTGCAGCACCCAGTCCCGGTATAGCGATAGCGGGGTGACCCCGGTCAACCCACCACAGCCTTCGCTATTGCCGGGCCCCGTCGACCAGCTCACCACGCCGACGACCACGGCCCGCTGGTTCTGTTCCTCCAGCATCGGTGCGCCGGAATCGCCGGTACAGGCGCCTTTGCCTGGACTCGCATTCTGGGTCGCGGGATCGACAAGACGAATCTGCAAACGCCCGGGCCGGCCGGTCGCTTCCAGCTTGGCGCTGCGTACGACGCCGCCCGTCCGCCCGTCCCCGCGCCGGGAGACGCCGACGCCGGCCACGGTAAAGCGGCGGCCGGCGGCCAATGGCTCCGCCGGCGCGCCGATCGGCAGGGGCGTAAGGGAGAGCGGTTCAACCAATTGCAACAGCGCCACGTCGGCGCTGGCGCGATGGGCAAGGATGTCGCCGATGCGAAATTGCGGATGCGAGGCCACGCGCCTGACAGGATGAAGCTGCGGCTGTCGCCGGCTGTCATAGAGGACGATTTGATATTCCGCACCCGGCTGCGTGCAATGGGCTGCACTCATCACCAGGTCGGGCGCGATCACGGCACCGCTGCAAAAGGTGCCGCGGGAGCCCACGATCGTGACAACCGACGTCGCGACCGGATCGGCGCCGTCGGGAGTACCGACCATGGCCGTGACCGGTGCGAGGCTCGACCAGAACAGTACGACCGCCCAACGTCCGAAATTATATGAGCCGAAGCGAAAGCCAATCATAAAGGGCGGCAAATCCTCAACCGCGCTCCAGTCCATCTGAGGCGCTGCTCACCTAACCCGGGATGGCTTCGTTCGACAAGCCGACCAAGTGGCGGCTCTGACGAAGCGGAAGGTCAACGGCGTCCAGAACCACTGCGGGCTGGGGCCGGTCTCGCCGAATGATGCAAGCGATTAGTCGGGGTAATGCGTGCGCTGGAAAGTCGGACGGCGGGTATCAGGTCTTCCAGAAAAATCGGCTGGGAGAAATAATAACCCTGGGCGTAGCGGATCTTCGTGGCCGCCTGCAGATAGGCCAATTCTTCGAAGGACTCGACGCCTTCGGCGATCACCGTCATTCCGAGCGCTTCGCTCAAGGATTCGATTGCCCGCAGAATGCCCTGACTGCGCGGGCGCTTGTGAATGTCCATGATGAAGGAGCGGTCGATCTTGATCTCGTCGGCGGTAATGTCGGCCAGCGCTGAAAGCGAGGAATAGCCGATGCCAAAATCATCGATGGAAATGCCGACGCCGAGCTGCCTGAAAACGGGAAGGATCTCTTCCTGAAAAGAGGCCTTGGCGAGGAAGGCGTCCTCAGTGACCTCGATCATGAACCGGCTCGCAAAGCCGGTGGCCTCAAGCGTCTGCGCGAATGCCTGCATGAATTCGCGATTGCCGGCCTGCTTGGCCGCCACGTTGATACTGATGGTGGCTTCGCTGCCAAAGGTTTCGTTGATGACGTCGATGGAGCGGACGATTTCCTCAAGCACCAGGTGGGTCAGTTCGTCGATCAGTCCGAGTTCGACCGCCAGGTTGATAAACGATCCCGGCGCCTGGATCACCCCGTTGTCATCGCGCAGGCGAACCAGTGCTTCAATCCCCCTGACCTCCTGCGTCCGGAGATCAACCTTGGTCTGGAAGGCGCAGCAGAAGCGGTTCTCCAGGATGGCTTGCCGGAGCGACTGCTCGACCCGCATCTGCTCAAGCGCTTCACTCTCCATGTCCGAGGTGAAGAACACCGCTTCTCCCTTGCCGCCGTTCTTGGCCCGGTACATCGCGATGTCGGCGTTCTGGTGCAGCGACTCATAATTGTGGCCGTGATCGGGATAGAGGCTCACTCCGATCGAAGTAGAGGCGAAGATTTCCGAACCGCCAATAAAGAACGGCGCTTTGATCCGCTGCAACAGGAACTCGACATAATCGGCGACCTCCTGGGCGCTGTCGACCGGGTTGAGCAGCAACATGAATTCGTCGCCGCTGATGCGTGACAACAGGTCGGTATCGCGGAGATGGAGCCTTAGCCGTTTGGCCAGTTCGACCAGAAGACCATCGCCATTGGCGTGGCCGTAATAGTCGTTGATGTGCTTGAAATTATCGATGTCGAGAAAGGCGATCGCAAATTTCCTGCCGTCCGCCCGATCCCGCAGCAGGCTGGCCGCGCTGTGCTCGATGAGCCGGCGCCCCGGCAGTCCGGTCAATTCGTCATAATATGCCGCTTGCACCAACTGGGCTTCCAGCGACTTCTGCGCCGTGATGTCCGTCGAGCTTGACAAAAGCAGATGACGATCGCCGATGCGTACGGGTCGATGTCGGGTGAGGAACGTGCGTTGCTCGGATCCGTGAGTAATGCACTCTTCGGCAATCGAAGTGCGGCCTTCTCTCAGTAGCTCGAGGCCTGTCTTCTGCCGTTCGCTCAGCTCAGCGGGCAGGCTTAAATCGCCCTCGGGGCGCTCTCGCGGCGTCTCCGGCAATCCGAACTGCGCGAGCGCGGCAGCATTCATCAATACAAAGCCACCCTCCTCATCCTGAACGGTCACGCCGCCCGGGAGCAGGCTGAAAATATCCTGCAGGATTGCGAGTTCGCAATCATCAGGAGGGATCGCTGGTTCAGATGCGGACCGCAATGATTTCGCTCACAGTCCAAGGCTCCGATCCCGAAATTCGCACTCCTTCGCGAGATATTTGCGAGGTTCGGAAATCAGGAAAGCCTCGGCAAATTTAGGTCTTATGTACGGGTCTCGAATTTGAAGCCTCTGTGACGAGGTTGTCGCGAAGAACTTTCAAATTCACCGAACATGCGTGGCGCGAGAGTGTCATGGCCGCTTGTAGCAATCGTTAAATTGATTCGTGAAACTCCGGAGGGTCGCTCGGCTCCCGCGGGCTCTCTCCCAGCGTTATTAACAGAGAGTCAATGCGACTCCGGCCTGGTTTCAAAAGGCCGTTCAGAAGAGGGAATTCGGCATTGCATTGTGCAGTGAACGCCACTTCGCAGGTAGACGATTTCTGTTTTTCCGTCGAAGGGGCGAAGCGCAGATTGCAGCAATCGTGTTCCGAATCCGCTCGACCCGATGCCTTGAACCGGCGGTCCTTCGGTCTCGTCCCAGACGATCGACAATCGTTCCTCGCTCACCGACCAGGAAACCTGCAGAAGGCCTCGGGCAGAAGAAAAGGCGCCATATTTGCTGGCATTGGTCGCGAGTTCGTGGAACACCAAAGCAAGGCTGACGGCGAGCTTGGCCGGCAGGAACAAGGGATCGCCATTTAGCGTGAAGCGGACATGGCCATAAGGACCCAGCTCGGAAATCAACAGATCCTTGATGTCGCATCCTGATCCATCCACCCTTGCGATCAGATCGTCAGTCGCTGAAAGCGCCCGGATCCGGCGATCGACATTGGCCCAGGCCGCCGGTTGATCCTGCAGCACCTGGCGCAGCACGGCATGAATGGTCGAAAGTTTGTTCTTCAGCCGGTGTTGCAATTCCTGAATGATCAGCTTGCGATATTCCTCTTCCTCGATAAGGCGCTTGGAAGCCTGTTGCTGCCGCGATACGATGGATCGGTAGTGATCGACCACCCACATGGTCAGTCCGCACACAAATAGATAAATCACAAGCAGGATGATGCGCGCGGATTCCGCAGGCGCACCGCCGAAATTGAGGAAAAGGCCCAACGCGCCGCCAATCACGGCCGTGGCGATCCCAACTCGCAGTCCTCCCAGCACGGCTGAAAAAAATACCGCGGGGTAATAGGGCGTGAACGGCACGTCGGGGCGGATCAGCGTAAGGGCGACACGCAACAGGGTCGATGCGGCGAGGCCGGCTACGGCGAAGGCGACGCTGAAGAGCAGGGGTGGATTGGACACTCCCTGCCAGGCCCGCCGAAACTCGTTGATCCATCTCGCCATGTTTCCTATCAACCGTCGTCCTTGCACCTTGGTCTCGAATCGCCTCGGCCCAGTCGTGATCGTGACGGGCTTTCAAGGGCCTGGCGCGATTCCCAGGACAGCGCCTGCACCATTCGGGATGGGAAAGGAGATCATAGAGAGAAAATTCCCTCGTTGGGAAGCGTTCACTCGTTCTGCCGCCAAGTTTGAGGGTCGGCTAATGGCCGAGCCCGCAAAGGCTCATGTTCTTCTCATTCGTCCTCGATCCGCGTATAGCCTTTCCACAAATCTGTTTTTGAGGCCGCAATGAATCTGCCTGTAGTGAAACCCGGCGATTTGCCGCCCTCAGTCAGCGAGCGAAAGCGCGAGCTGCATCGGGATGCCGAACTCTATGGCGACGACCAGCAGCGTTGGCGCGAGTTCAATTCCGCCTATTATGACGAAGACCGGCGCTACATGCAGTTTCTGATTCCCCCCGGAAAACGTGTCCTCGAGCTCGGCTGCGGGCACGGAGACCTCTTGGCAGCGCTCCGTCCAGCTCGTGGCGTCGGGGTCGATTTCAGCGCAGCCCAGGTGGAGAAGGCGAGGGCGCGCCATCCCGACCTGCATTTCGTTCATGGCGACGCCGAGGATCCGGCGACGCTGGCGGCGATCGAAGGCCCATTCGATTACATCGTCCTCGCCGACACGATCGGGATGTTTGATGACATCGACAGCACGCTGCGGCTGATCCATCAGCTGTGCGTACCGTCGACGCGGCTGATCATTTGTTACTATTCCCATTTGTGGGAGCCGATCCTGAAGACGGGAGAATTCCTCAAGCTGAAAAGCCCGCACCAGAAGATCAACTACATCGCCAATGCCGACTTCCTTAACCTGATGGACATTGCCGATTTTGAGCCCATACGCCAGGATTGCCGGCAGTTGCTGCCAAGGCGGTTGTTGGGGATTGGTTCGTTCGTCAATCGATATATCGCGCCTCTCCCAGGGCTCAGGCAGCTTTGCCTCCGCACCTATATTGTAGGGCGACCGGTCCAGAGGTTCCCCGAGCGCAAACTCTCGGCGAGTGTGGTCATCCCCTGCCGCAATGAAAGGGGGAATGTCGAAAGTGCCATCTTGCGGATGCCGCGCTTTGCGGCTCACCAGGAAATCATCTTCGTCGAAGGCAATTCGAGCGACGGGACATTTGCCGAATGCGAACGCGTTCGCGATGCTTATCAGGGCGTCTGGGATATCAAGGTGATGAAACAGGACGGCAAGGGCAAGGGCGATGCCGTTCGCAAAGGATTTGCCGCAGCGTCTGGCGACGTGCTCATGATCCTCGATGCCGACCTGACCATGCCGCCCGAGACGCTGCCGAAATATCACGCGTTGATCGAAAGCGGCAAGGCGGAATTCGTCAACGGCACTCGCCTCATTTATCCGATGGAAAACGAGGCGATGCGGCCGCTCAACCTGATCGCCAATCGCTGCTTTGCCTATCTCTTCAGCTATCTCGTCAATACCCGACTGACAGATACGCTGTGCGGGACCAAGGTTCTGTTGCGCAAGGATTATGAAGTGCTGGCGCGCGAACGCAGCTACTTCGGCAATTTCGATCCGTTCGGTGATTTCGATCTGATTTTCGGAGCCGCCAAACAGAATTTGAAGATTGTCGAGACCGCCATCCACTACAAGGCGCGCGTTTTCGGCGAAACCCAGATCTCGCGCTTTCGAGACGGCTGGCTGTTGCTGAAGATGGTGTGGTTTGCCTATCGCAAGCTAAAGGCGGTCTGATCGCACGAAAGCCGGCGAGATCGGCGGCCCGAAGTCACGGAGGTCATGTCTCCACTTACCTTCGAGGTAGTCGCTGCCGTCATCAAAAGCTGGCACAAGCGAGCTTCGAATGCGGCGGGGGAGCCGCACCACGAATTCGTTTTGAAGTTCGCTACCCTTCGCAAGACCACCAAACCTTCGGTGGAAGAGGACCGGAATGCATCAGATCGTCGCAGAAGCCGGTGTGTCCTCGCGCCGGTGGTGGGTGCTGGTGATCGTTGTCACCGCCCAATTCATGTTCGGGCTCGATATTTTTGTCGTCAATGTCGCAATTCCAACCATCGCAGCCGAATTGCACGCTGGACCGGCGGAGATCGAATCCATCGTCGCGGTGTATTTGATTGCCTATGCAACGCTGATTGTGACCGGCGGCCGGCTTGGCGACATTTATGGTGCCAAAAGCGTTTTCATTTTCGGCGTCATCGGCTTCACGCTGACATCGATATGGTGTGGGCTGGCGCGGTCGGGACCTGAACTGATCCTGGCGCGCCTGGTGCATGGCATGACCGCGGCGCTGATGGTGCCGCAAGTGCTTGCTACCATTCACGTGCTGTTTCCGGATCGCTACCGCGATCGTGCCTTTGCGATCTATGGAACGGCGCTTGGTCTTTCCGGCGCCGCCGGCTTTTTGCTGGGCGGCGTTCTGGTCGGGATGGATATCGCCGGCTGGGGCTGGCGCGCGGTGTTTTTCGTCAATCTTCCGTTCGGCGCGTTGGTTGCCGCGCTGGCGTTTCAGATCATGCCATCGGTACCCCGTCGAAAGGGAACCCGGCTCGACCTTCCCGGCGCCATCGTGCTGTTTACGGGCTTGCTTTGCCTGATCGGGCCTTTGCTGTTTGGCCACGACGTACATTGGGCGCCCTGGGTATGGTTGACCATGCTGGCCGGCCTTGGAATCCTTGCGCTGTTTTTCCGGCTGGAGCATCGGGTTGCACGCCACGGTGGGATGCCGCTGGTCGATGTCGCGCTGTTGTCGGATCGGCCCTTCATGCGGGGGCTATGGGCGGCGTTCTTTTTCTTCTGCTCCAACCTGTCGTTTTATCTGGTGGTCACGCTTTTCATGCAGAATGTGCTCAATGTGCCGCCACGGGAGTCCGGTCTGGCGTTTGTGCCGCTGGTCCTGGCCTTCGTTTTTGCCTTACGGCAAAGCGCGGTTTGGGCCCAACGGCGCGGGACGCGCGTGTTGATCGAAGGCTGCCTGATACTGATCGCTGGCCTGGTGGCGCTCGTCGCATTGGTCGCCGGGATGAACCCTCCATCGCTGATTTGGCTGTCGGTGGTTCTGATGATCTTCGGCTTCGGGCAGGGTCTGGTAATGGCGCCGCTGTCCAGCGTGGTATTGTCCACCGTCCATCCCGCTAGCGCGGGATCGGGGGCCGGCATGTATGGCACCACCACCCAGATTGCCAACGCGGTAGGCGTGGCCGTATCGGGCGCGGTTTTCTTCTCAGTTCAGGCTCAATATTCCTCGATATCGGCGCTCTTCGCGTGTTTTGCGCTGTTTGCAGGATCGGCTGCGGTCAGCATCCTGTTCTTGATCCGGATGCGGAGCGCGCGCTCGCCTTGATGCAAGGCGGCGATCACGGGCCTTTTATTTTGCATTGCAGCAACTATCTCGGATCAACGGAGTTATTGGCGCTCCAGGGAGTATTCCTTTGTCTCTTGCCCGAAATATTGAGTTCCTGCAGCATCTTCGAAATAGGATGGTCCGTCCGGAAGATTTTGGTCTCCGTGTTGGCGTCGCCGATTCAGTCAATCCCCTGCGTGAGGTGGTCGATTTCGGGGAAAATCCGGGCAATTTGCGGATGTTCTGCTTCGTCCCCAACGGACTTCCCCCTTCGCCAGCGATCGTTGTGGTCCTGCATGGTTGCGGTCAGAACGCAGCGATTTACGACCAGGGCGCCGGCTGGTCGATGCTGGCCCGCCACTATGGCTTTGCGCTGCTGATGCCCGAGCAACAATCGGCCAACAACGCACATACCTGCTTCAACTGGTTCAATTCGCAGGATATCCAGCGCGGTAGCGGCGAGGCGAGTTCGATCCGCGAAATGGTTCGCTTCCTGAGCGACGAGATCGGGGCCGATCCTCGTCGGGTCTTCGTCACCGGCCTCTCTGCCGGAGGCGCAATGACTTCGGTGATGCTGGCCACCTATCCCGACGTCTTTAGTGCGGGCGCCATTATCGCCGGCCTGCCGTTTGGCGTCGCCACCACGGTCAGTGATGCGCTTCGGGCCATGTCCAATCCGCCTTCCCGCCCTGCTCGGGCGTTAGGCGATCTGGTCCGGCGAGCGACCGATTACCGCGGACCATGGCCAAGAGTTTCGGTCTGGCACGGCAGCAGCGATCCGACCGTAAACCCATCGAACGCCGACGCAGTCGTGAAGCAATGGCTCAACGTGCATCGTCTGTCAGAGCCGCCGATGGCGAAAACCATGATGGATGGCTATCCCCGCGAGGTTTGGTGGAATGCTGACGGCGAAACCATCGTCGAATCCTACACCGTCACGGGTATGGCCCATGGGACGCCGCTCGGGCGCGGGGAGAATGATCACGCTTATGGAAGCGAAGGACCGTTCTTGATCGAGGCAGGAATTTCCTCGTCCTACCACATTGCTAAATTCTTCGGTCTCACCGGAATGATGCAGCCTGTCACGGAGCCCGTGAACGGACACCAAGCCCCGCCACCTTCGGAAACGGCGCGATCACGCGCGGTGGATATCGCAGCGGCAGTCCGACGGATGCTGACAGGCGTTGGGCCGACGAAATCCTGACAAACGAAATCAGCCGCGCTGAAGGATCGAGCTGTCAGCGATTGGCTCAGCGATCGGTCAAAAACGGATTGCTCACCCGTTCATGGCCGATGGTCGAACCCGGACCATGGCCGCAGATGAAGCTGATATCATCGCCAAGCGGCAGCAATTTCTCGGTGATCGAGCGGATCAATGTTGGATGATCGCCGCCGGGAAAATCGGTCCGGCCGATCGAGCCGTTGAACAGCACGTCTCCGACGTGAGCAAAGCGCATCAGCGAATTGTAGAAGACGACGCTGCCCGGCGAATGCCCCGGGCAATGCAACACGTCGAACGTCAGATTGCCGACGCTCACCTGGTCGCCCTCGTTCAGCCAGCGGTCGGGCGTGACGTCGCGAAGGCCCGTGATCCCAAACCGTCCGCCACTGGCGACGACATTGTCGAGCAGAAACTTGTCCTCGATGTGCGGGCCTTCAATGGGGGCCTTCAAAAGATCGCGCAGTTCGGCGGCGCCGCCTACATGGTCGACATGGCCATGCGTCAGCCAGATTTTCTCGACCGTGACATTGGATTGCTGGATGGCACCTTGAATCCGCGGCAGGTCGCCGCCGGGATCGATCACGATCGCCTTGCGGGTGGCCTCGCACCAGATCAGTGTGCAGTTCTGCTCGAATGGCGTGACCGGAATAATCATGGCGCCGGCGGGCGCGCTCGCCTGTTTGGAACTGGTTTGGTCGGAATGTGCCATGTCCGAGAGATGGCGGATTTTTGCGGGATCGCCAAGTAAAAGATTGTGCACACCCCGAGCCCATTGCCTTTTTTTGACGCTCAGGCGGCGGTGATTCTTCCGGAACCGGCCCGGATGATGCCCGCCCGATGGCGGTCCCCGCCGGATTTGCTAGGGTTGAGGCATGGAATCACCTGTGCGCCTGATCAATCCCCTGCCGCCGATCGACCGCCGCCAGTCGGAGACGGCGCTCGCCATTGCCCGCGGCACGGCGCGCCTGTTGCGTTCGCTCGGATTCTCCTGCCTCAGCGAATTGCCACTGCCCTCGGGCCGCCGTGCTGATCTGGTGGCGCTGAACGAGCGTGGCGAAATCTGGATCGTCGAGATCAAATCCTCAATCGAGGATTTACGCGCCGATCAGAAATGGCCCGAGTACCGCGCACATTGCGACCGGCTGTTCTTTGCCTTTACCGAGGACCTGCCTTGCGAAATATTCCCGGCAGGGACCGGACTGATCGTGGCCGATGCCTATGGCGCGCATATGCAGTGCGAAGCGCCGGAGCATCGCCTGGCAGCGGCAACGCGCAAACAAATGATGGTTCGCTTCGCGATGGCGGCTGCGCAACGGATCAACCGGCTGATCGACCCGCAGGGGCACTCGGATTTTTGACGGCGGTTATTTTGGCGCGCGCTTGGCCAGGATGCGCTGCAGGGTACGCCGATGCATATTCAGCCGGCGAGCCGTCTCGGAGACGTTGCGGTTGCACATTTCGTAGATGCGCTGGATATGTTCCCAGCGCACCCGATCGGCCGACATGGGGTTCTGCGGCAGCTCGGATTTGCCAGATCCCGAAGCCAGCAGGGCCGCGACCACATCATCGGCATCGGCGGGCTTCGAGAGATAATCGACCGCGCCTAGTTTGACCGCGGTGACCGCGGTGGCGATATTGCCATAGCCGGTCAGCACAATCGCGCGCGCCTCGGGCCGCTTGCGCTTCAACGCTGAAACCACATCAAGGCCGTTGCCATCGCCGAGCCGCAGATCGACCACGGCAAAGGCCGGCGCGGCGCGGCCGATTTCGGCAAGCCCGCCGGATACCGTGTCACAGGAGGTCACGGAAAACCCGCGGGTCTCCATTGCCCGGGACAGCCGCTCCAGAAACGGCTTGTCGTCTTCCACGATCAGAAGCGATCGGTCAGCAAGGTCGGTCAGTTCGGCGGTGGCGCTCACGGTCGGATATCTCCTTCGATAACGCTCAATATGGTTCCCGATCAGGGCGCTGCCAAGGCACAAGACTGTCCGGGCATGGCGCGCGACAAGGTATTTGCGCGCTTATTTCCTCATTGCGCGGTCTCAGGAGAGCCATGTGCGACGAAGCGACGCAAAGGCCAAACGACCTGGACCACGGCACCATGATCGGGAAACGTCCGGTTGGTAAACGAAACTTTGGCGCCGGTTCGCTCAAGCAGGGTGCGGGCGATGAACACGCCAAGACCGAGGCCGCCATGTTCGCTCGGCCGATCATCGGCCTGCGGCCGGCGCGACAGATAGGGCTCGCCGATCCGGTTGAGCATATCCGGAGCGATACCGGGGCCGTCGTCGGAGATCACGATCTCGACCGTCTCGTTGTTCCACCAGGCATTCACTTCCACCGATGAGCGGGCAAAATCGATGGCGTTTTCGAGAATATTGCCGATTCCATAGAGGATCGCAGGGTTGCGTACCCCGACCGGTTCGGGCACGCCGGCGACCGCAATACGAACCTTGATGTCGACTCCAAAATCGCGGTGCGGAGCCACCGCCTCCTCGATCAGGCTAGAGAGCGGCATTTGGTCGAAAGGCGCACCAACGGCCGAGAGCTGGGTGATCTTGGACAGAATATCGCGGCAGCGCTGCGACTGTTCGCGCAGGGTCTTGATATCGGCGGCCAGCGTCTCGTCCTTGACCGATTGTTGGAGTTCGTGCGCGATCAGGAAGATGGTCGCAAGCGGCGTCCCGAGTTCGTGCGCGGCGGCGGCGGCCAATCCATCGATCTGTGTGAGGTGCTGCTCGCGCATCAGCACCAGTTCGGTCGCCGTCAATGCATCGGAAAGCTTGCGGGCTTCTTCAGTTACCTGGAAAGCGTAGAGACTGGTGACGCCGATCGCGAGCAGAATCGACAGCCAAACGCCGAACAAATAGATCGGCGGCAGCACCAGCGGATCATCCTTGTCCCACGGCAGCGGCAGGTTTTGGAAGACTAGCACCGAGGCGCAGGCCACCACCAGGATGCCCAGCCCGATCGTTAGCCGAACCGGAAGCGCAGTCGCGGAGATCAACACGGGCGCCAGAAACAGGAATGAAAACGGATTCTGCAATCCGCCGGTCAAGAATAGCAGCCCGCTCAGTTCGAGAATGTTGAGCGCAAATAGCGCGGCTGCATAGGCCGGTTCCAGCCGCTGCATCGGATTGAAGATGATCTGCAGCGTCAGATTGAGCAGTGCCGAAACGCCGATAATGGCAAGGCAAGGCACCACCGGCACGTCAAAGCCGAGTCCCTGCACCACGATGAAAATGGCGGTCAGCTGTCCGAGTACCGCCAGCCATCGCAGCCGCAAGATGGTATCGAGCCGGATATGACGCCGCGGGTGGCGAAAATCGGAGGCGGCGACGTCTGTCATGCCAGACATTCTATCCATGTCGATGCGCGATCACAAACGGGTGGGATCATATGGGGCGGACGGGGGTTATGCAGAAGACCGATCAGAGCCCGCGCCATCGGACGGATGCTTGCGCTTGGTGGAAAGATGGCTCAATGACCGAAGCATGATGGATCAAAATCCCGCAGCCAAAGGCCGGCCAACCGCTCCCACGTTGGCGGAGGCCATCGAGGTCGAGCGTCTGGTCAAGGTCTACAAGACCACCCCCGCGGTCGACGACATTTCGTTCCGGATTCGCCGCGGCAGTGTCACCGGCCTGCTCGGCGGCAATGGCGCGGGAAAAACCACAACCATCGCCATGATCATGGGGCTAGTGCTTCCGACCTCGGGGCGTATTCGTGTGCTCGGCTGTTCGATGCCCGATCAAAGTGCCGAGGTGCTCGGCCGGATGAATTTCGAAAGCCCCTATGTCGATATGCCAATGCGGTTGACCGTGCGGCAAAACCTGACGGTGTTCGGCCGTCTCTACGCGGTGGAAGATTTGAAGGAGCGGATCGCGGAGCTCACGGACGATCTGGACCTCGGCGATTTTCTCGATCGCGCCACGGGCAAGCTGTCTGCCGGTCAGAAGACCCGCGTCGCGCTCGCCAAGGCGCTGATCAACCGTCCGGAGCTGCTACTGCTCGACGAGCCGACCGCCTCGCTCGATCCGGACACGGCCGATTGGATTCGACGGCGGCTTGAGACCTATTGCCGAGCGCGCGGCGCCACGATCCTTCTCGCCTCCCACAATATGTTGGAGGTCGAGCGGCTCTGTGACCGCGTGATCATCATGAAGCGTGGACGGATCGAGGACGATGATAGCCCTGAGGGCATCATGGCGCGTTATAACCGCACCACGCTCGAACAGGTCTTCCTGGACGTGGCGCGCGGTCGAACCAAGGAGAGTGCGCAATGAGCGTTCTCTTCGCCCAGGGCGGAATCGCCCCGCACCGCATTGCGGCGATGATCCTGCGCTATTGGTATCTCTTGCGTTCGTCCTGGCCGCGCCTGTTGGAGCTGTTGTACTGGCCGGCGCTGCAGATCATCACCTGGGGTTTCCTACAAAGCTATATCGCGCAGAATTCCGGATTCTTTGCGCGGGCCGGCGGCTCGCTGATCGGCGCGGTGATCCTCTGGGATATCCTGTTTCGCGGCCAGCTTGGGTTTTCGATCTCCTTTCTCGAGGAGATGTGGGCCCGCAACCTCGGCAATCTGATGATGAGCCCGCTGAAGCCGATCGAATTCTTGATCGCGCTGATGGTGATGAGCCTGATTCGCCTGGCGATCGGCATCATTCCGATGACACTGCTGGCCCTGGTGTTTTTTGGATTCAATTTTTACAGCATTGGCCTGCCGCTGATTGCCTTCTTCTGCAATCTGATCTTCACCAGCTGGTCGATCGGCGTTTTCGTGTCTGGACTGGTATTGAGATATGGGCTTGGTGCGGAAAGCGTTGTCTGGACGTTGATGTTCGGGGTGATGCCGCTTGCCTGCGTTTATTATCCGGTTGCGGTATTGCCGGACTGGCTGCAATACGCCGCCTGGGTGCTGCCGCCGACCTATGTCTTTGAGGGCATGCGAGCCCTGTTGATCAACCAGACATTCCGGGCAGATCTGATGGTCGAGGCGCTGGCGATCAATGCTCTACTGTTTATGACGTCCTTCATGATATTCATCGCCCTGCTGCGAAGCGCTCGCCGGACTGGCGCGCTGTTGCAAGGGGGTGAGTAGCGGCGGGTGGCGGCATGTGAAAATCCGCTAAATCGAAAAAAGTCCCGCCTTGAGGGCCTGGATACCGCCGGGACCGAGCTTGAGGCTGGTTTTCCTCATCTCTGCATGGATGGCGAGATTGACGCTTTATTGCGCATCCGGCAGGGTGCTGCGATGCAAAAAGAGGCTTGAGAATCGATGCCTATTGGAGAATTTGGCGGCGTGCCGCCGCTTGCGGCGGAGGGCAGTCCCGCCCTGACGACGCCGATGTACTGGATGTACGAAATGGCGCAGGCCTCACTCAACCCGTTCCGGGCGGTGACAGACGCCACCAAATTGCTGTTCCAGAATCCCCTTAATCCGCTGTCCAAGACCGAGTTCGGCAAATCGATTGCGGCGAGCTGCGAATTGTTCGAACGCACCACGCGCCGCTACGGCAAGCCCGAATGGGGGTTGCACGACACCGAAGTCAACGGCGTGCGCACGCCGATTGAAATTCACTCGGTGTGGGAAAAGCCGTTTTGCCGGTTGCTCTATTTCGAGCGCAAGCTGATGCGGCCGCTGCGCAATCCTCAGCCCCGGATTTTGATCGTGGCCCCGATGTCCGGCCATTATGCGACCTTGCTGCGCGGCACCGTGGAAGCATTCCTGCCGACCCATGAGGTTTACATCACGGACTGGTCGGATGCGCGGATGGTCCCCCTGACGGACGGACGTTTCGATCTCGACGATTACGTCGATTATCTGATCGAGATGCTGCATGTGCTCGGCGGCAATGTGCATGTGCTGGCGGTGTGTCAGCCCTCGGTGCCAGTAGTTGCCGCGGTCTCGGTGATGGAAGCCGAGAATGACCCGTTCGTGCCGCTATCAATGACCTTGATGGGAGGCCCGATCGACACGCGCCGCAATCCAACCGCCGTCAACAATCTGGCAGGTGAGCGCGGCATCGACTGGTTCCGCAGCCACGTCATCACCAAGGTGCCGTTTCCCCATCCCGGCGTGATGCGCGATGTCTATCCGGGCTTTCTGCAGCTCAATGGCTTCATCAGCATGAATCTCGATCGCCATGTCGATGCGCATAAGAGGCTGTTTGAGAACCTCGTCAAAGGCGACGGCGATCTCGTCGACAAGCATCGCGAGTTCTACGATGAGTATTTGGCGGTCATGGACCTTGCCGCCGAATATTATCTGCAGACGGTTGATCTGGTGTTCATCAAACATGCGCTGCCCAAGGGCGAGATGACGCATCGAGGCCATCTTGTTGATCCGTCACAGATCAAGCGCGTGGCGTTGATGACCGTCGAAGGGGAGAATGACGACATCTCTGGCCTCGGTCAGACCGAAGCGACGCATGATCTATGTCGTTCGATTCCTGCTGATCGCAGGATTCATTACGTGCAGAAGGGCGTCGGGCATTATGGTGTGTTCAACGGCTCTCGATTCAAATCGGAGATCGTGCCGCGCATTTCCGATTTCATTCGCTCGTCGGTGTCATCGGCGCAATCGAGTCCGGGGACGGGCGGATAGTCGGCTGGATTCGCGGGGATTTTCGTTCAAGCGAGTAGTTCCCGTCCATGAGGAGTAGGGTTTCCGGGCCCAAGCCATCAAATCGAATTCTGATTCAATGGTTCCTGAAGGAGTGATTTATGAATCAGGATTCGGGAGCGGTTTCCGGGGCCTACAACGCCCACTAACCTGGTTCCCTCATACATTTTATAGGGGCAAAACGTCCTGCTGCCCCTGTATATTGGGCAAATGATTTGTTTTTGCGCCGAGCGATTTCGATGGCAGCGGATATGGCAGAATCCGCCGGCTTTCTTATTGCCCGGACTCACAGATATGGCCACTCGCGCCCTTCTTTATCGGCGGCCAGCCGAACCTTCCCGACTGCTGATCAAGCACGGCTCGCAAATCTACTCGATTCGCCTGCGACGGCACCGCCGTGCCCGGCGCTATACGCTGCGCATTCATCCGAGTGACCGTGAAGCCATCCTCACCATGCCGCCGCGCGGCACTATCGCCGATGCCAAGGATTTTGCGCAACGTCATGGCGGCTGGATTGCCGCACGCCTTGGCCGGCTGCCGAAAGCCGCGCCCTTTGAGCCCGGCGCGATGGTGCCGCTGCGCGGCGTGCCGCATCGGATCGTGCATCGCGCCACCATGCGCGGCACGGTTTGGACGGAGATCCGCGACAGCGGCGAGCGAATTCTTTGCGTCGCTGGAGGGGTCGAACATATTGAGCGCCGGATTCATGACTTTCTCAAGCGCGAGGTGCGCAAAGACCTGCAACGCGCCGCGCACGCGTATGCTGAACTCCTCGACGTGAAGATCCGACGGCTGTCGATCCGCGATCAATCGAGCCGCTGGGGCTCTTGCACCTCGAGCGGATCTCTATCGTTTTCCTGGCGGCTGATTTTTGCGCCGCCCTTTGTGCTGGATTATCTCGCCGCCCATGAGGTGGCGCATCTGGTTGAAATGAATCATTCGCCGCGGTTCTGGAAGGTGGTAGGGCGCGCTTGCCGCCATGTCGAGCGTGCCAAGGCCTGGCTTGATGCCCATGGCGATGATCTGCATCGCTACGGCATCCGGGATTGAACCGGCGCAGGCAGGCGTTAGGCCGGCCTGGGGTCGGGACATCCTGGCCTAGCGGCCAAACAGCCGATCCATCAGCCAGCCATCCAGACCGCTCGAGGCTTCCGGGCGTACCGCTGCAGGCCTAGGCGCGGGGGTCGTATTGTTGACCGGCATCGGGGCACTGCCGATCGTTGAAGGCGCCGGGGAATTTCCACCGATCAGTGAGGAAAACAGGCCGCGATCCTGCGACCCTGGCAGCGGCGACGGCGTCACGCCTTGGTGGGCCGCGCGCATGAAACGGCTCCAGATCTCGACCGGCAAACCGCCGCCCGTGGTCTTTTTGGTTGGCGAATTGTCGTCATTGCCGAGCCAGACGCCAGTCACCAGGTTGGCCGTGTAGCCAATGAACCAAGCGTCGCGGAAATCCTGGCTGGTGCCGGTCTTGCCGGCCGCCATCCAGCCGGGGATTTCGGCTTTGCGCGCGGTGCCGCTCAGCAAGGTTTCCTGCATCATGGTGTTCATCATTGCGACCGCGCGTCGCTCGACGACCTGGCCGAACGGGTCGGCGGCGCGCTGGTAGAGGAGCTTGCCCTGATCGGTGCGAATTCGGGTTACCACGTGCGGCGAAATGCCAAGCCCGCCATTGGCAAAGGGCGCATAGGCGCCAACCAGCTCGAGCAGCGAGACTTCCGAAGTGCCGAGCGCGATCGAGGCGTTGGCATCGAGCCGCGATGAAATCCCGAGCCGGTGCGCGGTGCGCACCACATTCTTCGGGCCGACCTCGAGCCCGAGCCGGACCGCGACCGTATTGAGCGACATCGCGAGCGCCTGCGTCAGCGTTACCGCACCGAAATATTCGTGGCTGTAATTTTCCGGCTTCCAGCCCTTGATGTCGATCGGTGCATCCTGCCGAATGGTGTCGGGCGTCAGCCCAGCCTCAATGGCGGTCAGATAAACGAACGGCTTGAAGGCGGAGCCCGGCTGCCGCTTGGCGGTGACCGCGCGGTTATACTGGCTCTCGCCATAGTTACGACCGCCAACCATGGCGCGCACGGCGCCGTCGGGGGTCATGGCCACGAGCGCGCCCTGGCTGACATTGTACTTCACGCTCTTGGCAGCGAGTTCATCAATGATGGCTGCTTCGGCCACGCTCTGCAGCTTCGGATCAATCGAGGTTTCCACCACGATATTCTGGTCGATCTGGCCGACCAGATCATCGAGCACTTCACCGATCCAGTCGGCCACATAGTTCAGCGTGCCCGCGCCAACTGGTTTCACGGCATAAGACGGGTGGCCGATTGAGGCTTGAGCCTGGGCTTCGGTAATGAATTTGGCATCCGCCATTGCGGCGAGCACGATCTGGGCGCGCTTTTCCGCGCCCTCCGGATTGCGGTTGGGGGCCAGCCGCGAGGGTGATTTAACGAGGCCCGCCAGCATCGCCGCTTCCGACAAGGTGACGTTCCTGGCGGACTTGCCAAAATAGGCCTGTGAGGCAGCTTCAACGCCGTAAGCGCCGGAGCCGAAATAGACCCGGTTCAGATAGAGTTCGAGGATTTCGTTCTTGGAATATTTGCGCTCCAGCCAGAGCGCGAGTTCGGCTTCCTGCAGCTTACGCTGCAGCGTGCGTTCCTGGGTCAGGAACAGGTTCTTGGCGAGCTGTTGGGTGAGCGTCGAGCCGCCCTGCGATACCCCGCGATGCAGGATATTGGTCAGTGCCGCACGCACAATACCGATCGGGTCGACGCCGAAATGCGAATAGAACCGGCGGTCCTCGATGGCGATAAAGGCTTTTGGAAGATAAGGCGGCAATTCCTTCAGCGAAACATTGGCGCCGGCCATTTCGCCGCGCGTCGCCAGCACGCTGCCATCGATGCCGGTGATCTGAATGGTCGGGGGCCGTTTCGGAATGTCGAGGTTCTGAATGGCCGGAAGATGCGCGCCGACCCAAATCACCACGCCGACCACGGCGATTCCGGCCCAGAGCCCGAGCACCGCGCCCCAATAGACCAGGCGGCTGAGGCGCAGCCCGGCGCGACCTTTGGATTTCCGCTTTCCGTTCCGGCCGCCGCTCGGCTTGCGAGCGGGCGGGTCTTCATCCCCCTTGCTGCGGCTTGGACGGCTCGACCGGGTGGATTTTGTCTTCGGCTCATCGCTCGCGGGCGGAATCCGGTCCTGCGGCCCGAGCCGGATCTCAGCCAGCGCACCGGCGAGGCCAAATAGCGGCTCCTTGCGACCGCCGCTCTTTTTTCGTCCCCACGCCATCCCGTCTGCCCGTCGTCCGACGCAGAACAGTAACGGCACGGGTTTAAGGCGGTCTTAAGCCCTGATTAAGGGTCCCGACCAGTGATTGGAGTAGAGGGTCGCTGTCTCAGGCCAGCCAGAGCAGGATCAGGGCGAGAACGGCGGGCATCGCCTGCACAAACAGGATTTTCCGGCTGGCGGTAAGTGCGCCATAGAGGCCGGCCACGATCACGCACAGCAGAAAGAACGTTTTGATCTGGAAGGAAAATTCTGGGACGCGCTGGACCAGTCCCCAAATCAGGCCGGCGGCGAGGAAGCCGTTATAAAGCCCTTGATTGGCAGCGAGCACCGCGGAGTCGGCGGCCTTTTCCGAGGTGTTGCCAAATGTCTTCAGGCCAAGCGGCTTGGTCCACAGAAACATCTCAAGAACCAGGAAGTAGACGTGCAGGGCGGCAACTGCCGCCACCATCAGATTGGCGATCTCAACCAACGGCATTTCCCCCAAGGCTTTGCGCGATCAAGATACAGGTCGCCTTTGCGCTACGCTACCGGCCTCAAGCCGCGGGCTTGGAGGCCGCCTCGTCGTTGACCAGGAGATGGATAAGCGCGTTCTTGATCGCGGCCTGCCGGGTCGGCGCGTTAATCTGCGCGCCCAAAAGATCGGTCACGTAGAACACGTCGCGGGCGCGCTCGCCGAAGGTCGCCACATGGGCCGAGGCGATGTTAAGGTTGAGCTTCGAGATCGCCGTGGTCAATTGATAGAGCAGCCCGGGCCGGTCGAGGCCCGATACCTCGATGACTGTGTAGCGATCGGACCATTGGTTATTGATGGTGACTTCCGGCTCGACCACGAACGGCCTTGTCTTGCCGCGGTCGGCGGCGCGTCGCGCCACCACCTCGGGAAGCTGCAGCCGACCTTCCAGCACGCCTTCGAGCATTTCGCCGATCCTCCGGGCGCGGCGCCCTTCGTCCTCGTCGCGGTCATATTCCCGGGTGATGGAGATCGTATCAAGCGCCCGGCCATCGGTGGTGGTGTAGATCTGCGCGTCGACGATATTGGCACCGGCGGAAGCGCAGGCGCCGGCGATGATGGACAGCAGCCAGGGGTGATCGATCGCAAAAATTGTCAGCTCGGTGACGCCGCGCGTCTCGTCGAACCCGACGTTGATCGCCAGCCCGTGGCCTTCTTGTTCGCTCGCACGCACGAAACGGGCGTGTCGGATCTTGCGTTCCAGTTCGACCTTCATCCAGTAAGCCGGATAGTGGCGGGCGATATAGGCGTTGAGCTCCGCCTCGGGCCATTCGGTAAAGGCTCGCCTGAATTCCGCTTGCGCAGCCGTGATGCGCTGGGCGCGGTTGACCTCGGAGAATCCGCCGGTCAAGGCCGGTTCGGTTTCGTAATAGAGCGTTCGCAGTAACTGGGCTTTCCAGCCGTTCCAGACGCCAGGCCCGACACCCCTGATGTCGGCGGTAGTCAGGATGGTCAGAAGCTTCATTTGCTCGACCGACTGCACGACGCCGGCGAAATTTTCGATCGTCTTGCTATCGGAAAGATCGCGCGACTGGGCAACCGTCGACATGGTGAGATGCTGCTCGATCAGCCAGGCGATCAGTTCGGTATCGGCGCTGTTGAAGCCGAGCCGCGGGCAAAGCCGGCGTGCGACCTTGGCGCCAGCGATCGAATGGTCCTCGGGACGGCCCTTGGCGACATCGTGCAACAGCGTGGTGATGTAGATGACGGCGCGATGTTCGGGGCGGATCTTGCGTATGAGGTCGCTGGCAAGCGTGAACTCGTCGTTGCCGCCGCGCTCGATCTCCTGCAGATTGCCGACGCAGCGCAACAGATGCTCGTCCACCGTGTAAGAATGATACATGTTGAACTGCGTCATCGAGACGATCTTGCCGAAAGCGCGAATGAAGTGGCCAAGCACGCCAGTCTCGTTCATCCGGCGCAGCACGATCTCGGCATCGTTCGACGTGAGAATTTCAATAAACAGCCGGTTGGCCTCGGGATCGTCGCGGACCTGGCTGTTAATCAGCTTCAGCGAGCGCGTCACGGTGCGCATCGCATCGGGATGGAAAGCCAGATTGTTCTTCTGTGCGAGGCGGAAGATCCGGATCAGATTCACCGGATCGTGCTTGAATACGTCGGGCGCGGCGAGGTTGATCCGATTGTTGTCGACAATGAAATCGTCACTGTCGGGTAGCCGGCGATGCCGGGCGCCCGGCCGCAGTCGAGCCATCACGCGACTGAGCACCGGGGCGGGCTTCGCCTGCTGGTCCTCCAGCTTGGCGCACAGGATCGCTGTGAGGTCGCCGACATCCTTGGCGACCAGAAAATAGTGCTTCATGAAGCGTTCGACATCCTGCATGCCGGGATGCGAGGTGTAGCCGAGCCGGATGGCGATCTCGCGCTGCATGTCGAATGACAGCCGTTCTTCGGCGCGGCCGCTGAAAAAATGGATGTTGCAGCGGACCGACCAGAGAAAATCGGCGCAGCGGCGGAAAGTGCGGTATTCCTGGGCATCGAACACGCCGCGCGCGACGAGTTCGTCGGTATCGCGCACGCGATAGACGTATTTGGCGATCCAAAACAGCGTATGCAGGTCACGCAGTCCGCCCTTGCCGTCCTTGACATTGGGCTCGACAAGATAGCGCGATTGGCCGGCGCGACGGTGGCGCTCCTCACGTTCGGCAAGCTTGGCGGTGACGAACTCGGCCGCCGTGCCCTGTACCACTTCCTTGTCGAAACGCGCGACAAGCTCTTCATAAAGCGGACGGTCGCCGGTCAGAAACCGTGTCTCCAATACGGCGGTGCGGATCGTCATGTCGCCGCGCGCCTGGCGGATGCACTCGTCGACCGAGCGCGTAGCATGGCCGACCTTCAGCCCCATGTCCCAAAGACAATAGAGAATTGCTTCGGCGACCTGCTCGCCCCAGGCGGTCTGCTTGTAGGGAAGAATGAAGAGCAGATCGATATCGGACTCCGGCGCCATCAGGCCGCGTCCATAGCCGCCGGTGGCGACCACTGCCATCCGCTCGGCGCCGGTGGGCACCGGCGAGCGGTAGAGATGCCGGGTGGCGGCAGCAAATAGGATCCGGATGATCTCGTCCTGGACGTAGCAGAGCCGCTCGGCACAGTGCCGGCCATGACGGTCTTTCAGCAGCATGGCCTGCGCGGCGGCGCGCGCGCCGATCAGTTCGGCCTTCAGCAATTGCGCCACGGCGGCGCGAAACAAATCCTCACGTCCGACATGCAACTCCGCCAGCGCGTTGACGGCGGCGGATATGCGGGCGCTATCGAACAGATCGGCGGCGTGAGCGCCGACTTTGGGGGTCAATTCGTCCATGGGTATCCGGATATCCGGCGCCTTGATTATTGTCACGGATCATTTCCGGGAAAACGGAAAGTCGCTTTTTTCCGGATCAGATAGTCAGGTTGATCCTATCCTATAACCATTTGAACGGAAGCCTCTTTCTCGTTCGCGGCCGCTTGGATCATCCAGCCAACAGAAGAAGCTGTTTGGTGACAACGGATGGCTGCCGGCTTACATCTGCAGATCAGCTCGGGAGAGGAAAATGGACGCCATCGAACTCCGTGCCACCCAGGCTCCGCTCAAGGAGCGCTACAAGAACGATCCGAAGGCAGCCCTCGTCACTTTGCAGGCTAGGGGCGCCATCAATCAGGAGGGCATTGCCTGCAAGGTCGAGACCGGGCGGGCGCTGGCGATGGCCGGGCTGCATCCGGCCACGGGCGGTTCGGGCCTTGAATTATGCTCGGGCGATATGTTGCTGGAAGCGCTCGTCGCCTGTGCCGGCGTGACGCTGAAATCGGTTGCAACCGCCCTCGAGGTGCCACTCAAAGCCGGTCACGTGGTGGCCGAGGGTGATCTCGATTTTCGCGGCACGCTCGGGGTGGACAAGGAGGCCCCGGTCGGATTTGCAGCGATCCGCCTCCGCTTCGACCTCGAAACCGATACGCCGCAGGACAAGCTTGATCTGCTCTTGAAGCTCACGGAGCGCTATTGCGTGGTGTACCAGACCATCAAGAACGGCCCGGTCGTGTCGGTTTCAATGAGACGGCTGTAGTTGACGAAAAGTCGTCGTGCCCCTGACAAAGACGCCGCTACCGCGGCAGCTTCGCCTTCAATGCGTAAAGCACCTCCAGCGCCTCGCGCGGTGACAATTCATCCGGTTGAAGCGCCTTGACGGCTTCCAGGATCTGCTCGGCTTCGCCGAGAGGCGCCGGTTCGGCGGCAGCGCGAGAGGGCACGGCAAACAGCGGCAGATCGTCGGCGAGCGCCCGTGCCGTCTCGCTGCGATTCTGGGCCTCAAGCTTGGCGAGCACCGCCTTGGCGCGCGTGATCACCGGCGCGGGCAGTCCCGCCAGCTTGGCGACCTGAATGCCATAGGAACGATCGGCCGATCCCGGCAGCACTTCATGCAGGAACACTACATCACCCTGCCATTCCTTGACCCGCACCGTGGCGTTGAACAGGCGAGGCAATTTGGCGGCGAGCGCGGTGAGTTCGTGATAGTGCGTGGCAAACAGCGCACGGCATCGATTGCTCTCATGCAGATGCTCGATCGCAGCCCAGGCGATCGACAGCCCGTCGAAGGTCGCGGTGCCGCGCCCGATCTCGTCGAGGATCACCAGGGCCCGCTCGCTGGCCTGGTTGAGGATGACGGCGGTCTCCACCATTTCAACCATGAAGGTCGAGCGCCCGCGCGCCAGATCGTCCGCGGCGCCGACACGCGAGAACAGCCGGTCGATGATGCCGATCCGAGCGCGGCTCGCCGGCACGAAAGAGCCCGACTGCGCCATCAGCGCGATCAGCGCGTTCTGCCGGAGGAAAGTCGATTTGCCGGCCATATTGGGACCGGTGAGGATCCAGATCTGCCCGGACTGCTCGGAGGGAGCCGGCGAGAGATCACAGGCATTGGCGATAAAAGGCTGGCCATCGCGCTTCAGCGCCTGCTCGACCACGGGATGCCGACCGCCCTCGATGGCAAACGACAGGGAGTCATCGACCTCTGGGCGTGCATAGCTTTCATCGACGGCGAGCTTTGCAAGCGCCGTGGTCACGTCGAGTGCGGCAAAGCCTTGCGCGGCGGAACGCAGGTCATCGCTGGCGGCAATAGCGATGGCGCAGAGCCGGTCGAATATGTCGAGTTCCAATCCCAGCGCGCGATCGCCGGCATTGGCAATCTTGGCTTCAATCTCGCCCAGCTCAGTGGTGGTAAAACGAACCTGTCCCGCGAGCGTCTGACGGTGGATGAAGGTCGCGCTCAAGGGCGGCGACATCAGCTTGTCGCCATGCTGCGCAGTCACCTCGACGAAATAGCCGAGCACGTTGTTGTGGCGGATCTTCAATCCCTTGATGCCGGTATCGTCGGCATAGCGGGCCTGCATCGAGGCCACCACAAGCCGCGAGGCGTCGCGTAGGCTGCGGCTTTCGTCAAGCGCTGCGTCATAGCCGCTGCGGACAAAGCCGCCGTCGCGCTTCATCAACGGTAATTCATCTGCAAGCGCGCGCTCAAGCTCGCGCGCCAAGTCGCGCGAGGGACGGCGGAGCGCCGCCATGATCCCGGCAATCTCCTGCGGTGGCTGCTCCAGCCTTTGCAGGCGGGCCAACGTCGCTTCGGCGGCGAAGATGCCGTCGCGCAGGCCCGCAAGGTCGCGCGGGCCGCCGCGCCCGACCGAGAGTCTCGCAAGTGCCCGCGACATGTCGGGGGCTGCGCGCAAGGCGAGGCGGAGCTCGTCGCGCAGCGCGGCCTCGCTCACCAGGATGCCGACGGCATCGAGCCGTCGGGTGATCGAAGCGTTGTCGGTCAGCGGTGCGGAGAGACGCTGGGCCAGGAGTCGAGAGCCGGCCGCGGTGACGGTGCGGTCCAGCGCGTCGAGCAGGGAGCCGCGTCGTTCGCCGCCAAGCGTGCGCGTTAATTCAAGGTTGGCACGGGTGGCCGGATCGATCGCCATGGTCGTGCCGACGGCTTCGCGGGAAGGGGGCGATAGCGTCGGCCGCTTGCCGACCTGCGTACGGTCGATATAGGTCACGGCGGCGGCGGCCGCGGAAGCTTCGAGCCGCGACATCGCGCTGAGACCGTCCATCGTGGCGACCGCGAAATAATCGCACAGCCGGCGCTCCGCCGTGGCGCTGTCGAATACGTCCCGCGTCAACGGCGTCACCGCCGGCAGTTCCCGCAGCACCGGTCCTAATTCCGCGTCCCCATAAAGGGCGTCGCTGACAATGACCTCATGCGGATTGATGCGCGCCAGCACCGCGGCCAGTTCGCCGGTGGCGCATTCCGTGACCATGAATTCGGCGGTGGAAATATCAATCCATGCCAGTCCAAGCCGGTCGGTGCCGGCCGATCCCCGCGCCCTCGCCAGGGCCAGCAGGTAATTGTTGGCCCGTGCATCGAGCAGATTATCTTCGGTGAGCGTGCCCGGCGTCACCAGGCGGACGACGTCGCGGCGGACCACGCTCTTGCCGCCGCGGGCGCGGGCGGCGGCCGGGTCTTCCATCTGCTCGCAGACAGCGACCCGGTGGCCCTGCGCGATCAGCCGGTGCAGATAGTCTTCCGCGCGCTCGACGGGAACGCCGCACATCGGGATATCCATGCCCTGATGTTTGCCGCGCTTGGTCAGCATGATGCCAAGCGCCCGAGAGGCGATCTCGGCGTCTTCGAAGAACAACTCGTAGAAATCGCCCATCCGATAAAACAACAGGAGCCCCGGATGGGCCGCCTTGATCTCCAGGAACTGTTCCATCATCGGCGTGACCCGCGCGGGCGGCTCGGCGGCGGCCGCAGCGGTTGGCGGAACGGGGATGGCGGACTGGATGGTCATTGCGGCGCGCAAATTAGCTAAATTTGCCGGTCGATCCTATCGCTTTGCCCGTCTGATACGGGTTTTCCACCTTCCTACGATCTCATCCACAAGCCCTCATCGTGGCCAGAAGAGACCAAAAGGGTAACCGTTGAATTGACCTGTCGCAGGCCCACTCCTACAACCCGGACTCATCCGGCGTCATTCGGTACAAGGAGAAAATCCAGATGCGTGAGGTCTTTATCTGCGATGCCGTGCGGACTCCGATCGGCCGCTTTGGTGGCGCGCTCGCCAAGGTGCGGGCCGACGATCTCGCCGCGGTTCCGTTGAAGGCGCTGATAGCGCGGCATCCGCAGCTCGATCTCGCGGCGATTGAGGAGGTCTATTTCGGCTGTGCCAATCAGTCCGGGGAGGACAACCGCAATGTGGCGCGCATGGCGCTGTTGCTCGCAGGGGTCCCTGAAACGGTCCCCGGAATCACGCTGAACCGGCTGTGCGCTTCAGGGCTGGATGCGGTTGGCGCCGCCGGCAGGGCAATCCGTTCTGGTGAAATTGATCTGGCGATCGCGGGCGGCGTGGAGTCGATGACCCGGGCGCCCTTCGTGATGGGCAAGGCGGCGGAGCCGTTTTCACGTTCGGCCGAGATTTTCGACACCACACTTGGATGGCGCTTCATCAATCCCCTGATGAAAGCGCAATACGGCGTCGACGCCATGCCGGAGACCGCCGAGAATGTCGCCGAGGAATTCCAGGTCTCGCGCGCGGATCAGGATGCCTTCGCGATCCGCTCGCAGCAGCGCGCCGGCCGGGCGATGGCCTCGGGCTATTTTGCCGAGGAGATTGCAGCCGTATCAGTGCCGGGCGGCAGGACCGGACCGGTCGTGGTGGAAAAGGACGAGCATCCGCGGCCGGAAACCACGCTTGAGGGTCTCGCAAAGCTGAAGCCGATCGTGCGCAATCCCGGCACGGTTACCGCTGGAAACGCCTCGGGTGTGAATGATGGCGCCGCCGCCATGATCATTGCCTCCGACGCGGCGGTGAAGAAGCACGGCTTGACGCCGCGCGCGCGAATTCTTGGTCTTGCCTCTGCCGGCGTTCCGCCGCGCATCATGGGCATGGGGCCCGTACCAGCAACCCAAAAACTGATGGCAAACCTGGGTTTGAAAATAACAGACTTTGACCTGATCGAGCTCAATGAAGCTTTTGCCAGCCAGGGTCTCGCCTGCCTGCGCCAGTTGGGCGTCAAGGACGATGCAGATTTCGTCAATCCGCATGGCGGGGCGATCGCTCTGGGCCATCCGCTGGGAATGAGCGGCGCGCGACTCACAATGACCGCGGTGCATGGTCTGGAGAAGCTCGGCGGCCGCAAGGCACTGGCCACGATGTGCGTTGGGGTCGGGCAGGGTGTGGCCCTGGCGCTCGAAAGACTGAGCTGATCGCGTTTCGTCGCTATTCGATGACAGTATGTTCGGCGCCGGCGCCTTGCTTGCGCAGCGCGGCCTTGGATGAACCGAGCAGAAAGACGAGGGGAATCGAAGCCAGGATGAAGATCATCACCAGCTCGTAGTCTAGGGTAAAGGCAATGATCGACGCCTGCATGTTGAGCAGGCCATCCATCATCGCGCGTCCGCCATTGGTGCCGAGATCGAGCAGGCTACGTACGTCTGGCATCTGCAGCGCGTGATTGAACGGAGTGATATGCTCGGAAAGGCGGGCGTAGGTCTGCTTTGTTCCCGACGTCAGTTGCGCGATGACGATGGAGATACCGATCGAACTCGCGACATTACGCAGGAGCGTCAGCATCGAGGTGCCGTCGCCGCGCAATTTTGGCGACAATGTCAGGAACGTCACCGTGCTCAGCGGCACGAAGACCAGGCCGAATCCGAACCCTTGAAGAGTGCTGACGAGAGCTACCTCATTGAAACTGGTTTGTTCGGTCCAGCCAGTCATGGCGTAGAGCGATGAGCAGGTCGCAAGCAGGCCGCTGATGATCAAGGTTCGGGCCTCGATATAGCGCATAAGCCTGCTGACCAACATCATCGAAAAGAACGTGCCCAAGCCGCGGCTGGCGAGCAGCCATCCCGCCGTCAAGATGGGATAGCCCTGGATATTTTCGAGGTAGGGCGTGGCTAGTGCCATCGTGGAATACATGACGAGGGGCACCACCGTCATGAACACGCAGCCGCCGACGAAATTCTTGTCCTTGAACAGGGCGAACTGCACGAACGGGTTGGCCGTGGTCAGCGAATGCGCAAGGAAATAATAAAATCCAATGCCGGCGATGATGAGTTCGATGACGATTTCCCTCGATTGCAACCAGTCGAGCTGCTCCCCGCGGTCGAGCGCGAGCTGCAGTGAGCCGATGCCGACAGCGAGCGCGGTAAATCCGAACCAGTCGAACCGCATCTCCTGATTCTTGTGGGTTTCATCCATGAAGATGATCAGGCCGGCGACGGCTAGCAGGCCAACCGGGAGATTGACGAAAAACACCCAATGCCACGAATAGGCCTCGGTCAACCACGCGCCAAGCGAAGGTCCCATGATCGGTCCCATCATTACCGCCATGCCCCAGATCGACATAGCTTTCGGCCGCTCATGCAGTGCGTAGGAATCGAGCATTATCGCCTGTGCCAGCGGCACAAGGGCGGCGCCGAAAATGCCCTGCAACAGGCGGAACAGCACCATTTGTTCGATGTCCTGTGCGAGCCCGCACAACACCGAGGCGAAGGTGAATCCAGCCGCACACAGAATGTAAATGCGCTTGCGGCCAAACCGGCTGGCAACCCAGCCAACCGGTGCCGTCATGATGGCGGCTGCGACAATGTAGGAAGTCAAAACCCAGTTGATCTGATCCTGCGAGGCCGAAAGGCTGCCCTGCATGTACGGCAGCGCGACGTTGGCAATCGTGGTGTCGAGCGACTGCATGAGCGTCGCGGCAATGGTGGAGACCGTCATCATGGTGCGACGCAGGCCGGGTTCCGCGGACATCGCGATCAGTCCTCGGTTTCGGCGGCTGTCGATGTCAAGCCAAGCAGCGCGGCGAGGGACCGGCGGTGACCCGTGTCGATGGAGACGTAACTGCTCATGCCCGCTTTCAGGCGCCGGACATAACGGTCATCCGCATCGAAATAGATGCGAATCGGCACGCGCTGCACCACCTTGACGAAATTCCCGGTGGCATTTTGCGGCGGCAGGATCGCAAACTGCGCACCGGTACCGGGGCTGAGTGAGCCCACTTTTCCCTTGAATACGTGGCCGGGAAAGGCATCCACCTCGACGGTCACCGGTTGGCCCACGGCGACATAGGTGAAGTCGGACTCCTTCGGATTGGCGTCGACCCAGGGCTGGGCAATATCGATGATGCTGAACACCGGCGTGCCCGCGGTGACGAAGCGACCGAGTTGAATCTGGTCCACCTGGGTCGCAATGCCATCCATCGGTGCCCGCATTACCGTGTGATCAAGATTGCGCTGGGCCTGGTCGAGCGCCGCCTTGGCCTGTGCGTGAGCCGGGAACTGCTCCAGCGGCAGATCGGGATTGCCAAGCAATTGGGTTTTCGCCGAGGAAAGCTGCTGCTTGAGGAATTCGAGTTGCGCGGAGGCGGTAACGAGGCCGGATGCCGCGTTGTCGAGATCGAGCTGCGAGCCGACGTTATTCTTCACCAGGGAGGATTTGCGGCTGACGTCGCGCTGTTTCAAATCGACGCCTTGCTGAGCGAGATCCAGCATCTGGCTGTAGATTTTCACGTTGGCGACGAGATTGTCATAGCTCGTGCGAGTCTGGTCGAGGCTGGCTTTTGCCTGTTGGACCGCCAGCCGAAACGGCACCGGATCGATTTCGAACAGTTCATCGCCCTGCTTGACCTTTTGCCCCTCGCGAACCACGACCTTGTCGATCTTGCCGGAAATGTCCGGCGTGATGAGCACCTTCTGCGCACCGACATAGGCGTCGTCGGTCGTCACATAGCGACCGCCATTGAGATAGAAAGCGATGCCCGCAACCAGCACGACGACCGGCAGCACGACCATCAGAAGGAACCGCCGGTGGCGCCGTAGAAAGGCCAAGAACCGTCGACGTTGTGGCTTGATCGCGGCCGCCTGACTGGCCGGATCGCCCTTCTGTTCGGGCGCGAGTTTCAGTACGGGATCAGCCATAACGTTGCTCCTTCGACGGCACTTCGCGTGCGGAATTCTGCACGGCGCCGCGAATATTTTCCTTGATGGTTTGAAGCTGGGTGAGGAGCCGAACGGCGTCGGCGGCGGGGATGCCCTGAAGCGCCGTTTTCGTCAACTCGTCGCGAAGCCGGCTCAGCTTCTGGAGCAAAGGCCGCGCGGCTTTTTTCAGATAGAGGCGATTGACCCTGCGGTCGTTTTCGTCACCGCGCCGCTCGATCCAGTCTCGTTCGCAAAGCCGGTCGATCAGGCGGGTCAGCGTGATGGGCTGCATATCCAGAAGCTCGGCAAGCTCCGACTGCTTGAGGCCCTCGTAGCGCTCGACCTTGGCGAGTACGGCCCATTGAGCGCGGGTGATGCCGTAGGGGAGAGCGAGCTTGTCGGCGTAGGCGCGCAACAGGCGATGCGTTTCCGAAAGAGTGAAGAAAAGGTTCGCGTCCACGGAATCTACCGACATCGAATTTCCAGGGATTTTCTAAGCTTTGGATAAAATAAGCTAGCTTATAATTATTTCACAGGCCGTTAATGGGACTCTGCCCTGCCCACTTCACATACCTTTTCGAAGCGGAACCCTTTGCCCGGCCGAGCCAGCGCGGGAATGGGACAATTGCGGTCGTTAGACGCTGTCAGCTGTTCTGGATTAGGATAATCGGATCACCTTGATCACAGCCAGGAGAGGTTAGGTGTCCTCGAGCAAACAGGCCTTTCCGCCGCCTGATCATGATCACGACCGCTGCAGTGCCGATACCCTGCTTCACGCGGAGCGGGTATGCGCGGCGAGGTCGCAGCGATTGACTCCGATCCGCCGCCAGGTCCTGCAGGTGCTCTCGGCCAGCCACCGGCCGCTCGGGGCCTACGAGGTCATTGAACAGCTCGCAAGGTCAATGCCACGGCCCGCGCCGATCACGGTTTATCGTGCGCTGGATTTCTTGATGGAAAATGGCCTTGTCCATCGCATCGAAAGCCGCAACGCTTATCTTGCCTGCCTGCAGGAACACGATGCCGCGACGATGGTCGCCTTTCTGATTTGTGATAGCTGCGGATCCGTTGGCGAAATACCGGCTGCGCCGGTCGCCCAGCGACTGGATGCGGCGGCGCGCGCAACCGGCTTCGCGCCGAAACTGTCGGTAGTGGAAATCACCGGTGTCTGCGCTCATTGCCGGTCCAATTCGGCCAAATCCGCCCCTTGATCAGATCAGCGAGCACCAGGGTTCTTCCTCGAAACCCAGTCGGCGTTGTTGTCTGAACCCGGTGCGGACCTCTTTTTCCAAAAGGGCAGGATGGAAAGATTCTTCGCAAGTATCTGTAATAATACGAATATTTAGGACTTTGTGATTTTTTCAGATTGTGGTGACGGAACCCGCTATCCGAATGCTGTCATGATCGCCAGATAAACCGATGACCGCTGGCATGGAGGCCGGAATCCCCGATTGCTGGATTGCTGAACGCCTTCAAAACCTGATATTCGAGACCCCATGAACAAGCTTGAAAATCCGTTGCAAAATGACGCCGCCGGGCCGAAGGCCCGGCATCGGACCACGCAGGTCATGGTTGGCGATGTCGCCGTGGGTGGCGGTGCGCCGATCGTGGTCCAGTCCATGACCAATACCGACACCGCTGACGTTGCCGGTACGGTGGAGCAGGTCGCGGCGTTGACGCGCGCCGGCTCGGAGATGGTGCGGATCACGGTGGACCGCGACGAGGCCGCCGCCGCCGTACCTCACATTCGCGACGCCTTGCGCAAACGCGGCATCACCACGCCGCTGATTGGGGACTTCCATTATATCGGCCACAAGCTGCTTGCAGACCATCCGGCATGCGCCGAGGCCCTCGATAAATATCGTATCAATCCCGGCAATGTCGGCTTCAAGAACAAGCGGGATACCCAGTTCGCCGATATTGTCGAGATCGCCATCAAGAACAACAAGGCCGTGCGGATCGGCGCCAATTGGGGTTCGCTCGATCAGGAATTGCTGACCAGGCTGATGGAAGACAATGCCAAGTCTCCCGAGCCGCTCGATGCGCGCGCGGTGACGCGCGAGGCGATGGTGCAGTCGGCGCTCCTGTCGGCGGCGCGGGCCGAGGAAATCGGCCTGCCGAAAAGCCGCATGATTCTCTCGGCGAAGGTTTCTGCCGTGCAGGATCTGATCGCGGTCTATAAGGAGCTGGCGGCGCGCTCGGATTATGCGATTCATCTCGGCCTCACCGAGGCGGGCATGGGATCGAAGGGAATTGTGGCCTCGTCGGCGGCGCTCGGCATTCTCCTGCAGGACGGCATTGGCGACACCATCCGTATTTCGCTGACGCCCGAGCCGGGCGGCGACCGGACCCTCGAAGTGCAGGTCGCGCAGGAATTGCTGCAGACCATGGGTTTCCGCACCTTCGTGCCGCTGGTGGCAGCATGCCCCGGCTGCGGTCGCACGACCTCCACCACGTTCCAGGAATTGGCCCGCAGCATCCAGGATTTCATTCGCGACGAGATGCCGAGCTGGCGTTCACGCTATCCCGGCGTCGAGAATCTCAACGTCGCCATCATGGGTTGTATCGTCAACGGACCCGGCGAATCCAAGCATGCCGACATCGGCATTTCCCTGCCCGGCACCGGTGAGACGCCGGCCGCGCCGGTATTTGTCGACGGCAAGAAATTCCGCACCCTTCGGGGCCCCAACATTGCCAGCGATTTCAAGGCGATGGTGATCGACTACATCGATCAGCGCTACGGCGGTGCAACGGCTGTTCCCGCGGGCATCAGCGCGGCGGAATAACCGCGGCTCAAATCGGCGCGCGATATTCGCGATTGGCGAGGCTTGCTTCTTCCAGGTCGAGGTCGCGCTCGATGCGACGCCGGACCTCATCGGTGATCCGGCCGTCTCGCAGTAGCGTGTGAATGAATTTTCGCTCGGTCGAGATCAATTCGCGGGTTATCTCCGTCCCCGCCGCCGAGACGTCGTGGGCAAGCGTATCCGGCAGTTGATTCCAACGGGTCTCATGGCGGGCGCGCAACAGCTTGATAACCTCAAGCGATAAGTCGCGCTCATTTGTCATCGTCTTCAGCGAGGTCAGGGCCGCATCAAGCGCCTGCCGCCGTGCTGCGATCTCCGCGTCGTGCTCCGCGATATGTTCCTTCCGCCCCTCCCGGTGGATGCCGAGCCAGCGCACGACCGCCGGCAGGCCGAGGCCGAGGCCTACCAAGGTAATGAAAATGACGCCGAAGCTGACGAACAGGATGAGATCCCGATAGGGAAAATCGTCGCCGTTGCTGAGGGTCAGAGGCAGCGCGAGCGCGGCCGCGAGCGAGACTGCGCCGCGAACGCCGGTGAATGCCACCACGAAGACTGCTCGCCAGGAGGAAGCAGGATCACGGCGGCGCGGGTGCCGGCTGATCAAGCGCGAGAGAAAAGTGGCGGGAAATACCCAGGCGAACCGGGCGATGATCACGATCACCGTCACCAGAGCGGTCGCCGTCAGGATGTCATGGATTGCGAATGCTTTCGACTTCTCCACCAGCGAGCGCATCTGAAGGCCGGTGACAAGGAACAGAAGTCCCTCGATCAGATAGATCACGAGATCCCAGAAGAAGATTCCCTGCAGCCGGGTTGCCGCCGAAATCAGCAGTGGCCCGTTCCAGCTGATGTAGAGGCCGCAAGCCACGGTGGCGATGACACCTGAGCCGCCGAAATGCTCCGGAACCCAATAGGCGATATAGGGCGTGAGCAGCGACAAGGTGATCTCGACCTGGGGGTCGCGGGCGCGATTTCGCAGCCGCAGGCTGATCCAACCGATAGCGGTGCCGTAGAGCATTTCGCTGGTGATGATCGCAAGGAAACTGCCGGTGGCCTCTGGCAGTGAGAACAGCCCGGTGCCGATCGCCGTCACGGCGAAACGATAAAGGATCAGCGCGGTGGCATCATTGGCCAGTCCTTCACCTTCTAGAACGACGAGGATATTCCGTGGCAATCCGAGCCGCCGTGCGATTGCGAGCGGCGCAACGACGTCAGGCGGCGCCACGATGGCGCCAAGCAGGAAGCCAACATTCCAGGGCAGGCCGATCAGATAGTGGGTGGCGGCGGCCACCGCGCAGGCCGTGAAGATCACGCAGCCGACCGCAAGCAGAATGATCGGGCGCAAATTGGATTTGAATTCGCGCCAGCTCATGGCAACGCTCGCCGAATAGATCAGGGGCGGCAGTACCACCAGCAACACCAGATCGGGCGGAAGCTCGAACGACGGCATCCGTGGAACAAAGGTCAGAGCGATCCCGCCCAGCATCAGCAGAATGGCTGGCGCGATGTTGAGCCGACGCGCCAGCAGAGCGGTACCCGCCAAAATGGCGACCAGCGTCAGGAATAGCTGAAATATATGTTCCAAGGCGATTCCGGATCCGGTCTCGTGGACGTTGCGGGGGCAAGCTCGTCGACTTCTTCAATTTGCCCGGAAGCGCGGCAAGGTCAATGCGGTGCAGCAGCCCTCAGCGGTGCGCCGCTGCACCGCAGCTTAAAGTGCACTGGCGGCGATGTTGACCATCAGCGCCAGCAGCGCGGTGTTGAAGAAGAACGAAGCAATGCCGTGGGCGGTTGCCGTCCGCCGGATGGTCTTGTCGGTGATGCCGACATCGGAGACTTGCGCGGTCATACCGATGACGAAGGCGAAATACACAAAGTCCCAGTAATCGGCATCCTCGCGCTCGTTGCCGGTTGGAAATTGCAGGCCGCCGGGTTCGCGTCCCCGATAGAATTCATGGGCGTAGTGGAGTGCGAAGGTGGTGTGCACGATCGCCCAGGAAAGCGCGATGGTCACGGTCGAGAGGATCAGCTCGGGAGTGCCTCGGTGCGAAGCGCCGAGTTCGGAGACGATCGCGGCGATGCTGGCGAAAGCGCCGAGCGCGGTCACCATCAGGATCAGAAAGCGGCCGTCATCCTGCATCCTCGCATTGCGCCGGATGTGCGCGAGGCCGCAGCGAAACATCATGAAATAGGCGAGAATGAGATAGGTCGAGGTGAAGATATTCCAGCTGATCAGCAGGCGCGTCACGAGCCGTTCGCTGCCGGGCAGCAGGAAGAACGCCACAATGCCGATAGCGATGGCAAAGAAGGTGCGGGGGCGGGCGTAGACGATCCGTGCCGCCATCGGCATTTGTCGAAAGCGGGCAACGATCTCCTCAATGTCGTGCTTTTGCTCCGCCACGTCAGTTCTTGCGCTCGGCCACAAATCGCGCCGCGGCGCGCAAAGTATCGCCTCGCGATTCGAATGGGGCGAGCGCCGCGTCGGCGCGGTCGATCAGGTCACGTACGCGCTGCTTGGCGCCATCGATTCCTAGCTGGGTCACAAACGTGGTTTTGCCAAGTGCCGCATCCTGGCCGGTCTGCTTGCCGAGCGCGGCCGCATCGCCCTCGACATCAAGCAGATCATCGGCGATCTGGAACGCCTCACCCAGCGCCCGGCCGTAATCGTCGAGCGCCTGGTAGTCCTTGGCGGAGGCCTGGCCGAGGATTGCGCCGGCGATGCAGCCGAAGCGAAGCAGGGCCCCGGTCTTCATCTGCTGCAGCCGCGCCACGTCGACCGGCTCGCGGTCGCCGAACCGGCCCTCGCCCGCAAGGTCGAGTATCTGGCCACCGACCATGCCGCCAATGCCGGAGGCACGCGCCAAGGCGCGGGTCAATAGCAGCCGCACGGTTGGGTCCGAGTGGATCTCATCGCGGGTGATGATGTCGAAGGCCAGTGTCAAAAGTCCGTCGCCGGCGAGGATGGCGGTCGCATCATCGGTCTTCTTGTGCAGGGTCGGCCTTCCGCGGCGCAGGTCGCTATTGTCCATCGCCGGCAAATCGTCATGGATCAGTGAATAGCAATGGATGCACTCCAGCGCTGCGCCCGCGAGCAATGCCGCCTGCCGCGGGACGCCGAACACCGCCGCGCTCTCCACCACCAAAAACGGACGGAGCCGCTTGCCGCCGCCAAGGCTCGAATAGCGCATCGCCTCCATCAGCCGCTTCGGCCGCACGATTTCGTCGGCCAACGGCGCATCGGACAACAGGCGCGCCAGCAGAGCCTCGGTGTCTTCGGCGGTACCATCCAGCCGCTTGGCAAAATCATCAGTGCCGGTCGTCATCCATCACTCCAGAACAAACATCGCAATCAAATCGGCGGGACAATCGTTGATGGCAGAGGTTACGTCAATTGCGGATGGGGTGCCGGCATTCGCCACCCAGTGGCAGGAAAAGCCGGCGAATAGTCGGAGGTCGACGGCAGACGCGCCTTAAAAAGTGCTGGAAAAGCCGGCACTGTCGGGGGATATGGCCCGAGCTTTCTCCTCCGCCCCAGCGATTTAAACCAGAAGTCGAGACTTTGCGTATCGTCCGAAATCTATTGCTGATCGTGCTCGCGGTTCTGGCGCTGCCCTATTTGTTGGCGCCGCTCTATCGGGTGGGTCATCCGGTTTCCACGCTGATGGTTTGGCGCTGGGTCACCGGCGTTCCGGTCGCACGGCAATGGGTCGATCTCGGCACAATGTCGCCTTTGCTGCCGCTCAGCGTGGTCGGTGCGGAAGACGCCAAATTCTGCAGCCATCATGGCGTCGACTGGGACGCGCTCCGCGATGTCATCGATGATGCCGAGGATGGCGAGGTGTCACGTGGAGGATCAACCATTACCCAGCAGGTCGCCAAAAACCTGTTCCTCTGGCCGGGGCGGAGCGTGATCCGTAAGGGACTGGAGCTTCCCCTGGCGCTGTGGATTGACCAGGTGCTGTCCAAACAGCGAATCCTTGAAATCTACCTGAACATCGCCGAACTCGGCCCTTCCGGGCAATTTGGCGCCGAAGCCGGGGCCAATTACGCCTTCGGCCACTCCGCCGTGACCCTGTCGGGCCGGGAGGCGGCGCTGCTCGCGGCTATTTTGCCCAATCCCGTCCGGCGCAGCGCCCGGAGCCCCGGTCCTGGGGTTCGCCGGCTGGCCGGGACCTACGCGGCCCGGGCGCAGGCCCCGGAACTGCGGCGCTGCTGGCACGAAAAACGCGGCTTTTAGGGCCAAGGCGCGCATTTTGAACCTAGCTTTGCGCAATTCCTTCCTCTATAAGCGCGGCCTTATCGGCATCGAACCTCCGGGCCCGAAAGCGGCCTGTCTGACGCGCGATGCCTTCACCAATTCCCTAGAGGGCATCGAAATGGCCGTTCCCAGAAGAAAAACCTCGCCGTCCCGGCGTGGCATGCGCCGCTCGGCGGACGCGTTGAAGCAGCCGACCTATGCTGAGGACAAGGATTCGGGCGAGCTGCGCCGTCCTCACCACCTCGACCTGAAGACCGGCATGTATAAGGGACGCCAGGTTCTCAAGGCCAAGAAAGAATCCTGATCGCCGCGATCACCAGGCGGTGAGGCTGGCCGGATATTATCCGGCCGAACGACAGGAAGCAGGAAAATTGAACGAGCTTGCGGCGCGAAGTCGCCTCGCTCAGGTCGCCTGCCTGAATTCGTCCTTACTGATCTGCCAGAGCAGGTCGGTGCGGCGCTCGATCGTGTTTCCCTGCCGGAAGCCCTCCTGTCGCCGGTAATACTGGGCTGTCGATGGTCGGTTTCCCGCTGCTTCTGATCCCGCTCGCCGTCTACAACATCCTCATCTTTCTGATGCCGGGCGTTGCGCTGACCGCGCCGCTGTTGACGCTGACGTTGATTTCCGGGGCCGCCTGGGCCGTGACCCTAAGCGACTTCCTGCTCGCGGCCGGTATCCTGCTGCTATTGCTGGAAATCGTTAAAGCGGCCCGTCCCGGCTCACGATTTCTGATGGACCACTTGCTGTCCTTCGTGATTTTGGCGGCCGCCTGTGCCGAATTCCTGCTGCTGCCGCCGTTCGGCACCTCAACCTATTTTTTGCTGGGTTTACTGACGCTGGTGGATTTCCTGGCTGGATTGGCGCTTCGGGTTGGGCGCGGCCGGGTGGTAGCCACGGCTTCCGATGTCCGAACCTCACCGAGGCCGGTGGCTGAACAGCCGTCCCAGCCGGTCGTCAGCTCCGCGCCGACGCCGACCGAGGCCAATTCGCCTGTACCTACCGCAGCCTTAATCGCGGAATCCGTTCTGATGGCGCCTTCCAAACCGATATCGTCGGGCCATCCCCAAACCGGGACGATCGAGGGGTCGCTTCCCGATGAGGCGCAGCCGACGTCAGATGGTCGTCTTCATTCGTAGTCCCGCTTTCGTACACGGCCGCGAACTTGTGCCATAGGCCATCCGTGCATCCACGGTGGCGCGTTCTTGCTGGCGGCCAGGCCGGTGGCCTTGTTCGGTGGCGATCAGATGGGCGACGAAATCCGCCCGCGATTGCTGCTGATCCGGTACCTCTGACCACTGGAGGGGGGCGACGAACGGAACCAGCGCCCTGCAGGTTGGCGAACACTGGTCCTGCAGAAGCTCATCATCCGATACGGAGAGCGGCTCGTTACGCATGACTTTACTCGACTGACGCCGTATCATTTTGGGACGACGTGTCCCCTGATTACACCGCCTCGCAAAGCCTATGCCGGATTATCGGAGATGGTTCCGCGGCACATCTCGGCATGGTTTCCAGATTGTTATCGAGTTTGTGGAAGAGGCTGGTGTGAAGGCGTTCCGAGGCGAGACGATCTTGAGCACGCAATCCCCGCAGGCGTCGCCGATTCTGGCCTCCCTTGGCCAGGCCGTCTTCACCTGGGATATCGCCAGTGACTCTCTTCTCTGGAGCGATCATGTCGCCATGATCTTCGGCGACTTGGCGCCGGCGACGCTCGCTACCGGCGCCGCGTTTTCCAGGGTCATCGAGCCCATGCAGAGCATTCGTACCGACGTGCTTCGCCGGTCCTCCGTCCCCGCCGAGGATGGCGGCGTCCGTTACCGTATCGAATATGGGGTGCGCATCAGTGCTGCCGCCGATCTGCTCTGGATTGAGGAAACCGGGTGCTGGTTTCCCGGCGCCGATGGCGGTCCGGCCCGTGTACAGGGGATCGTGCGTATCAATAGTGAGCGCCGCGCTCATGACGAGCAATTGCTTCGCCTGTCCCGTCACGATCCGCTTACCGGCGAACTTAATCGTACCCATCTGATCGCGGCGCTCGCGGAAGCCATCGAGGAAGCGGAGCGGTTCCGCGCCTCAAGCGTTTTCATGTTGGTCGGAGTCGATCATCTGACCCGGATCAATGATGCCTTTGGATTCGATGTCGCCGACGAAGTCATCGCCGAGATCGCCGTCCGCATCCGCCTTCGGCTGCGCGGCGGCGACGTACTCGGCCGTTTCTCAGGCAACAAATTCGGCTTGATCCTGAAGAATTGCACGATCGAGGACGCGCGTATTGCGGCCGAGCGGTTCTTGGCCGCGGTTCGCGACGAAATCGTTCCCACCAGGCTGGGACCGGTTTCAGCCACGATCTCGATCGGCGCCTTGCATATTCCGCGTTATGCGCATTCCTCAGACGAGGCGTTGAACCGGGTGCAGGAAGCGCTCGATGCCGCCAAGCGTCGCCGTGCAAGCTCGTTTTTGTTGTGGCGTCCGAATGCCGAGCGTGATGCCCAGCGTCGCGTCAATATCCGTGTGACCGATGAAATCGTCACCGCGCTCAACGAAGGCCGTATCGTGACGGCATTTGAACCGGTCGTTGATGCAACCTCGCGAAAGGCCGTCTTCTTCGAGTGCCTGGTTCGGATGGAGCAGGATGATGGGCGCACGCTGCTGGCACCCGATATTGTGTCAGTCGCCGAAAGGCTCGGCCTGATTAGACTGGTCGATTATCGGGTGCTGGAGCTTGTAATCGCTGAACTCGCGGCCGCTCCAGGCGTGCAGCTCAGCCTCAACGTGTCGCCGGACACCGCGATGGAACCGGAGTGGCTGGCGTCGATGGAATCGTTGATTGAGCGCTATCCTGGCGTTGCCGAGCGGCTCATCGTCGAAATCACCGAGACGGTCGCGGTCCGCAATGTCGATAATCTTAGCGACTTCGTCGCGCGGCTTAAGCAGCTCGGCAGCCGCATTGCCATTGACGATTTTGGCGCGGGCTACACCTCGTTTCGTAATCTTCGCAGGCTGGGCGTCGATCTCGTGAAGATCGATGGCGCGTTCGTAAAGAACATCGCGCATTCGGCCGATGATCGGGCCTTCGTACAAACCTTGATTGAGTTGGCGCGTCGTCTTGATATCAAGACCGTGGCTGAATGGGTTCAGGACGAGGCGTCAGCCGCCATGCTCCGCGATTGGGGTTGCGACTTCATTCAGGGAAGGCTGACCGGACTTGCATCGTCCGAGCGGCCCTGGAAGGCCGGCCCTCACGCCTGAGAATCGCAGTATTCGCCGATCACTGGTCCTTCTTGGGTGACATCCGTTCGAGGCGCTCCTGCATTTCTTTCATCTGGCGGCGCAGATCCTCGATATTGTCTTCCGCGGTAGAGGCTTCAGGTTCCTTGTCGGCTTCAGCTGCAGCTGCAGCGCCTGCGCGCGGCGGCACGAACGGCTTGAACATCGAAAAAGTTTGCTGAAACAGCTCCATGTTGCGGCGAACATGCTCTTCCAGCGGCGCAAAGGGCGTGCCGCTGAACGTATTGGCAAGCTGCTTGCGAAACTTCTCTTGCTCGCGCGTCAAGGTGTCGATCGATTGTTCGAGATAACGCGGCACCACCATTTGCATGCTGTCGCCATAGAAGCGGATCAATTGGCGCAGGAAAGTGGTGGGAAGCAGGTTCTGCCCGGCCTTGTTCTCTTGTTCGAAAATGATTTGCGCCAGAACAGAGCGGGTGATGTCATCGCCGGTCTTGGCGTCATAGACCAGGAAATCCTCACCCTCCTTCACCATCGCCGCGAGATCCTCGAGCGTCACATAGGTGCTTGTCCCGGTATTATAGAGCCGGCGATTGGCGTACTTTTTAATCGTCGTGGGCTGGTCCGTTTTTGCCATAGGCTCACACTGCACAGCGAGAGAGGAGAAACCCGCAGGCAGCGCCAACGGGCAAACGAGCAACGCAATGCAGCAAAGGTAAGCATTTTCAATGCGGTTCGGCTACCGTTTTGTGCAGCACGGTTAATCAGCGGGCTTCCGACGGACAAAAGGGCGACCGGCGATCTCTTATCTTTCGCCACTATCCCGGTGCCGTCGCCCTCACCAGGAAACGTCACGCTCTTTTGCGCGCTGCTTAGCCGTTGGTACCCCTTGGCCATCCCGCGGGCCTCTACTAGGTTAAGCGGACGATCGGGGAAGGCCGATCAATGCCTGCCACCGCAACGGACCCCAAGCCCAGGAGATGCCCATGTCAGACGATGTCGTCATCGTCAGTGCCGCCCGTACCCCGGTTGGAAGTTTCAATGGCGCGTTCGCCACCACGCCCGCCCACGAACTTGGGGCGATTGCGATCAAGGCTGCGCTGGAGCGGGCCGGTATCGAGCCGGCGCGTGTTTCCGAGGTGATCATGGGGCAGATTCTCACAGCGGCGCAGGGTCAGAACCCCGCGCGCCAGGCCTCCATTGCCGCGGGCATCCCGGTTGAAAGTCCGGCCTGGGGCATCAACCAGTTGTGCGGATCGGGCCTGCGCTCGGTGGCGCTGGGGTATCAGGCGCTGGTCAACGGCGATTCCGATATTGTGGTCGCTGGCGGCCAGGAATCGATGAGCATGGCGCCGCATGCGCAATATCTGCGGAGCGGCGTCAAGATGGGCGGCTTTGAACTGGTGGACACCATGATCAAGGACGGATTGTGGGACGCCTTCAACGGCTACCACATGGGCAACACCGCCGAGAACGTGGCCCGGCAATATCAGATCACCCGCGCTCAGCAGGATGAATTTGCCGTGGCCTCCCAGCAGAAGGCCGAAGCGGCGCAGAAGGCCGGTAGGTTCAAGGACGAAATCGCGCCAGTCACGATCAAAAGCCGCAAGGGCGATATCATTGTCGACACCGACGAATACCCGCGGCACGGCGCCACGCTGGAGGCCATGGCCAAGCTCAAGCCGGCCTTCGAAAAGGATGGCACTGTCACCGCCGGCAGTGCCTCGGGAATCAACGATGGGGCAGGCGCGGTGGTCTTGATGACGGCAAAGCAAGCCGCCAAGGAGGGGAAGAAGATTCTCGGCCGAATCGTCTCCTGGGGGCAGGCGGGCGTCGATCCGAAGATCATGGGCACCGGCCCCATCCCCGCCTCGCGCGCCGCGCTGAAGAAGGCGGGCTGGAACATCGCCGATCTCGACCTGATCGAGGCCAATGAAGCCTTTGCGGCACAGGCCTGCGCGGTGAACAAGGACCTTGGATGGGATACCTCCAAGGTCAACGTCAATGGCGGGGCGATCGCGATCGGCCATCCGATCGGCGCCTCCGGCGCCCGCGTTCTGGTTACGCTGCTGCACGAGATGGAAAAGCGCAATTCCAAGAAAGGTCTTGCCACGCTGTGCATCGGCGGCGGCATGGGAATTGCGATGTGCATTGCACGCGACTGACAGAGATGCATGCATGATGAAAAGATCATCAGGCATTCACGAACTGAAAAAGGAAATGCCCGGCGTCGCGCCGGGCATTTTTTTCTTTGCAGTTGGCTCGCGGGCCGCAATAATCATGAGTCCTTCGATCGGACTGAATCCAGATCGCTTGCAGTATTAAAAGAAGTATGAGGGGAGGATACGACAATGGCACGTGTTGCATTGGTGACGGGAGGGACGCGCGGAATCGGGGCGTCGATCAGCAAGGCGCTGAAGGCTGCGGGCTACAAGGTCGCGGCGAGCTATGCCGGCAATGACGCGGCCGCGGAGAAATTCAAGGCCGAGAATGGCATCCCCGTCTATAAATGGGATGTCAGCTCGTTCGAGGCTTGCACCGAAGGGGTCAAGCGCGTGGAGACGGAGCTAGGGCCGGTCGATATCCTGATCAACAATGCCGGCATCACCCGCGATGGCGCCTTCCACAAGATGACGCTTGAGCAATGGAATGCGGTCATCAACACCAATCTCGGCTCGCTGTTCAATATGACGCGGCAGGTGATCGAAGGCATGCGCGCGCGCAAGTTTGGCCGGGTCATCAATATTTCGTCCATCAATGGACAGAAGGGTCAGTTCGGACAGGTGAACTATTCCGCGGCCAAGGCCGGCGATATCGGATTCACCAAGGCCTTGGCGCTGGAAAACGCCAAGTCCGGGATCACCGTCAATGCGATCTGTCCCGGCTATATCAACACCGAGATGGTGCAGGCGGTGCCGAAGGATGTGCTTGAAAAGAGCATCCTGCCGCTGATCCCGGTCGGGAGGCTCGGTGAGCCCGAGGAGATCGCGCGCGCCGTCGTGTTTCTCGCGGCCGATGAGGCCGGTGCCATCACAGGATCGACGCTCTCGATCAACGGCGGTCAGTATCTCGTGTAAAGATGCGTGATGCAGCCTGTCGGAGCTGCGATTGACAGGCAGCCATCGATGACGACGCGCGTTGCGACGATGATCGGCATGTCGGCGATCCTGATGTGGTCGCTACTTGCCGTACTTACGGTTGCGACTGGCGCCATGCCTGCCTTCCAGCTCGCCGCGATGACCTTCGCAATCGGCGCCGCGGTCGGTGCACTGAACTGGTTCGGCCGGCCGGATCGGGCGGAACTCTTGCGGCTGCCGCTTCCGGTCTGGCTGGTCGGGGTCGGCGGGCTGTTCGGCTATCACGCACTGTATTTTCTCGCGCTGCGATTAGCGCCGCCCGCCGAAGCCGGGCTCCTCAATTATCTCTGGCCGCTCTTGATCGTACTGTTCTCTTCGCTATTGCCGGGCGAACATCTGGCGCGCCACCATGTGGTGGGCGCCCTGCTTGGACTGGCCGGAACGGTTCTGCTGTTCATGGGTAATGGCATGAGCGGTTTTGCTTCAGGCGAATTGCCCGGTCTTGCCGCCGCCTTTGTGGCTGCCTTCGTCTGGGCCGGCTATTCGGTGCTGTCGCGCCGGTTGCGATCGGTGCCTACCGCCGCGGTGGCCGGCTTCTGCCTCGTCACCGCACTGCTTGCAGCCCTGGTTCACACGCTTGTGGAAGTCACAGTGTGGCCAGCAACCGCATTGCAGTGGGTGGCGGTGGCTCTGCTTGGCGCAGGACCGGTCGGCGCTGCATTTTACGCCTGGGATGTCGGCATGAAACAAGGCGACATCCGCGTCCTCGGTGCCGCCTCCTATGCGACGCCCCTGCTCTCGACGGGATTCTTGATTGGAGCCGGGTTTGCGAAACCGAGCGCTAATATCGCGCTTGCCGCATTACTGATTGCGGGCGGCGGCCTGATCGCGGCCAAAGATATGATTTTCCGTCGGTAGCGTGGAATCCGGAAGGCGGGCGGCCGTATACCGATAAGGCAGCTAGCTGCTGCGGTTTAAGTCCCAACAGTAGGGGAGACCCACGCTGTTTCCGCTGTCATTCGACGGCGGTCAGCCATTGCCTGTCGGTCCGCGTCTTTCGCTCTCGCCCTTGAGGGAGCCTGTTCAACCCTGCAATGGCGCTAACTGGGTTCAGCTGCGATGTTCCGATCGAGGAACACCGGCTGCTCTGCGGCGTTGATTCGTGCAGTCCGAGGTTAGGCATGAATTCAAGCCACAAAGCACCAGGCGATCCGTCGACAACTTCGCAATTCTTCGGAAAGCTTGCCAACCGCACTTCGATCGCGGCGGGACGCGCCACGACTTTTTTATTGGCCGTCAGTGTGGTGATCGTGTGGGCCGTCAGCGGACCCATTTTCAATTTCTCAGACACCTGGCAGTTGGTAATCAATACCGGAACCACCATCGTGACTTTTCTGATGGTGTTCTTGATCCAGAATTCCCAAAACCGGGATAGCGCGGCTATCCAGGTCAAGCTCGACGAGCTCATCCGGGTCAGCGCTGCTCGCAATTCACTCGTCGGTATCGAGCATCTGAGCGACGAAGAACTCGAAGAGATACGCACCAAGTGCGAGGCCCGCGCGGCTTCCGAAAAAGTCGCTGAGCGAACGGTTGAAAAAGCCGGTAAGGCCGCGCGCTCGGCGGCCGAACGTGTCGTGAGCTAAACCCGTGGCTCGATTCGAAAAGCCAGCAGCGATAACTCCCGCGACGGACAGCATCAACACCATCCTTGAGTTAGAAAGGCGGGACCGGGAAGAGCTCGATCCAGCTCACCGCATATTTCATGCAGTAGGCGGGTTCTTTGGGACAATTTACTTCATCGCGGCTCAGATTCTTGCCGTGTCCGTCTGGATCTTGATCAACAGTGCTTCGGCTCTGCATTTTTTGGCAATCGATCCATTTCCATTTCCTCTGCTGGCGACTTTTCTTTCCCTTGAAGCGGTGTTGCTCACTTCGTGCGTTCTTATTCGCCAAAGTAGTATGGACCGCACTTCGGAACGTCGCGACAATCTCGAACTGCAAATAAATATGTTGGCGGAAAAGGAGGCGACGCGTTCCCTGGACCTTCTTCATCGGATGGCAAGGCATCTGAAGGTACCTGACGCAGGTGATCCCGAAAGTGCGGAGCTAGCAAAGGAAACGCCGGTCGATGAGATCGCCCGCGACTTAAAAAAGCGCGAGAAAGAAGCGGAAGACGAGCGATAATTACCTGTCATCCTTCCATGGCCGGAAAATCGCCCTTGCCTGATCTACGACGCCATCGTGCTGGTCGCCGGGGCGTTTCGTGCTTCTGAGATCGAAAACGAGTATATCGGCCAAGTCGGCGACGATCTAAAGGCCGACCTCAATCAGCGCGCCGGTCCGGTCTCGCAG
>Ga0207694_10000254_pt1 | contig 50638 bp, 77 predicted proteins | sample KBSC34metaG_FD_184353 | JGI IMG/M metagenome (GOLD analysis project Ga0207694, IMG submission 184353) | Corn rhizosphere microbial communities from Kellogg Biological Station, Michigan, USA - KBS C3-4 metaG (SPAdes) (version 2) | ecosystem: Host-associated > Plants > Roots > Rhizosphere > Soil... | reverse complement strand
CGACGACATCCCCTCGGGCTACTGGACCCCGCCCAGCAGGTCGCTGACGCCCGCGGCAAGATGGCCGACGCTCTGGCCAAGCTGGAAGGTGCCGAACTCAAGGCTATGGAGCTCGAGGATGAGGTCAAGCGCCTCAAGGGCATCCTGGTCACGTTCGGATGGAAAGATGAATGACCTCGTTCGAGGACTTTGAGTTTGCCCAGTACTTTCCGGGCATCACTGCCCAGCAGGTAAACAAAGCCCTCGCACGCGTTCAGGCTCAGTGGTACGGCCTACTCAATGGCGACCTCTGGGCCAGTCTTCCCCAGGCCGTCCAGGCCGCCAAGATCGACGCCATGAGTGACCTTCTGGTGGCCTGGTACCTCGCGAATAACTTTCCGGATCACGTCGTTAACGCCATTGCCAACGGAGCCCTCCCGCTTTCCGGCAAGAGCATTGACGGCGTGTCCGTTTCCTACAAGGACGTCGAGAACGTCCAGGGCGAAATGAAGCTTCTGCTGACCAACCAGTGGGGGGTCGCCGCCCTGCAGATGTTCCAGTCGTCCCCCGAGCGGTTCGCTCTGTTCCCAGGAGTCCGGTGATGAATTTCAAGTTCAACTTCAAAAGCACGGTCGATACGAAGAAGCTCACCGCGTTCCTGGACAAGGGCGATGACATCCTCATCGGCTACCCCGAGGGCCGGCCCCACCCTGACTCCGACCTGACCATGGATGAACTGGCGCGGATTCAGACTTACGGGAATGCCCAGATCCCCGCACGGCCTTTCCTTGAGGAAGGCATCCTGTCCAAGAAGAACGAGATCAGGGACACCATCCGAGACCACTACATGAAGCGTGTCGAGAACGGCGCCGACAAGCGCCCGGGCTTGAAGCGCATCGCGGCCGAGGGTGTGGGAGCAGTGCAGGAGTTCGTCCGCGGCGACTACTACCGCCAGACCGTGCCGAACGCCGAGTCGACCATTCGCCGCAAGAGCCGCCGCCAGAAGGGCAAGGTACTTCAGTCCGACAAGCCCCTGATCGACACCGCGGACATGATTAACGCGACCACTTCGGTCATCAAGGAAGGGCGATGATGCCGGCCGGAATATACCAGGGCACCCTCCATTCCTTCCCCGAGCTCAAGAGACCGTACAAATACTTCAGCGAGAACCCAATCGTGAACGGCGGCTATAAGGACACGACGCCGTCGATTCCCAAGCTGGGCATCTTCTACTCCAAGGGCAAGAGAGTCCAGGACAACCACGGTAACTGGGTCACCTCGACCAGTCAAACCCTATGGTCCACCGAGCCGCTGCTCCAGGGCTACTTCGTAGAGTTCGAGGGCGTCGTCTACCGCTTGATGAATGACTCCGACCGGGCCCGGCAGGGTGGTTTCTTCATCTACGATCTCACTGAGCGCATCGGTAACAGCACGCGGCAGCAATTCGCTCCCGTGGCCGAAACCGGCGCAAACGAGTTCACCTGATGTATTTCACCCAGGCCGGCCTCCAGACCTTCCTGTCTCAGGTGTTCTTCAAGAACCCCATCTCGGATCTGGTCATCCCCCTCCAGGGCAACTTCCGCAATCCCCAGGACGGCGCGGACGACAAGGTCCCTCAGACATGGCTTTCGAAAGCCCAGCTGTTCGACCCCAAGGGGAATATGAAGCCGGACACCTGGATCGGTTTCCTCAAGATGGACTCCACCCCGCGCACCATGGCGGCCTACGGTCATGATGACCCCCAGAACGGAGTCAACGGCGCCGAGTACTCAAAGGTCTATACGAACTCCCAGTGCCGTCTCCAGATCGTGGGCGCCCAGTCCGAACAGTGGGCCGAGAGCGTCAAGCACTGGCTCCAGCGCGGCGACGTCATGCAGATGATGGCCGACATGGATGCTCAGCTCTATGCCGACGACCTGGGCCGGATTGAGGTTTCAACGTTCTTCCAAGACGGCCTGAACAACATCCTGGCCTACAACGTGTTCTTCAAAGTGGAATGGGCCTCCACCATCGACGTAGCCGATCAGACGCTCATCACGAGTGCAGAAATCACCGGAACCGCTCTGGTTCAAAATTGAGGTAGACCATGGCAAACGACTATCCTGGAAGCATCGCGCAACAGTACATCTCATTCTCCGCGCTGTTCAGCGTGTCCACCAATCCCGGGGCCAGCTTCGGCAAGGCCATGATCTTCGTGGATGCCGCCACTCTCTCGGGCGTCTGGACGGGCAGTATCCCGGCCGTGGGGACCGACTTCGAACTCACCAGCCAGGACTACACCGACTTCGCCACCGGCGGGCTCCTGTCGGTCCTGCAGGGCTACTTCGGTTCCAACTCCATTGCCAATGTCTTCATCGCATGCTGGGACTCGGGACAGGCGGCCTACTCGGGCTTGCTCACCTCCTACACGGCCAACAAGTACGACGCCTACTTCAAGACGTTGTACACAGCGGGCCTGGGCATCGAGTCGAATGTCAACGCGGCTTGCGTGGCGCTGGCCCAGTTCGCCTTCTCTGACACGGGGATTTTCAGTCAGGTAGGCTTCGGAACCAAGGTGGCCGACAACCTGGTCAACGGTTCCGGTACTTCGCTGACCACGGCCATCAAGAACTCCACCGGGGACGCGATCATCTGCTACGGTGACTCGAGCCAGAGCACCGACCCCTTCCTGGACCAGCTCGGCTTGACCCTTGGAGCACTGAACGGGTCTGGTACGGCCATCGGCAACTCCCTGGACCGGATCGCCACGCTGGACCGCCTGGCGTCTGGAACGAACGGCGCCAACCTTGGACCGGCATCCGTTGCGGCTCTCGTGGCTCAGAACGTGGGATTCTGGGCGACCCTGGGCAATGGCACCGGAGCCGTGGCGCTGACCGACCCCAAGACCGTCAAGGGCAACTTCCCCGGTGCCGATTGGGTGGTGGCATACATCGACTTCGTGGCATCCATCAAGAGCGTCGAGTTCCTGACCGACCCCGCCACTCCGCAGGGCAAGCGCCGGAACAACGACAACTACCAGGCCATTGTGGGGATCCTCACCACCGCGGCCACTCCGTTCACCACGAACGGCGGCATTGGGGTTCTGGATAACTTCACGACCAAGGTAGCGCCCCCGTTCAGTCAGCTTTCGGGGGGCGGGTCGACGCTGATCGTTCCGCACGCCTGGCAGGCCGACTACCTCCAGAACATCGAAACTATCCAGGTACAGGGCACCCTGTTCATTCAGGCGTAAGGAGACATCATGCCGAGAAACAGCGTTCAAAGCGTAGGAAACTCGACTTACTCGTTCACGCATCCTCTCATCAATGGGGGCGTGGCCATCAACCTCACCGGCATCAAGCTCGAGGCCCAGTACTTCAAGGCCCGCCAGATGGTGGACAACTCGAAAGTGGTGCTCTTGGTCGACGGGTCGGCCATCACCCTCACGAACACCGCCCGGGCCGGCTCTTTCACCATCACCGCGGTGCATGGCGGAAACGCCGTCACGGATGGCGACATCGTCCTGATCGCCCGCCAGCTACAACTCCTCGGCGACTCCCTGGGTGGGCAGCTCCGTGTGGCGACCAGCATCAACGGCCAGACCGATGCCGTGACCCTGGTGGGTGTAACCCTCAAGGTGTTCGACCTCTTGCTGCTGGCTGGTAACGACATTCCTGAGTACCCCGTCGAGTTCAACTACCAGGACTGGTTGGCGGCATGACCGATACCTACGATCACGTTTTCGGTGACGAGGCGGTCCTGGACTTCTATCAGTCCGTGGTCAAGTCGTCGGATTTTAAGAACGTCAGCCTCAGGATTGAAGGGGACTTCAACAACCCCCCGCTCCGGGAGTCCTTCCAACTGGTCAGCCGGATCAAGACCCCGGGTGAGTCGCTGACCGATGAAACCTTCGATCTGCGGGACCGGCTGGCCAAGGCTTGCATCCTCAAGAAGAACGTCAGCTTTTTCCTGGATGATGTTCAGGTGGGGGCCATCGCGGTCCTGACCGACATCAACCAGACCCTCGAGGCTGACGCTTTCTTGAGCCAGAACCCGGTGTTCTACCAGCTCTTGCTCGAGGACACCACCGCGTTCGTACTAAAAAAATACACGTCGCCGCGGAAAGACACAGTACCGGCAAAGTAAACCGGGGCGGCGGAAGGGTTTCGAAGATCATCGAGGAACGGGTGGGTTCCGGGTATCTGTACCTGTACTACCAGTTCCTCCGAGAGTATCACCGGGAGCCGGTAGACTTTGAGGACTTTTTCGACGGGGTGAATTCGTTCATCGCTCGGATTGAGATCGAGAATCCGCCAAAGGAATAGAGGATTTTGATATGATGATGCAGGAAGAAGGATTGAAAATGAACGCAATCTACTGCATCACCAACAAGGTCAATGGAAAAATGTATGTCGGGAAGAGCATTCATGTCCGAACTAGGATCGCGCAACACTTCAAGCCCCAGTCGCATTGTATCGGCCTAGCTCGAGCCATCAATAAACATGGCAAAGAGAACTTCATTTGGGACATTCTCCTAGATGAAGTTCCAGACGAATTGGTCAATGATGCCGAGTCGTTTTTCATCTGGCAGCATCAGAGCCTTGCTCCCCGTGGGTACAATCTCACTGGCGGCGGAGAGGGGTTTGACCGGGATGGCGTAAGGCTGAGGTCTCAGAACCCGGAGTGGAAAAGAAAGATGGCTGAGAAGAATAAGGCCATGGCCAGAGATCCCAAATGGATTGCCAGGAACAAGGAACAGAGTTCTGACCCTACCTGGAAGGCCAACCATGCCGAAGGACTTAAGAAGCGGTCTAGGAATCCAGAATGGATATCAAAGGTGGGTAAAGGGCCTAATGGCGGATCCAAAACCTTTGAAAATATTGCCAACCTGACAGCCGCCAATCGCAAGAAGGCCAAAGATCCAATATGGCTGAAAATTAACTCCGACGCATCGAGATACAAAAGAGGAAAGCCCGTGGTTTGCATTGAAATGGGTCGAGTGTTCCTCTGCATCAGGGACGCCATGAGAGAAACTGGGATTGCTGATACCAGTATTTTGACGGTGTGCAAGGGCAACAAAAGACGAAAGAGCGCAGGTGGATATCATTGGAGATATGCCACTCAGGAAGAATCCGAAAGCGCAAGGAGGGTAGTCTAGATGGTCAATCTAGGCGGCTTCTTTCGCTAGCCTTACTCTAGTCACCGACGAGGGCGCTTTCAAAAAGGGCCTTGGCGTCCTCAATATGCTCCCGGGGATGCTGGGCAAGACTGGCACGGCCATCCTGGGCGTCGGGTCGGCCTTCGTAGCCATGGGTGCCAGTTCGGCCGCGGCCCTGACCAAACTTGCCGACAATGCGAAGATCCTGGGGCTCTCGGCGCGTCAGCTCGATAACTGGCGGAACACTGCCAGGATTGCCGGCGGGGACGCTGACGCCTTCCAGGAGTCCCTGAACACCCTGAATAAGACCTTCTTCAATCTCAAGATCGGCGAGGTCGACAAGGGCGTCATCCAGGCTTTGGGCATGAGCGGAAACGACTTCGGAGCCATGCAGAAGATGCCGATGCAGGAGCGCATCCAATACGTCCTGACCCGCCTCGAGAGTATCAAGGACCCCGAGCAGCAGAAAGCTCTGACTGCCCAGCTCCTCGGCCAGAACGGCCTGACGATGCTCGCGAACAACCAGCTCAACAAGACCAACTTCGCGGCCGACTACCAGAACGCGGCCAGCCGCAACCTCTATAGCGAGGAAGACTATTCCACTGCCCTCAAGGGCAAGAAGTCGCTTGAGGAAATCCGGGTGTCCCTGGACGAGGTATTCAACAAGATCGGTATCAGTATCGAGAAGTCTCTGCTCGGCCCCCTGACCAAGTTCTCGGCTTGGCTGGACAAGAACGGGGACAAGATCGACGCCTTCGCCAACTCGATAGGGAACCTCGTTGGACTCTTGACCGGCGACCAGAAGGCTGGACAGAGCTTGTTTCTTGGAGGTGAAAAGAAGGCCAAAGCTTTCGAAGCTCTCGGCGCCATGCAGGGGATCAATGTCAATGACCAGACCGACCCGAGGACTGCGTTCCTTCTGATGTCTCAAGAGTGGCACAGAACAGTCCAGGCCATGGACAAGGGCGGCATTACCGGCCCCTTGAGCGCTCCTGGCAATGCGGTCCTGGCCGGGATGTTCGACCCCTCGCGCAACCTCTCCCAGAACTCGGGCGCCGTGAAGGCCTTGATGGACTACGCCGCGGCTCTGGCCAAGGCCGGCGACCCAGAAAACGACATCCTGAGCCGTGAAAAACTCCTGACGGATAAATTGCAGTTGGCACCCAATATCAACCTCACCGTGAACGTCGACAAGAGCGGCAACGTGTCCATCGTGAACCAGAGCACGGGCAAGGTCATCAACTCCCTGGGGATACGTCAGTGAGCCTAGCGTCAGCCGTGCTGTCGGGCTCCGTGGTGGCCCTAGGGCTCATCCGGCAGTTCTTGAGCAATCCCAGCATCACCTATACCCCCGTGGACGCCAACGGGGTTCCTGGCTTGCCTCAGACCGTTGTCTTCGAGGTGACCACCTTCAGGGAAAAGCTGTCCAACCAGGCCTCGAAGATGCTTCTGGTCGATGTCTCGGTGGGGAAGTCCTTCCTCAATGACAACATCGCACCCATGCCGCGGGTGTGGGAGATGGAAGGTTACCTCTTCCCATTGATCCCAGTGGCCCCGCTGGTCGACCAGATCAGTCTGGAGATCATCAAGGAAACCTTGCGCCAGGCCTCGGACTCACGGCAGATCATGCAGTTCAAGCCGGTGACGACCTCCATTCTTGCCCAGTTCTCCCAGGCGTTCCAGTCGCTCTCGAGCCAGAGCGTGACGGGCACGCTGCCCGTGGTCATCCTCGACGTCGAGTTCAATCTAGATCCCCTCATCATCAACAAGGCTCCTGTGCGCTTGACCGTGCAGAGGATCAATACCTTGTCGGCGTCCTATGCCTTCGGAACCCAGCTCACCGCGTTGCCCAGCGGATCACCGACCAATCCTGCGTCTTCACCCGATAGCTCCAACCTTGGGAACACCCCCAATACCCAGGTGGCGCCATGAGCTTCACCCCCTCGAAAGCCTGGATCGTGGGCATCCCCAACCTGCCGGCCAATCCCGTCAACTTCACGTTCTCGACCAATCTGCCCTCGGGAAAATGGACCTTTCGATGGCAGTGGTTTCTCGAGGCTTGGAATCTCTGGGTCACGCTTCCCAGTGGCGAAGTGCGCCAAGCCGGGGTCTACCCGAACTCGATCTCCTGGACGGGATTCCGGGACTACTATCTTCAGTTCATCACGACTCTGGATTCCATCGGTCAGAATGACCTAAGCAAAGTAACCATGACGGCGTACCAAGTATGAGCGACCTCTTCACCTCCGGTAGCTACCCGCTGTTCGACAAGATCATCAACCTCACGCTGGTGCAGAAAGACGGAAGCGAGCGATACATCAAGTGCCCGTCCTTCGGCCAGAAGCCTTCCATCAACATCCAGGGCGCCATGAATCCCGCTTGCGTCATCCAGGACTGCGACGTCCGGATCACGAACCTGCTGACCGGGGATACGCCGCTGACGGCCTACAAGTACCTCAAGATCGAGGCAGGGTATGGAGGCCAGCAGCGGGCCACCATCGAATGCGAGGTGAACAACGCCTACCAGGAGACCCCGGGGCCCGACGGCATCACGATCTTCAAGAGCTTCCTGGGCTACTGGACCAACTGGGCGAACGCCACCATGAGCCAGCAGTGGACGGCCGGAACCAGCGTTTCGACAGTGCTCCAGTTCTGCGCGGCCCAGCTAGGGCTCACCCTCAAGAACTCACTCTCGAGTGATGCCCAGATCCAGGCGCCTTCGGGCTGGGGATTCACGGGGCTGGTCAAAGACTTCCTGACCGACATCGCCAAGGTACTCAACGTCAACATCTACCCCTCGGGTCCGTTCCTGATCGTATTCGCCATCGGCGGTAATACCCAGGCACGTCATGTGCTCCAGTACTTCACCACCCCACCGCGGCACGAGGCCTATGGCTACAACCTGACCTGTCCCTGGGATCCCACTGTCCGGCCCGGGGACGTAATCACCGTGAACACCCGCTACATGCGCCAAACCTACGGCGGGTCCGTGGTCGACGCTACCGGGACCAGTTTCGTGGTGCAGACCTTAGCCTACGACTTCTCGACCAACGATGACACAAACTCCATGATTATCATGGCGACGGAGGCCGCGGCATGAGCGATCTGGCCAATCCCCTCAACGCCTTTGACTTCTTCAGTGTCTCGGAGCGCGACGTGATTCTGTCGGTCATCCGGGATCAGTTTTTTTCGGACTACGGCATCGTGATGGCGGTCAATGGCAACTCGACCGTAGACGTCCAGCACGCGGCCCTATCGGTCACCCGGCCAGGGGTGGTGGCGCCGGCCATCGTGCTTCCGGCCATTGTGACCAAGAACGTCGAGCTCTTGTTCTCGGTGATGGGAGGGCTGTCCATCTCCGGAACTGTCCAGCAGGGCGATGGGGTGCTGCTGGTAGGATTGCGCGACCTCGTTCCTAGCACCTCAGGATTGACTCAGCCGGCACAACCTCCCGAGTTCTGGCACTATACCCAGCAGACCCTCAAGGCCATTCCCCTTTCGGCGATCAAGGCCGCGGCCGTGCAGTTTGGAGAATCGAACGGCAAAGTCTTCCTGCGCAACGCCGCGGCGTCGCTGTTCACCGTGCTGCAGGAGTTCATCCAGGGTGTTCAGGGCGCCACGGCTGGCGGGAATCCCATCGTAGACGCCACTGGCAAGATAGCCTTGGCACTATCCCAGCTTCAGGCTTTGATGGAGGCATGATGGACTTCACCATGTCGTCGAGCACCGAAGGAAACGTGAACTCTTTCCCCACTTGGGACTTTGCTGTAGCCTCCGGGATTGTCGAGTTCATTTCTGGCGACCCCGGCGCGGTCCAGGCCGCGGAAATGGCCGCTTTCATCCAGCTCGGTTCTATTCCCCAGCTACCCGGTCTAGGCGTACCTTGGGCTGAGTTCTTGACCAAGGGCGTGACCTTTGGAGACCTTGACGCGGCCATCCGGCAGTCGGCTTTCAACGCAGGGGTTTCCAACTTCATTCCCAGCTATGACTTCGTAAATGCAAAGCTCGTCGTGACCATGCAGGCGACGAAACAGGCGGGTGGCTGATGTCTTTCGAAATCAACGGAACTACTTGGACGCCAGAGACGGCTGATCTGCATGCCCAGGACATCCTGAACGCAATGAACGCCATCCTGTCCGCTCAGGGGCTCCCCACGGTTGCGGCTACCCCGGCGAACGCTTTGTGGCTGTTCATGCTTGCGGTAGGCAGCAAGGAGCAGAGTCAGGACGACGACCTTTCGGCGGCCATCAACTCGTTCAACCTGGCGCTCTGCTCAGATCAGCAGATCCTCAACCTTCTTCCCATCGCTGGTACCTCTCTGATTCCCGGAGCCTATACACTGGTCAATCTAAAGGTGACGGCCGGCGGCGGAACTACCGTGGTGCCTTCGGGGACGATTCTTCCGTACGGATCGGTCAACTTCCTGACCACATCGGGCATCAGTCTGACCACATCGGGTATCGGCTTCGTCAACGCCCAGTGCGACACCCTGGGCGCCATCGTGGTTCCGGCCAGCGGCTTGACGGCGTTCGGGATCAACATCCCCAACCTATCGAGCGTCTATAACCCCACTGCGGGTGTGACTGGTCGAGATACCGAGACGGCCGATGAGGCGCGTCAGCGGTTGATCCTGGGCCAGACCATAGGATTCAACCTCAACGGCGTCCAGATGGCCCTGCAGTCCATCCCCGGCATCACCACGGCCAAGGTGTGGTTCAACATCGACACCGTGAACAACCTGGTCCTGACGGGTGGTACCGTGGTCCCTCCGCGGCATTGCCGGATCATCGTGGCCGGAAGCGACACCTCGGGCACCATGATCGCGTCGAACTACCTTGAACGGATCACATGTCCCACCGATGGCGCTTCGTTCCAGACCTATACGTTTCTTTCGGGCCAGGTCTTCGACGTGTTCTATGACACCGCGGTCACCCAGAACGTCTTCGTCAAGGTCTACTACGACAACACCCAACCGACGCAGAGCGGCTTCGAAAGTCTCATCGACCAGATCCTAGCAGGGCTGACCTTCGACATCGGCCAGACGGTATCCTCGGAGACTATCATCGAGGCCCTGATCGGGTTCCAGTATGCCTCCATCATCGGTGCCACCGTGTCGCTCGATGGCGTGACCTACTCGAACAAGGTGCTCATCAACGGGAACGCGGTTCCCGGAATCTCGAACGTGGTGGTGGTCGGTGGCTGACCAAGACCTCCCGTTCCAGTTCAGCGGGCCATATGCCCAGGCTCTCGTCGCTGCGGTTCAGCAGGAAATCGACCTGCGTGCTCCCGATATCGCCTACCTGTTCAGCTTGTCCATTGCCAGTGCCGGAGCCACCGAATTGGCCACCATCGGCGGCATCATCGGCTACCCCTGGCCGGCGGCGCCGACGGGGACGTTCGACTCGAACAACTTCATATTCGGAGCCGCGGCGTCTTTCCCGACGATCTCTGGGCTGAACGGTTTCGCGGGGGTCTCGGCACCCGGCATCGGTGGCCTGTTCAGTTCCGCTACGCCAGCCGTGGGCAACCTGATACCAATCGCCTTCTATCGCTTGCTCCTAACCCAGGTGGCCTTCCTCAAATACAACGGCCTAAGCATGACCATCATCGATCAGATTTGCCATGTGTTCGGGCCCCTGTATACCATCGAACAGCTGGGGGTCGCGGGAAATTGGCTCACGCTAGGAGCCGCGGCTGATTTCCCCAATTCATCCACCACCCAGGGGTTGGCGGGTACTACTCCGCCGTTTGATACCGAAGGTGGTAGACTGTTCGGGGCGACTGTCAATGATTCCGATATCCAGGTGATTTTTCAAACGCAGATCGGCGCCGGCTACCTCTACATCATCCAGCAGCTATTCAACCGATTCTGTACGTCACCACAAGTTTTTGTGAGTCAGGGGTAAACCATGGTACCAGTGCCAACCACGTATTTGAACGTTCCTGTTTTCGGGGGAGGGGCCTCGAATATCCAGCCCGAAGGGTCGACCTATGCGGGCGGATTCCTTCCCGGTCAACTCTTCCCAGCCGAGTATGAGAACTGGCTGATGAACCGACTGACTACGAACTCCCTGGCCTCTCAGACAACCAATCTGAGCGTGGCCGCTGAGATCGTGAATATCCTGAGTCAGGCATCCATCACTCCGGACCCAGCTTCTACGACCCAGCTTTATGCCGCTCTGAATGCGCTCTACGCTACTGTGAGTGCTCTATCATCTGAGGCGTCAACACGGGCCTCTGCTGACTCGACCCTGCAGTCGAATATCAATGCGGAGGCTACGGCGAGAATGAACGCTGATGCGTTGCTCGCTCCCCTGGCATCTCCGATTTTCACTGGTACCCCACAAGCGCCTACGCCCTCACCCGGGGATAGCTCGGCAAAAGTGGCTACTACTGGATTCGTAGCTGCCGCTGTTTCGGCCCTGAATCTGGTCATTGACCAGAGGACAACCACCGGATCGACCTCGAGAACGGAAACGGTGAACGCGCTGGCCGTTAACCAGACGGCTTTGATAGAATGGGCTTGTGCCTGTAGCGGATCGAACCAGACCTTGACCTTTGCCCTCCCTGCTGGCGGAACTTACCAGGTTTTCGTAACGGCGACCCAAGGAACCCCTGGTTCGATGACTGGTGGCAACCCTACCATCAATACCATCCGAGGTGAGAACGTCGCTGGTGGTAGCAGTGTGGCTATGTCCTTCCTGTTCGCTAACGGAATTGACAACCATCTTTTTGGTTTTGTCAGGAGACTTTCATGAGCCAGTTTTGGGGTGTGTTTCAGCAGGGACAATCTTCGACAGCTCAAGGAGTCCCCACGTGGCAAACTCGGCACCAGCTGAAGCGCTCAAGAGCACCGTACCAAGCTGCCATTTTCCAGCAGAGGCACATCCGATGAACAGACTGACAGGAAGGGCCGCGGCGCCTATGATGAGCGTTCTCTGGTTGGCGTCCTTTGTTTCTTGGATGCTCTTGTCGAGAGCCATCTGCAATGCGGCCAGCTTGTCGGACTGGACCTTGGACTGGTCGTCCTTCTGCACCTTCTCGTCGGCGATGACCTTGGCCATCTCAATGACAGCCGTTCTGAGCTTGTCGGCCTCGGTGGGCTGTTGGTCCTGGCCGAACGCATTCGAGAGAACCAGGACAGCGAAAATGGAAACCAGTGTCTTTTTCATGTCAGCACCTCTTGAGAACAAGTATATCGAGGCCAACTGTATTTTGCAATACTTTTATCAGTTATGGTGCAAAAAGGAATAGCCCATGCAAAACATCCCCCTCTTCGGAGGTAGCGCTTCCAAGATCTCACCCCCCGCCCTGACGGTGACATCGGGGTACTTTCCGCTCCAGTACCTCCCGGCTGAGAACCTGAACTACTACCTCAACGGCGCCACCCAGGCTATCCAGGAATGGGTGAACCTCATCACCCTGGCCGGTCTGACCCCGGGAACCAGTCAGCAGGGATGGGCCGCGATCTCGGGGCTCATCGCCGTGCGCCCGCTGTCGTTCTTCACTGGGCTGATCGCGGGGGCGACCGGATCAGGGCTACTCCCCCTCAACAATACCCCGACGTTCATCACCCCGATTCTGGGTGTGGCCACGGCCACGACTCTAAACAAGGTCACCGTGACCCAGCCGGCAACCGGGGCAACGCTCACGATTGCCGATGGCAAGACGCTTTCAGCCAGTCAGAGCGCGGTATTCCAGGGTGCTGCCGGCGCCACCATGGACCTGCCCGCCATCGTATCCAGCCAACTCCAAGGGCTCCTGACAACCTGGGTTTCGACAACGTCGTTCTCAGTCGGTACGGGATCGGTAGGCGATTCCACCTTCGTAAACTCACTTACGCTCCTGGCCACAACGACGAAAACCACGGCTTCCTGGGCTGTCGGAAGTGGGAACGGTGGCCTCGACACGGGAGCCATCGCGGCCAGCACGTGGTATGCCGTCTATCTCATCAAGCGCACCGATACGAATGTGGTGGACGTGATTTACTCGACAAGCGGGACCAGTCCGACGCTCCCCGCGAACTACACGCTGTTCCGGCGTATAGCTTGGGTCAGGACCAACGGATCTAGCCAGTTTGTGCGGTGGGTCCAGTCAGCCAGGAGATTCTACTGGTACGATAAAAACGTTGAACTCAATACTGTCACCCCTGCAAACACAAACCGGATACTGACTACGGTTCAGGCGCCGATAAACACCATCGGTATTTTCAATATCAAGGCCATTACCATAACCGGGGGGGCCTTGTACTATGATTCCGGATGGACATCTCTAGACGATGCGGCCGCATCTGCGACGAACAGCGTAGCTTCGTTTGGTACGGCTTATACGAGTGCTACTCAATATGAGTCTGTAGTCGATTCTTCGAATCAAATCTACTACCGAGTTAGCGCCACCACAATGACACTGGATCTGCTCACCATTGGGTTTATCGACAATCTCTAAGGAGTAAATATGTTCCAACAAATCGAACTCCCCATCCTTCAAGATCTCCAGTGCGTGGCCGGCTCGAGCTTCAGCTTCCCGTTCTTCATCGGGCAACCGACGTCTGGATATGGCTTTTCTGGATATCTAGACATTCCCGTCAGCGGCCTGGGCCATGTGCCGTTCACGATCGACAACAACGACCAGCAGAACGGCGGGATCTCGCTCAACCTGGATTCCGTCACCACGGACACCTTCCCCGGTGGCACCTATCCCTGGCAGTTCCAGTACACTGATCTCAACGGCTTCGTGACGACTTGGTTTCAAGGAACGTTTTTGGTTCTTGATCCCGCTTAAGACAACAGGAGGAACTTGATGGCTTTCGACTGGTTCAACGATCTTGTGAAGCCCGCCGGCACCTATGTATTGGGAGCTGGAGGGGGCGCTCTGCTGACCTGGGCTATCCGTGCTCTAACGAAAAAGGGCGACGAAGAGAAGGCCTTCCGTCGTGTCTTTGTCTCGGTGACCAAGCATCAGAACTTCGGCATCCGCTCCGTGGTAGTCGTCAACAAGGACAGGCTCAACGGGAGCTACGATGCAACCGTCAAGCATCTGGACGACGCTGACGCCGAGGTGGATAGCTACCTCGATTCCAAGGCCTTCGGAGCAAAAAAGTGATCGAAGTCATCTTCAACCGCAAGGCCAGAACCTTGACGTGGCCAGTCCCCGGCGGCTCACGCACGGTGGAAGCGTTCAGTGAGGTCAGGAACGAGCTCAACGGTGAGCGCCCGGACCCTTCGCGGCTGCCCGACATCGAGCACGGCATCAAGTCCGACCGGAGCGTCGGCCCCGTGGTCATGCCGCGGCCCTATCCACCAGGCACTTTCGATATCTACGGCATTGAGACATCCGCCGAGCAATTGACGTCGCCGGCCAAAGTGCTGACCCGCGGCAACCAGTGGTTGGACGTCTGGAACGTCGACCAGGTGACGGGGCAATACGCCGGCAAGCAGGGATCGCAGTTTTCGGACTGGGGGTACTGGATCCACTTCTGCAACGGGTCCCACCATACGGACGGGTGTATCGGCGTCGTCAATCTGGCCGAGTTCAAAGAATTTCTTGCCATGGTTCAGAACGCTCTCGACGACGGCATCCCGATTTCAGTAACCTGTATCGAGACTTGAACCGCGCCGGGCGGTTTCCCGGAAAGGAGATTAACTATGTTCAAGAAACTTTGGGACGACATCAAGGCGTTCTTCCTGGGGCTGTTCTCCGAGGCCATCAAGGTCGAGGGGAAGGTGGTTCAGATCACCGATGACGCCGGCATGGTGCTGACTCGAGACGTGGCGGCCTTCTACCGGAAATCGGGTTTCGTGGTCAAGGAAGTAGAGACTACCGCGCTCAAGGCCGGCCGGCTTCTCGACGATAAACGCACCTTCGGAGTTCTCTGGATCCTACTGGCCCTGATCGCGCCGTTCTTCCTTCACATCACCCTCCAGACTGTCACCATTGCCACCGTCCTGGGCTTCATTCTCTGGATGGGCGTCCCCTTGGGGGATCTGGTCAAGTTCCTTCCTGGCCTCGCCTCTCAGGGTATCCTCGACCTGTTCACGAACAAGGCCAACCAGGGCGACGCGCTGCGGTTCTTCGGCATCGTGTTCCAGGTAGTCGCATGGGTCTACCTGTTCAGTCCCTTTTGGAACGCTTCTTTCCAGGACGACATCTTTGCATTCTACGGGGGCGCCGGCGTGGCCATGTGCCTGGCGGCAGTTTGGGGAGACCATGCGGCAGTGAAGGCCGCGGCATCGTGAGCGACCCCAAGACCCCCGACAGCACTGCCCAGATCCTCATGGCCATCGCGGCCCTGGAGAAGAAGCACAACGTCGGGCTCTGGATCGGAAGCATGGTCCTAGCCCTGATCCTGGGTGGTAGTGCGTTCTATGCGGTTCTGGTGAGCCAGGTCAGCGACCGCCTCAAGACAGCCCAGGAAGCCACCGACACCGCGGTCAAGGCCGCCAGCGACAACGAGGCCAGGCTCCAGGCGCTCTCCGATAGTCTGGCGGCGCAATCCCCCAGCCTCAAGGCTATGCTCAACGCCAAGCTCTTGGCGCTTGGTTTCAAGGCGGTATCGAAATGACCCCCAAGTTTGACTGGCGCGATGCCGTGGTCATGAGCGCCCTCATCGCTGTGATTCTGGTCGGTCTGTTCTATCCCTTCGATGTGAGCGGACAGCCTATCGAGATTCACTCTGGTATCGATACCTATCAGCGTGAGCTGCCCCAGACGATCCAGGACGGCCAGGAACTCTCGGCTGGACTGGCTGGAACGCTCAACGCCGTGATCCAGGCTTGGGAGGCCGAGAACGCCGACGCGGTGAACAAGGTCAAGGCGATCATGGACGGCAACCAGATCGCGCTCAAAAGCTCGAGACAGGCTCAGGGCGCTCTCAGCGGGCTTCCTGGCGGCCTTCTGGCCAAGACCCTAGCCGTGGGCGTCTACGGTGCTGGTAGCCCGCTGAGAGCCATTGGCGGCCCGTATGCGGCAGGCGGGGCTTCGGTGACGTGGAACGTGTGGAACCTGTTTGAGCTCAACGGGCGGGCCGGGGTGGCGTGGTCGCCCCAGATCCACCCCGAGGTATCCCTTGCCGCAGAGTGGTGGTTGTTCTAAGATAGCCGCGAAGGCCGATAGGGGTCCCCTCCTAGTTTCCCTTGTCGCTTCCCGCCCCGGCGGTAGCCCACTGTCCCCACGGTGGGCTTTTTTATTTGCACAAAACCATAAGTTTACGCTTGCAAAACAATGGCATCAATTGTATACTCATCTTATAAGGTCACGGACCTAAGGAGAACGAGGATGAAACGGATTTACAAGGGCTATGTGATTGAGAAGTTTTTGACAGGTTGGTTTGTGAGCAAAGACGGCGTTCGAGTGGCCTCATGGTTGCCCACCTTGAAGTCGGCCAAGAACTGCTGTAGCTAACCACCCACCCCGCTTCGGCGGGGTTCCGTCGCGGGTTGTATGACTCGCCTGATGATGGCTCAGAGAGCCGAAACGGAGGAACGAGGATGACTGCTACTTTCATCAAAAGCATGGGGGCTGAGTTCACGGGAAATGCCCGGTTGTACAAACTCGACCCGCCCATGTCCATCAAGGACTGGGATGGTGAGGAAACCGGAAAGACGGAATTCGTTGTCGTAAGCGGCGCTTATGCGATGTTCAGCGGTAACGAGACCCTGATCTTCCCAAGTGACGAAAACGGCAAGGTTACCGACTGGGGTGACTTACCGGGTTCGTTCCGAGGGGCCATCGATCATGAGAAAGCGTTGACAGGCGCTGGCTACACGCTGGCCTAACCCGCCCCCTTGTGAGGCGGTAGATAGAAGCAAAGGAGAAGAGAGATGGTCAAGTGCGGATTTGCTCCCAAAGGAACCTATGGACATGAATGCGGGAAGCCTGCTGTTATCGTCGCTGTTTTTGATGGTGGCGAAGCAAGTCCGGTACCAGGTGTCAAGCGTGAGTTCTTCGCTGGCCGTTGTGCTCATTGCATAACGCTGGAGGGCGGTGACAACGCGGGCATCCTGCGGACTGAGCCTATCGCCAAACAAGGCAACTGGTACCCGGCCAGTCGGTGGCCACTTTCGCCAGAATGGCGGTTTCATCCGCTCGATAAGGAACGTTTTCCGATTGCGCCACTCAGACTCGAATCGTTCAATGACTATCGGTCTAAAATGGCCAACGCCTAACGGCTGCCCACCGCGCCTTCACTGAGGGCGCCTTCAATGCAACCAACGGCGGTCCCAAGTCCGCGAGTAATGCAGAGGGAAGGAGAGTTTTATGGAAGAGCAGAATTTCGATGCCTGGTTCGCTGAAGAACTGGCTCTTGAAGCGGCTGGCGTTCTGAGCATCGGCCAGATCAAGGCGTTCATCGCTGACGCCGTCAAGGTTCCGTGCCGTAAGAAATACCGCGCCGCCTAACCCCAAGCCCACGCTAACCCGTGGGCCTCTTAACCCAACCGTCGGCGGAAGTCCAAAGTACCGCGTGAGAAATCTGGGGATGGAGAGGGGGCATTATGAAAATCGGACCTTTTGACATTCGTTGGATCGGATTTGAATCCGACTGGAAAAGCTTGTGCGCTCAGGGCAATGGATCGAGGCTATCAAACTTGTCAAAACGCGTAGCCGTGGAAAGCTCGGCTTGCTGGAATCCAAAGCCATCGTCGACAAATACCGTGCGGCCATTCATGCGTGACATCTACGTCAAAACCAAAGCGTCCTGGAAAGTCGGCATGCCGGCCGTGCGCACCGAGCCCACGGAGCCCGGATACCACACTGCGTCCGGCTTCTACGTCACCCGCATTCTCGACGTGCCCGAGACCGTCAGCGAGGCCCTTGCGGTGTTCACGTTCAACTCGTGTTTCGTCGCCGGCCACACCGTCCAGTGGACCAAGCTTCACAAGGGGCAGGCTGTCCGCGGTGAGGGGTATGCGTGGGCGCCGGTGAGGGTGGAAGCGTGAGTCGCGAGTTCGAGTTGCTCCACCAGATGGAGGACATGAGCCTCGACCGACGAACTATCGTGGGCCGACGTGGGTTGGCTAAGTTCCTGCTGACCTTCAAGCACTGCGGCCACGCATCATCCTACAGCTTCACCGCGAAGCCTATGGACCTGTCTTGTCGGTGCCGGTTCTGCGGGATCATGGTGCCCGGCATCCTGCGCGAGGTGGTGCGGGAGCAAGTCGAATAGTTTGTGTGTAGGCTGAAAAACAGCTTGCAAAACAAACGGCCAACTGTTAGTATGTGGAAGGCCTCGGCAATCCGGGGCGGCCCGCGTGGCGGGTAAAAGAAGTCATCCGCGGGCGCCGTTGGCGTCTGCTGGTGGGAGTTTTTGGGAACTCAGCATGGTTGACGCTGACTAAAAATCAACCTACCGCCGTAAGTGGCACCTTCCCCAGACTTGGGCCTCGGGGGCCCCGAGATGGAAGCCGTTCCGTCAGTGTCAAGATGAACAGGGTTCGATTCCCTGCTCTGGGGGTGTGGGATGGCGTTCACGTCTGGACCGTGCAAAGCGGCCCCAAAGTCCAGAGGCGTGAACACGGGGTACTCCGGTGGGAATGAACCGGCATGTTTTTTGCCAGATAGCAGCGAGCTTGACACCGTAACAAGTGGTACATCCGGTTCAAGGCCGGGGTCTGGCGTCTCTCAAGGAGGGTTTGTGACTACTAAAACCGTTCGGACTGTCTACCGTGGTGTGGCTCTGACCGTATGCATCAAACAACCATTTCCCAACGCAACCATTCCAGCGCATAGGTGGGTTCTCAGCTCGGCCGAGACAGTTCACCATGATGCCGTCCATGAACTCTTGACCATTCCGCAACAAGACGAGTTAACAAAGCAAGTACTTGAAGAATCCAAGGAGGATTGAATGATTCGCAAACCGACTGACGCGTTGCCCCCCAAAAAGTTCGCTGTGGTGGTCTATGGGCTTCCCAGCCAGGGCAAGACCACGCTGGCACTGAGCGCCCCCAAACCGCTCCACATCGACACGGACAAGGGCATCGACCGCATCAACCCCATCCACCGCGCCCCATACATCCAGCCCGAGACGTACCAGGAAATCCTGGACGACCTCAAGGGAGACCTGTCCGACTACGAGACCATCGTCATCGACACGGGCGGCACGCTGTTTGACTACATGGCCGACTGGGTGCTCAAGCGCAACCCCAAGGCCGGACGCGGCAACGGGGAACTGGGCCTCCGTGGCTTCGGCGAGGTGGCCAGCGAGTTCAAGCGCTTCACCGACATGATCCGGCGCACCCTCAACAAGCACATCGTCATCATCTTCCATGCGAAGGAAGACAAGAACGACGACCGCTCGACATGGCGACCCGACATCCAGGGGTCCACGAAAAACGAGATCTGGAAGCCCATCGACCTGGGCGGATTCATGCAGTCCTCGGGTGGCAAGCGGACGATCTCGTTCAATGCCATGAACGACGGCTACCTGGCCAAGGGCAACCGCACCGTCAACGATGTGCGCGAGATCCCCGAACTGGTCCGGGGCCGCGCCAACGACTTCCTGACCATGATCTTCAAGCAGTTGGAAGAGGCCGAGGCCGAGTACACCGCCGAACTCGAGAAGTACCATGCCGTCATGGAGCGCGTGAAGGGTATCCTGGAACAGGTCGAGGACGTCGACACCGCCAACGCGGCCCGCGAGAGCATCAAGAACTTGGAGCACGTGTTCTCGTCCAAGGACGAGGCCGGCAAGATGTTCCAGGACGTCGCCAAGGCCAAGGGCTTGCGGTTCGACCGGGTGTCCCATCTGGTGAACCACATCGTTGGTGGCCAGATTCAACGCTGTATCTACGGTGCCGCATCCAACGATGTGGTTCACCAGATGGGGTAGTCCCTACGTGAGTTTTGGACGCCTCACTGTCGGCCATTGGTTGGCGTGCATCGCCATCGAAGCATGGCCCATGGGGAAGCGATGATGCGCCACCGGATCACTCCCGCCCTGCTGGACGCCTGGACCGCCATGGTCTCGGCGCCCGAAGAGACCCACGTGGGTGCCCGCCGTGCCTTCACGCAAGTGCTGTCTTTCGAGTCGCTGTCACCGAAGGCCTACCAGCTCAAGGAAGATGTCTTCGCCTGGGTGGATGGGTTCCGGCCCGGGCTCATGCTTGGCGACGAATACCAAGGTCACGACATCGACCGCGGCGACGGGCAACCGTGGGCTGTCGTCGAAGAGATTGCCGACAAGATGGCCGACGGCGTCCGCAAGCTGCCCATCAAGGCCGAGCTAGAAGTCGACGGGCATCGCTACCTGATACACAGCGTCGTGGACCATGTGGCTGGCCCCTGGGCGTCGGCGATCAAATGGCAGATGGACTACACGTTCCCGATGTTCAAGACCAGCTCGGAGCACTCGATTGCCCTGTACTGCCTCCACGCCGTCCCTGCCTTCCGTTACCTCGTGAGCGACGGATGGAAGACGTACGAGGAAGTCTATCAGCGCACCGACTGCCGGTCCCTGGCTGAGATCGTCTTCGAGTTCCGCCGCGGGCTGCCGGCATGGCCAGAGCTCGAGGCGGTCTACCTCGAAAAGTGGGTGACGCTGTGAGCCGCCGCGGGCCATCGAGTGGCCAATACCTCAAGAAAGCCCTGCTGACCAAGTGTGACGTGAGCATCTGCCATGCCGCTTGCTGCGGGCCGGTGCCGTTCACCAAGGCTCAGTTCAATGGCAACAGGCATCTGCTCCAACGCAAAGTCGAGGTGCAGGAGTTCATTGGCGGTACTGTCGTCGCCGTTGATGATAAGCTGGTCTGCGGGTTCCTGACATCCGACTATCGATGCGCGATCTATGACAACCGTCCCGAGGTCTGCCGCGCCTTCGCCCGTCGTGGCGAGACTCACCCGATGCTCAAATGCCGGGAGTTCCTTGTCGATGGGGTGACGGAATGACCAAGGCTCCCATCGGCACGGAAGTTTTCATCAAGAAATCTGCCATCACAGTGCGTGACCCAAAAGAGGTCCGGCGCGTCATTGTCGACCACGTGACTAAGAAGTCAGGAATCATCAAGGCCAAGCTCGACACTGGAGAAATCATCAGCTTCGGTGAGCTGACCGAACTCCCATGCTCAACCATGGAGTGCGGGAATTGTCTATATCATCGGAGGGCGGAATGAAGATCAAGGTCATCGAGGTTTCCGACCGCGTCGGCCGTTTCGTCGTCGAGGGCCAAGAGGCGCCCCTGATCGGCAGTATTTACGAGCTGGCCGACTGGGATGACCCGAGCGCGAAGCAGGGGCGCACGTTTGAGGCGCTGGTGCAGGAGTACTGGCGCTCGAATGCCTGGTCCTACGAGAGCTCGGGCTATCGGCCAGGGCTCACGCTGTTTGAGTTTCGCCAGCAGGTCAAGCTGAAGCTCGGGCCAGGGTTCGAGAAGATCATCTACATCGACCCCGAGACCAATCTGCTCAAGGAATGTGCCAAGGCCGCGGATCTGCCCGACGCCATCAAGAACAGCCCGAACAAATCGAAGCTGGCCTACGGACGCCTAAAGTCGCGTTCCGATTGGACCAAGAAAGAACTGCGGACCACCATCGACAACATCATTACTGAGGGTGAGCAGGTGGGCGTCAACACGAAGAAGTGGAAAGAGATCCTGTCCGGTATGGCCGGGGATTCCCAGGGAGGGAGATCATGAGGACGCGTTTCTGGGGGATCGAAGGCGATCCAAACAAGAGCATCGAAGGTATCTTTTGGCGCACATGGCCATCCACCCGCCGCCCTCGCTGGCCCTTCGGTCGAGCTACCAGCATCCCGTCGCCGCTGATCGGATGGTTCGCTATCGGCGTGCAGATTCGTGCCAACATGCAGACCGCCCAGCTTGCTGACGGTAGTTATATCCTGGTCGAGCCCGAAGACGCCGTGGTAGCCCGAGAGCAAGGAACCGGCAAGAACCCGCACTTCGCCAGTATCATGGCCACTATGGACGCGGTGGCCAAGCGGGACTATCGCTCACGAAACAGGCGCCAGGGTTGGCAACCGAACGGAAACCAGATCGAAGTCGTGATTACTCAAACGGACGAGGAATGGGCGGCATGGTCACGCCGTTTCTCTGACAAGGGGATTATTGATCGCTATGGCGCCAGATTCTTCGTATACAAAGCCTGGCGCCATAGTTGGTCCGTGAAGGGCGTAGTCGTTCTGCACGAGGTGAAAACGCTATGACCCGTCCCCACTCCGGCGGCCGTCCGCCCAAAGCTTGCTACGTGCTGATCGCTGGTACCGTCGAGCACCACGCCAACATCCAACTGGCAGCCGCTCGACTCGGGGTCAGCGGGGCGCCCGGGTCCTTCATCCGCAAGAGCCTGAACGCCTCGGGAGTCTACCGGCCCCGGGGTGGCGCGGTCTGCTGGCTGGCCGACGGTCGAGAGCCCCCGGAAGACGCGGCCAAGGCGTTCCAGCGCCATTTGAGGACCAAGTGAACGCCAGAGCCAAGTTCGAGGCTATCGAGAAGCGCGAGGAGCTGTTTGCCGCAGCATGGTGGTCTTGCGTGGTCTGCAAGAGGCCGCTGGGCATCGATGGAACCGCCCAGCTTGCCCACCGGGTCGCCAAAACTAAATCGCGGCTGGACACCTACGGCCCCGATGTGATGCACAATCCGCTCAACCTGGTGCCAGTCTGCCGATTGGCGTGCAATGACCGCGTGAATATCGGCAACCGACCGGCTGAGGCCAAGGCCCTGCTGGACCGCATCATCCGCATCACCACGGGCGCCGAGCCTGAACCGAACATGAAGGAAGAGTACCGCGCCATTCGAGAGGAGTTTGACCAATGATCCGAACACTGTTCATTCTCGTGACCGCTCTTTCGTGGGGTGACAAGTTCGACCCGTTCCTGGGTCCCGAGCCAATCCGCCCCCTGATCCAACAGGTTTGCGCCGAGGAAGGTATCCCGGTGCACATCGCAGCAGGCCTGCTCTGGAGCGAGTCTGGCGGCCATCAGTTCGAGGTGACGGGGACGTCCAAGGGCTACTGGCAACTGAACGCGCTGTTCCACGACGACTATGCCATGCGCTTCTATGGCGGCAAGGACTTCGACGAGTTCGACCCCGTGGCGTCGACGGTCATAGCCCTTCGGTACCTCGCCTATCTTCATGACCGGGCCGGCTCATGGTGGAAGGCTCTGACATGGTACAAGCATGGCTGGGCTACTCCACCGTCAAAAGCTATCGTCGCCCTCTGCAAGCTCATCGCGAACGGAGGGCAGCAGTGAAGTGCCGGATATGCGGGCGCCCCCTGACCAGCGAGGAAAGCCTCGCCTCGGGCATGGGTCCGACCTGCCGGGAGCACCGCGAGGTGACCGCCCAGCCCGAGCTGTTCGGAGAGATGCCCACCGTCGCGGTCCTGGCCAAGATGCACGACGTGATTGACTTCGATAGGTTGACGCATCGAACGCCGTGAAGTAGAGTTGAAGCGTCGGAACCTTGGCGGGGTCCGATATCGCACATGAGGAAACCAAGTGATCTTTCGAGACCGCTTGAAGAGAAGTAGGGTTCGTTCCTCCGAGCCCGTGCCGCCGCCAACGGGCTTCTCTTCAAGCGGTTTTTTGTTTGTTTGCAATAAATCCCGCACCCGAGGCGGGAATAAACAATCTCAGGGAAAGGAAGTGTCTTATGGGTGGAGGAAGCTATTCCTCAAAGGACTGGGGTTCATATTCCAGTACCAGGAAATTGGATGACTCGGCCACAACGGTGCGCGACATCTACAAATCGAGGGGTATGGATGCCAGTCTCGATCCGAAGGGATTCAAGTTCAGGGAATCCGTCGATAGCGACGACAATCCCGAATCAACCCCGATCATCTTAGGGGCCGACGTCACCGGCTCCATGTCGAGCGTGCTCGACGCACTAATGCGCAAGTCGCTGCCGCTCATCTGCAAGGAGATCTTCGAGCGTGGCGCCGTGACCAATCCTCACATCGCCACCCTAGCCATCGGGGATATTGAATGCGACCGTGCGCCCCTGCAAGCTACGCAGTTCGAGGCCGATATCCGCATCTTCGAGAGTCTGGAAAAACTCTTCCTTGAGGGCGGAGGTGGGGGCAACTCCCATGAAAGCTACACGTTGGCTTGGTATTTTGCCAAGTTCCGAACGAAAACCGATTCCTTCGTCAAACGCGGTCGTAAGGGCTTCATCTTTACCTTCGGCGATGAGGAAATCACGCCGATTATGAATCGGCACAACCTTGGCGCCCATCTGGGCGACGCCGTTGAACGCGACTACACCGCGCAGGAACTCTACGAGCTGGTGCGCGATGAATGGCATGTCTACCACATCATCATCCGTCAGGGCTCCGATGGGCGCCGCCCCGAAGTCCGCGCTTCCTGGGACGCCGTAATCGGATCACAGCACGTCATTCCTCTCGATGACTACACGAAGCTAGGCGAGACCATTGTGACGTTGATGGAAATGCACACGGGCAAATCCCTCAAGGACGTCACTGCAACGTGGGATGGGTCCACCGCGGTCATCGTCGGCTCCGCGCTCAAAGACGTCGCCATCGCGCCAGATGCTCCGCAAACGCTCGACAACGTGCTCTAAGTAGGAGAAGTGATGAAAGCACATGCCGTCATCGGAATGAATTACGGAGACGAGGGGAAGGGGCAAATCACGAACTTTCTCTCCAACGAAAACACACTCAACATCCGCTTCAATGGAGGGGCGCAAGCTGCTCATACCGTCGTTCTGAATGATGGCACCGAGCACGTTTTTCATCACTTTGGGTCCGGGTCGCTCAAGGGTGCCCGGACCCTCCTTTCCTCCCATTTCATCGTCAATCCATTAGTTTTCATGCGCGAGTTCGAAGAACTGTCGCGGATTAGAAAGGGTTGGCGCGAAGTTCTTATCGATCCAACCTGCCGAGTTACTACGCCTTACGACATGCTCATCAACGAGTTCGACGCAAAGTTTCACAAAAAGAATGACACCTGCGGGCTAGGAATCTATGAGACCATCGAGCGATCGGTCTTTCGACAACTCTGCATCACGGCGAGGGATATGGCCCAAAAGACGGAATCCGAACTACTGGCAATCCTCCGAGTCATTGAGAACGAATACATCCCCTGGCGCCTAAAAAAGCTGGAATTGCCGGCAGACGAATTCAAAACATTCGCAACACCGTTCCTGCTGATGAATAAGTTCGACGAAAACTTCATTGAATGCACAAAGATCATTCTCAAGAACTCGGCAGTCTTTTCGGAGGATCGCGTCGTCGAGCGATTCCTTGCAAAAGGAGCCAATCGCAGTCTCGTCTTCGAGGGAGCTCAGGGCATGATCCTCGACCGTGACCGGAAGGAAAGCTACCCCTACATCACACCGTCGTCGACGGGCGTAAAGAACATCGTGGAACTTCTGACCAAGGTTTCGACCCCAATTGAACTCGAGGTCATCCTGGCGACCCGGGCGTACTTGTCGCGTCACGGTGACGGCCCAATCCGAAATTCCAGTGTATTGCCCTACGGCAGGGTGTCGGATCCATCCAACCCTGAGAATAAATTTCAAGGAAAAATCCGATACGGTTTTCTCGACAAGGCTTGGTATGATTCAGCGATCATGGAAACGTGGTCCAGTGTGGGGAAGCTCAAGAGTGCTACCGTGGCCGTGGGTATGACATGTCTCGACCAACTCGACAATTACTCAGAAAAAACCCCGCTCGAATCCACCATCACCTATTCTGACAAGGGAATCATGAAGAACGGCAAGATCAGGGATGTCTTTCAAGATATCGCCATCATTTCGACCGGACGCAACGAACAGTCAGTCAAGAGAGTGTGAAAATGGAACAGCGAAAGTTTGAAGGCATCTTCATACCCAAGGCAGTCTGGGAAGACAGGAACCTGTCAATGAACGAAAAGGGGCTGCTCATGGAGATCAACAGCCTCGACGCGACAGAGGCCCATTGCTACGCCTCAAACGCCTATCTGGCCAATTTTCTGGGGTGCTCAGAAGACACGGTAAGTCGGGGAGTGAAGAAGCTTTTTGAGCTCGGATACCTCGGTATCGGGATGAAGAAAACCCATACTGGAAGCGCCAGAATCATCGTCAGTCGCCTCGATGACCCCCTCCGCAAATTGCCGACACCCTCACCGCAAAAAGCGGACACCCCCTCTCCGCAATTTGCGGTACATAGTATTAGATCTACCCTTAAGGGTTCTAAGAAGGATAGAGAAGAATACCCCCAGGACTCGCATCCGCTCATCCTCGCCACCCTGCTGATGACAGAACATCGCAAGACTGACGAGAAGTTCCTGATCGGCAAGGAACGCGAGACTCTTCAACGCTGGGCTTCGGACATCGACAAGCTGATCCGTCTGGACAAACGAACTCCCGACGAGATCCGACGCGTCATCCTGTGGTGCCAGTCCCCGGGGTGCTTCTGGGTCTCGAACATCCTGAGCGGTGCTAAGTTGCGCGAGAAGTTCCCGCAACTGATCGCCAACGTCGCCAAGGATGGTCCGGTTCAAAAGCAAGACGACGATTCCTGGCGCTTCCAAGACCCCCGAGCTGAACGCCTTCGCAAGGAGGGACTCCGTGCCTGATCTTCGCCGTGACTATGAGACCGCCTTTCTGGGTGCCGTGCTGCTGAACAGCGATATTCTGGCATCCTCCATCCTGACCGACGTGATGTTCACCAGCCGCCGCGGGGTTTACCGCATTCTGGTAGCTCTGGCCGCCAAGACTAAGATCGATGGTGACGACATCCCCATGCTCATGGGCGCCGGCCTCGATGGCGTGACCATCACCGAACTGACCACGGCCATGGCTAGCTCGGCCAACTGGGAATGGTATCAGACCAAGATTTTCGAGGCCTGGGCCGATGACCAGCTCAAGAGCGCTTTCAAGATGGCGTTGAGCCAAGGATACCCAGATTGCCTCGACGTGGTGGAACGCACCATGACCGCCGTGGCGTTGCGCCAGACGCACGGCAAGACCAACCATGTCCGCGACATCCTCGGCCCTGCGTTTGACCGTATCAGGGCACGCATGGAGGCCCGCGGCAAGATCCCCGGCATTTCGTGGGGCATGTCAACGATTGACGAGTGCACCCTTGGCGCCCAGGCTGGTCAGCTTGTCGTCATAGGCGCCAGACCGTCCCAGGGCAAGTCAGCGCTGATGGCCCAAGCGGCCAGGACCATGGGTACGAACGGGCACAATGCCGGCATCGTGACCATCGAGTCCAGCGAGACGGAGTTGGTAATCCGCATGCTCGGCGCCGAGGCCAAGATCGATGGCCGGGACTTGCAGACGGGCATGGTCGGTCAGACACACATAGCCGATCTCAAGTTCGCCTCTGACCGGCTGCTAGATTCCAAGATCGTGATCCACGACCAGCCCAACATCCGACTTGGCCAGCTTCAACAGGTGGTACGCAAGATGGCCCGAGATCATGTTGAGGTGGTGTTCATCGACTATCTGCAGCTCATCCGTGTTCCTGGCAAAGAACGGCGTATGGACGAGGTTGGCGAGGCGTGTACGTCGCTCAAGGCTCTGGCTCGAGAGTTGAACATCTGCATCGTGGCCATGGCCCAGCTCAAGCGGGACGCCGACGAGCGCCGGCCGAACATGGGCGACTTCCAGCACTCTTCCCAGATCGAGCAGGACGCGGACCAGGCGTGGCTGATCTGGCACAAGCAAGACGACGCGGGCAACTTCACGGACTCTAGGATCATCTTGGCCAAGGTTCGGGATGGGCAGGTTCGGGACGTACGAGTGCGCTTCGACCGACCTACATTGTCGTTCTACGAGATTGACAACCGGGAGGGCCAGTAAGATGACCAAAGAACAAGAAGAAAAGGCCCGGTCGATTGTCTCGGCAGGCCAGTGGTCGGTGTCTTGGGCCATTGTGGCCGCGCTGCTGGTGACCGTAGCCCGCGTTCCAACCTGGGACTGGATGGGCTGGGTCATCGGTTGGTACATCGCTGGCGCCGGCCCCATCTGGCTGATCGCGGGAATGTATCTCTGTTGGAGGCTTCCCGACGCTCGGCGGTTCCTGGTGATCCCCCTGGAGATCATCATCCTGCTCTGCGGGGTGGCCATGATCGAGTGGCAGCTCGAGCGTGGGAAGGATGTCGAGGCAAACGGGTCCCGCCAAGCCTTTCTAGACTCGCCTTCCTACAAGACGGCCTTGGACGCGTACAACATCGCCAAAGCCGACTGGGAGGGCACGGCGACCCGTACGGGAGCGATTCCCGGTGACTTCACGACGGGAGCGCGGGAAAACAAGGCCGCCGGCGACGAAAAGAAAATGGCTTTTGAAAAGGCCAAGCATGACCTGCTGGCTCTTGAACCCCAGATCCCCAAGGGCGCCGAGAACAAGTCTGTCGACGATCTGTTTAGCTTCGCCGGTCCCGACTGGGCGCCTTGGATCAAGGGCATCGTCTTGATGCTTCTGGCGGCCGGCGATCAGGCCGTGGCCATGGCGAACACCTGGCGCCGATCCGAGAAGCCTGTACCGATCCAGCGTCGTGCCGTTCCAAGTGTTCCAGCCTCCAAGCCTGTCGAGAGACCCCAAGCGCTGCGGCCCCCATTGGCGCCGATCCCCTTCGAGCCCATCAAGACCGCTCGGGACTACATGACTGCGGCTACCGAGGGGCGTACCGACGGCATGGTTTGGGGGCGGGAGGTGGTGGCGAAGAGGCTTGGCATCAGTGAGCGGAAGGTCAGGAAGCTCTACTACGAATGCGTGGCCCAAGGGTTTATTCGCTCTGGCACTTCACCGAAGCTGGCAGCGGTGTCTAGCGCATCGACCTGATAATTCGTTTCCATTGCAAAACTGACGGAACCCTGATATAGTGCTGGCAGGAGGGCTTATTCATGGCCATACTTTTCAACGCTGGCACTTTTCAGGGTGACGTGATCCTTGAGAAGGTCAGCAGCTACCGCGACGGGGATATCAAGGTTCAGGTCAGGATCGTCAAGACCGAGAACTCCATGGTCCTGCTCCAGAATGTCAACAAGATCATCCAAGCCATCTTCGAGATCGAAGGCACCCACATCGAAACCCAGGGCGAACTCGTTCACCTTGGCACCTACCGCAACGGCGGCATCGGAATCGACTTGGTGGTTCCCAACGATCAGGCCGGCCAGAAGATTCTCGCCAAGGTCAAGGACTCCGGAACCGCGGTCATCAACTTCTCCTCGGCCGAGGCCAAGAAGGACAAGGACACTGACGGCGGCAATCTGGAACTCGCCGGCCTCGAGGACGACGACAAAGAGTGAACGCCATTGCGCTTGACCCCAGCTTGAGAGGTTTCGGAGTCTACTCTGTCCGTGACGGCCAGGAGTCGAGCGAGGTCAAGCGCATCTCTTCGGACATTGGGCGCATGGATACGCTGGGAAAGCTGTTTTCCTGGCTGTCTAGGCTCTCGGCCCCGGAGAAGGGCTGGGGGCTGTGCATCGTCGAGGGTTACAGCTTGGGTTCCAAGAGCTCGGCAGTAACCGTCCAGGCCGAGGTTGGGGGGATCGCCCGCGGGTGGTTCTCAGCCCGGGATATCCCAGTCATCGAAGTGCCTCCGCAGGTCTGGAAAGCCGTGACAGGCGTCAGACTGAAGAAGGGCACCGCGATGCACAAGAGCGACTATCTGAACGCCGTCCGAACGCTCTATGGCAGGGACTTCGGCACCACCGACGAATGTGACGCCTTCCTGATCTACCAATGTGTCAAGAAGTGCGGCATCGAAAGGCCGGTGGGCCCGGGAGCTGTCAAGATCCGTCAGCAGCTCGAAGAATTCAAAATCAACGCGAGGGAAATGTGACAACGATCAGAGACTACGCCGCTTCACGAGGAATCAGCTACGACCGCGCCTACCGTGCCACGAAGGCAGTTTTCCAGACCATCGGCAAGACCATCACCCGCGGCAAGATCGGCACCGACCTGACCGACTCCGATATGGACCTGATGGATCGCTACTTCAAGGGCCGCGATGAGAAGACCGATACCCAGGAAGATATCTTCTTCCGAGACCGCCCGAAGTGGCTTGAAGCCTGGACCGCCCATCTCGACGATGAGGGCTACGAGGCCCGCGCTATTGCGGCCACCATCGTGCTCATCCTCCGCTACACCAAGACCCGCTGGACCTTCAACCGCACCGTGCGTCCCGGCCAGCGCGTCGGGGACCTGGCGGCTACTATCTGCTACCGCTCTGGTGTCGAGAAGGATGCCGAAGGCAACTGGACCGGGTTCACCCTCTGGCTGCTTGAGCACGACTACCGACCTTAATTTGTAAAACAACCACAAACAAAGCTGTACAAACAAACCATCGAATTGTATACTGAGTGCATGGAGGTGGATTGTGATGCATCAATGGAAGGTTGGGGAACTGGCATTATATCTCGGGGGCATGACTGAATGGCCGCACTTCGTTGTAGGTCACATTTACCCTGTAAAATCGGTAGATCCCCATTCCGTGCATTTCGTTACCAAAAAGAACTTGGGTGGCGGACTTCTATTTGAAACAATGCCAGACCCGCTCGATCTCGGACTTCGTTTCAGAATGTGGGGTGCTAGATTTTTCCGCCCCCTCGACGAATCCGACTACAAGCACATCCGCGAGAAACACAAACTCCAGGAGAGTGTGAAGTGAAAACTGCACTCGACAGATGGCTCGAGACCGAGCCGGCCGAAGACGGCGCCCCCGAACGCAAGTCCAGCGAGACCTCGTATCAGTACGCGCTGCGCTGGTGGCTGTATTGGACGACACGGGACGCCGAAAAGAAGCGGGTCGGCTGGAAACAAGGCCGGATGCCGGGATGAGCAATGACATGACGGCCAAGGAATACCAGGACAGGTTGTTCTACACCCTGGTTTACGGCGGGTTCACTCGGAGATCCGATGGGTCAATCCTCCCGCCGATTTTCGGGCTGCTTAACCAGCCTAAAGAGACCGCGGTGCCTTCGTTTGTCGATTACGAGACGGTCATGAAAGAGGCCCGTCAGAGAATCGCCGAAGAATGCGGCATTCCCCAAACGCTTCTGTGGAGGATGTGGTGAAAGACCAGGCCGAGACCCTCCGCGAGATCATGCGGTCGACTGGTGTGCAAACTTCCGAGTGCACCGGGAAGCTCGTTCCCGCCCCCGTTGACAAGGCCAAGCTGTGGGACGGCCTGGAGGCTGACCTTGAGCGTTGGACGCTGGCCGGCGGTTTCGACAAGCCCAACCTGAGCGACGAAGCGCTCGCCGAGTTCCACGAGATGATGATGCGACGGAGGGAACAGTCATGACATACCACGACTCACTTTGGAAGGATGCGCCGGAAGGGGCAACGCATTGTGGCGTTACTGAGATTGAATATGAAGACGGTTCCACTGCCAAGCACTGGGTCTTCATGGCGCCGAACGGTAAAACTATCCGAGGCGAAGAAGAGTTGTTCAGATGGTATCTTCCTGCCGGAATACAGGGAAAAGAAGAGGGGTGGCGAGCTTTTTCCAGAACTGTTTTTGAGTTCCAGTTCATTCACGAACGCCCTACTTGCTACACCCCAGCCGCCCAACTCGTCGACCAGTATCGCAAGGAACACCAGAGAGTGGATGAAGATGCCGCAGCATTCCTTGACGCTTGCGCTTTCAGTGACGCGCCGTTGAGCCTCGACCACCTTCTCGACGACGCCGCGTTCCATCTGGCGCTCCTGGAAAAATATCTCGCTGCCGAACGGGCGCGGGTTGAGGCCGAGGAAACGCCATGACCGAAGCGCAATTCAAGGTTGTTGAGTACGTCATGGAAGGCGGTCGCACTATCGAATCGTTCGGCCATTTCGCCCAAGTTTCCAGAACGTCGGCCAAGGAAATGGTCTACCGGGTGGGTCAGCGTCTTGGCGTTGAAGGCCGTCCCGACCTTCGCAAGATTGCCGACAAGCTACTCAATGTTTTGAGGAACGAACTGACATGACCGCCCAACGCGAGAATGTCCAAAAGGAGAGAGGGGAATGAGGTTGCTCGATAGGTTGCGCGGAATTGAACAAATTCCCTATTCCAGAGAACGCTCCGGCAATCGTGAAAGCTCTACTACTCCGTGCCCTCACGGTGGAGCATGGTGGGGCGACAACTGGTGGATGAAACTACATGCCATCGGGGAACGCGTACCAGCCAAGGTGGGAACAAACGTATGCGCGCTTTGCCTCTTTCACATAGGAACTGAAACGGAGCACGTCGAGTGCCGGTTTCTGCTGGCGAGTCAAAAGACCGTGAACAGATTGATACGAAAAGCAATCAAGGAGACTGACGAATGAACGAACGTGAGACACTGGCGCTTGAAGCTTTTGAAGAGATTTCTAGAGTTGAAAATGCCATAAAGAGTGATGCCCAGCGGGTAGATATTTGCATGAGAATTGCCCGTAAGACCATCGCCGCATTGACTGCCTCTTCAGAGACTGCCTCTTCAGGAACCGCCGAGCAACCGCAGAAGGTGGAGGAGGTTGCCAGGTGGCTTCACGAGACCTACGAACAAGAAGCCGTTATGAATGGTTGGCAGACGCAACCATTGACCAGAGTGGACTTCGACGACCTGCCTAAGGCCAACAGGGATACAATGATCGCACTGGCTAGTCGTACCATGGGACAAGCCAACATGCCTGTTATTGGGTTGGTAAATGCGTTAGAAACACTTTCTAAACTTGGAAATGGCAATAAACCTGGAAATAGTGAAGGCAATAGAATTGCCCAACACGCATTGGAGCAGTATCAAATGACTGCTCCACGTACATCCCTCAACGCGGATGTGGCAAAGGCATTGAATATGGCCGATGGATTCATTTCACAATATGAAGCTGAAATGAAAATCGAGTTTATTACCAATACTAGAAAAGCCATATTATACGCTATTGACCGTCTCGCCGAACAGATCCCCGAGCCCAACCGGGCGGTGGTGAGTAGGGATAGTGGTGAAGTCACAACTATGATTTCCGCCATCGTGTACAAAGTGCTTTATGATGACAATGAAACAACGGCGCTTCCAGGGCTAATAAAACGAGACATCGGCAAACGCATTGCCGCCCAAGTCTTTGAGCTGTTGCATCGTATAGGAAGAGACAAGATTCTAAATCTCATTACTGAACATACACGAGAAGAAATGTCTGATGATGAATTGGCCGACGCGATCTACGCCCTCCAACTCGCCCCGCAACCCACCGCCGAGATTGAGACATTGATTGATCGCTTGAATGAGTTTGTTGACAACTATGCCGTTCACGCTAAGGACTGTGCATCACGAAACCATGGCATTTACAACGATGAAACTTTCTATCCGGACTGCGATTGCGGTTTCGATGAGGCTCTTTCAGACATCGCCCATCTCCAGGAGGCCAAGCATGGACAATAAGGAACGGCTGGAACAGGTTATCAGTGAAGCCGAGCGTGCGTGGTTTCAAACATCGTTTACAGAAGACTCAAGGAGTCTACATGACTATCTCGCGGACGCCATCGCCGCAGCCAATCTCCTCGCGCCGGAGTGGATCAGTGTAACAGAGCGTCCGCCGACTATCGGGCCTGAAAAAACAGACAATGGCCCACATATTCATTGTTGGTGTTTCGTCCCCGGTTGGGGTTGTGAACATCTGGCGTGGAACCCATATTACCAGTGCTGGGATGATGCTGACGAGGATGACCATTCCAGGCTCGATAGTAGAGTCACGCTCTATTTCATTCTCCCTGCCGCACCCAAGGACAACCACGACGTCACCCGCATCACGGAGGAAGTATGAAACGGCTTGCTCTTGATGAAGGACTCATGGAGATGCATAGCGGCTATGTTTCGCCACACGGAGTCAGGGCAAAGCGGTGTTCGTTCGATGATAACGACCGTCCGAGGGCTCCCTGCGTAGATATCCCAGGTATCGTCACGGCTGGCCGGTTCTGCATCAACGACTGCCCATATTTTCATTCGTTCAACAAGTCAAATCCCATGGCCGATTTCATCATGTGTGGCTTTCCCCGAGATATGCGCGGGCCAGGATTTAAGCCGGTCAAGCAAATCGGCGAAGGTGATGCGCCATGACCAAAACCACTGGGCAGCGGATCGTTGAGAAGTGGCGGACAAGGCATCATGGCCCAGGCGCGGTTGGACATCATGATGTTGAACTACAGATTGACATCGACCAAGCCCTCGAAACCGCCAATGCTGAAGTGACGCGGCTGAGGGAGGCGCTGAATGTCTATGGGGATCATGACCGAGAATGTGGCGTCAATGCCGGGACGCCGTGCACTTGTGGTCTTGACAAAGCCATTTCTCTGAAAGTTGGTGCAGATGCATAAGATGCCGCCGATTCACGAGTGGGCCGACAATCCCCCAGATTGTTCTTGCGCCAAGCCAGATCCGAAGCTGAATGCTAGGCATGACCATTGGATTTGCAAAATGTGCGGGCGACGAGTTGATCCGAAAATGAGGCATAGTTTCGCCCGCGAAGCCCTGGACAAAAAGGAGACCCCATGAACCCAACGAACAAAGTGCAGACGCGAGTCAGCGCCGAAGAAGCCGCAACAGCTTATGGACTTTATAAATCTGACGGAAGAGATTTGGCACTCTTCAAGCAGGGATTTGAGACTGGCCGCGACTCCGTGATCCTGCCCGAGGGGAAAAGGTTCGAGGTGGGAGATAGGGCCATTGGTCCGCAGGGACATGGTGGAACCATTGACGGCAAGATTGTTTGGGTGCCGCTGAATACCGCTGGAAATCTCGTCGATGATCCTACGCTTGTCCGCCCCCTTCCCCAAGCCGTCGAGCTGACGGATGTTGACAAACTCAAGGGCGTCTTTGAGGCTTTCCAAGCAAAAGACCCAGTGCCAGAAGCCTCAGCATGGGCGATCATAGCTCAAATGCTTGTAGGCAAAACCCTAGACCAACTCTGCGCGGAATACAACGTGCCGACGACGCGGGAGGTCCCGTGAAAACCGTAGCAGTCTCGGGAGGCTTCGACCCCCTGCATATCGGCCACGTCCGCTATCTCGAGGAAGCCCGCAAGATCGCCGGCCACCTGACTGTCATCCTCAACGGTGACAGCTTCCTGGTCCGCAAGAAGGGCTTTGCCTTCATGCCGCAAGAGCAGCGGGCCGAGATCCTGAGGGCGTTGCGGTGCGTCGACGAAGTGGTGATCTTTGAGAGCGAACAGGATACCGTTGTCCCGGCTCTCGAAGCCCTGACGCCCGACATCTTCGCCAAGGGGGGGGACCGCGGCGCCGACAACACGCCCGAGGCCGCGTTCTGCGAGGCTCACGGCATTCAGATCGTCTACGGGGTCGGGGGCACTGACAAACCCCAATCAAGTCAATGGCTGACAAGCAAAATAAAGGAGACAAAGCATGAGACCTCAGACCCAGGACGACCTTGAGAAATTTCACGAAGCGGTGATGGAGGCTTGCAAAACCTACCAGCCACCGCGGCACCTGTTCGGAAAGATGGACGACGGGTTCCTCCAGTACATGAACGGCGCCCCCGAGCACCGTTATTATCACTGGCTTGCCCTGGCGGTCCGGTTCTTTCAGCCCGAGAGCATCCTTGAGCTCGGGACCGCTGCCGGCGCCAGCTCGATCATGATGTATTCCGAGCTCCCCCGCGACACCACGCTCATCAGCGCAGATATCGGCACCAACGCGCACTTCCTACCCGACGCCATCCGCGATGACGACCGAACCGAGTACATCACGGCCGACGCCAACGATCCTGCCATCTATCGCCGGTTCCAGGAAGACTACAAGCGGACCTTTGACTTCCTGTTCCTCGACACCGATCACGTGGCCAAGGATCTACGCAACCAGCTCACTTTGGTCGGGCCACTGTTGCGCCCCGGGGCCCTAGTGATGCTCGACGACATCCACATGAACGACATGACGGAAGCTTGGGACGAGATTCCTGGGCCGAAGCTGGACATCACGCAGGACTGCCACCCGTCTGGATTTGGGGTGTTCGTTTGGAGCGGGAAATGAGAACGCTTATCATCTTCCTGGTATGGTCTGTATCCCTAGTGGGCATGATTCTAGGAATCACAGCATTTCCGGAAGGAAACCCACCTGAATGGTATAGATGTGTGATTCTTATACTCTTGTTATCAGGTTTTGCCGCGACTGGATATAGCAAAATAAGGGAGGATGAGAAGTGAAAATCATCGACGCTTTCATCTTCAACAACGAACTAGACATCCTCGAAATCCGCCTCGAGGAGATGTCTCCCGCCGTGGACTGGTTCGTCCTAGTCGAGGGCAACCGTGACTTCAAGGGTGACCCCAAGCCCATGGAATACGATCTGCACAAAGACCGCTTCGCCAAGTTCCACGACAAGATCATCCACGTGAAGGTCGAGGACTATCCCGAGAATGTGGACGCCTGGGCGCGGGAGGCATGGACGCGCAACGCCACGCTGCGGGGTGTGCGCCAGGTGCCGGACCTCGGCCCCGAGGACTGGGTGATTCTGTCGGACGTGGACGAGATCATTCGACGAAGAGAGCTCTATCGGGTCAAATGGGCCACATCCAGATCATGGCCACCTGCTGAATCATCTTTAGGATGGGCAGAAGAAAATCCTCTGGAGGGAGACATCTTCAAGTTCAATCTGTCTTTCCGCTATTACAAGTTCAACTGCCGGGCCGTGAACGATGGGTGGGGAGCCCCTATCGCTGTCCGTGCCCGACTCTTCACCGATCCTCAGAATACACGCCACAACAACAACCCCGAGATCCCATGGGCCGAGTGCATCACCATCCCCAACGCCGGCTGGCATTTCAGCTACATGGGCGGCGTCGACGCGATTATCCGAAAGATCGAGCAGAACGCCCACCAGGAGCTCAACACCCCCGAGTGGAAGGACCGAGCCCACATCGAGAAGGCGCTGAAGATGGGTATGGACCTCTACAAGCGCCAGGACCAGCGGTGGGAGTTCATCGACGACAAGGACTATCCGCAGTTCGTCCTCGATAACCCTGAGAGATTCGCGCCGTTCTTCGAACCCATCCCGAAAGCTCGGTTCAGCGTGGTCATTCCCTTCACCGGAAACAAGAAGCTGCTGGCCAGGGCCGTCGAGTCGGTGCGCCGCGAACTGCGCAAGCATTCAACCCTGAGCAACGGCACCATCCTCATCATCGACAACGTCCCGGGCGGTTCGGTTCACGAGACCGACCGCGAGGACCATGAAGTCCATTGGCAGTTCGGCCCCGAGGAGCCCATGCTTCTTCCCCAGGTGCTCAACTGGGCCATCCGCCGCGCCCGCAAGAACCATGAGGAGTTCATGTTCTGGATGCACGATGACGCCGAGCTCCGTCCTGGCGCCCTCAAGATCATGCTGGACAAGCGGAACGAGCTCGAGGCCCGTGGCGAGAAGTGGGGGGCGATATTCTCGACAGGCGCCGGCGATGTGGCCAGCTTCTACAATCCGCGGTACAACTTCGAGACGAACTCCTGGTATGAGCCCCTGCTGTTCCCGATGTACTTCATGGACTGCCACTACTTCCGGTGCATGGCCGCCAAGAGCTGGAAGCTGGAACTCTCGCACAACGAAGGGGATATGGTGATCGTGGATCATGTGGGCAGCCACACCATCAAGGAAGACGCCGCCATGCGTGCCAAGAACGACTTCCTACAGCGGCCATGGAGCGAACTCTATGAGCGCATCTGGGGCGGTCGCCCTGGCTCAGAGACCATTCTCGACGCGGTGGCGGCTGGAACGCTGCCCAAGGAGCTTTCATGAGAGAATCTCGCAAAAAGAGAAGGTTTCTGTTGCTTAAGTCCATTGTTATAGGCATAAGCATGGCTTCGCTGGTGGATTTGATTATTTTGGGCATATTCATGATAGCCTCCCAAGGGGAGCGGTTAGAAAAGGGCATCTTTGAGATGGCAATGATTCTCATCATGTGCTGGGTAGTCATTTTCGTTTTTTGGGCGATTCTATATTATACAAAGGCAAAATATATTCTGCCTACTGAAGCTGTTAGCAGTAGGCATGTAACAACAGGAAATGGAAACTTCTATTTTATAGGCAATAGAGAGGACTGAATGACGACTGATGACTTCCGCCAAGAACGGTCCAAGAACCTGGAACTGTATCAGGACGATCCAGACCGCGAAGCCATGGCTGAACTATTCATGGATGAGGCTGTCCGCACCCGGTACTTCTACAACTTCGAATGGATGGGGCTCCCGATTATCCAGTTCCCCGACGACCTGGTGGCGTTGCAGGAGATCATCTGGCGCACTCAGCCGAACGTCATCATCGAGACCGGGCTGGCTCATGGGGGCTCCGCGGCCTTCTATGGCTCCATGCTGTCCATGCTCAGCCGTCGTCACCGTAGGTCGGTCATCAGCATCGAGAAAGGTGTCCTGGATGGCGTTAAGGATGCCGTCTCTGAACGTATGATGGATCTCAACGTCAGTTCAGTAATCCTTGAAGGTGACTCGACAGCGCCCGAGATGCTGACCCGTGTGAAAGAACACCTCCCGCCCGCTTATCGCATCATGGTATGTCTCGACTCCCTGCACACCGCCGAGCATGTGCGCCTTGAGATCGAAGCCCTCGGCCCCCTGGTGACGGCCGGGTGCTACCTCGTGGTGTTCGATACTTTCGTGGACCGTCGCGACCCCGACCTGTATCAGGGTAAGACTTGCTGGCCCGGTAACTCGCCCATGGACGCCGTGCGTGACGGGCTGGACGGGTTCGAGCTGGATCTGGACATTGGCCGGCGGTTCCTGATCTCGAGCAACCCCAACGGATATTTCAGGAAGCTTTGACTTTTTCAGGTCCAACTGGTAGGATGGGCGTGTGAGAAGAGCGCTGCAGATCTTCCCACGTCCATGGACCGGACTTCCCTCCGAGGCGCCTGCAACCGCCGAAGAGGGATTTTTCATTTCTGGAGGTGATCGTGAGAGACTTGAAATTCCGCTACTGGGTCGGCGACCCTCGGAAGCCACACTTTGGCTATTTCGACTTGATGGAGCTTGACCACAATCACACCATCAACATGAGAACGTTTGATGTTGAGCAGTTCACTGGCCTCAAAGACAAGAACGGACGCGAGATCTACGATGGGGACATTGGCCAACGGATGGTCAATATGGACAATTTCAATCCCGGCGGGGGAATGGGTCAGCCTATTCACGATCAGCCAGCTACTAAATGGTGGCAAGAGAAGCGCATAGCAGAAATCAAAATTGCCGATGATGGAAGTCCGCTCTTTTGGAATCAGAGCATAGGCTTTCGAGACGCTTCGGAAATCGAAATCATCGGCAACATTCACCAGAATAAGGAGCTTTTGAAGTGAGCGACAAGAAGCGGATTCTATTTTACGCGGACAGCCCAACCTCAATAACCGGTTTCGGCAACGTGGCCCGCAACCTTCTGCGCGAGATGGTGCCCCCTGGTGAGTACCACCTGACTATGCTGGGAGTGAATTTCCAGGGTGAACCCTATGTCGCCGAGGATCACCCCTACTTCGAGCCCACCAAGGAATCCGTCTTTGATGGTCTCTGGCCGGCCCGCGACGAACAGAGCCTCTACGGCTTCACCAAGCTGCCCATGTTCATCAAACAGGGCCAGTATGACATAGTGTTCGTCCTGCAGGACCCAGCCATTCTGGGCATCGCCCTCCCGGCCATCCTCAAGATCAGGGAGGAACTCGAGAAGAAGTTCAAGCTCATTTTCTACTTCCCCGTCGACGGGTTTCCCCGCAAGGAGTGGGTCGAGCAGGTCATCTCGAAAGTCGACTACCCTGTGGTCTATACGGAATTCGGCGCCCGGGAAGTCCTCAAGATAGACCCCACCCTCACTCGGCTCAAGGTCATCGGCCATGGCTCAGAGCCTTCGGCCTTCTTTCCCATCGTCGGAGACGCCAGAAAGATGCTCCGCGGCATGATCTTTCCCGGGATGCCCGAAGACTGTTTCCTCGTGCTCAATGTCAACCGCAACCAGCCGCGGAAGGACTTCAATCGCACGTTCGCCGCCTTTTCGGCCTTCCACAAGAAGGTGCCGAACTCGTTCCTGTTCATGCATGCCGCCCAGGAAGACGAGGGCGGCCGGATGGTGGACATCGCGGCTCACTATGGCCTGGTGCAGGGCAGGGACTGGTCGTGCCCCGATCCACGGGTTTTCAACGTTGTCAAAGGGATTCCCGTCGATGTGCTGAACCAGCTCTACAACGCGGCTGATCTGGTCATCAGCACCACACTCGGCGAGGGGCATGGCCTCAGCCTCACGGAAGCGATGTCCTGTAAGATCCCGGTACTTTTTCCGAGGCACAGCGCCATCGAAGAACTGATCGGTCCGAACGAGGAACGCGGCACGCTGGTCAGGAACGGGGACATAGACCACACCATGTCCCTGGGCCGCATGGATCCCATCCCGGTCCGCCCCGTGGTCGATGTTCACGACATGGTCGACAAGATGCTCAAGATCCATCGCTACCGTGAGCGCTACCTGAAAAAGGCCGAGGTTGCTTACGAATGGGTCACCCAGCACACTTGGGCATCGAAAGGTATCCAGTGGCGGGAACTGCTGGCCGAGGCGCTGAAAGCCCAGGAGGAAGAGAATGCAAGACAATCTGAGAGCGAACAAGGAACTCCTGATCGTGGTGAAGCGGCAGCTCCATCTGCTTGAGCAGGGCATCCTGCCTCCCGAGCTCGAGAAGGTCGCCCTTGAGATCTTTGGGACACGGGAGAACGCCATCGCCGGCATGAGGAAGGCTAAGCAAGCCGACAAGGTAGGTCTGGAGCACATCATCCAGACCTATGAGGCCAGCGAGACGTGAGCACCCCACCCCTCCAGCGGGCCTCCTGCACCAACAAGGTACGGCACAAGTCCCTCAACATCGCATGGGCCAGTATCCACCTCATGGAGAAGCAAGAGATCGACGTGAAGGGAATCCGGCCATATCGCTGTCGGTATTGCGGAGGGTGGCATACCGGCCACCGCGGGCCAGGAGGTTATAGACGATGATCGACCCCTATGAAACCCTGGGCGTAAGCAGAGACTCCGACCCCGAAACCGTCAAGAAGTCCTACCGTAAGCTGGCCAAAGAACACCATCCCGACCATGGGGGGGATGAATCCAAGATCACCGCGTTGACTCTCGCCTATGATATCCTCTCAAATCCTGACAAGAAAAAGAGATACGATGAAACAGGCGAAAGCGGACCAGACAACAGGCAAGCTCAGATCTACGCCGAGTTTCTGAAGATGGGCGAAGAGATCCTGCTGAAGCAGGAAGGACTTCCCATCAAGCAGAGCGTCGAGCGCATCAGGATAGGTATCGAGCAACAGATGGCGGAGGCCGAAAGCAAGATCGACCATCAAGTCAAGGTGCTCGAGGCCGCTAAGGCCCGCATTGTCCAGGCACCCGAGAACGATGTCCTGGGCCACATGATCCAGCAGCGGCTCGACGACCTCGGGAAGCAAAAAGACCAGCTCAAGATCAATACGGAGATCGCCCAGGCCGCTCTCGCCCTGTTCGATAGCTACGAGATCAAGGAACCGGAATCGCCTCTCTTCACGTGGAGAACAGCCAATCGGGCTGGCTGGTAAGTTGACGACTCCCCATTCCCCCGCTAGGTTCTAGACATGGCTAAGATGGGGCGCCCCCCCCTGACATTCGACAAAGAGAAGTTTGAGAGCTATTGCTCCATCATGTGCACGGAGGTCGAAATAGCCGCTTTGCTCAAGATGTCAGTTGATACCCTTGAACGCAGAGTGAAAGAAATCTACGGCCAAACATTTGCGGAGGCATATAAAACCCTATCGAGTGGCGGAAAGATGTCTCTTCGCCGTGCCCAGTTCCAGGCGGCCGAGAAGGGCAACGTAGCAATGCTGATCTGGTTGGGCAAACAGTTCCTTGGCCAAGTAGAGCGCGGGGACTCTGTGTTGAGCGATGAGCCGCCTATGCGGATTCACATCAGCGGGAAGCCAGACAAGAAAGACCTGGATACTGAGAAAAACGACAACCTAGAGATCAGAAAGGGCAAGCAGTGAGCCTGACGGACATCGTCCCGTTCCGCGGTCAGCGCCAGATGCTCGCGCTCCCGTGGGCCGAACCAGACATCCAGAGCTTCAGCTATGTGGCCGGCTATGGTGCGGGCAAGAGCACGCTCGATGACATGCTGCTGTGTGACCTGGCTGACCGCTACTGGAAGCACGACGTTCAGGTGGCGATCTTCTCGAACACGATCAGCCTGCTGAAAAAGACCGTCGTGGCTGACTTCGTGAAGTGGCTTATCGAGTCGGGCTCTAAATATCACTATGACCGATCCCAGAACGTCATCACCATCGGCAAGATGACTTTCCTGCTGCTGGCCTCCGGCCGCCCCGAGGACATCTATGGCTCCAACGTCCATGTAAGCCTTTCCGACGAGATGGACGAGCTCGAGCAGACCAAGTGCATCGAGGCCCACCGCGCCATCCAAGAGCGTACGCGCCTGACGCTGCCCGATGGCCGCAAGCCCTTCACCGTGTTCACCACAACCGCCCAGGGCTACAAGGGCACCTACCAGATCATCGAGCAGTACAAGGAGCAGGGCACGCCCTACGCCCTGGTACGCGGCAAGACCAAGGACAATACCGCGCTTGACCCCGGCTATGTGAAGCGGCTCTATGACCTGTACACCCCCAACGAGCAGCTGGCATTTCTCGAGGGTCATTTCGTGAACCTCACCTCGGGCCGGGTATATCCCGAGTATGACGAACCGCGGCACTACATTGACCCCTTCGAAGTCTTCCCGAACGAGACCATCCACATTGGCCAGGACTTGAACCAAGGGTTTAGCAAGGCTGTGGCGTTCATCATCCGCAACTCAACGCTATACGCTGTGAAGGAGTGGAGTTTCGCCGACATTGGCCGGGCCCCCGAGGCCTTCCGCCATGCCTTCCCTGTCAATGCGATATGCTGGTACCCCGACAACTCAGGCAAGCCGGTGCTGGGCGGCTATGTTGACGAGGCCAGCTCTTTCGATGTCAAGATCATGTGGACGGGCCGAAACCCCTCGATCCTTGACCGCATTTTCAACCTGAACAAGATGCTTCGTGTCGACCGGGTGAAAGTGTTCAAGACGCTCAAGGAGTGGCCCATGGCGCTCAAGACCCGCGGGTTCGACAAGAACGGAGTGCCAGAGAAGGGAAAGGGGCCGACGTCTCCCGACCACGTGGCCGACGCGGCCGAGTACTGCTGCTTCTGGGTAGTGGCCAACATGGAAGAGTTCCGCGACCTATATGAACTGACCCCAGCGGCGAGGAAAAACTGATATGCTGTGCCCTAGGTGCGTTGAGATGCGGCAACGGGTAGAAATGAGAGAGCTAGGAAAAAGCGGCTCGACACAATACTTTCTATGCATGACCTGTAAGTACAGGCTGACCGTCCGGGGCACCTCAGTCGATAGGCCGAGAATCGAGGAAGGGGAAATGTTTGCCCCAGAGGAAGACGTAGATTGAAAGACTTCAAGCAACTAGCCGCCACCCACCCCAGTGCCAACTACAAGAAGATTTACGAACTGATGGCTGGCGCCCAGACGCCCAAGCACATCCATGAGGGTGTCGCCGACGGAATGGAAGTGCCCATCCAAGCTGCCCATTCGCCCAAGGATATCGAGGTCATGCGCGGGGCCCTGTGGGACGAGGTCAAGACGGGCATGGCCATGGATGGCACTTCTCGGACCATGGAAGAGGTGGGCCAAGGCCTGACGGTCAACATGGAGAAGCTGGCCAAGCAGATCACCGCCAAGAGCGAGGGCATGAGCGCCGATGCCTTCTTTAACGACTTCACGGGCATCGGTACCGGCCTCGACCCCGGCACCTACAACGCGGCTTCTATCCCCGTGGTGGTTTCCCCGCAGGAGGCGACCAGCTACTACAGTAACGGCGGCATCGCTGGCACGGTCATCGACAAGAAGTCCAGGGGCATCTTCACGAACGGATACCAATTCATCGGTGGCCTGACGGAGGACGAGCTCAAGGAACTCAAGGATCACGCCGACTCCCTGAACTTCGCTGAATCGTGTGTCGAATGGTGGCGTGACGGCTGGATCTATGGTGGCGCCTGCCTGATGCCCTGGCTCAAGGGCGACAACGTACTGACCCACGAAATGACCATCGAGCAGCTGGGAAAGGCCGGAATGCTCAAGGAAGGATGCCTTCAATACTTCTGGACCGCCGACCGGTGGAACTCGGTGCTCATCCCCAACTACAACATTAGCGCCCGCGACTACCTGACCCCCGAGGAGTTCTATATCCCCCTGGCCGGACTCTCGATCCGCACTGAGCGCATGGCCATCGCCCGACCGAAGAAACTTCCCTATTGGGGTACAATCCGACAGATGGGCTGGGGTATCAGTGACTTTCCGTCCTTCATGCCGTCGCTACTGGCCTATGAGATCATGATCCGGTCTATCCCGATCATCAGCCAGCAGCTCAGTCTGGTCTACCTTCACCAGCCCATCGATATCGTCCTAGCCCAGTCGGGCATGAACGCTGTCAAAAAACTTCAGGCAGAGAACCAAGCCGCCATCGACCAGTGGAATCCGCTCAAGACCCAGGTCATCAACATGGCCGGCGAGCTCAAGAGCATCGAACGCCACTGGACCGACTTCGACAAGCTCATCCTGATCGGCAAGCAGGATGTAGGCGCCAAGGCCCAGATCTCCCATACGGTGCTGTTCAACGAGCAGACCGCTAGCCTCGACGAAAAGAGCTTCGACACCACGCTCAAGCAGGCCGAGACCATCCAGCTCTCGGGCAACCAGTTCTGCCTTCAGGTGCAGAACGTCATCCAGTTCCTCGTATACTCCAAATGGGGTTACGACTCCCCCCAGGGGCGTAAGGCCAAGGACGTGCGCATGAGCCTGGACGCCCCCATCGTGGCTACCAACCAGGAGAACATGGAGTCCCTGACGGCTGCCGGCAACTTCATCACCCAGGCTACCCAGGCTGGCTTCCAGCTCGGGGACGCCGTGGAGATGACGCGCAAGTTCATTCCCAAGTTCGAGCCTGACAAGGCGATGGCTTCGCGTATCTCGGCCTTTGATGACGCCGAACAGGACTTCGAAGAGGAGCAGCGCCAGCAGACTCTCGAACTGGGCAAGCAGAAGACCGACAGCACCGAAGAGGATGACGCTGACACTGGCAATCCGCCCACCGCAGCTACCATCGCGGATTCCAAACCATCCTGGCTGACGCGGTTGTTCAGGACAACGAAATGATTACCCAATCACGACTGATGTCAGAGTCCATGGCTAAGATACAGGAGTCGGGCCTAGCCTATGAGATCCGCAACCTCGAGCTAAAACTGAACAAGCGCCATGATAAGGCCGTGAAGGCACTCAAGACGCGAATCGACGAGCTTGAGGCCATCGTGGGCAAGCTGGGCGCATGGGTCGCTTCCAAGCAACGGGCCGAGGCTCAGGAGAAAGTCGACGCCAGTTCAGTGATCCACAAGCGTGACGAAACGGGGGAGCCGTGGCTCAAGCGCCAGTAGCTCCCCGGTCCTTCGCCGGCTACCTCCAATCGAAAGGCACCTCCGAAGGCTTCCAGCGAATGAGGCGCCGCGGTGTGGTGCTCCCGCCATTCCAGGTCGAGCAGTCGGCCGCAAAGCTGGTACGGGTCGAGTTCGAGGCCATGATCGCAGACTTCAAGAAGCACTTGGTCCTGGCATCGATCCAGACCGGAGAAGGGGTCCAGGACGCCGAGAATGCCCTAGTGGTCCAGACCATCGCCCGGATCAAGGAACAGCTCGCGGTCCTGAACGCGGCTGGATCGCTCAAGGAAGACGATGCACGGATGAGACTCCAGTTGTCCCGACAGTTGGCCGAAGCCCAGCAGCACTTCTTCGCGGATCTGTTCGAGGACGCCAGCGAACGCATGAGGACGACCCTGGCCTTTTCTCTGGATAAGGATGACGTCTTCCGTGAGCGCTTGGACGGTATCCGCAGAGGCTACCTCGATACCGCCATGGAGCGCATCTCCGACGGCCGAAGCACCTTGAGGAAGAAGTTCATCGGCGTCCTTGAGCAGTGGATCAGCGGCGAGCGTCAGGACTTGGACGGCCTAGATGGCCTCATGGACAAGATCAGCGTCGAGGGTCTGAACTTCTCCAAGTTCTTCGCACGCGACCAGTTCAGCCGGTTCAACAAGTCCCTGATGGTAGCCAGCTACGACGAGGCCGGTGCCAAGTGGATCAAGTGGGTCACGGTCGGAGATGCCCGCGTACGTAGGAGTCACCGGGCGCTCAACGGTAAGATCTTCGCCATCGATGACCTGCCCATTGAATATCTGGACTGGCTTTGTCGGTGCGGGTTCCTTCCGGTGTTTGATCTTGGGTCGCGGCAAGTCACTCGCGGCGATGGGGTCGCGTTGGCGGCATGATAGACTCCACCAAGCTAACCCCACTCGGCCGACTCCTACGCAGTGCCCGATTGCACAAAGACCTGACGTTAAAAGAAGCGGCCGAAGCCATGGGAATCCGACATGACCGCCTCGCAGAGTATGAGCGCGGCGCCAAGGTTCCAAATGTCAACCGCGCGGTGATAATGGCTAAGGTTCTTGGCATATCACCCGATGAGTTTTTCGAGAAACTAGGAGGAAAAAGTGAACGACCAGTTTGAACAGTTCCGACAGATACAGGCCGATCAGGAGAAACAGCAGGCCAAGGCCAAGTTGCTCCAAGGCCTCGGATCAGCCATTGAGAACGCCATCAAGGGACGGTTGGATGAGATGCAGCTGAACCATCCCGAACTCTTGGACAAGATCCTCGAGCTGCACTTGCTCATCACCTACGAGGTGTTCCCTCAGCTCGAACCCAAGCCAATACCCCCGGAATAATCGCTATAGCGTCAAAATGACTCACCGAATGAGGACAAGGTGCCGAAGACCGTCTAGTTTGGGGTCATGGGCGAACTGCTGGAAAAGAGTGTTTCTATCGCGCGGTCCGGTACTCAGAAGTACTTGCGCCGCGAATTGCCGGCTCTTAAGGTCGGTCCGATTCCCACCCAGCATGCCGACAAGAAAGAGTTTCACGTCTACCGCTCAGCTCCCCTGATCGCTGATTCCGCTGAGCTTTTCACCCGCAAACCGTTCATCTACACCCATAAGGCCTACGTCGACCCGAACAACTTCACCGACCTGGTGCAGGGCTGGATTGGCGATACCGCTACCGTCGAGATGAACGAAGCCAAGACTGAGGTCATCATCCGCGCTGACCTGACCATCGGAGGCCAGGAGGCTATCGAAGCCTACCAGGGCCGCGGTGAGCGCGAGGTGTCGCCCCTATACTTCGGCAAGTTCGAATGGAAGGACGGCATCGCGCCCGACGGCCAGGCCTACGAAATCGAGATGACCGAGCTTTCGGGAGTCAACCACGTGGCGCTGGTTCCGGCCGGCCGTGGTGGCAGCGATGCCGCTATCCTCGACCACCTCGAGAAAGACCAGGGGTTCCTCTCGGGGCTCTGGCGCTACATCAAACGGTTCGTGAGCGGTGTCAAGGATGAACTGCCCGAGACCTTCCGCATCAAGCTGACCGAGCTGGCCAAGCTGCGCGACTCCCTTACCGAAGACCAGATGAACGAGAAAGCTTGCGTCCTCTGGGATTGCATCGCCGACATCCCCTATACCGACGACCTGGGATTGCTCCAGCGCTTCCTCGGTGACATCAAGGGGCTGGTCGGGGCTGATGACAAGGAAGCTGAGGCTTACGTGAGCCGCGTATCGGACCTGTACGAGAAACTGGACAAACTGAGCCTCGACGAAACGTTGAACAAAGAGGAGAAGGACATGGCGAAATCCGCTGACGAAATGGCCAAGGAAGAGGAAGAGAAGAAGAAGGCCGCCTCCGCCGACGCCGACAAGGAGTGGGATGACCTCTCCACCCGCATGAAGGAACACCGCGAGGCCGGGGGCAAGGCTTCCGACTGGAAGATGGGCAAGTCCAAGGACGACGACCCTGACGACGAGGCCAAGAAGAAGGCTGAGGAAGAGGAAGCCAAAAAGAAAGAGGCTGCCGCCAAAGACGCCGAGGCTGAAGAAGCCAAGAAGAAGGAAGATGAGGAAAAGGCCAAGAAAGAGGCCGAGGCCAAAGATGCGGCGGCTGTCGCCGACGCCGCTTACGGCGCCCCGTGGTCCATGACCCTCGGCCCTCGGTCGACCTCCGGCGAAGACCCGGCCCTCAAGGTTCTCGGAAAGATGGGCTTCGGCCCCGGAAAGGAGAAGTAAGCAATGCAGTTCACTTCGGGTCTCCCGTTCACTTCGGTCGGATTCAAGGGCGGTGCCATTCAGAACGGCATCCCCGTCGTGGCCCAGGGTCGCGCGCCCCAGAACCTCGGCGGCATCTTGTCCACGGCCAATACCACGGCTTCCGGTGCCGGTTTCGGCGCGGTGCTCAGTCGGCTTCCTGCGGCGCCGAACGAGTTCTACTACGGCTTGGTCACTTCGGGCCTGGTCGCCGGTATCCTTCAGTTCGACGGCTCCATCGCCCAGAACGACCCCGCCCATGCCAGCTACCCGCTGCTGGGCCAGCCGATCACGGTCGGCTATGAGGGTGCCTACATCTACAACGGATGGAACAAGACGCAGTCCGGTGCCATCGATCCCGTCCCCGGCGCCGTGATCCAGTTCAAGAACACCACGGGCGAGATTGAGTTCTTGGCTTCGGGTTCTTCGGCTTCGTCCGGATGGACCGTGCTCACGAACTGTTTCGTGGCCCAGGTTGACGAAAACGGCTTCCAGGGCGTGACCCTGCAGTTCCGGATTCCGAGCTAAAGGAAAGGTGAAGAAATGAAGATCACTGCTGACAAACTTTTTGACCCCATGGTTGAGATGGTCGACCGCATGTTCTCGGGTAAGCCCAAGGATGCGCTGGCCGCCGATGCCATGGCCGCCACCAAGAACATGGAGCTTGAGCTCAGCCTTTCCGAAGGTGCTGGGAGCTGGTTTCCCCCGGATGCCGGCGCCAGTTCCCCGCTGTACGTCGCCGATTCGCTGTTCGGACAGAACGTCTATCGCGGTGATGACGTGCGCCAGCTCGTGGCCTCGGCCGCCGATGCCAAGTCGGCCGGCGAGTCCAAGGCGATCATGTCCAAGCTGGCGGTCACCAAGAAGCTCAACCGCGACACCGGCAAGTACGACTTCATCTGGGGCCGCGCCTCGGATGTGGCCGTCGTGGGTGACGCTTCGCCCGACCTGATCGGCGCCCAGCTCGCCAGCCCCGGAAGTATCGGGTACTTCACCGACATCTTCCTCAAGCCCCTGATCTGGTCGAATGCCATGAAGAACGTTGAGGTCTATACGGGTACCAACCCCTGGGCCGAGATGATGACTCTGGTGACCGGCGACTTCTCGGGCTTCGCCGCACTCTTGGCCGCTGGTGCCCTTTCGAACAACCTTTCGAACGACGTTGAGTTCCAGGCCGGACTGATGACTCAGGCGGTCATCAACGCTTCCGTGACCTACCGGATCAGCATCGAAGAGCTCGAGCGTTCGCGCAATCCGAACTCGACCTACCCGTTCAACGGGCAGCCGATCACCTATAAGCAGCAGTACGCGAACTTCGTGCTCGACCTGATGCGCGACTACGTGATCTACAATGGCATTCCCCAGGCCGGCATTACCGGGTTGTTTACCGTCAACGGCCTCACCGTCTGGCCCACCGACAGTCTCACGACCATCGCGGCCAGTGCCAGCGCCACCAAGGGCCATGACATGTACATCGCCCTTGCCAAGACCGTCGCCACGTTTCTGTCGAACAGCTACAACATGTTCAGCCGGGTGCGCATCGGCATGAGCCCCAACGCTCTGAACCTGTTCACGACCTACAACTACAGCGATACCTACAACCCCGATACCGCTTTGGTCATCATGGTCAAGAACTTCCTCGCGGGTCAGGGCAAGAGCGGAACGGTTCCCGATATCGAGATTTTCAGCGACCCGCTCCTGGCGGCCGGAACCCTGTTCAACCCCGGCACTTCGGACATCTTGACCATCACCGCTCCCCAGATCGTCGGCGGCCCCGACAACCAGACTCAGAGCTTGATCCGGTTCGGAATGCCGCTGCCCAAGTTCATGTACCCCGTCCTCCCTGGTATGCAGGGCACGCCTTACAAGACCCTGTCTCGTTTCGGCGGCGTGTTCGCGCCTTATACCCCCGCGGTTCAGACCTACTCGGGCTTTGGAGTCAAGAGTGGCAGCTAGTCAAGTTGTCCTCCAGTCCTTCATGGAAACCAAACTCACCGTCAATCACCGCTACACGGAAGACGTGAAGGATGACGCTGGGCTGGTGCTCCACAAGAAGGGTGAGCCCATCAAGGCTGGTTCGGGGTACAAAACTCGGACCATTCCCTCGCGCTATGAGGCGCCCAAGAACATCGTCATCATGACCCCCGGTGACTTCGAAGCCATCCGGGAAGACGTTGACGGTCTGCTCCAGCGCGGTCAGCAGGGAAAGGGCCTGGTCAAGCTCGACGACATCCCCTCGGGCTACTGGGACCCCGCCCAGCAGGTCGCTGACGCCCGCGGCAAGATGGCCGACGCTCTGGCCAAGCTGGAAGGTGCCGAACTCAAGGCTATGGAGCTCGAGGATGAGGTCAAGCGCCTCAAGGGCATCCTGGT
>Ga0207694_10000252_pt1 | contig 50948 bp, 38 predicted proteins | sample KBSC34metaG_FD_184353 | JGI IMG/M metagenome (GOLD analysis project Ga0207694, IMG submission 184353) | Corn rhizosphere microbial communities from Kellogg Biological Station, Michigan, USA - KBS C3-4 metaG (SPAdes) (version 2) | ecosystem: Host-associated > Plants > Roots > Rhizosphere > Soil... | reverse complement strand
GTATGCCTGGCCTTGTAGCAGGGGATCACATCCGCAAGCTGCTCGACGAAATAGGGCCTTTCCGGACGTGGTCCGATGAAGCTCATGTCGCCGCGAAGGGTGTTGAAGAACTGCGGCAGCTCGTCGATGCGGAATTTCCGGATGATGGAGCCAACACGTGTGATGCGCGGATCGTTCTCCGCGGCCCAGAGCGGCGAGCTATTGCGCTCTGCGTCGACCCGCATACTGCGGAATTTGTAGAGCGTGAATTCGCGGCCGTTGAGCCCAATACGGGTCTGGCGGAACAGAACGGGCTTACCGTCCTCCATCCGGATGGCGAGCGCTGCGAGTGCCATCACAGGCGCGGTCGCGACGATCGCAACCAGAGACGCCGTCACATCGAAGATACGCTTGGCCGGAAGCAGGAATGGCGTCTGGATTTCCCGTGAAGAAAAGGGCCACGCTTCCGGGAGAACCGCGAGCTCGACCTGTCCGGTCTCACGCTCGTAGAACGCATCGAAATCGACGACCGGGATTCCCGACATTCTCTGGAACGCGGTTGCAGCCGGAAACAGTTCGTTCTTGCGCTCGGCGGAAATGACCACTTCCGGCGCACGCAGCTTCGACACCAGTGACGTCAGTTGCGCGTCGAAGAATGCCGATTCCGGCTCCATCTGGGCCGCGACAACGAAGCGGCCGCGCAGGCGTCTCGAAAGCTCCGCGAGCCTTCTGCTTCCATCGGTATCGCTCACGGCGATGATCTTGCGCGCGAGCAAGCCCTTTTCGAGAAGAATGTTCAGTGTGTGGCGGCGCGCGATCACGCACAAAAGCCAAACCGCCGTCAGTCCGATCGTCCATTGCCAGCGATAGGGATAGATCTTGACGATATCGTATTTGGCGAGCTGTCCGCTCGCGATCACGGCGAGAATGAAGCCGAGAGCGGTGTCCATTCCGATACGCCAGAGCGAAGTGCGCAGATCGGACACCGTGACGCCGCCATAGAGTCCGCTGACCTGAAGAACGACAACGACGGCAAAGGCCGCGATGAGGGGAACGACCAGGCCCGTGGTCGCGAAGACATCTTCCTGACCGGTGAGATAGCTGATGCAGATCAGCAGGCCCGCGGTGATGAGGAACGCCTCCACCACACGCATGACCATCGCCGCGAAAGCGATATTCTGACCACCCCAGAACATACCCAACGCCCCAAAACCCCTCGACTGGCGGACAATTGCGCCAATCGTTTTTTCTGCATTCCGAATGTGCAGATATTATAGACTTCAGTAACCTAGTGAATACCGGCAAGGTTAATTCGCATTAGCGATAGACACTTGGCCGGTCTTGCTGTTGGGCGTGAACCCCGGCAGCGCGCGCACCACGGATTTGCAAAATTGGCAAGCATATACACATGGTTGCACGTTTCTGTGCCGTTTGCGCGTAAAAGTTGGTGTAGTAATAATCGAACAGAATACCCACGTCGGATTTCTGTTTTGTTGCGAGACGGGCTGAAGAGGTCACGGTAAAAAAAATTCTGGAGATGCCGTGATCCCGCTCCTCTTCCACGTTTTTCCGACCTTCGATGCCGGCGGTGCACAAACCCGGTTTGTCGCCATCGCAAATCATTTTGGCCCACGACTGCGGCACGCGATCGTAGCTTTGGATGGTCGGATCGGCGCTGCGACGCGCCTTCATGGCGACGTGCCGTTCCGTTGCCTCGACGTCGATGTTCGCAAGAATACGCTGGCCGGCAATCTTGGAAACTTCCGGAAAATCCTCAAAAGCGAAAAGCCGGATCTCCTGATCACCCACAATTGGGGCGCGATCGAATGGGCCATGGCCAAAGCCGGTACCGGCATCCGCCACATCCACATCGAGGACGGTTTCGGACCGGACGAAGCGCGTGGCCAGCACTGGCGCCGCGTACTGACGCGGCGGCTCGTGCTGAGACAGAGCACCGTCGTCGTACCGTCGCGCACGCTCGAGCATATCGCGCGCGATGTCTGGCGCCTGCCCCGGGGCCGGTTGCATTACATCCCGAACGGCATTGACATCGACCGTTTCAAGCGCCGTTCGAATGGCGCTAACCCCATGCCCGTCATAGGCACGGTGTCAGCTTTGCGGCGCGAGAAGAATCTGCAGCGGCTGCTGCGTGCCTTTGCAGCGGCCGTTCAGCGCGTTCCCTGCCGGCTCGTGATCGTGGGCGACGGAGCCGAGCGCGGCACACTCGAAAACATCGCCAGAGATCTCGGCGTGTCGGATTTCGTCCGGTTCGAGGGACACGTGCCGGACCCCAGCAGCCTCTACGGCACATTCGATATTTTTGCGCTGACCTCCGATACGGAGCAAATGCCCTATACCGTGATCGAAGCGATGGCAGCGGCCTGTCCGATTGCAGCGACCGATGTTGGCGATGTCCGTGAGATGGTCGCCGCGGAAAACCGGCCCTTCATCGTCGCAAAGGATGAGAACGCCGTTTCAGATGCGCTTGTGCGGCTTCTGGCGGATAGCAACCTGCGTAAAACCATCGGTGCCGCTAACCTGCAAACGGCCCGGGCGCGTTATAGTCAGGACACCATGTTCCGCGCGTTTGCCGAAATTTACGATCTGCCGGGATTGACCGCGACCTGAAAACATCGCGAAACGATGATGGCCCATCCTGAAGAGCCCCACCTTTGAAGATTCTCTTTCACCACCGCATCCGCTCTAAGGATGGCCAGGCCGTCCATCTGGAGGAAATGCTTTCGGCGTTTCAGGCGCTGGGGCACGAGACTCTGTTGGTCGGCCCTCCAAGCTTCGCGAACGCAGAGTTCGGTCACGATCCGAAGCTGCTGGGCAGGCTCAAGGCGCACATTCCGAAAGCGGTCTATGAGTTGCTCGAGATCGGATACAACATTCCGGCGTATTTCCGGCTGCGCCGCGCCTGGCGCGAATTCCGTCCCGACTTCATTTATGAGCGTCACAACCTCTATTTTCTGGCCGGTACGTGGCTCAAGAAGCGCAAGCGCGTTCCGTTGCTGCTGGAGGTCAACGCACCGCTGGCGCGCGAACGGGCGACCCATGGCGGACTTGGCCTGCCGAAGCTGGCGGCATCGCTCGAACGGTCGGTATGGAAATCGGCGGACGCCGTTCTGCCCGTCACCCATGTCCTGGCCGCCGAACTGGAGGCTGCAGGTGTTTCGTCACAACGTGTCGAAGTGATCTGCAACGCGATCGATCCAGCAAAATTCCATCACGACGCCGCCGCAGCAGCCGCCGCGAAACGCGAGCTCGGACTCGAGGGCAAGCTCGTTCTCGGCTTTACGGGCTTTGTGCGCGACTGGCATGGGCTGGATAAGATCGTCGACGGGCTGGTGTCTCCGGATTTTCGCGATGCGCATCTTGTTGTGGTGGGTGACGGTCCCGCGATACCGAACCTCAAAGTTCAGGCTCAGCGCCTCGGCGTTTCGGACCGAATCCTGTTCGCCGGACTTGTCGAGCGCGATCGTGTGGGAACGTTCGTTGCGTCCTTTGACATCGCGCTTCAGCCAAAGAGCGTCGAATACGCCTCTCCGCTCAAGCTCTTCGAATACATGGCGCTGGCGAAGGCGATTGTCGCGCCGGCACAGCCGAACATTCGCGAAGTGCTCGAAGACGAAAAGTCTGCGCTGCTGTTCGATCCCGCCGATACCGCAGGAATGTTCGCCGCCGTGAAACGGCTGATCAGCGATCCGGAATTGCGTGCGCGCCTCGGTGCGGCGGCCGCAGCCGCGATCGCGGAGCGCGCCTTCACCTGGCGGCAGAACGCAGAGCGTGTTGCGGCGCTAGGCGCAAAAGCTCATGAAAATCTATGACCAGCCGGACTTTCGGGTCCTTCCGCCCGACATCGATCGCCTGTTCTCCGGGGGCGAAAGCTTCTTCGACCAAGCCGGCTGGTACGATCTTGTGGCGCGCTTCGGCATGCGGCCGGGCTGGAAGCCGGTCGTGGTTGCGGACGATGGCGCCTCAGCCGCCTTCGTGCTTCAGCACCACTTAGGAGGCGATTTCGCAAGCTGCGTGAATCCCTATAGCTGCGAGCATGCGGTATTGGGCAATCCCGAAGCAATTGCGCGCCTCGCCAGAGCATTCGCGTCAGAGCCGGGAAAATTTCGCGTTCTGCTGCGCGATCTCGATCCCGGCGCGCCCGCGTTTAGCGCAAGCCTTGAGGGGTTCAAAGCCGCAGGCTTTAAGGCGAAGCCCTTCTTCGGCTGGGGCAACTGGTATGAAGACGTCGCTGGCCGGACGTTCGAGGATTATCTGTCCGCGCGACCTTCCAGTCTCACGAATACGGGAAGACGCAAGCTGGCTGCATTGCAGAAAGGATCGCGTGTTGCGTTTCGCATTCCCCGCTCTGGTGAAGCGTTGGAACCGTTCATCGCCGATTACGAGGATGTTCGCCGCCAAAGTTGGCAAGAGGCCGAGCCCTTCCCGCTCTTCATCCCGGAATTGATCCGCCTCGCGGACAGACTTGGCATCCTGCGGATGGGCGTTCTCAAGATCGATGGCGAAAATGCTGCGGCTCAGTTCTGGATCGTCTGGAAGAAGAGGGCTTTGATCTTCAAGCTAGCCTATGTCGACAAGCTTCGCAGCCATTCGCCCGGCACATTGCTCACGACGCACATGCTTGAGCACATCTTTGAAACCGACAATCCCGGCGAGATCGATTTCGGACGCGGTGACGATGAATACAAGAAGCTTTGGGTTTCGACACGCCGGGAGCGCTGGGGGATCGAGGCCGTCAATCCGCGTACGGTGCGCGGCGCATTTCTGGCGGCGCGAATGACGCTTGCGAATATGCGTAAGCATACCCGCGCGGGATAACAGCTACGCCTCTCGCGCGAGGATACTTTCAAAAAGTCTTCGCTGGCCTTGCGATGTCGCATCCCAGCTGAACCGCTCGGCATACGCGCGGGTCGCGGCTCGATCCGGCGAACTTGAGAGCAGATCCATTATGGCGTCAGCCACGCCTTCCGCCGAGCGCGACTTCATCAGCCTCCCCGCTTCGGCAGCGGAAACCACTTCCGGATTGCCCCAGGCATTCGTCGCTACAACCGGCGTGCCGGATGCCATCGCTTCGAGCAGCACATTCGGCCAGCCCTCCCGGCTGGAGGCGAGAATGAGAACGTCCGCCGCCACGTAAACACGCTGTATATCGGCATGCGCGATGGCGCCGAGGAAGCGCACGCGCTCCGCGACGCCAAGACTGGTGGCCAATGCTTCGAGGGATTTTCGCTCCGGCCCTTCGCCGGCGATCAGCAGCGTGCAATCCTGCAGGGTCGCCAGCGCGCCGATCGCGTATTCATGCCCCTTGCGTTCGATCAGATGTCCCACGGACAAAAGCACCGTCCCCGAAACCCCGAGCCGTGCACGCGCGGCCTCTCGCTCGCCCGGATGAAACAGCTCGAGATCGACGCCGTTTCTTAAGACCGTGATGTCGCTCTCCGGGATTCCCAGCGCAATGATTGCGTCTTTGAGCGCCTGGCTCACTGTGATGATTCCGGCCGCGCGGTGCGCCGCATTTCGAATGAGGGCGCGCGGTATCCGGTATCGCGGAATCAGGTTCACGTCCGTGCCGCGCGCCGTGATGACGACCGGCTTGCGGAGAAGACGTCCGAGCATGATCGCGGCGACACCATCGGGATAAAAATAATGCGCATCGATCAGGTCGAAATCGCGCGCGCGCTGCATTCGGCGCAGGGCTCTGACGCTGCCGAGGAAAAGCAGCCACGGCGCGATGTTCATTCCGACTTTGGGGATGACGGGGAAACGCGGATGGACGACTTCGATGCCATGCCGCGTTTCAGCGGCGGGTGCCCGCGCCCACGCCGACGGCTGCCCGAATTTCGGCGAGCGAAGGGGAAAATAGGGAACAGGCGCCACAACCCTGGCATTCACGCCACCGCTTTCCACCAGATGGCGCAGGCGGTTCTCCACAAAGACCCCATGATTTGGTTGGGATGCACTCGGGAAGAGTGTCGAAAATGTCACAATGTCAATTTCGGCGGGCAACACAGTTCCTTCCGGATCCCCTCGGCATTCCCAAATATTGGGGTATCGGTAAAAAGACCAACAACATGGGAGGATGTCCCGATACGGTCAAATGCCCCCGGCCTTGGCAACCATAATAGCCAACTCGCATTGCTTGTCTTTTGACTGTATTGCTTAGATGCGGCCGCGGAGGGGATTATTGACCTTTCGGGCTGTCGGGCTTTTTCGGGAAAACAGGGGTTGATTTTGGTAAACGCGATCTCTCGAGTCTTCGGACTCGTCGGTGTTCTATTTTTGCTGGCGGCTTGCACGAACTCGCTTCCGAGCGCGGATACCTTGCCGCCTGCCACTTCCGCGGACACCGCGAATTATCGCATCGGACCCGGTGACGTCCTGAATGTGTTCGTCTGGCACAATACGGATCTGAGCGCACAAATGCCGGTCCGGCCCGATGGCCGCATCTCATTGCCGCTGATCGGCGACATCGTTGCGGCCGGCACGACGCCGACCGATCTGTCCGCGCAGATCCAGGACAAGCTGAAAGCCTATGTCAAAGATCCGCTGGTAACCGTTATCCCGACACAGTTCGTCGGCCTCTTTACGCGGCAGGTGCGTGTGATCGGCGAAGCCGTTCAGCCGCGCGCAATCGCTTACAGTGCGAGCATGACCGTGCTTGACGTGATGATCGCCGTGGGTGGATTGACCAAATATGCCGACGGCAACCGGGCCGTGCTCGTCCGCGCCGTCAACGGAAAAGAACAGTCGTACCAGGTGCACTTGGACAGTCTGGTCCGCGATGGCGATGTTTCGCAGAACGTTGCGATGCAACCGGGCGACATACTGATCATTCCGCAACGCTTCTTCTAGGCGCACTTCGCCGACGGCGCAGCGGACCGGTACGGTCACAACAGGTTATTGGTAGGCGTAAACGATGGCGGGCGACCGAACCGGCGTAGAGAATCTCAAATCCCTGCTTCTCGAGCAGGGCATTGCGTTGTGGAAGCGACGCTGGCTGGCGCTGGCAAGCTGCTGGGCATTGTGCATCGCAGGCTGGGTGACAGTGTGGGCGCTCCCCAACCGTTACGAGTCCGATGCGCGCGCCTATGTCGACGTCAACGGATTGCTCACGCCGCTTCTCAAGGGCCTGGTGGTCGATACCCCGCAGACCCAAAGCGTCGAATATCTGCGCCAAACGCTGCTCAGCCGCCCAAATCTCGAAGAGGTGGCCTATATGACCAACCTCGCGAAGCCGGGCATGAGCGACGCCGCGAAGGAGGGACTGGTCATCGACCTCGCGGCCGATATCACACTCAAGCCCGATCAGCAGAACCTGATCTCGCTGTCCTACGTCAACCCGAGCCCGAGCACCGCCAAGAATGTGGTGCAGGCGCTGCTCACCATCCTTGCGGAGAAGGCGACCGCGAGCAGCCGCGTGGAAATGGATCATGCGCGGAAGTTTCTGAACGCACAGATCGCCAATTACGAAGCACAGCTTCGTGCGGCCGAACGGCGCCGCGCGGATTTCCGCAAGCAATACTCCGATTACTTCTCCGACAACGGCTTGCCGCGCCTGCAGGTTCTTCAGACGCAGATCGTGCAACTTCAACAGCAATACGAAGATGCACTGGTTATGAAGCGGTCCCTGGGCGCGCAAATGGGTCAGGTCCCGCAGCTGATCGACGTCGACTCGACGCCGACGGTGTCCAACAGCGGTCAGGTCGTGACCGCTGCGCCCAGCGTGCGCCTCGCACAAGCGGAAAGAAATCTGGCCGCGCTCAAGCTGCAGGATACCGAAAAGCATCCCGATGTCGTTGCCGCACAACGAATGGTGAGTGAACTCAAATCACAAGTGTCGTCGCACACTGGCGACGCCGAAGGGAAAATCCAGATCCCCAATCCCGCTTACGAGCAGGTCAAGTTGAAATTTGTCGATGCCGAAACGCAGGTCCCGCTGACCAAGCAACGGCTCGACAAGACCCAGGCGGAATATGACCGTGTACGGCAGGCATTCGGCAACATGCCGGACATCGAGGCTAAGGCCAAGATGGTCGACCGCGACTACGACATCGTGAAAGCGAACTACGACGAATTGGTGAAGCGCCGCCAGTCAGCGACACTCTCGCAGGCTGCGGACGACCAGGCCGACCGCACCCAGTTCCGTGTCGTCGATCCGCCGCAGATCCCGATCGCACCGGCATTCCCGAAGCGTCCGATGCTCTATTCGCTCGTTCTCGTGCTCGGCATTGCCGGCGGCATATTCGTGCCCCTGTTGCTGGCCCAGATGAATCCGACCTTCAGCTCCGCCTCGCGTCTGCGCGAACTCGGGCTGCCGGTGATCGGCAGCGTGGTCTACGCCTACCACGCGGGCATACCGTCATTCCTCGGCACATGGCGAGGCCGCGCACTTGTTCTGACGCTTGCAGCCCTGTTTGTGTGTTACGGCGGACTGATGGTGCACAGTACCGGCATCTACCGGGGAGTACTCTGATGGCCGAGACACCGGACCTCGTTCTTCGCGCGGCCAGCAGACTGGCCAGACCCGAGCTGACGCCATCTCTCGCAGAAGACCGTGCTGGATTTGCTCGTCCAAAAACGCAAAGCCGGGTTGCCGCACAGACCCAACCATTGGCGCCCGCACCGGAAACCGCTTCGGAGCCGAAAATCGACGCCCCTGTGACGCCTCCGGCGCGTAGCGTGGTGCTCAGCCAGGCGATGCTCGCCGCCAGCGGCATCGCGCTGCCGTCGGCCGGCTTCTCCCGTCAGGTCGAGGAATTCCGATCGATCAAGCGGCAGGTGCTTGCCGGCATTTTGCGCGGAGCGTCATCGGACGGCACCAATCGTCTTTTGATGGTCACCAGCGCCGTTCCGTCCGAAGGCAAGACGCATGTCTCGATCAACCTTGCACTGGCGATTGCGTGCGAACGGGACTACAGCGTGTTGCTCGTCGACGCCGACGCCCATCGCCAATCGCTTGTTTCGCGGCTGGGTATAAGCGTCGACAAGGGTTGGCTCGATACGCTGACCGACGACTCCATCAAGCCCTCGGACGTCATCATTGGGACGAACATTCCGAACCTGACGATCATGCCTGCCGGCAAGGTCAGGCCGGAAATTCCCGAACTCATGTCGAGCCGCAAGATGGCGGACATGCTCCGTCAACTTGTCGCCGAAAACCCTAACCGGCTCGTCATCTTCGACTCCCTGCCCTGCCTGGTCAGCAGCGAACCGACGATTTTGGCCTCGCATGTCGGCCAGGTCCTGTTCGTCGTCGCGGCCAGCGAAACCAGCAAGACCGAGATCGAATCCTCGCTGCGGCTTCTCGAAGGATGTCCCAGCATCAACCTCATTCTGAACAAAGGCGACCCGCTTTTGATCGATCAATTCGGCAAATACGGGTATGGCTATGGCTATCAGAACAAAGGATAAAGGGCCGGAACGAATCAACGTTCCGTCCCAGAGGGCTGAAAGACGTTGAAACCGGGGGCAGCGATAGTGCGGGTCGGAGCCATGCTGGTTGGCGCTGCCGCGCTGGCCGGCAGCGTGAGCTCCGCGCAAGCCCAAGCTGTCGAGTATTTCGGTACGCCCTGGATCTATCAGCCGATGAACGTGTTGCCGAGCCAGCAGGGCACCGGTCCCTCTGGCGCATCGCTACCCACCGGCACGCAGAGCCCGACCGCCTATTCCAACATTTTCGGATTTGCGACGCAGGTGGGCAACCCGACGGCGCCGCCGTGGCTCATCACACCGCGCTTCGGCATCAATGAAATTGTGACGGACAATGTCCGCCAGGATTACTTCAACCGCCAGGAAGATCTGGTCTCGCAGATTTACGGCGGCGTGCTGATCGGCGCGGATACGTCGCATCTCACCGGCATTCTCGATTATTCCGGCGTTCTCAACGAAAACATAAACGCGACCGATCAGAATCGCTTCTCGAACTACGCGTTCCTCAGCGCGCATGCCACCATCCTGCCCGGCACGCTTCTGGCGGACATCCACGGCACGATCGACGATATTCTGCGAACGGGTGGCGGAGCGGGCCTTAATCCCACGCTGCTGCAAAACGGTCAGGTGACGCACAGCTACCTTCTCAGCGCATCGCCTTACTATGTCGGCCGTCTTGGCGACATCGGCTTTGCAAGCCTTCGCTATCAGGTTTCGCAGGCGTGGTTCAGCCAGAACGCCGATGCGATCTCGATCCCTGGCTTGAATCTTGGCCCCGTCACCTCGTCGACCCAACAGCAGGCGCGGCTCGACATCAAACTCCCCGGCACTTTTGTGCCGCGGCTTGCGACACACATCGGGTTATCGGCCGGTTCGGAAATCACGGGTCTGGCGGCCGTGGGCACGTTCCTGCGTTCGACGAACCAGGTCATCAACGAGTATCAGCTCACGCGGTCGATCTCGCTGATCGGCGCCGGCGGATGGGAGTGGCTGCAGGACAGATATCACCCGCTGGTCACGGGACAGGGCGCTACCTGGGACGTCGGCGGGCGCTGGCAGCCGAACGTCAATTCATCGATTCTTGTCCTGTGGGGTCATCACGATCTGAAGACCGACATCGAAGGCGAGATGCAATACCGGCTCACGCCTTTCACATCGGTCTACCTTGCCTACACCGACTCCATCGGTACGGCGCAGCAGTCGCTGATCGCCAACAACGACGCCTCGCAGCTCAATCCGGCCGGCCCTGTCTCCGGCATCAGCTTCAACCAAAGCCCAACCCTCGGGATGCTCAACGATGCGGCGCTCGCCAGTGCCGGCGATACCGACACGGTCGGCGTCCCGCTCGGCATTCCGCTCGACGATGTGGAGAATTTCACACCGCTCGAAAACGACATTTTCCGCACCAAGCTTTTGCGCGGTATCCTCTACACCAACCTGGGCGACAGCCCGGTCGCCCTTACCGTCTACAATGCGCAGCAGTTTTCGCTCACCGGTGGGTCGCCGCCGGAAACGACCACGCGCGGCGCGAACGTATCGTGGGCGCCGACCCTCAGCGAAGACCTGTTCGCCTTTCTTCAAGGCGGCGTGAACTACATCGATACCGATCGCGGCAACACCTACAATGCCGCCTTCGGCGGGCACTACATCCTGTCGCCCACCCTCAGTGTCGGCCTGCGATACGACTTCGTCTACCGCACGGCGCGGCCGTATACGGGCGGTTATATCCAGAACGCCGTGACCCTCAGCCTCAACAAGAATTTTTGAGTCCACCAGTCATGTATCTCGAGTTCTACAATCTGGCGGACATGCCGTTTCAGCTGACGCCGGACGGCCGGTTCTTCTTCGGCAGCGAGCAGCATCGCAAGGCCATGGCGTTCCTGAATTACGGCATTTCCCAGGGTGAGGGATTTGTGGTGGTCACTGGCGAAGTCGGTGCTGGAAAGACAACGCTGGTCGAGCACCTGCTGGCGACGCTCGATCCGAACGAATATGTGTGCGGGCGCATCGTCACGACCCAGCTCGGCAGCTACGACATGCTCTGCATGATCGGCTCGGCACTGGGCGTGTTTCGCGAAGGCATGGACAAGGCGACGGTTTTGATCCGCGTCACGCAATATTTCTCGGACATGCACAATCAGGGAAAGCGCGTCCTGCTGATCGTGGACGAGGCGCAGAGCCTCACGACCGAGGCGGTCGAAGAATTGCGCATGCTGTCCAACATCGTCGTTGGCCACATCGCGCCGTTCCAGGGGATATTGCTGGGACAGCCGGAATTTCGCTCCGTTCTATCGAGCACCGGACTGGAACAGTTCCGCCAGCGGGTGACGGCGTCCTACCATCTCGGCGCGCTGACCGAGTCCGATACCAAGCGGTACATCGAACACCGGCTGAGCCATGTCGGCTGGGTCAACGATCCGAGCTTTTCGGACGCCGCATTCCGGCAGATCCACAAGCAGACAAGCGGCATTCCGCGCCGCATCAACACGCTCTGCTCGCGGCTCCTGCTGCTGGGCTTTCTCGAGGAGAAGCACCAGATCACCGAAGAGATGGTCAGCAGCGTGGCGGCCGAAATGCTCATGGAACTGGGCGGCACGCCCGCCGGAAGCGGCGTCGCTCTTTCCTCCGCATCTTCGTTGCGAACCGACGGAAGGCCGCTCAAGGCGGCGAACGACGAAGGCGGCCAGGATTCGCGCCTCGCGCGCCTCGAAGAGCGCGTCGATCGTCACGACCGCGCCATTAACCGCGCTTTCGAGATTGCGCTGCGCTATCTGCCGAGCCTGGGCGATAACCACTGATGGATCGCGCGGTTTATCGCCTACAGGAAAGAACGCCGGCTCCGACCACACGGCTCGCGACCGCGCAATCCGCCGCGGACCGCGCGGGCCGCGTCAACGCTTTCACGATCGACGTCGAAGACTACTTCCAGGTCGAAGCTTTCAAACAGTCGATCTCCCGCGACAAGTGGGACAGCATGCCGGCGCGCGTGGATCGCAATACCGGGCTTCTTGTCGGCATGCTCGCCGAGAAAGGCGTGCAGGCAACGTTTTTCATTCTGGGCTGGGTGGCGGAGCGCTTTCCGCATGTGGTGCGCCGCATTCACGACGCCGGACACGAAGTCGCGAGCCATGGCTACGGGCACGAGCTTGCCCATATGCAGTCTCAAGACGTCTTCCGCGCGGATATCCGCCAGGCGAAACGTCTGCTCGAAGATGTTTGCGGCGCGCGCGTCAAAGGCTATCGCGCGCCGACCTTTTCCATCCGGCGTGACAACTGGTGGGCCTACGACGTTCTGGCCGAAGAGGGATACACCTACAGCTCCAGCCTCTATCCGGTGTCGCACGATCTCTATGGGATTCCCGACGCGCCGACGGGGCCGTTTCGTCCCGGAGATTCCCCGCTGGTCGAAATCCCGCTGTCGACGATGAAGATCGGCAGCCGCAACATTCCCTGTTCCGGTGGGGGTTATTTCCGGCTCCTGCCCTACGGCATTTCGCGCCTGTGTTTCGATCGCGCACTTCGTCAGCGTTCGTCGGCGCTCGTGTTCTACTGCCATCCCTGGGAGTTCGATCCGGGGCAGCCGCGCATCCAGGCCTCCGCGAAGTCCCGCTTTCGCCACTACACCAATATCGGCCGCATGCAGTCGCGCGTTGCCCGGCTGCTTGGCGAGTTCCGGTGGGGACGCATGGACCAGGCATTCGCGCGCGAACTCGGCGAGACGCCCTAAAGGCCAGCCATGCCCGAGTTGAGTATCGCGCGGCTTGATCCAGCGGACAGCGCAAACTGGGACGATTTCGTCCGAAGCGCGCCGGGCGGAACCTTTTTCCATCTCTCCGGCTGGCGGACGGTCATCGAAACCGTCTTTGGCCACAAGACCTATTACCTGATGGCATCACGCAATGGCGCGATCGAAGGCGTTCTGCCGCTGACGCATGTCCGCAGCCTTCTGTTCGGCAATTCGCTGATCTCCAATGCGTTCTGCGTGGAAGGCGGTGTGGTCGCGAGCACCGACGATTCGCGCCAGAGCCTGTTGAAGGAGGCCGTGCGGATCGGCCGTACCCTCAATGTGGACTGTGTCGAGCTGCGCTCGTCCGATGCCGGTGGCGACGGCTGGGTTCGCCGCGAGGGCCTTTACGTAGGCTTTCGCCGTGCGCTGGACGCCGATCCCGAAGTCAACATGAAAGCCATTCCCCGCAAGCAGCGTGCGATGGTTCGCAAAGGCATCGCGGCCGGACTCGTATCCGAATGCGATACGGATGCCGGGCGGCTGCACGACGTCTACGCGCAAAGCGTCCATCATCTGGGGACGCCGGTGTTTCCGAAGCGCTATTTCCAGGCGCTGAAAGACCAGTTCGGCGATGCCTGCGATATCGTCACCCTCCTGAGCGGAACCGAGCCGGTCGCGTCCGTGATGAATTTCTATTTCCGCGACGAGGTGCTGCCCTACTACGGCGGCGGCACGGCCAAAGCGCGCGAACTCGCCGCCAACGATTTCATGTATTGGGAGGTGATGCGGCGCGCGACGTTGCGCGGCTGCCGCACATTCGATTTCGGCCGCAGCAAGATCGGCACCGGAGCCTACAATTTCAAACGCTATTGGGGTTTCGAGCCGACGCCCCTCGCCTACGAATTCTTCCCGGTCGCGCGGCAGGAGCTTCCGGAGAACAATCCGCTCAATCCGAAATTCCGGCTGTTCGTTTCCGCCTGGCAGAAGATGCCGCTGTTTTTGACCAAGATCATCGGTCCGATGATCGTTCGCTCCATCGGCTAAGCGGTGGCGGGCGATCTTCTTTTCCTGTCGCAGCGGATTCCCTATCCGCCGGACAAAGGCGACAAGATCCGCTCGTTTCATATCCTTCAGCGTCTCGCGCGGCGCTTTCGCGTGCACCTGGGATGCTTCTTCGACGACCCGGCTGACGAGAAATATGTCGGACCTCTCTCGGAAATGTGCGGGAGCGTTTTCGCCAGATACCTTTCTTCTCCTACCAAGAAGATGCGCGCGCTGCGGGCACTCGCAGGTACCAAGAGCTTCTCGGAAGTCTGCTTCCACGATCCGTATATGGCGCGCTGGATCCGCAAAACGATTGAGGACAACAGCATCGCGGACGCGTTCGTGTTTTCCTCGGCGATGGCGCCTTATCTGTTTGGCGTCAGCATCAACAAGATTCTGGACATCGTCGATGTCGATTCCGAGAAGTGGCGCGTCTATGGCGAAAATTCCGGCTGGCCGCTGGCATGGGTCTATAGCCGTGAAGCGGAAAGATTGCTGGCACTCGAACGGTGTGCCGCGCTTTCTTATGATCGCTCGCTGTTGGTTTCGGTTCCGGAGGCGGACGTCTTCCTGAAGCGCGTCCCGGAAGCGGCAAGCCGCGTGGCGGCCATGAGCAATGGCGTCGATACCGGCTATTTCGATCCGGCGCATGATTTTTCCTCGCCATTTCCGGCAGGTACCGCAGCGGTCGTCTTCACTGGCACCATGAACTACCGGCCGAACATCGAGGCGGTGACATGGTTCGCCACCGAGATATTTCCGGTCGTGCGCCAGCGCATTCCCGCCGTGGAATTCTGGATCGTGGGCGCACACCCGGCACCGGCCGTTCGCGCTCTTGCGGGCGATGGCGTACGCGTGACCGGCCAGGTGCCCGACGTCCGGCCGTATCTGGCGCATGCGGATTGCGTGGTCGCGCCGCTCAAGATCGCACGCGGCGTGCAGAACAAGGTGCTCGAGGCCATGGCCATGGGGCGGGTCGTTGTCGCGACGCCTGAGGCCCGTGAAGGCATCGACGCCGAACCCGGGACCGAGATCGTTGTCGGCGCCGACGCCGGGAGCCTGGCCGACGCGGTCTGCACAGCACTCGCGGGAAAATACCCGGACATGGGCCGGCGGGCCCGCCTGTGCGTGCAGACGCGCTATGGCTGGCAGCGCAATCTCGACTGTCTTGATACTCTGTTTCCCGCTTCGAGTGCTTGATGCGGGGTCGTTGGGGCTGTTTCGCATGACGGATTTCTCATCACAGGGCGCGCGCATCCGGACTGCGCTGAACGATACTGATGGACGGACATGGCTGCGCGACGCGCGGGTGTTGCTCGCCTGCCTTGCCGTGCTGGCAGCGATCTTCTGGCGGGAAGAAGCTGGCGCGGTCGCGGTCTGGATTCAATCGCCAACCTTCAATCATGGCTTCCTGATCCTTCCCATCGCGCTCTACATGATGTGGACACGGCGCGACGGCGTGGGGGCTCTACCGCAACGGCCCGCTGCGTGGGCCGCGCTGCTAATCCTGCCGCTGTCGTTTCTCTGGCTGATAACAGCCGTCGCATCCGTCCTCGAAGCGCAGCAATTCGTCGTCGTCGCGATCCTGCAGGTAATGCTGGTGGCGGTATTGGGCTGGCCGGTCTACCGGCGCTTTGCAGCACCGTTTCTCTATCTCTTCTTCCTGGTGCCGAGCGGTGCGGAGCTCGTGCCGGCGCTCCAGCAAGTCACGGCGCAATTTGCGGTCATCGCCCTCAAGCTCATCGGCGTGCCGGTCTTTTCCAACGGCGCCGTGATCGAAATCCCTGCCGGGACGTTCGCCGTGGCCGAAGCCTGTGCCGGTCTGCGCTTTCTGGTCGCGACCGTCGCCTTCGGTGTTTTCTATGCCGCGCAGATCTATCGCGGCATTCCCAAGCGCGTCATCTTCATTGGCCTGTGCATCGTCGTTCCGATCATCGCCAACGGCCTGCGCGTATTCGGCATCATCTGGGCAGCACAATTGCTTGGCAGCCCTACCGCCGCCGTCGCCGATCATCTCATCTATGGCTGGGTGTTCTTTTCACTGGTCCTGGTCCTGCTGGTGTTCGCGGGCCGTCCTTTCGCCGACGACGATGCGCCAACACAGGCCGTGGATTCGGCGACAAACAGACCCACGCCGTCGATCCGGAGCGTTTTGGGAGCAGGCGCACTCGCGGCTATCGCGGCGGCCATATTCCCAGCGGTCTGGCTCGTGCTTGGCGAGAGTTCCGCGGCCGCCCTTCCCGCTATGCCGCCTGCAGTTGCGCCGCCCTGGCAACAAACCGCGGACGACAGCGGATGGAAGCCGGTGCTCGTAGACCCGGCGCGGACCTTTACCGCCGCACACGCCAATGGAGACAGCAAGGTCTACAGCACCATCGCGCTCTACCCAGAGCGCGGGCGGACGAACAATCTCGTGCGATCCAACAACCGCCTCGCCGACGAGAAGGATTGGAAACTCAATTCAACCCGCTTGGAAACCTTCGATATCGGCGGGCGCAGGTTTCCTGTCGCCGTGACGACGATCAGCGGCAACTCCCGGAAATTGACGGTGTGGTCGTTCTACGTTGTTGGCGGTACGCCCGAAGCGAGCGTCTGGTCCGTCAAGCTTCGGCAGTTGCGCGACTACTTCTCTAGCGGCAACTGCGCTTCCGCCTTCGTTGCCGTGGCCACAGAAAGCACGGGCAGCCAGGCGGCCGACGACCTGGAAGCGACGCGCTATCTGTCTGCGATGCAGCCGCTGCCTCAATATCTTTGCGGATCAGGCGCCCGCTGAAGACGCTGCCGGCTCAGCGCGTCCCAGGGGGTCCGAAAGCTCGACCTTAACGTCGGCAATTACGGCGTCGCAGAGCGGTACTCGGTGCCAGCATTGGTTCCGATAGGGCATCTCGTTTCAGAAATATCATTATATCTCAATGGCTTAGTGCCGCGCGATATCCGGAGTTGCAAAAAACAGCGACTCTCCCGATTCTTCACAAAGATTACGCTGAGATCCCGATGTTAAGGAATGCGCAACCAGAACGCGCCAAGATCGTTACAGACAGCTAGGGCGGAAGGATTTCCGGTTTCCATGCGCAATCAGACCAGAAGTTTGCGCGTACCGGCTGAGGCGTCGAGGAGACGGCCGTCCTCGGATCCCTTCCCTTTCCTTATCTGCCTGATTGCGATCCTTTCGACATCGGCACTGGTCTATTGGCTGCTTTTCCGCGGCGCGGTGTTGGCCAGCCACGCATTCTGAGTAGCTCTGGACGCACAAAGGCCGGAGCCAACCACGGGCCACGGCCCCGGCCCCTGAAATCCCATATTCTGCGGCGTTTTAGATCTTGCTGGCGCTCTTGCGGCGGCGGCCGATCATGAACGCGAACAGCAGAAGCGCGGACCCAAACAGCGCGATCGAGGCCGGTTCTGGGACAACAACTTGCTCTACGACGTCGTCGTTCAGTAAGCGCTTGGTGCCGTGGCTGCACGTGTTGTCCGTAACGTTGGCGCTTTGAAACCCGCCGATGCACTCAAACGACGCCGCGGTGTTCAGCACATAGGTCCCATTTCCGTTGACCGGCGCCGTGAACACGAGCTGGAAAAAGCCCAGATATCCTGTGCGATTGAAGGTCAGGTACAGGTTTCCGTCCGCGAACTGCGGCGACGGCAAACCCAGGCCTGTCTTGTACAGAAACCCGTTCGCGCCACTCGTCAGGACATTATAGGTCACGACAAAGTCGTTCGGGTTGGCCAGAGCGATCGAGGCCTGGCCAACCGCGGTGCCGCCATCGGCGAATACCAGGTTGAAGTTGAAGGCAGCGTTGGCCTGCGCCGGGGCCGAAACCGCAACCGCTCCCAACAGCGAGAAGGCGGCGATGGCCAGAAGGCGCTTGATCGCTGACTGCATCATAGAAACTTCCTTTAGTATAATTGGGCCGACGAGATACTATCTGTGGGGCTTGGTCAGCAAAAACAGGGCCAATCAGTAACTCGAGCAATTACAGGTGCTTACATAACGGGCAACCGAAACCTGTAAAATAAGCTGACGCTCGCCAACACCACCCACGCCAAAAGCCAGCCGGCCCACCGCTTTCGCGATGGGCCGGCTGCTGAACAGTGAGGCCAGAAGGTCCGGCCAGATTTCTAATTAGGCGCGGTTGGCCTTACGGCGGCGGCGATAGGCGCCGGCGGCGGCAAGGAGGCCCGTACCCAGGAGCGCCAGGGACGCCGGCTCCGGAACCTCGAGCGAGATGTTGTCGAGGAGGAGGAAGCCGTCCGTGGTCAGAGCCGTGAACGACAGCGTGTCGTGGCCCGTGGCATGCACCCAGAACTGGTACATCACATAGTTCGTGCCAGTGACATTGGTGATGGAGCTGCCGGTGATCGTGGTGCCGTTCCACTGCGCCGAGAAGCTATTGCCGCTATAGCCGTCGCTCGCGACGTAATAGGTCAACAGCAACCCGCCAGCCGTGTCGTTGAACGTCTCGGCCAGCTTGACGCCCGTTCCCTTGTTATCGCCCAGCATGGCGAAGTAGCCGCCCTGCTGTGCGTTGTAGGGATCGCCGAGGCTGCCCATGATCTGGTCCAGCGCGTTGACGACGGCCTGGCTGTTACCATTGGCAGTCGTGACCGGCGTGACGGTCCAGGTGGCGCCGGTCCATGCGCCGGTACCATCGTTGGTTTCAAAGCTGCCGTTGGTGATGAAGTTGGCAGACGCCGGTGTAGCGAAACAGAGCCCGGCAAACGCTGCCATGACGGCCATGCTTGCAATCGTGCGCTTCATGACAGATCCCCTCTTATTGGAATTGCTCGTTCTCATCCCTGCCTCCTAGTTGACTGCGAAGGCATTGACGAGATTGTTGACGTTCGGCGTTCCGAGACCTGTCGTGAAGTCCCAGCCGTTGCCCGACTTGTACATCGGCGCGTAGCTGGAATTGGTCAGGTCGGTGGTGCCGACGCCGTTGGTGCCGCTCGGCAGGTAGCAATTGTGCAAGCCTCCTCCTGCGCCCGTCTTCGCACGGCAGTTGACGTTGAAGTCACCCGCCGTCACGTCGTTGAACACGCAGTTGGAGGCTACACCGGCGCCGAGATTGGAATTGCACGACGCGTTACCCGCAGCGCCGTACTCCGCCGCTCCGAGGGCGTAGAACTGCGTGTTGGTATTGCCCCAGCTCTGGCCCGACTTCTGGTTGATCAGAGCCTGAATGCCGGCCCAGATCGGCGACGAGAAGGAGGTACCGCCGGCACCCGCCCAGTTGAACGGATTGTTGGTCTGGCAACCCGACAGCGAGTACGGCGCACCAGGCGCGTCGGCCGGATCGCTGTCACAGAACGGGAAGAAGTGACCCCAGATGCCGTTGGCTGCGAACAGCGACACGTCCGGCGTATCACGCACACCGTCGTTCGTCAGACCCGCCAGACCGCCGATGTGGCCAGACTGATAGGTCGGCTTCGCCCAACCGGCGCAGGTCCCGCTGACGACGCCGGAATTGGCGACTGCAGTCGTTCCCGTCGCGCAACCGCTCGGACCACCGCTGCCCGAACCCGTGCTCAGGAATTCGTTGCCGGTGGTAGCGAACGTGTTGTTACAGAACCCGCTTGTGCCGTAGGTGAGCGTCGATCCGGTGTAGAACTTCGCCAACACTTCGCTGGCGCAAGAGTTGTTCCACGGAATTTCCGGAATGTAGGACTTTGCGGAGGCATAACCGTTACTCGCCAGCGCGCTGTCGTTCCAATAGGTCTGCCAGAGCGTGGAGTTCGACGCATCCGTGGTGTCGGCGTAGTCCGTGCCACCGACGGAGATGTCGTACTGGCTGGACTGGAAGCCGCTCACGCCAATGCCGCGCGTCGCACGCGTCGCGTTCGCGTCGCAGCTCGTCGCGCTTTCGTCGCCTGACGAGACGTACAGCGACACGCCTTCGCTGGCAGCCAGCTGGGCAGCATTGTTGTACGACGCGTTGGAGGCCGCACCGTCGAGCGTTTCGCATTCGCCGTAGCTCATGCTGACGATCTTGGGTGGGTTGGCCTGCGCAAGCAGGTTCTGCAGCGCAAACAGACCGCCGAAACCGTTACCCGCGTTGCCGATATCCGAGCAGCTCGCCAGGACGATGTTGGCATCCGGCGCCGAGGCGCTGGCGTACTCAGCATCGAGAATGGCTTCGCCGTCGTCTCCGTTCACGCCCGGGTTTGTGCAGGTCGCCGCACCCGTGGGATGAACCTGGGTGAAGGTGGCATGGGTGTAGGCGTTCAGCTTCATGACATTGCGGAAGATGTTCCAGTCGGCCGGCTTGTAGACGTTGGTGTCTTCAAGCACGACGATCGTCTGGCCAGTGCCGGCGATCCCTGACGCGAAAACCGGGTTCATATTGTAGATGCTCGCCAGGTCGCCAGGCGTTACCATGAAGCAACGGCTGGTGAACGAAGCCGAATGGTTGGCGGGCTGAACCGGGAAACAACCGGCAGTCTCTGTACCATTGGAGACTATGCCCTTGGCCCGAACCCGCTTCTGGTACATCGGATGCGGATAGAAATCGTGTAGCTGAATGACGCCCGCAACCGCCGACTTCAGAGCCGCCGGAATCTTCGGGTTGCTCATGTTCGAGAAGTGCGACACGCCGTTCACGCTGAGAAGATGGATTTCGGTGTGGAAGGCCTTGCTGACCTGGCCCGCATTGCCGGAGAACGAGATGAAGGTGTGGTCCGGCGAAGTCGCCTTGACCTTGAGGCCGTTGGACGACAGCCAGCCGACGATCTTGCCCATATCGTCTTCGCCGAGGCCGAATCTCTTGCCGGCTTCAGCATTGCTGAGCCAGTGATGGAAGCTCGGCGAACGCGGATTGTGCAGATCGTCGATCAGCTTCCTGAACGCGGTTTCCTGGTCTGCCGACCGGCGCAGGATGAGTTCAAGTCCGCCAAAGCGCATCTTGTCGTCGACGCGTCCGCGATCGTTCAACGCGTTGGCTTCCGGCCGCGTGTTGTTCGTCAACGTGACGAGCTTGTTGTTGTCGATCGCGCCCGAAATCACGCCGGCTCGCGCCACCGTGCCAAACGCCAAGGCGCTCACTGTCGCCAGGATGCCCAGCCCTAACCCTCTATGCATTGATCCCCTCCGAAAACCCACCAAGCCCTGTGGCGCGGTCAAGATGAACCCAAAAAAACACCGCATGCGCCGATCAAGGCGCACCAGTGCTCCCGGGGAGTGGAGCAACAAGTATGCCATCCAATAAATTCAAAAGCTTAGGTCAGCTTTTGGGAAAGAATGTAAACGTTTCCGACGGTTAATGCGGCGCTTTCGCAAATCTCTCAAGGCGCTGTTGTGACGAGATAATTAGCGAACATGCAGCTCACGCGTGCAGGTCCGCCGAGGTCTTCTGTCCCAGCAGTCCGGTCATTCTGTTGACCGCCTGACCGGTGTCTTCAAGCAATGCGGCTTTGCGCAGACCGAGCTGGCTTGCGAGCTCGGCGCGGCGCACGAACGCCGCGCACCAAAGGCTCCACAACCGGTCTATCGAAATCTCGTCATGCGGAATGCACAGCTCAGGCTGGCCCATCAAGTCGTAGAAACTCGCATTTTTCACATCGTATCCAATGTTGATCGATGGAACGCCCGCATTGGCCGACAGGATCGAGGCGTGCAGCATCTGGCAGATCACGAAATCCATCTGCGAATAGGCCGCGATCAGTTCGCGCGGCGGAACATCGACCACTTCCGCATTGATGCCGCGTTTGCGCAGCAACGCGACGGCGATCCGCTCGGTTTCGCAGTGAACGAAATACCAGAATCGCACGGGCTGGGACTCCTGAACCTTTTTCAGGAAACCGGTACAAACCTCGAAATGCGTGCGAAAGATGCCGGCGGAAATCGGCCCATGCAGCGCCAAATTCAGCCCGACATTGATGGGGCCGGCATGGCCCTGCCCGACAGCAAGCGGCTTACGAACAGCAGCATCCAGAAAAAGCGCCGGATCGCCGATGACAGGAATTGGCGCATTCGCGTATTCGGCCAGTATCTGCGCGAGCTTCTTATCGCGGCTCGCAATGAAGTCGCATGCGGCCAGAAGTTCTTTCAGTTTTTCGACGGTGTCGGGCGGCAGAATCTTTGTCATCTCATTGCGCGGGCATTCTAAAACGCAATTGTAGCCGATCCCGAACGCGACGACCGGACATCGGATTTTGGCAAGCGCTGCCACGTCGTTCATCACCGCGCTCAACCTGCCCGTCGCCGCATCGGCGGACACGTAACCGCCGCCGCAAACGACAAAAAGGGCTGCCCCTGCGTTTATTCGCGCAACGGCATCGTCATCCAGGCATCCCCAGTCCAACTCCACGAACTGCGCGGCACAACCGAGCTTGCGTTCGAGGAATTGCCGGATTGCCTGGCGGATCGCGATATCGCCGCGGTTCGTGTATTCGGTCTTTCGCCACGCGTGATAGTCGAACGCGTGCGACCGCAGCAGGGTCCAGCCCAACCGGTCGCGCAAGCGCAACAAGCTGGCTTTGACACAGCCGAGCGGCGATCGCGTTACAGGCCGATACTCTCGCGCCACCGAAATAGGAACGTAGAGATAGATCAGCGGAACGCGCGATGCGGGCGCACCCATAGGCTCCAGATCTGATACGCGGCCCCCCAAAGGTCTCGCATCGTCGAATTGATGGCAGAAGCCCTTCCCCGGCGAGCCGCAACGCTCACGCCAAGGCGTCTGCATGTTGCGCGGCGGACGCTGCCAAGAAACATGCACGATGCCAAGAGAAACTTGCGTAACGGAAAATCACGCGCTTGCGGTGTTTCCACGCAGATAGAAGTCGACGAGATCGCGCTCATATGCGCCAGAGCAGATCTTCTCCGCCGTCTCGCGCGCCTTGACGTAGCGCACGCTGCTCCGAGCCGCCCGTAACGGTGCCGAATTTGCTGATGATATGAATTGGACCGACACGTCAGCGTCGGCGCTTCTGCAGATGCCTCACTACGAGAGCGATGACATCTTTCTCCGGAGAATCCGGCGAACCGCTCAGCCACCAGAGCGCCAGCTGCACCAAACCAAATGAAAGCGCGCCCAGAAGGATGTCTGCCACGAGACGAAACCCGCTCGGCGGCAAAAGCAGATTTAGGGGATAGATCACGACCGCCATCGCCGCCGCCGCTATAAATGGCCGCCACAAAGCCTGAAGATAATCGCGCCAGGAAACGCCGACCTCGCGGCCGACGGCGAAGAACAACGTCGGCATGAAGACAGCCGTCACCACCAGGCGGGTGGCGGCGATTTCCGGAGGATATTTCGCGATGATCGCCACGGGAACGATGGCGGCTACCAGGAAGAAGAGGCGCACCCACTGCATCCGCGCGCCAAGATGCGCCTTTCCGAGAGCATCAAATGCTGTATACGCCCCGCTGCTGAGGCCCAGAAGACCTGCGCTTAACGCCAACCAGCCAACGAGCGGTTCTGCGACGAGCCACTTTTCACCAAGGACAAAACGCACCATGTCGTGCGCGACCAGCGTGACGCCCACGCTTGCCGATGCGCAGATGATGGCCGACCAGTAAAGCGTCTTTAGGTAGAGCGCGCGCAATTGCTTCTGATCATGCTGCACGCGTGCCATGACCGGATAGAGCACCGCCACCATGGGACCGTTGACCTCTTCCAGAGGGCTCGACGCGATATCGGCCGCGACCGAATAACGTCCCATGACGCTGGCGCCAAAAATGCCGCCCACGGCGACTTGGTCGATCTGGGTGTTGAGGTAGACCCCAATCGTGCGAAACAGGGTCCATCCGGAAAACGCACCGATCTCGCCGACCTTTGCGAGCGAAAAGCGCGGCCGGTAGGGGTGCATGACGTAGCTGGCGATGTTCAACGCAAGCTGTGAACTGATGATGCCGGCGACGAGCGCCCAATAATTCCGCCACAGGATGGCCAGAACGATCGTGACGCAGAACGAAACGATCTTGGCGTACATATTGTAGCGGAAGAAGCGGTCGAAGTGCAGGTCACGGCGGAAATCGACGGTGCCGATGTTCTCGAAGCCGCCAATCACCGCGCGCAACGCCAGCCACTGCATCACCGGCACCATGCGCGGCTCGTGGAAGTAGAAGCTGGTGAATGGCGCCAGGATCACGATGATGGCGCCGATCAGAAGGCCGACGATGAGCGAAATCGTCCAGGCGGTGTCGTAATGGGCTCGCGTGGGTTCCGAATGGCGGATGATCGCGAGTTTCTGGCCGGTCTGATTGAGGATTTCCAGCATCCCCACCACGACCATCGCCATCGCCACGATGCCGAAATCGGCAGGCACCAGAAGCCGCGCAAGAATGATGGTGCTGACGAGCCCAGTGAGCCGGATCGACCAACGCAAGGCAATCATCCAGACGGAGCCCCGCAGCATCTGACCGTCGTCGCCCTTGGGCGCCCGCTGTTCCATGCCAAGCATTGCCGATCGGTAGACCCAGATTCACGCGAAAGCCGAACGGCTGCCTTTCAGGCGGAGGCCTGCCGGTTTGTCAAGCTATACCTGGCTCTGCATGACGCGCAGCCGATGCAATGGAAACCGGTTAATGCACTTTCGCGATGATGGTTGCGTCCAGAATCGCCAAATCTTCCAAACGCACGCCTTTGTATCGCCCGCAGAGGGACATTTCAGCGAGCGCTTTAAGTGCACCTGCGTCGGGCATTCCGGTCATCAGCAGGATATCGAAGCCCAGTTCATGGAGCATGTTTTCATATTCGAACCGTCGCAGCCGATTTTGGTAGAGTTGCGGATCCGCGCACGCCAACCGCCAAACCCATGGCTCGTATTTCAGAAAATTGACCCTGGAAATCGATTTGTCCAAATGCTCGCCGTGATCGGACATATCGATGGTGTGGCACATCACGCCGTCCGTCCTCAGGATTCGTTTTGTGCTGCGGAATATCCGCTGAAGGCCGATTTCCGAAATATGCTCCAGCACGGTTCTTGAGGTGACGATGTCGCACGAACCCGTGGGCATATCGTTAAAGTCGAACGGCGATCTCAGCTCGATATGCGCCTGTTCGCACAAGGACCGCAGATCGCCGGTTGCGGCGGGCAGGCAGGTCCGGTCGAAAAGGCCCGGGTCCACGCCGGTGTTCTTGATCTCGCGGTCGAACCCCTGGTGAATGCTCTTGATTGCGTTGGCAAAGGTATGCTGGTCGATCAGACGCTCTTGATCGACAGTGATCACGCGCGCTGCCCCGGCCATGCGATAGATAAGCGGCAGTATCGGCAGCCATCCAGTTCCCAATTCAACGATGGTCTTGCCCTTCACGCTGATGCCGAGGCCCGCGAGCGCTCCCACCTGGCGCAGCGATTGGTCCAGCAGGCCCGGGTCGTTCTTGGGATTGGTTTCGTAGGGAAATATGTTGCGCTTGAGCTGCCGAAGCTGCGGTTTGAAAGGCAGGATCGACTTGAGCGTCCCCATGGCCGCGCGGGTCTTCCAGGACGTCACGAAACCTCCAATACATTTGGGGGATCTGCGAGGAGCAATCTCGCCGTTCCCGAAACAGGAAATAATGGCAGCCTGCTTGTCAAGAAAGCGCCATCGGGTTGAGCACGGCACGCGTCCTCGCCAATCGGAGCAGGGGTACAAAGAAGAAGTCGCCACCGGCATCTCCGAAAAAACCCTCCCATCGCGATATGCCCGGCGTATTGCGGCAGCGCCAGCATACGGCCCGCGTGAGAGAGGACGACAAGAACGGCCGCGAGGCCGCGGTAGAACTGAATGCCCAGAAGATTGTCGTGACCCTGGCTATTCATCGCCAGGTCCGGAAGCGCCGGCGGCCATGCGTTTTGCGTCCCGGCGCTTCAGGGCCGCGACCCGCCACCCGATGGATTGTAACACCCGCTCGGAATGGCCGCGAAGCGTATTCCGGCGGATTGCGCCTTTGAAGACCGTGTAGCCCTCTCCCCCATATTGCGATTTGTAATCGGCCTCGCCTTCTCCGAAATCGAAAACACGAATGCCGCGCCGGCAACCTTCCTGGAGGGTCTGGAACCAGACGAGATGGCCCGGACCATGGCGGCGATACTGCGGATCGTACACCGAGAACCAGCTATGGAGCGTGTCGGCGCAAATGAGGCTGAATTTCGAACCGATCCAATGACCGCCAGCCTCAAGCGTCGAAACGATCGCGCTGCATTGCGGCGATGAGACTTCGAGAAGCGTTTTCAGCAAATCGCGATGCCATGGCGTTGCAAAAGCGTCGGGGACGCCGGTGCGCCGGTACTGGTTGCGCTTCGCCGCGATAAGTTGTTCCAGCGCGATGGCTGGATCCTCTGCCTGCCAGCGAAACCTGATCTCTCCGAGTTCGCTCGCCAGCCGGCGCTCGCGAGACAGCACGGACTGCACGAACTTCTTGTTGGATGCCGCGAGCCCCTTTTTGAACCGCTCGAAATCGTCCACGAACACGCGCGCGCCGCGGCTCTCTTCGACATCTCCGAAGGAAAAGGGAAGCAGCTCCTTCACGCCGTGGTCGAACCGCAGCGATGACAATCCGCCGCCGCGCATCAAGGCATCCGGATCGACAGCTTCGCGCAAATTCCCGACGACACCGAAAAAATCCGACACCGTTCCAGCAACTTTTTCTGCATGTCCGAGGAGGAAACGCCCCTTCCTGAGCTGAACAGGAAGAAATCCTTCCTCCCCTTCGGGGCCTTCGAGATGAATGACGCGGACGCCGCCGCGTACGTTGTGGACGGCTTTGCAGAAATCATAGCTAAGGAAGGCGCTGCGAACCTGCGGCATCGCCACAAGCAGCGCGTTCCAGCGTTCGATCTCGCCGCTGGACAGTCCGTCGATCGCCTTGGCGGTGATGCGCATGGCGTCAGGCGCGAGCCGCTCGTTGCAGCGCGCCCGCTCTGATTTCGGTGGCGGTGGACGGCTCTCCACCAACCTCACCCATGAAGAATTCGAAATATCCGCTCAGCCAGCCGAGGAATGTCTTCAGATCTTCCTGGCTGCGTACATAGGGCGTATTGCCTGGTTCCAACGAAGGACTGTGGTAGCTGACCACAAAAACCCGCTGGCCCTCGCTCAGCATCGCGCGCGTCAGCCGCTTGCATTCCTCCAGTGTGCTGCCTTCCGGCGTCAGACGAATACGTTCGACGATGCCAAGGCGCGCTGCAATGGCAGGCATTCTTATGCTCAATCCAAGAGTGGAGGACAGTTTGCGGTACACATTCTCGCCGGATCGTCCAGCCAGACCCACGGTGCCGATGGTGACGGGGATTTCCAGAATCGATCGCGGGGAGTTCAACCAGTAAGGTCTGGATGTGCCGCCGGAATAGTCGGGCGCCGAAGGATGGAGGCGCTTGCCCGGCAGTACGCTGCAATCGATCTGATAGCCGAACTCTTCCAATATTCCGAGCGTTACCGCACCGGCGCCATACCGCCCCGCACGATAGACCAGCGGTCGGCGGCCGAAATTTCGTTCGATCGTCTCGGTGAGCACCTGGACTTTGCGACGCTCCAGGCTGGCAGAAAGGTTGTTCGCGTATGAGTTTCGTTCGGAAACCGGTTCTTCGTGCGGCGGCGTTACCCAAGGATGCAACTGGGCCCCGATCTCGCACTGTCCGGCCTCGAGCTGCTGGCGCAACAACGCGTAACCCGAAGGTTGCGCCGCGACGGGATAGTCGACGACATAGGTCGGCACAATTCCAAAATCCCGGAAAATCTGTTCTGCAGGGCGTTGTGCTGCGATCGTGGTGACGGCGGTGTTTCGCTGCGAAAAGGGCTTGTTCCAGTCGAACTCTTCCTCGACGTCGACGATGACCAGCACCCTTGGGCGGAAAGCGGACTCGAACGCTACAATCGAATCCGGCGTGGCCGGCAGCATGGCGTGCGGACCCGGTCCGGGATGCCATTTCTCAGCCATGATCCGGCTCACTGCGGAAGTCCTGATTAAGGAAGATGAAGACATGGCCGATCTTGTGGACGCGAGAACGCCGTTAATCTAGGCACATTCTCGATAAGGCGCAGCGATATATACCATTTCCCTTAATTTTCCACGGGATCGGGCGCGGTGGCGGCCGGCGATCTGGACTTGGCCCGCGGCGCATGTGGTATGAGCTGGCGGTCGAGACAAGGACGGTTGGTTGGGCGTCCCGGAGATGGAGTGTCCGGTAAGAGTGAGCGTCGTCATCCCTGCGTTCAACGCAGGGGAAACGATCGCGCGCGCGATCGATTCCGTGCTGATCCAGACCTATCCGGCGGCAGAAATCATTGTGGTTGACGATTGCAGCTCGGACAACACGCGATCCATCGTCGAGGAATATGCCGCGAAGGGGGTCAAACTTATTGCCCTGTCCGAGCGCCGCGGAGCCTCCGGCGCGAGAAATGCCGGCATCGCAGCGGCCACGAGTGAGGCGATCGCCTTTCTGGATTCGGATGACGAATGGCTCAATCCAAAACTCGAGATGCAGGTGGCGGTACTGATCTCATCGCCCGACATCGCGTTTGTCGCGTGCGGCTCCAACCTCATCTCGCCGGAAGGCGTCGACCTGGGTGACATCTATCGTTGTCATCCGGTTAGGACCGGCCCGGAAGCGTGGAAGGCGCTTCTCGCCTTCAATTTCATCACGACGCCCGCGGTTCTCGCCTGGCGTGACCGGATTCTCGCCGCAGGCGGTTTTGACGAGAGGCTGAAGATCGGCGAAGACCAGGATCTCTGGATCCGGCTTTCTCTTGCGGGCGAGCTTGGCTATGTGCGGCGGAGTCTGGTGCGCGTGCACGCCCGTCACAACAGCCTTTCCGCCGAGAAAAAATCGGACCCCATGACCTATACGCTTCCGATGATCCAGCGCCACGTTGCAGCGGCGCGCGGACGGCTAAGCCCGAGCGAAGCGCGATGGATCTTGGGAAAGCGTTTGGGGCTCGTCGGGCGCGTCGCCTACGCGCACGGCGATTACAAAAATGGCTTGCGTCTGATCGGACGCTCGATTGCGCTCGGCTATCAGCCGGCGGGCAGTCTTTATTATATGGCATCGGCATCGCCTCCGGCCGTGTGGCTCAAGCAGCGGCTCAGGATCGGCAAGCCATGGTAGGTTTGCGCCCCGGCCTTAAAAAGCTCGCATACCGGAGCGGCGCGTTGGCGGCTTATCACGCCCGGCGCAACGCCAAGACGCTGACCGTCGCGATGTTCCATCGCGTCATGCCGGAGCCTGAGCTGACGGCCAGCGGTGCAGACCCCCTTTATACGGTGACGCCGCAATTTCTGGCGGATTGCGTGACGTTTTTGCGAAAGCACTATGCAATCGTTCGCTTGGATGACGTTCTGAACGCGCGCAACGGGTCGGCCCCGCTGCCGAACAACGCGATGCTGATCACCTTCGACGACGGCTGGTGGGACAATCTGCGCTATGCGGCCCCGACGCTTGGAGACGTCCCCTGGACCATATTCGTCTCGACGGATGCCCTGTCGGACCCCGAATGCTGGTGGCAGGAAGTCCTCCTGTGGTCGCTGCGCGCCGGTGCTGCGACCGAAGAACAATTGTGGCGGCTTGCCGGAGGTGCGTCTGCGTTCAACGGGATCGACGTGCCGCATGCCCTCCTGACGCACTTTGCCAATTTGCCCGCGAATGCGCGCGACGATCTTCTCGCACCTTATCGGACTATGTTGCGCGGCAGATCTGCGGAGCCGATGATGCTGGCGCCAGCCGATCTCGCGACCCTGGCCAGCAATGGTGCCAATATCGGCGCACATGGCGCGTCGCACCTGCCGATATCGTCCTTGTCTGCTAGCGCTGCGGAAAGCGACCTGCGTCGCGCTCGAGACCTCACCATGGCATGGACGCGCTCCAAAAATACTCCGGCGATGTCCTTCCCGCACGGCCGTTATAGTGCGCCGGTCGTCGAGACGGCGCGAGCGCTCGGATATCCTCTGATGTTCACGAGCGACCCCGTGCTGAACGCCTGCAATGACGGATGGCTTGGCGGAGATTTGCTCGGCCGAATTCCAGTCGATCTCCAGGATGTCGCAGACGCCAACGGCAAGCTGGACCCGTCCAGACTGGCCACCTGGCTTTTCCTGCGCGACATCCGCAGGCCGGGCTGAGAGGCATCGTGCGCGACTTTGCTCTTGTATTTGCGATCGCCACCGCCCTTGGGTTTGCGGTCGCTTATCCGTTCGCGGGCGTAATCCTTTGGACCTGGTTCACGATCCAGAATCCGCATCAGGAAGCGTTTGGCTTCAGCAACGCGCTTCCGCTCAATCTCATCATCGCCATCGTAACCGTCGGAGCGTGGCTGCTCTCCAAAGACCGCAAAGTGCCGCCTTCGCATTTTCTTCTCTGGATGATGCTCATCTTTCTGGTGTGGATGACGTTCAACTCCTTCTTCGCCTATTCGCCGGACTGGTCGTGGCCCTTCTGGAGCCGGACCTGGAAGATTTTCGCGCTGGGCCTAGTGGCGGCGGCCATGGCCACGAACCGCGTGCGTATTCACGCGCTGATTTGGGCGATCGTGATCTCTCTTTTCTATTACGGCATGAAGGGCGGTATCTTCACGGTGATGACCGGCGGGAACTATCACGTTCTGGGCCCGGGCCATTCGATTATCGAAGACAACAACCAGTTGGCCCTTGCCCTGCTCATGTGTTTGCCGCTCGCAAACTATCTCCGCCTGCAAAGTGTGAACCGGTACGTGCGTTGGGCGCTCGCCGGCGGCATGGCGTTGACGCTTGTCTCCGTCGTCGGGAGCTATTCGCGCGGCGCAATCATCGCACTCGGCGCGCTCGCGATCTTCTGGTGGCTCAGAAGCCGGAATAAGATTGTCTATCTGGTGCTCGCCGGCGTGTTCACGTTTTCTGCCTTTACATTCATGCCGGATACATTCTGGGACCGCATCAATACGATCCAAACGGCGCAGGACGACGCGTCGTTTCACGGCCGCGTCGTCGCCTGGGAAGTGGCCACCAACTACGCAAACGACCACTTTCCGTTTGGCGCCGGCTTCTACGGCCCGCAACTTGGCGGAATCTTCCATTCCTATTTCCCGACGGAAGACGCACACGCCGCCCACAGCATCTATTTCCAGGTTCTGGGTGAGCACGGCTATCCCGGTCTTCTGATCTATCTGGCGATCATCGTGGGGGCCTTCTTGACATCGAGCCGGATTGCCAGAGCCACGCGGGGACATGATGAACTTCTCTGGGCCAGCCAACTTGCCTTGATGATTCAGACATCTCTCATAGCGTTTTGTGTGGGCGGGGCCGCGCTCAGCATGGCCTACTACGACGTCTTTATCCTCTGCGTTGCGCTGCTCGTCCCGCTTGGTGAACTCGTCAAGGCGCAAACGCGGCAGCCACTGCGCGCAGCACTGCCGCGACCAGGGGCGATTCCGGCAGCGGGAACTTCGCTTCACACGGGAAGAGCATGACGGGAATTTCGAGAACGCAGCTCTTGCGCGAAACGATCGGTCTCACGACTTTCCTGTTGTTCGCGACCGCGGCGTCCGCGCAGGATATTGTCTCCTTTGTCGTTGAAAACCATGGCAAGGACGACCGCAACATCCCGGCGACTTTCGGATCTGTGTTCGTGCACGGCGACCTGCCGAAAGGCGCATCGCTCAGCGCGCAGGCCGATGGCGAGCCGGTCCCGCTTCAACTGGATGCCAAGGCAACCCATCCCGATGGATCGCTGCGTCACGGCATCATCACGCTGTCGATCCCACATCTGAAGATGGGGGGGCGCACAACCGTCGTTCTGCGGCGCGCGAGTGCCGCCCCGGCGCCGGGGCCAGCCGTCACAACGGCAGCACTACCTTCCGATTTCGACACCACTGTGACCTTGAAGCTGAAAGACAAGATCCTCGTGGTCTCGGCCAGAAAACTCCTTGCCGCCGGCAAACCGGAAACCTGGCTGTCGGGACCGCTGGTGAGCGAATGGTGGGTGAGCGGACCCTTCCGCGACAGGAATGGCGCAGCCGATCCGCATCTCTACGCACAGTTCGGCATCCGCAGCTATGGACGCGGACAACCGTTGCGCGTCGAGGTCAATGTTGAAAACGATTGGGCGTATGTGCCGGGTCCGCGGACCATGTTTTATGACGCCCAGATCCAGGCGAACGGCAGGGTGGTCTATGCATCGGGTGTGGGCATCAAACACCCAAGCCATGCGCGCTGGCGCTTCGGATTCTGGTGGGATGAGACGGTTACGACCTACGTCCGGCAGAACCTTCCCTATCTCGAAAGGGCACGCGCGGTCCCCAATTACGACCTTTCCATCGACGTGGCCGGCAGCGCGCTCAGAGAATTGGCCGACAGATTCGAAGCTGCGCCGCGCAGTCCGATGGGGTCCGGGATCATCGAGAAGTACATGCCGGAAACCGGGGGCCGGTGGGACATCGCTCCCCTGCCGCACTGGCAAGCGCTCTATCTGCTGACGATGGACCCTCGCGCCTATGAGGTGACGCTGGCAACGGCGGATCTCGGAGCGAGCTTCTCCTCGCACTATCGCAATACCAAAAACCACCAACCCGTTACGCTCGACGCCTACCCGAAGTTCAGCACCCATTCGAACCTTGTCGGAAGAGGGCCCGATCAACTGCCGCTGCCCGACGCTGGCGGTTACACCGATCCTCTCACGCCCGACGCGGCCCACGAACCGGCACTCGATTTCCTGCCTTACCTGATCACAGGCGATCGTTTTTATCTGGAGGAATTGCAGTTCTGGGCGGAATGGAATCTGTCGAGCACCGACCCCATCTATCGCAATTTTGGCGATGGCCTCGTCAAGTTCGATCAGGTCCGTGCCCAGGCCTGGTCGCTGAGAACACTAGCCCAGGCGGCTTACATCACGCCCGACAACAATCCGCTGAAAAAGACGTTTCTGAAGCAGCTCAAGGCCAATATCGCCTGGTACGACAACACCTACCCGAAAAGCCCATCGGCGAACGCATTGCATGTCATCCCGCAAGATGCGCCTTACGATGGTGGTACGGCGATGGCGCCCTGGCAGGATGATTTTTTCACCTGGAGCATCGGCTACATTCAGGGGCTGGGCGACGTCGACGCATCGGGGTTGCTACGGTGGAAAGGCAAGTTTGCGGTCGGCCGTATGACGGCGCCCGGATTCTGCCCGGCGCTTGCCGCCGCCTATACCCTCCGCGTGCGGCCGAGCGCGAAGGCGGCCCTCTATGCAAACTTTGCTCAGGTCTACGACGCGAGTCTTCCAACCCAGATCAAACGTCAGCCGCTGGATCGCACGCTGAAATGCGGAAGCTCCGAACTGTCGGCAGCATTAGGTCTTCCCAAGGCCGGAGATATGGTGGCCGAACCCACCTCGGCCGACGGTTATACGGCCTATATGCAGCCCGCGTTGGCGGCGGCGGTCGATGGCGATGTGCCCGGTGCGGACGCGGCGTGGCGGTTGTTTCAGTCGCGGCCAACCAAACCGGATTTTTCCAGCTACCCCGACTGGGCCATCGTGCCGCGAAAGAATTAAACGATGAGCGGAATCTATTACGCGCTTTCCATCGTGGCGATCTTCGTCATCATCCGCTGGTTCATCCGCAACGACAGGAAATCGCCGGACGAGAATACAACCGGTCTTCTGGCGATGCGTGGCCTGGAAAGTCAGACGCAATCTTCGTCGCGATCCGCTGCGGACAAGAGCCCAACTCCTAACGAGAAGTGAAAAAACATTTCGATCTCGCGCTTGGTCCCGGCTTTAACCGTTTCCAAATATCCCTTGTGCAAACCTGCAACCGTGAACCTTAAAAAGGGAGACCAACATGGGTCGCACATTGGGAATGGTAACGGCCTGCATGTTGATCGCAGGTTCGACAAGCACTTTCGCAGACGAAGCCGTCACTGGCACCACGATGGCCGCAAACACGCGGGTCGCTGCTGTGACAACCACCGTGCCGTCGAGCGATGTGAAGGCGTCCGCTGATCCGCTGCGCGCGGATGCGCGTTGGCCGCTGTTTTCGAACTGCATCAACAATACCACGACGCCGGATCAGTTTCAGGTATGCCTGCAGCTCGCATTCATGGGCGTCGGACCGAACGACCAGACTCTGGCACTTCTGACGCGGTAAGATTCAGCACTCGCGAATTCGGGTGCGGGGCTCGGGCTCCGCGCCCGTTAACGCATGGCTTAAATTACCGGTCCGTCTCCGCTCTGCAGGGATAGGCGCGTCCTCCAACGCCATGCTAAACCCGGCCGATGAGGGACCTGCACACCGCTCGCGAATGGACACCGGAATTGGGCTCGAAACCCAAACCGGAGCGGGCCGCGCACGCCGACGCGCAGCCTCCCAAAAAGCGTTTCTGGAATTTCGGTAAGCGCGAAAAACAGCCCTCGGTGCCGGCTGGCAGGCGGGTCTATGCCGTCGGCGACATTCACGGCCACAGCGAGAAGCTGCGCCGCGTGCTGGGCAAAATCCTGTCAGAAGCGGAGGCATGGAAGGGCAAGACGGACATCGTATTTGTCGGCGATTATGTCGACCGCGGTCCGGACTCGCGTGGCGTTATCGATTTGCTTCTCGGATTGCCCGAGACCGTCACCGCACATTTCATTCGCGGCAATCACGAACAGGCGCTGCTCGATTTTCTCGACGATCCGTTCGACTATCCTGCGTGGCAGCGCTTCGGTGCCGATGAAACATTGTTGAGCTACGGAGTGCCACCGCCGGCTCCATCCAAAATTTCTGACGTGAGAGAGGCGCGAAATCGTTTCGCCGCCGCCCTGCCCGTCCACCACCGGCAATTCTTCGCAAGCCTTGTTCCCTCAGTCACGATCGGCGATTACCACTTCGTGCACGCCGGTGTGCGGCCCGGCGTTCCGCTTGCGCGGCAAACCGATCATGACCTCATGTGGATACGCGAGGAGTTCCTGTTGTCGGATGAGAAGCACGGCAAGATCATCGTGCACGGCCACACGCCCTATCCCGAGCCGGTTCAGCGCCCCAACCGCATCGGTGTGGATACCGGCGTGTACATCACCGGAAGATTGACGGCGCTGTGTCTGGAGCGCGACCGCCGCCGCTTCTTGCAGAGCTGACGTACGATGATGATCGGTTCTGCCAATGACTATCTGACTGCGGCCTGGGGCCAGTTCACCTTCCTTGCCGATAAGAGCCCACGCTCGATCTTTGCGGGCATCTTGGCCGTCCTGACCGTGCTCGTCAGTATCGCGATCATTTCGCTGTTCTCGCGATTGCGCAGCCTAAAAGCCCGCAACCGTCAGCTCGGGGAAACGGTGGAAGCGCTTTCGGCACGACTGGAAGAAACACGCGCCAGTCTCGACGCCAAAATCTCCGCGTCCCCGGCCGACCGCGTGCGCGAAGTTCTCGCACCGGCGCCCGAGAATAGTCAGCTTGCGGAAACCCTGGAGGCGCTTTCGGCGAGACTGGAAGAAACCCGCGCCGATGTCGATGCCAAAATCTCTGCGTTGTCGGTTGAGCGTGCGCGCGAAACGCCGGCCCCCAAGAACAAGGAACGCGAACTGCCAGCGGCGTTGATGCGCGAGGAACTGGTCTCGTTGCAGCTCGACCTGCAGGCGCCGGAACCCCATGCAGAGGATCCCGCCATTAAGGAGAACAGCTGAGTGTGCGGCATCGCAGGCATCTTCGATCTGGCGGGCACGACCGAGTTCGACAAAGCACTCGTGCGACGCATGGGCGATGCCATCCGTCACCGCGGCCCGGATGGCGACGGGTATTTCTTTGCACCCGGTGTCGGCTTCGCGCATCGCCGCCTCTCCATCATCGACGTGGCCGGCGGCCAGCAACCGATCTTCAATGAAGATGACAACATTGCGTTGATCTATAACGGCGAGATCTACAATTATCAGGACCTCGTTGCCGACCTGCGCGCAGCCGGACACACCTTCCGCACCCATTGCGACACCGAAACGGTTGTCCATGGCTGGGAGCAATGGGGAAGCGATAGCGTTCGCCGCTTTCGCGGGATGTTCGCCTATGCGATCTTCGACCGCCGCCAGCAGAAGCTGTTTCTCGCGCGCGACCGGCTTGGCAAGAAGCCACTGTACTACGGTATCGTCGGCGGTCGCTTCCTGCTTTTCGGCTCGGAACTGAAGGCGCTGCTCGCCCATCCGCAGTTCCAACGCACGCTCGATCCCGCAGCGATCGACAACTATCTGGCGTTTGGCTACGTGCCCGACCCGCAAACGATCTACAAAGGCATCTATAAACTTCCGCCTGGGCACACGCTGGAAATCGAGCGCGGAAAGCCTTTGCCGGCACCGGTCCGATACTGGCGCCCGAGCTTTGCCGAACGTCCGTCGAACGAGCGCGAGGCGGCGGAGATGCTGCTTGCCAAGCTCGACGAAAGCACCCGCATTCGTCTTATGTCTGAAGTTCCGCTTGGCGCGTTCCTTTCGGGCGGCGTCGACTCCAGCGGCATCGTCGCGTCCATGGCGCAGCAGAGCGGCACGGTCAAAACCTTTGCGCTGGGATTTGGCGAAGGCGGTACCGACGAGCTTGCAGCAGCACGGCGCGTGGCAGACCTGTTTCGCACCGATCATCACGAACTGGTCGCGGATGCAAATCCGCTCGTCGAATACCGCCGGCAGGCCGCGATATTCGACGAACCGTTTGCCGACGATTCCTCGGTGCCCACCTATCATGTCTGCAAGCTTGCGCGCTCACGCGTGACGGTTGCACTGTCGGGCGATGCCGGCGACGAAATGTTCGCGGGTTACCGGCGGTACTACTGGCATGCCGCCGCCGAGAAATGGCGCCGCCGCCTCCCGGATGGATTTCGGTCCGGTGCGTTCGGCCTTCTAGGCGGCCTCTATCCCAAACTCGATTGGGCGCCACGCTGGCTGCGCGCGAAATACACGTTGCAGGAGCTCGCGCTTAACTCGGCCGGCGGCTATTTCCGCACGGTCTGCAAAATCCAGGACGATCTTCGCAGCCGCCTCTATTCGCCCGCAATGCGCAAGGAGCTGGGCGAACATCATCCCGTGGATCTGATTGCGGACACGATGCGCGAAGCGGATACGGACGACGCCGTCGCACAGGCGCAATTCGTGGACTGCCTGACCTACCTGCCCGGCGACATTCTGACCAAGGTCGATCGCGCCGCGATGGCCGTCTCGCTCGAAGTGCGCGTGCCGATGCTGGACCATGAATTCGTCGGCTGGGCGGCAAGCCTGCCGCGTGACCTGAAGCTGCGCGGCACCGAAGGGAAGTACATTCTGAAAAAGGCGCTCGAGCCGCGGGTTCCGCACGAAAACCTCTACCGGCGCAAAACCGGATTCGCGACGCCGTTGCGCGACTTCTTCCGCGGACGCGGTGCGCAGATCGCGCGCGATGCCATTCTAAGTCCGGAAATGGTCGAGTGCGGCCTGTTCGACTTAGACGTTCTAAAGGGCCTTCAGACGTCCCACGACGCGGGAGAGCGCGACCATAGCAAGGCGCTATGGTCACTGGTGATGTTCGACGGGTTCCTCAAGGAAACCCATTACAAGGCACAGAATTCGTCGTCTGCGGAGCAGCAAGCGATTGCCGCTTCGTGACTATCCAAACTTGCTTTTCATTCCCCATTTTGGGTCTGTCGTCAGATTGAGCCCAGCGGCCTGATTGCGCCCAGTAAGGTCCGAAATGGTTTTGCTCAGAACCGGCGCGCCAACGGCGATCGCATAATTCAACATGCCCACCACCTCGGTGTTGTAGCTTGTCGGAGAGCCGATGCCGGAAATGCTGCCACTCGAAGGTGGCTTGGTCGCAACGAAGAAGAACCCGTTGCTGCCGTTGTAGGAGTCCGTCACCGGGATGGCCGATCCGCCGGGCGACGCCGCGAGGTCGAACTGCGTACCGCTGAGATTGACAAAGTAGTACGGGGTGTATTTCGAGAAGCCGGCCGGCGCGGTTTGCCCCATGCCCGACACGGAGTCTCCAAAGATGACCCTGTCGCCATTGGAAGGAACGTAGTTCGAGAACGGCAGGAACAAGAAGCGGCCGCCGGATTGCCACTGGATAGTAGGTCCATAGAACGCCACACCATTGTCACTGGAAACGAGAGGAGACGTAGACCCGCCGCCCTGTTTGACCAGCGTCATATAGGCGCCGGCGTTCCAGCCGCCGAACTCCGCCACCACGTGGTCGAACCATTTGACAAGACCCTCGAGCGCGATGAGCGCGTGCTTGTCCTCCGTCACGCTGACGGCAAGCGCAACGGCGGCGCCTAAGTACGCCATCTGCCAATGATCGATATAGGGCCAGCCGCCGTCGGGCACGTGCCAAAGCCCATTGGCCTTCGCATAGGACGGAAGTGCTTTGTAAATGTTGAAGGCTGCCATCCATGTGCTGGCGTTCAGGTCGCCCAGATAATCCTTGTATGAGCTGCAGTTCGGGTCGAGGTCAGGACAGATCCCGGCAGCGGACGCCACCAGCGCACTCGCCCACGCATTCGATCTCTGCTCACCCGAACCGACCGCATCGCCATAGGTCACCGGTGCATTGCCGACCTTCAGGCTGCGCTCGCCGCTGCCCAGCGTATACTGAGAGTTGCTGATATCGGCCTGCCCTGTCGGGGTATAACGTTGATAGATCGCGCTGTTGGCATGCTCGATCAGCATATCGAGATGCCACGGCTCACCGGTGAACAGATATGGGTAGTAGTTGAGTTGCGGCATGTGGTTTGAGATCTGCTGGTTGAAACCGGCGATCTGCACATGCTGATCCGTCGTGTCGCCATACGGAAAGCCCTGCCCCGGCGTACTCGCGGGACGCCAGCGGAACTGATAGTTCGGCGCAGGCATGCCTTTGTATCCGCCGCCCTTGGCCCGGCCGTTGTTGACGGGAGGAATCGTCTTGCTGTGACAACTCTCGAGCCCCACGGAGAAATGTCCGCCCACGAGACTGATCACGCGCACCACGCGTTCGTCGACGGCTGCCTGGGTCAGGAAGTGACGCACATACCACGACGGCAGGATGCCGATGTCAGGCCGCTCGCCGGTCTGTTCCAGATAGCGCGTGACCGGCCCTGAACAATTCGGCCAGTAGCTCGCGGAGCTATTGCTCGTTGCGCGGATCGAGAGATCGTAAGACGGGATCAACTTCGTGGAGAGCCAATATTTCTGATCGATCCTGCAGCGGAGCGAGGTATCGCTCGCATCCGTTCCCGCGCCTTGCACGAAATCCCACATGCCGGACGGGCCTGCCGTAAACAACGCGCCGAAATAGGCCAGATAGGGATAAGGCGTGGCGGTATGCGTTCCTGAGCCGCCATCCTGAGCCGAGACCGCGTAACCGCTTGGATCGGCGGCATTGGAGCCGAAGCTGATGGTCGTCGATGTGACCCGTCCGGTGTAATAGCTCGTATCCGGCGAGAGGCCTGCCGGCAGCCGCCCGGTCGAGGACAGGCGCGTGCAATACCCGTATTCGTAGGGGCTGTAGCCGTGGTTGGCGTTGAAGGTGGCGCCGGACGCCCATGCGAACGCATAGCTGCGCGCTTCGCCAAAGTTGCCCGCGAAGCAGTTGCGGATCAGCGTGCCGTTCCCGTCGCGGCAAAGCTGGAAGCGCTGGAACGACATCCAGTTCAGCGTCGAAGTGGCGTCGTAATAGGGCAGCTTCACCTTGCCGAGGATGCGCAAACCTTTCAGCGAACCATCCGGGTTTGCGAGCGATGCGACATAGAAATCGCATAGAAGATGCTTGTGCCGCTTGCGCCCCTGATAGGCATTGGCGCGCACACGCCAGACGCCACCGGCAGCGCCGTTTCCGTACTGCGTGATCTTGGTTTCCTTGGATATGCCTTCGCCGAGGTCCATGACCCAGGTGCCCGAAAGATTGTCCAGGCCGTCCACCTGGACCTGTGGGGAGATTCCCTGCGTGAAATCGGCAAGACTTCGCGGCGACGGCGTGGGCAGCCACCCGCCGGAGAGCACGTTGACGGACAGCATCTTTTTCGGTCCAACCCCGACCGGGATCTGCAGCATGGCGGACACGAATTTGAGCGAGCCGTCGCTCCATGTCGTCGCCTGTGCGCTGAGCAAGGTGCAGGGGACCGGCGTGCCGTCCGCCAACTGGAACTGGGGCCAATCGCCCGCAACAAGATCGCCCTTGCGGAATGGACAGCCGATGAGCTGTGTCACCGAGCCGGCGTCAAGCGCAGTTTTGCCTTCATTTACCAACTTCAGGGCGAAGAGCACTCTCGCGCTGCGGCTCCGTCCACGGCCAAGGGCCGCCACGGCGGTTGGCGCCGCCAGCGCCGACGTGCCAGCGCCCACCAGAAAATGCCGTCTCGTTTTCATTTTCGTACCTGATTTTACCGACCGGAGCGAGCCGCCAATGGCAGCTTCCGCACGCGCATAAGATGCCGGTGGCCGTTAACAAGAATGAGCGAGGAGGCCGTTTAAGTGCCTGTTTCCCGGCCTTATTCGTGCGTTAGACTTATGAGGAATTAAGAAATTCGCTAAAGAATGCGATCGTGTCGCTTTAGCGCGCGCGCGCATTTCATCGCATAGAATGCGGTGTCAAAAATTTGTTCGGCGTTCATGATAAACAGAACTCTCCCGCTCCAGTGCGCGGGAGAGTTTTCGCTTTCAGCCTTTGCGCGCGCCGCGGCGGCGCCAGCCCATCGCGCCCAGTCCGGTGAGAAGGATTGCGATGCTCGCGGGTTCTGGGACGTTGGCGACGAGTTGGCCGCCATCGGCCAGGAAGTAGTTGAGGCCCTGCAGATACGCGTTCACGGCCAGTCTGGGATCGTAATAGATCGTCAGGCCCGCAAAGCCGTGGATGTTGGCGATGTGGTTGCCGGAGACGACCGCGCCAACAAGCCCGGCGACGTACAGCACTTCCACACCCGCCGCACCGCCATTGGCCATGTTCACACTGTTGCCGAGATCGACTTCCATCGTCTCCCAGCTGAAGCGATTGCCGCTGAGCGTCTTGCCATTGTCATCGCCCACGACATCGAAAGTGTGCGAAGTGCCGTCCACGCCAACGAAATCGAGCGCTGCACCCGAGGTGTTCCAAAGCTGGCTCGCGCTGTGGTTCTCGAAATTGCCGTCGATCTTGTAGACGTCACCGCTCGAGGCGTGGATGTAGCCGTTCTGGTTGACGGTCAGATTGGTGAAGGTCTGCGTCGACGGATCGCTGAGATAGGCGCCGTTGTTGACGAAATTCCCGGCAAAGGTCGCCGATCCCCCCTGCACCGACACCGTGCCGTTGTTGGTCACATCGCCCGTCAGCGTCCCTGACACCACAGCGGTGGCGCCGTTCGCCACAGTCACGCCGCCGGAATATGTCTGGCTGCCGCCGATGGACCACGTGCCGCCGTCGACATTCAGCTTTTCGAAATTCGACGCGTTCGACAGCGAACCGGTGCCCGTACCCTCCAGATGGATCGTGTCGCTTCCCGCGCCGCCGTCCAGCGCACCGGTTGTCGATCCGGTATAGAGATTGACCGTGTCGCTGCCGGCACCCATCACGATGCTGCCGTTGATCGTGCCCTTGTTCGTGAGCGTGTTGGCGTAGGTACTGGTGATCTTGATCGCTTCGCCATCCTCGCCGGTGATCGTGCCTTCGTTGTAGATCGTCGTGGGGCCGAACGAGTTGCCGAGGTTGGAATCGTCGATGGTGATCGCACGCTGGACGCTGTCGATCACGCCGCCGGCATAGTTGTTGATCGTGCCGCCGCCGAGCGCCAGCGCTTCATTGGTCTCGCCGGCAAAGGTGCCGACCGCCTTGATCGTTCCGTAATTGTTGATGGTCGCAAGGCCGTCGATATCGATGCCGTCGCCATCGCTGGAGACCGCATTGCCCGTGATCGTGCCCTTGTTCGTCACCGACATGGTGGTGTTGGACGCGGTGTCGAAATTGATGCCCGAGCCTGCCTGTCCGGTGATCGAACCTTCATTGTAGATCGTGACCGGAAGATCGCCGGTGATGCCGTGGCGTCCACCGATGATCTGGCCGCCTGCGTAATTGTTCACCGCGCCGGTGCCGGTCGACTGGAAGTCGATACCGTCATTGCCGGTGCTGCCGGACGGCTGGAAGGCCTGAATCCGCCCGTAATTGTTGATGGTTGCATTGGTGCCTGGCCGGACCGCGTCCGCATCCGCGGCGGTGATAACACCGGTCGCCGTATTGGTGATGGTCGTCGTGCCGGTCGCGGACGTGATGTTGGCGAAATCGAGCGCCTGCCCGTTGTTGCCGCCGGTGCCGGTTTCGGAAATCATGCCGGAGTTCGTGATCGAGACCGTCCCGTTTCCTCTGTCCGCATTGATGCGGAACGCATCGGCAGTGGCGGCCGTGATCGTGCCGGAGTTCGTCACCCCGATATTGAAATTGCCGCTGGCGAACGAGGTGTCGATCCCGCGCCCGCCGGTCGACTGGACGGTTCCCGCATTGGAGATCGTCACATTGGTGCCGGCGATGGTGATTGCCTTGCTGCTGGTCTTCAGCGTGGCGCCGAGGTCGATGATGCCGGTTTCGCCGTTGTTGAGCGTTTTCGCGGTCGTGTCGGTGCCACTCGTATCGTGGAAGGAGCTCGCAAAGGCTCCGGTCGCGGTGGTGGCGAGGAGCATGGACGTGAGCAGCACGACGGCCCCGCGCTGGCGCGGGACGAAACTCTGACGCATGGAAGACCCCCAGAAGGTTTTTTGGTTAGCCGTTTATTAAGGAGGGTTGTTACAGCTGTGTGACACTCTGAGATCGCTCATCGGATCTCAGCGAGTTACCACTCCGGCTCGAACTTCCACGGGGCCGACATGTCCTGCGCTTACCTGGAATGGTCCATTTAAATCCCGCGCGGGCTGGCCGTTGCATCCGCGCGCCCACCGTGGCTATTGCGATCCAGGTGTTCGTCGTCTCAAGGAGTTGACCTGATGCTTTCGGATTGTGCCGTGTTCCGTGGCGCGCTGCTCGGCTCCGTCGTGGCGTTGGCCGTTTTTGCTTCGGCCGCCTTGGCAAAGCAGGGCTTCACCGTGATTCACGATTTCGCCGGTGCCCCGGGCGACGGCGCCTATCCCCTCGCCGGCGTGACCTTCGATGGCGCGGGCGACATGGTTGGCGTCACTTATGTCGGCGGGGCTTACGGCCTCGGCACGCTGTTCAAATTTGCGCCGGACGGGACCGAGACGATCGTCCGCTCCTTCGGCAATGGAAACGACGGCGCGTTCCCCAGATCGCAGCCGGCGATCGACACGTCCGGGAATATTTACGGCACGACCAACGGCGGCGGGGGCAGCATCAATTGCGATGGCGGCTGCGGCACCATCTGGGAATATGGCGCGGACGGTAAATACAAGGTGCTGCACAAATTCGATTTCACCGACGGCAGCCAGCCGGTCGGGCAGCTGCTCCGCGACACTGCGGGCAACCTTTTCGGGATCACCACCAATGGGGGATCCAACAACCAGGGCGAAGTTTTCGAATACACAGCGAATGGCAAGTTCAAAGTGCTGCATACCTTTGCCGGCACCGACGGCGCGTATCCGGAATGCAGCCTGATTGCGGACCGCAGCGGCAACATTTACGGCACGACCGAAGGTGGCGGGAGCGACAACAACGGCACCGTGTTCGAAATCCAGTCTGACGGACGCTTCACTACCCTTTACAGCTTCACAGGTGGAAACGACGGAGCCAATCCCGTCGGCGGTCTCGCGCGTGACAATGGCACGCTCTACGGCACGGCCACGAATGGCGGAGCACACAGTGCCGGCACCGTCTTCAGCCTGGCGCCGGACGGAACCTCGACCACACTCTACAGCTTTGCCGGCGGGACCGATGGCGCGAGCCCTCAAGGCGATATCCTTCTCATAAAGGATGCGCTGTATGGCGCGACGAGCGCCGGCGGGGATTCCAATAACTTTGGCACGATCTACAAAGTGGATATCGCCGGCAAAACCGAAACGGTTCTGCACAGGTTTACCGGGACCGATGGTTCGACGTCCGTCAGCAAACTGGCCAGAAGGCGCGGCAAGCTTTACGGCGCCGCTGCCTACGGCGGCGCTGTCGACAATGGCGTGGTGTTCAGTCTCAGCTGGAAGTAGCGCCAGCCTTTCGCGCGGCCCGATCGGCACCGCAATTGCGGGACCAATGAGACACGCGAGTGTCGATAGTGTCCTTGTATGAAATCACACTGAGCGCGGAGTGGCCGTTGTTCGCGAGGGGTTCCTCTATTAAATCCCCGGCTTGAATAGACTGCCTGCGAAGTCGCCAAGTTCGCTTTCAAGTCCGCCACCGTAATTGAGTATTTCTTGAATGGTGCTGACCGACAGGCCGTGCTGAGCAGCCGCCGCTTCAAGAGCGGCCGCAGGATTGCCTTCGCTGCTGGTCAGGTTGGCTTGCACCGAGTTGCTGATGGCTTTCACTTGATCGGCAGAGATACCGACTTTTGCGGCAATTGCGTCTGCTTGGCTCTCGATATTATCGAACAATCCCATACTTCACTCCTTGCCCCTGCACACTCTGCAGCGACTTCAATTTCGCTGAGTACTAGCCCTACACACAATGCCGTGCGGCGAGCCTAGGGTCCGCCAATAGTGTAGTTGACGACTTTTGCACTTGGGGTGCTACACGACAAGTGCACTAAGGGCATTGCTCCGAACCTACACTATCTTGCTATGCGTACGTTCAGGGCACTTGGCCACTTTGCATTGGGAAACTATGCGTCGCTCTGGGACCACGAACAGGACGAACGGCTCCATACGTGCAAAACCCGATAACAGCCGCGATGCATAGCCACGCAAAGACATCGCCTATCTCACTATAGAGGGTCCAAACGCGCTTTGTCGGCAGGTCCGCGATCATCATGTGGCTTTGCCCGGGCAGCGTGTCCTGCATCGCCAGCACGCGGCCATAGGGATCGAAAGCCGCAGAGACGCCTATGAAGTCGATGCGGATCAGCGAATAGCCGTTCTCGATTGCGCGCAGACGCGCCATGTTCATCGTGTGGGTATAGCCCATCTCGCGCCAATCCCAGCCGGGTAGAAGCATGATGTCCACCGGGGTTCGGGTTAGAGCTGGGAAATCCCCGTCATAGCAGATCACATTCGAAAGCTTGCCGAAGGGCGTTTCCGCGACAGGCACATCGTTTCGGAACGGCGCCACGGGTTCGAGGCCTGGAACGGGATGGTTCTTGCGATAATGCCATTGCTGGCCGCCATTGGGCGCGATGAGATAAGTCTCGTTGCGTTCGAACGGCACGCCGATGGCGGCATCCACATAAACGTTTTCCTCGCGGGCCAACGTTGCGACCCTCTCCAGAAGCGCGCGCTTGTCCGCCTCAAGGACGGGCGCGCCGGTTTCCGACCAGAGCACGATTTTGGCGCCTGCTCTGGCTGCCGCGCGTGTGTTCGCCAGCAATTCGTCCTGCACGGCGGTGTACAGCGTCTTCATTTGCGGTGTGCGGATGGCCGCCTGTGTCTCTGCCGATGGGGGGAAGTTGGGCATGGTGACGGGCTTCCACGCGCTGGTGCGCGGCGCGATGTTTGGCGTAATGCCCGCGACCTTCACCGTCGGGCCGGCGCTTCCCCAAGTCGCAATAGCCAGCCGGGCCTCGCCGAAAACAACAATCGCCGAAAGCACAGCGAAAAATATCCCGCCCCAGCGCACCGCCGTTTCGCGCGTCAGATTCTCCCAAATGTGATTGATGACAGCGGCTGAGCATGCGATCAGAAACCCGATCGCATAGGGGCCGGTCAGCGAGATGAGCTGGACCAGCGCCAGATTTTCGCTTTGGGTGAACGCCCGCATGCCGATGCTAGTGCCAACCGGCAGTAGCGAACCGACGATGAACTCTGTCGCGGCGGCGGCCGCCGGAAACAGAAGAACACGTCCGAGTGCGTTAAGACGGCCAGCAAAAAGGCGATCCAGCGCATAGGGAATGACAAAGATCACGCTAAGGACCGACGTCAGCACCGTTGTCACGGTATCGGTGAAAAAGCTTGTCGCGGATTCGAGGCCCATACAGGCGAGTTGAAGGAAGGAAACGACGGCGAGCGCCGCGATGGCCATCGCGGGACGGCTAGTCCGGCTGAAGCGCAGCAGGAATACCGGCGCGATCCACGCGGCCAGGGCAATGTTCCAGCCCCAGCCCGAGGCGAACAGCGAGACAACCGATCCGAACACAAGCCAAATCAGCGGCCGCGTCGGAACCTGAACACGGCTTCCTATCCCCCTTGCTTCCAATCCGATCGCTGTCATTTTTGTCCTTCGAAGCATTTTGCCGCGCAGCGAAAACACGCTACACCTTCAACCTAGGTTGAAGGTCAAGGGATGGCATGCGCATCGGCGAACTAGCAAAAAAGTCGGGGCTATCCGCCTCCCGTATCCGCTTTTATGAAGCGCAGAAGGTGTTGCCCAAGCCCGCACGCGGCAGGAACGGCTATCGCGAATATCCGGACACGGCGGTGACGACCCTGCGTCTCATCGACGATGCACAGCGTCTGGGCTTTTCCCTGGGCGGCATACGAGACGCGTTAACACAAGCTGCACCACGCCTTCCGTCGCGCAAAGCGATGCTCGAGGCGCTGCGGTGCCAGCTTGTGAGCATCGATCAACACATTCAGGAAGCAAAGTCTCGACGGAAGAAGATCGTGAAGTTGCTGGCGGAACTCGAAAATTGCTGATGGAGTCAAGGCGGCGGCTCCCCCGGCACCGCTAAACTGCATCGCCTCACCTAAGCACGGCGCGCCTTCAGCAGGAGTGCTCTATGGATGTGCGCGCTTAGGGCGACCGCCCACGACCGCCGAGCAAGCGAGCAAGGAGATTGGGAGATTGGGGTCAGAGTAGGAACTCCGGTCACAGGAGTCTCATCTGTCTCGCGTTTTTTTGCGGGCTTCGGCCTGAGCCCGGGCGGCAGCGGGGCTGCGCGGCGTTCCGCAGCCGCCTCTTTGCGGAAGCGCTTCCCGCCCAACGCCCGGCCGCCATTCGTGCCGGCGCACAGGGCCTCCACAAAGGCGGGATCGAGCCTTTCGCGGATGAGCGCGCGGTAGGCCGCGTGCCGGTCCTCCACGCTGCGGCCGGTGGCGCATTTCGCTACTAGGCATGCCGATGGGTCACTGGTTAACTGGGGAGATCGCCCGGCAAATCGCAGGAGCCAGTCATGGGATTTCGCGCTGTCACCACAGCTATCGCCTTCGCCGCACTCTGCGCGGCGCCGGCGTGCCTGGCATCGCCGGGCAGCGGGGCGGCCGGCAGTGTCGACGCGGCGCTCGCGGCTTCCGTGGACAGTTCCGTGCGTTCGCCACAAAATACCGCTCGCGATATTTATCGCCACCCCAAGGAGAGCCTGTCGTTTTGGGGACTGAAGCCAGGCATGGCGATTTTGGAGATCTGGCCGGGCGGCGGCTACTGGACCGAAATCCTTGCGCCCTATGCCAAAGCCACGAACGGCTCCTATCTCGCGGCTCTGGCGTCGGCATCGCAAACGCTTCCCGCCAAATTCTCAGAGACCGCGGTGTACGGCGCCATCGCGACCACAATGTTCAACGAGAAATCGCCTGCGCTCGCAAAACCGGGATCGATGTCTTTTGTTCTGCTCTCCCGCAATCTCCACGACTGGATGAGCACGCAAGGCGAGCCCGAAAAAGCGATGCGCGATTTCTACGCGGCGCTCAAGCCAGGCGGCATACTCGCCATCGAGCAGCACCGCGCCGATCCGCGTCCCATGAAGCCGGGCGCAAGCGATGGCTATATGTCGACCGCGGTTGTCGTGAAGCTCGCGGAGGGCGCCGGGTTCAAACTGGCGGCCGCATCCGAGATCAACGCGAATCCAAAAGACACGAAGGATCATCCCTTCGGCGTGTGGACCCTGCCCCCGACGCGGCGCAGTGCCCCGAACGGTCAACCTGCGAATCCGAACTTCGATCACGCCAAATACGACGCCATCGGCGAAAGCGATCGCATGACGCTGAAATTCGTAAAGCCGGACTGATCTCGCTCACGCAAGCCGCTCACGCCGCCTTGCCGCAAGCTGCGGAAAGAAGGACGCAAGGATGGAGTTGACTCCTCAGGGCAGATGCTCAATTGGGAGATAATTTCCTGATCTCGGTCTAGGGGGAAGGGAAGCGTGCACGTATAATCGTGAGCCCAGTTCTGATTCACCAGATGTGGATAAAATTCTCGTTCCACTGTTCCGAGTCGAGGCAGAAAAGGAAAGCGAAGGACTATCCCAATGATTTCACCGCGCGCTCTGTTTGGCGTAGCTATTCGGGTTCTGGGAATCTGGTTCCTAACCGAAGCGGCTTATTCGGCTTTCTGGGCGGTGCTAAAAGCTAAGACTGCAATTGGAAATGCAAACATAAGTTCTGGTGAACACGCAGCCTTTGCATTTTTCTGGGCACTTCTCGGGTTATTTTTGCTTTGCGCAGCCGATCCCCTTGTTTGGCTGGCGTATGGCTATCCATCAAAAGTTACGGCGCCCGACGCTGCCAATAACCCTTCCACTGGCGCGACGCCGGATGGTGAGCAGCAGCCGTGACAATCGCCTGATACTGTTCGCCGTTGCTCATGCGGCGGTTCGGAACGCACGGCACGTTTCACAAAGGCGAACTGAAAAAGGCTGGATTGACCTATGACGATCTGGCCGAGCGTCGCAAGCTGCGGAAAGATGGGCGCAAGGATGGAGTTGACTCCTCAGCCGCGATTAGAGAACCCCGATCTTTCATGGTTCGCCGTCCGTCAGCAAACTGGCCAAAAGGCGCGGCAAGCTTTACGGCGCCGCTGCGGTGCTGACGACAATGGCGTGGTGTTCAGCCTGAACTGGAAAATAGCGCCAGCCTTCGCGGATCGCGGCCGCGATCAGGCAGCGAAGAAGGAAGCAGAGAGTTTCTACTCTGACCCCGAACTTCCCGTGCGAACTTCCCGTGATAGCGGCACGGGCGGCGGGACATGGACGGATGCGGGCTTGGCGCTACTGAATTCAAATTAGGACACTACCGGAAAACCGACGCGGTGCGCAGAAGTTTCTGCACAGCAAAGTACACAGCTCACGGCCTCAGTTTGAAAATTTCATCACGGCCAATATGGGCGGCTCCATAGAGCGCCCCCTTGTTCCACAACAAGCCTGGCGAGAGATCGTCAATAAATGAGTTGGTACGAAGGCGATAGAGCACAGACATTTTTCCATCTGCCGAAATCCGGTAAATTCCATAGTTAAAGGATGTGACTCCGTAGAGATTGTGGTTTTCATCCAGAACCGGATTCCCCAGGGGCTCACCGAGGCCGCGTGCGTCCCCAAACTTATGAAGGACGGTGAAAGTGCCGTCAGCCGTAAGACGAAAAACTGTTCCGCAGCCCGGCGGAAAAGAACGTTCGCAGCCATGCCCCCCATCAATAGTCGTGCCGTACAGATTGCCGGCCGAATCTATCGTTAGACCCATCGGGTTTTGTTCGTTCTCCGGATTTCGAAACGTATGCAGCACCGTCAAGGCGCCGTGCGGAGTGAGTTTGAAGACTATCCCGCCGTATCGCTCCTCGTGGGCAAGGGTATTTGACGTTGTGCCGTAAATGTTTCCGGGGGCATCGCCAATCAACGCCCTAACACGGCTGCCCAATTTGATGGAATTAAAGACGAAAACGTGCGAAAACTGTCCAGATGGGGTCAGCTTAAAGACCGTACCGTAGTCGCCCCCTTCATCCGCACCTCGGCTGGTCCCATACATGTTGCCCTTTTTATCAAATATCCGGGGTAAACCTTCATACTCGCCGCCGCTGAACTCGTAGATAATCGAATACGTTCCATCTGGCGTTAGCTTGAAAAGCCTCTGGGAAAAGCGATCGCTTCCATAAAAATTGCCGTCTGGACCCAAGATTGCGCCGATGGGTTCACAGTCTTGTCGGGTAAAAGTATGGAGCACCGTTTCCGTTCCGTCCGGCGCTAGTTTGAATGCAATGCCACAGTGATATGCTCCGCCCTCGTTTGTCGTACCATACAGGTTCCCGTCGCGGTCGATGGCTAGAGGCCCTGGACCCGGGAATTTTGCGTCGCTGTTATGAAAGCGATAGAGGACATCGAGCTGTCTCGTGTGTGCACCGGCAGGTAGGCACGACAGGACAATCGCACAGGCGAATGCAGCAATGCCTCTACGCGGCGAAAGCAGATTCGTCACGATGCAACCTCTCGCGGAACTTGAGAAGACTCTACCATCATACGTATGGGGTAGGGAAAGCTTTTGAACGTCTCAGTGTCCCCGCCGGGGCGACCCCGATAGGCGGGGACACTTTGGAGAAACAGGCTGTCTCGACGGTTCAACACTATCTGCGTTTCTCATCTATCCAATCGCCCATACTAAGGTAAACCACCCGTGCAGGAAGTGGAGCAGTAAGTAGATCAGGGTCAGAGTACGAATTACGGAACCTCATCTGCCTCTCATCGCTGCTCAGCTTCGGCGTGGGCGGGAGGAACGAGTTCCGACTCTGACCCGAACTTCTGCAGCGTATGGCTTAGGTCTTGGAACGTTTCCCCGCCCCGCCCACCATGTGTCCCAAAAAATAAGACCATGCACCTTGGAAGAGGAATAGTAGCGTGCCCCTGTCAGTGCTTCTGCCGCAGGAGGGCCAGAAAATGTCTGAAGAGCATCAAGGGATTGAAGTCAGAGACGGGAGCGACGATCGCAAGGACGCTCCCATCGCGGCGCCCCTGGGTCCGGTTGCGAGAGAAAAGGCGGCGCGGGAGAAGCACTGGGCGAGGGAAGAACGGCGCGAGGCGCGGGAAGACGATTTGCGCCGTCACTGGGACGAGAATTACATCGCCGGTGTCGAGAAGCGCGGCGGGCTCGCGGCGTTGATACCCGATCCGCCGCCGCCAGCTCGCGGATACGGGTTGTCGCCGCCGCCGGATCGCGAACC
>Ga0207694_10000251_pt1 | contig 51265 bp, 75 predicted proteins | sample KBSC34metaG_FD_184353 | JGI IMG/M metagenome (GOLD analysis project Ga0207694, IMG submission 184353) | Corn rhizosphere microbial communities from Kellogg Biological Station, Michigan, USA - KBS C3-4 metaG (SPAdes) (version 2) | ecosystem: Host-associated > Plants > Roots > Rhizosphere > Soil... | reverse complement strand
CGTCATGTTCATGCCGAACCAGCGCGCGAGAAATCCTTGCAGCTCCGTATCGCCATCCGTCCCGTAGCGCAGGAATTCGGTAAATATCGGGCATTCGCCCATGGGGGTGGCTTCGGTGCGCTTGAGGCAATAGTCGTCCAGCCGCACCGGCCGTATCGCGCCATTGGTCAGGTCCACCGCGCCGCCGGGTGTGTTGAGCAACAGCGGGTTGGCGTCCCACTGCTCCACTGACGCCGCATGCACGCGATCCGAACGCGCCAGGTTCTCGACCGCGGCACGCTTGCCGGCCGACTTGGCCGCCGATACGGCCGCAGGGGTCGCGCCGCGCGTTTCGTCGGCAATCGCGCAGCATACCTTGCGCGCTAGGTCATAAACCTGCAGCGTCGTATCCTCGACCCAGCCAGCCTCACCCCACCGCAGCCACTTGCCCCAGCGCGCGACATAGCGCAGGTCGGGATGCGCCGCAGTAAAGGCATTGGCGAGCGCGTCATCGGCGAACGGCGCGTAGTCGTCGGCGGGGTTGGCCTTGGGCTTCTCCTGCTGCGTCGTGCGCGCCTCGGACAACAGCGTCACGCTCGCCTTCGGCCCGGTCAGGCGGTCCAGTTCCGTGACGCTTGCCGCCGTGTCTTTCGCCTGCGCGCGAATGCGCTGGTATTCCGCCGGGTCGCTGCGCCGCATCTGCTGCAGCGCGTCAAGCACGGACGGCTCGAACAGCGCGCCAGGATCGGCCTTGGCTGCCTCAATGGCCGCCGGAATGTCCGCCAATGGCTCATGCGCCGCCCCATTGATCGCAGGCGCCTCGCGCGCAGGTTCAGGCATGGGTGGTGGCCCTTCGGGCGCGCGGGGCGTGTAGCGCGTGATATTCGATTGCAGCCACACCCGCGCCGCGGCCGGGTTGCCGTTGAATTCGAGCGGGTAGCGGTCGCCTGCGACGATGCCGACCTTGTCGGCAACCGGCGCGATGCGTTCGGCCAGGAACGTGGCGTAGTGGCACCACAGCAGCACTTGCTGTCCGGCGTAGGCGCTGGCGTCGTAGTTGTCCTCTGGTGCGCCCACGTTGGCATGGATGGTCATGCCGGGGAATAGCTGCCGCGCACGCTTTTCGGCCGTGGCGTCGACGATGAGCAGGGGTTGGGTCATGGCGCGGACTCCAATCCCTCCAATTCAGCGCTTTCTTCGGACTGCGCACGCAGGAATGCGACGAGCGTCAGACGGTCCTGCATCAAATAGCGCTGGTGCTTGATGCGACGACGTAGCCAGTCTATTCGGTCGCGTCGGTCCTCGCGTCGACTCGTCCTGCCACGCAGACGGGCGTCGATAATTTGCAGCCGGCTGGCTAGATGGTTCGCTTCGATCCAGTCGTCGGCCAACATGGCGTCGACCAACCACCGCCGGACCTGTACGCGATGTGCCGTCAACGCCGTGGTATCGGATGGCTCGGACTGAACATCGTCTCCGTCTTCGAGGATTTCCTGCGCCAGCACCATGACACTGTGCCAATCGTCATGCTGCAATAGCTCAAACGCGCGGGAGATATTGCGCTGGCGGTTCTGCGCCAGCCAAGCGCGTTGTTCGTCCGCTGACCAGGTGCCATTGCCGGCAAGAATGGATGCCTTGCGGTCCTCGCGCGTCATGGCCGCCCCTTCCCGCGCCTGCCGCCGCCCACGCTGCGCAGCCAGTGCCAGTTATGGCACGGCTGGGGCGAAGTCCCGCGGCGTTGTGCGGCAGCCGCCACGTCGCCGTGCGCCCATACCACGGGCAGGCGTTCGAGTTTCAGGTGCTTGGGCAGCGGTCGCGGCTGCGCGCAGGCCAACGTCGCCAGTTCCAGCAGGCGGCCGTCCGATAGTTCGATAGGCATTGCGGTTGCTCCCTGTTACTTTTTCGTGTAAAAGGGAGTCGCGTAGTGGTTGGCGGCTCCCCCTTCCTACGGCTACTGCGCAGGGCTTACCCTCTGTGACCCTTCGGCGCCGCGCTCTAACCGGCCGGCGCCCTCTCTCTCTTTACTGCGTTACGTCGACCGTGATCTTCAGCACGCCGGGACCGGCTTGCGTGACGGTGAACGGGCACGTCCCGACATCGCCACCGGGGTCGGTGGCTGTGAAGTTGCCGGTGCCGACATCAACGATTGTGATAAGGCCGGTTTGGTCGATCGTGGCCGATGCGGTGTTGTCCGAGGCCCATGTGAACGTGGTGGCGACGACATTGCCCGAGGTATCGACGGCGACGGCGGTAGCCTGGGCGGGTTTGCCGGTGACAAGGCTTGCGGGGTTCATGACTTTGCACTCCTGTTGGACGATGACGGCGATGAATTTGCGCCGCCGGGAAAGCCAATATATCAGTTCACGCAACTCGCGGATGACGTCGCGCAGTTCGTGGAAGGGGTTCACGACGGCTACGGCTTCACCGGCGTCGTGACCGCAGGCGCAGGTGTTGCCGGCGTAACGCCATTGGGCGCGCAGTCGATCGTACCGGCGATGTTGACATTGCCCGGCACGCCGGTGGCGGCGCTGAACGTGCCGTGGATCACGCAATCCTTGTCCACGTTCGACAGCAAATCCTTGACGTTGGACTGCGAGCAGGCGGGAAGCAGCAGCAGGGTTGCGGCGATCAGCAGGTGTTTCATTCGGCGTCTCCATAAGGTGCGGCATAGGGGGGTAGATCGGTCAGCGGCGCAAGCCGCGTATAGCCGCTGGCCTTCAATTCGGCATTGTTGTCCCAACTCGCCTGCCCACCGACGCGCACGCCGGTATGGATCAGCGCAGCAATCGCATCGTCCACACCCAGCACGCGCATGGCTTCGAGCAGCACGGCGTCGGCAGTTTCGCGGTCGCACGGCTGCAGCCAATATAAGAGGTCGTGGATTATTGCGGCACTCCCCCACACGTTCCACGGCGGTAGTTCGTTGCGCAGGATTTTTGGCATACTGGCGAAGTCGGTAATGAATCCGGACGGCACTGTCAGTATTGCGCCGTCGTGCAGTACGTCGGATTCGTACTCGAATGGCGCATTGATCCGCCAGTTTTCCCCGTCCGCAAGCGGCGTCACGGATAACGCGGTCAGGAAGCGGCTCAAGAGATAACCCTCGGCGACACGATCGCAGACAGGAAATACAACCCATCCCTTTCCTCTGTTCGATATTCGACATCGAATCGGATAATACGGGGGTCGATACCTGCCGTGGCTAACTCTTCCAGAACGCGCTCCTTGGTGCCATGAACTTGCTTGGCCATATTCATCAACGCATCATCGAAATCGAACATATCGTGCAGGTCTTTCACTCCTCCGTCTCCCATGCCGTCAGCATTTCATCGGCCACAGCAATCGACGTCGCCGTGCGCTCGGTGTTGGCCATGACGAGGTCCTTGGCAGCCACATAGCACAGCGGCGTACACAGCCCGTGCGCTTTCGCCAGCTTCGCTGCATACCGATGTTCCAGCGTCGCAATCTGCGCCTGCGCGTTCGGGGCGATTGGCTGCGACGCGCAGCCAGTGCAGGCGGTCAGCGTGAGGCAGATGGCGAGGATTCTCATTCGCCAAGTCTAGCCCATGCAGTCAGGAAACCTCTGGCGAATGCTGATTGTTCTTTTGCACGAACTGCCGATGTTTGTCCCGGTAGGAACGTTGTCTGCAACAGCAGCGCATTTTCGTCGTTATTCGTAAACAGGAAGAACATCGACTTGCCATAGCGGACAAATCGCTCTCGCCATATATGCACATAGCGCGGCGTGGCAACTTCGACTGGATCGTCTGCTAGTGCAAGCCAGTTTATTGGCTCCATTACAGCTAGCGCGACACGTTCATTGGTTTCGAGGTACGCCTGTATCTGCGGAGTCACATCCAGAACCGTGATTGGCTCCATGTCCGGCGTATACAAAACAGTTTTCATGGCCCGTCCTTCGCATGCACCTGCGCCGTAGCGCCGGCCGGGATATCCACCTTGACGTCGCCGGAGTTGGTTGCCGTTGTCATGCTCGCCAGCGGGGCCAATGCTGATTGCGCCTTGGCGGCGGTATCGGTGGCCTGCGCGATGATGTCGTCCTTTTTCTTGCTGCCAGAGTTCGTGCCGAACGACCAGTCGACAACCGTCGACAGTTTGCCCGTCACGAACCCAAGGATGTAGATGACAATGTTGAGGGTCTTGTCCGGTAGGTCGCGCGTGATGACGGCATAAGTCAAAAACCCCATCGTCCCGCACAGGAACACAACGACTCCTGCGCCGATCCAGTTCGGGAAGTTGTTACCGCTGGGCGGTGCTGGTGCGTCAGCCATTGTCAGATGCGTCCGAGCAGCACCAGCACCAGCACGACGACCAGAACGATGCCCAGCACGCCGCCGCCGTTCCAGCCGGTGCCAAGGTAGGGTCCGCCGCCCAGCGGCACGACATAGCCGCCGACGAGCAGGACGACGAGGATGATGAGAAGCAGGGTTCCAAGGCTCATGGCGTTACTCCGATTCGGGTGCGTTGCAGGAATGCTCGCGTACTTGCTTCTTCAACTCGCGCAGCTCGCGCCTAAACTTGGCGAGCTTGCGATCCTTGCGCTGCCGATCGCCGCGGTCGCCGGCCACATGCCACAACAGGCCCGGCCCGACCAGTAGCGTGACGATGCCCAGCGCCAGCGCGTCGATGTCCATGTCACAGGCCGCTCCCGTCCTTGAGGTTGCGATAGCGCGACCAGCACAGGATCAGCGACAGGATGCCGACCGACTCGATCACAGCTTCTTGTTCTGCGCGACGGCAGCCACCAGCATTTCCACGTCATGCACGAACTTGGCAATCAGCGCCTCGGCCGCCGCATGCTGCGCTGCGGTCATGTCCGGCGAGATGCCGACCAGCTTGTCGATCGCGGCATGTCCGCCGTTTCCACCAATAATGATGACAGTAGAAATGACACTTCTCCTTAGTAGTTGATTAGACGATCAGCTTTGTAGTGCAGGCGATGGCTGAGGTTTGTTATTCCGTCGCCAATTACGCGAAGACATGTCGCAACAGATCGGACTTTTAGCCCGATCAATGGGCCGTAGATGCCGCATGCATCGATCCACAGTTCTCGCATCATCACCTCTTCTCCTGTTTTGATTCCAATGCTTGAATCTTCGTTGAATGAATGCCGCGCCATGCGTCTAGATCACGCAACCGTCCGTCAATCTTTCCTTGATCCTTTTCGTACACCACCATGAACACGACGAATACCAGCATCGTCATGAAACAGGCTGTTACCGCCGCCGCTCCCCACGCACCCATCCCTTGTGTTTTGTGAATTATGGTCTGCGTATGCGGCGCCAATGAGGCCGGCGACCCGCGTTCGACCAGTTCCTTCACAGCCTTGGCCAAGTCTCCGACCTGGTCGACCATCAAATCCAGCTTGCGCACATCCTCCGAGCGCCAATCGTCCACTCCCAGATCAGGGTCCGACACGGTGGGCATCCATGCGTCGCGTCAGTTCCCTCACATTGGAGGCCAGTTCCTTGATGTTGTCCGTCAGCGCAATGATCTGCGCGCCGAGCTTGCCATCCATGCCGGCAAAGCGCGCATTGAGCGCATTCTGTGCGGCCTCGATGGCTTGGATGCGCGCGTTATAGGCGTTCTCGACGCCTTGCAGGCGCGCGGCAATCTCGGCGGCCGACTCTTTCGGTCCTTTGAAAAACCACCCGACGAATGCTCCAACCACGGCAAAGGCCAGCGTCCAAACGGCATACGTCAGGTTGTCCATCCAGTGTCCCACCTGTCAAGATTGCTCGCCGGATGCTATACCCATGCCACCCGGCGAGCAATATGGCGCTTACCGCGCGCCGACGTTCAGATTGCCCTGGAACGCCGCACAGATGGCCGCGTACTGCGATCCGACCTTGGCGATGCTGACCGTGGTCGACTGGCAGGCCGCGACGCCGGCTACCGGGTTGCCGGCGCCGTCGAGTCCGGGCGCGATCTTCATGCCCGTGATGAACTCGGCCCGCGTGTTGGCGCAGCCGCGGTTGATGGCCGCCGACTGGTCGGAGTTGAGGTCGAATGCCGCGCCGATGTCGGTGAGCTGGTACACGGCCGGCGCCGGGTCGATGCCGTTCTTCGGATTGCCGCGGAAGAATGACGTCACATACGTCTGCTGGTCGGCACCCTGCGCACCGAATGCGCGGATCACGTTGTACGCCTGCTGCTGCTCGTCGGTGACGATGGCGCCGACGTCGTCGGGTACGCCATAGAACTTCGGCGTTGCCGGCGAATACGGCGGCGGGTTCAGGTGGTAATGGCCTTTTGCTGCATGGGGATTGGTCATGGAACGTTCTCCTGTTGCGTGATGCCGCGGGATGCGGCGATCAAGTCAAAAAACTGAACAATCGTGTAAACCAGCCGCGGGCAAATGTCGCTTGCGACGGATTGTTGTGGATGATGTCGGCGTAGTAGAGGCCGCGCGAAGTGATGATCCTGTTTGATATCAGCCGTGACATCAACCTAGCTGGAGTCATGGCACTGATTGTATTCGGCCCGATAACCCCGTCCGCCGCCACGCCCAACGCCTGCTGCAGCCATCGGATCGCCTTGCTGCTGCCACAGTTCACGGCGCAGTCGGCGACCAGGTTCAGCGTCGCGTAGTCCGGCACTTGGTCGATCCTCGTCCCGGCCAGCATGCGGCGATAGCCGTCGTGGACCTGTTGCTGTGTCGGGTTCGGCCACGGGATGTTCCACTGCTGCGCAAACGGCTGCGTCACGCCGCCGGCCGACGTCAGGCCGCCACGATCGGCAGGGTCGTTGCTGACGCCGCCCTCGCGCTGAATGATGCCGTCGATGATTTGCGAGATTTGGGATTCAGGAAGCATGGCGACCCTTGTCAATGTTGTCGGCCCACAAGCACAGGAATAATCCGAACACTACCCAAAACGACGTGTTGATCCAAACCAGTGCAACGCCGCATGCGGCCATTGCCAGTGCAATGAAAATCTTCATATCATCGTCCCCACCTTGATCCTCGCCCCTGGCATCGGCAGTGCATCGGGATCGCCCACGTACACCTTGCGCAAGTCGCGGAAGCACACGATGCGCGCGTCGTCGGCGATCACGCCTGCCGTGACCAAGGCATCTTCGGTCGAACGCAGCAGTTTGGACAGGTCCGGCTTGCGATCGGGCCAGCGCCGCGACTTGTGCGCGCTCGCAGGGCGCTGCAGCGTGAATACGATGCTGGCCATCAGCGGCCCGTCGAGGGGCGCGCTACGGTACGGACCTTCGATGCCGCCCATCATCGCCAACATGCCATTGTCGGCCACATCACGACGCCACGGCTTGACCGCCTTGCTGTTTTCGACCAGCACGCCCTTGCCGCCACGCATGCCGACAAACTTTTTGCTGCCCTGGGGCGCAGGTTCACCGTACACCGTGAATTCCACGACACGATGCTCGATGGGCTTGCGATCGCGTCTCATTCGGGCAGCACTTCGCGGACGTGGATTGGATTGCAAGAAGCGTGCGGCATGAACTCGCTGGCGAACAACGTCGAACAAGTTGCCGTTGCTGGGGTTAGCCACCACTCCCGCGGCTTGTGCGGCTCTGGCGCGATGCGGTAGTCAAAGCTATCCCAGTTCCATGCGAACGCACTGGTGTTCTTGGGGTCTATGGCGTCGTCCCATTCAGCCCCGTTATTGCAACTGAATTGAATCGCCTTGCCGTCAAGTGCGGCCTGCATAACGTACACTCGATATTTCAAATCTCTGTTCATTACCCTCTCCAGTTCTTCGGCAATCGTGGCAGCGGGAACACCTTGCTCCACGGTTCGCCATTGGCAATGCGCTGCGCGGCATCCTGCGGCATCGACGGCGGCAGGATCATGTCGTGGTAGTCGCCCATGGCCAGCGTCCCGCGCCAGGTGCCGCATGCGGTGCACACGCGAAAGTCGCTGTCGCCGCTGCGGCGGATCATGTGTGCAGGATGCTGGCACGAGCGCTGCGGGGCGCGGCTGGGGTAATCGGTGGCGTGGCTCATTTGCCGTTCTTCGGTCGATATGTCACGACTCGTTCGTATCCTACGGCATCCAGAATCTTCTCGCCCGGATCGCGGCGCCCGTTCAGCACGTCGCCGAGGTATTGCGGGCTGAACCCGAACGCCTTGGCGAACGCCGCCTGCGTCCAGCCTTCGCCATCAATGGCGTTGCGCAGGTAGGACCGGAAACGGTCGGGAGTGAGAATTTGCGCCATCTGAAATTTCCTATGCGGATACGCTTGACAGCGGATTATCCATATGGCAGAGTATTTGTCAAGGCGGTGCGGCGTGGAAGGACACGCAGCGAAGTGAGAGGGTAGCTAGGGTTACTGTCGGGTTACTTACTGATACGCGAAGGCGTTTGTGGCTTAAACCTCAGTAATGCCGGAATTTCGACGGTCAGGCAGTCCGAGATACTGTAGCTGCGAGCCACGTAACGCGTTGGGCTGCGCCTCTCTGCTGAAGGCCCACGAGTCGGTATCAAGCCCGGCCACCGCCCCTTACTCAACCAGGAGTCATTGCGCCATGCATGGTCCGACCCTCACCCCCGCGCAGGCCGTCGCCTTCATCGTCGTGATTGCCGCGCTGTTCTGCACCATCGTGCCGAGCGTGTATGCGTACAGCGCCGCCAAGGCCGTCGTGCTGGCCGCCTGCGGCATCGCGCTGGTGCTGGCCGTGTACTTTCATCTGGAGGTGACGAAGTGAGCGACGAAAAGGCTCCGCGATTCGTTCTTGATCCCATTGGGTGGATCAGTGAAGAATCCTTGTGTCGGATGAAGTCTGGCGGCAACAAAAGCCGTAGCACTGTGCCGATCCATAAATCGCCGAGTGCCGTTTCAAAGTTTCCCGTATATGTAATTGCAAGTGTAAAAGGAGGGGAGGTTACTTATGGCTAATCGCCGCTCTTACAACGCCTGCCAGGCCGAATGGGAAGCGCGCAACCTGCCGCTGCTGCGGTCGCTGTACGGCAGCGATCCTGCGCCGGAAACGATCGAGGCGCTGTCGTCGTTCGCCGTGCATTGCCGGCAACTGTTCGGCGCCGTGCCGCAAAGCGATAACGAACGCTATGCGGCGGAAGCGGCGATCGAAGCACAACAATGCGTCAAGGGACGCGGGGAGGATTGATGGGCCTTGATACTACACACGATGCATGGCATGGCTCTTACGGCGCATTCCATCGCTGGCGATCAATGATCGCTCGCATCGCGGGGCTTCCTCCGTTGGAATTGATGGAGGGGTTCTTTGCTCCGCAAGGAGTAGGTCATGGCGTTCCTACCTTTTATTTAGGCATTCATAACGATGAATTGGTCGTGTCCAGCATAAAACGAATTGAGGAATCATTGCCTATAAGATGGGACTCGCTAAAACCGTCCGCGCTCCATGAGCTTTTGTACCATTCAGACTGCGACGGAAGCATACCGCATACGCGCTGCAAGGCTATAGCCGACGCATTGGATAAACTGCTACCGCTGTTGCCTAATGATGATGCCGGTGGCCATATAGGTAACTGGAAGGATAAGACAAGTCAGTTCATCGCTGGCCTACGCAAGGCAGCGAAGGCAAGACAAAATCTAGCATTTCACTAGTCCACAACCACAGGAGGTCTATCGACATAAGCCACACATTCCCCCATGCAATGAGCTAGCGAGCTGCGGCGCCAGTGTCACGACCGCAGCAAGAATTTCAGGGCGTAGCTCAGTCTGGTCTAGAGTCCCTGCCTTGGAAGCAGGATGTCGTAGGTTCAAATCCTACCGCCCTGACCATTATGGCAATAGTTATTGTGGCGACGGATAGGTCTGTCGAATCACAGTAGCAGTCGAGAATTCGACCGTTGGGTGAAACGTTGCTACACACCCGCGTGGTCCCGGCGATACGGGACACTTCATGGTCGCCGCCCTTGTGTCCCTGCGGGGCGCAGTTGAGCGACAGCCGGAGTAGCGATCCGGCCGGCGACCGCCTTGAACCCTACGCGGTGAAAGATTCCGCATAAAGGAAAATCATGTCACGCAGCAACCCGAACACCGGCAGCACCAATCCCTGCACCCGCTGGCACGACTGGAAAGGCGACAAGGGATTCGTCCACTACTACGACAAGGCCGCGCAGGCCAACGTCGACGTACCGCTCCCGTTCACCTTCATCCTGCTGGATGAAACGGCGACGGTGAAAGGCTGGCACGACGCCAGCGAATCCGGCATCTACGCCAACGAGGTCCGCGATACGCGCCAGGAGGTCTTTGTCGTCCGCGCCTTCAAGGGCGGGGAACTGGCCAGCGGCCACTACGCCGCGATCCGCGACCGTGTCGGCGCGCTGGGCGGCAACTTTGTCGCCAACCTGTACATTGCTTATCGCGTCGGCGACACGTTCGAGTTGGGAAGCCTGCAGTTCAAGGGCGCGGCCCTCAAGACGTGGATGGAATTCCGCAAGATGTCTCGCAAGGATGTGTTCGAGAAGGCCATCACGATCAAGGCGGCAACGAAGGGGAAAAAGGGCAGCATCACGTACTACGTCCCAGAATTCACCCTGACGCCGCTGTCCGAAGCCAGCAACGCCAAGGCGCTGGAACTGGACAAGGTGCTGCAGGCGCACCTGACCGCGTATTTTGCGCGCACCAAGGACCAGGCGGCTGGCATCTCGAAGGAAGACCTTGCAAAGGCCGATGCGGCATTTGCGCACGATCCGCAGCAGGTCGGAGAGGATGCGGTAGCCGAAGGCGAGGCGAAACGCCAGGTGTCACGCGCAACGCAGCAGGAAGCGCAGGGCGCCGAGGAAAAGATGTACGGCTCCGATCCCGACGACGAAATCCCCTTCTGATCTGCGACTCAACAGGCGCAAGGACGCGCCACCCTAATGAGGATACGAACATGCCAAACGGCAATGGTAGAACATGGGAACAAACCAGCGGCGGCTGGGCGTCGCGCGAATCGACGCCGGACGAGTTGAAGAAAGACGCGCTGATGCAGAAGTGGGCACATGGCTTGATGGATTACAAGGCCGTGCTCAAGGAAATGCACAAGCAGAAGTTAGTCTGATGCAACGCCAAGTTAAAATCGAGGGCACGCTGGCGGAATGTCCAGCGTGCAAGCGCCAACCAAAGCATTGGTTGGACATGCGCCAAGGCGGCACGCATGCGCTGGAGTGTTCCCCATGCGGCACGCGCACGCCATTGTTTTCCACATTTCAAGAGGCGGTCGAGTATTGGGAACGACACGACCGACTGGAATACATAAGGGGTAAGGCATGAACGACGACTTTGAAGGACCGATCGACGGCGGCATGGCATTCCCCGGCCGCATCCCGATCGGCAAGATTGACAAGACATTTGCCTACTTTGGAGGCATGTCCCTGCGCGACTACTTCGCGGCGAAGGTAATACAGGGGCATCTAGCAAACCCTTCGACAACAGAACATCCGTCATTCTCGCGCGAAGGCCTTGCTGCCGAAGCCTACTTCGTGGCCGATGCCATGCTCGCGGCAAGGGGTAAGGTATGAGCTTCGACGGCGAATCCGGTCACTGGTATACCCGCGACGGCGCCCCGTGCTACGAAGTGCCGGCGAAGTCGAAAGGCCCGGGCGGCATGCGTGGCGTCGACCTGCGCTGGGATCGGCACTTGAAGCTCGTTCCGAGCGTGACGACCGTCCTGAGTGTCATCGCCAAGCCCGCATTGACGAAATGGCTTGTTGTGCAAGGCATCCTGGCGGCAATGACGGGCACTCGCCTTGACGGCGAGACGGACGAGGCGTACATCGAGCGCACATTGTCCGAAAGCCGCCAGCAGGTTGTGGACGCGGCCAATGAGGGCACCCGTATCCACGATGCAATCGAGCGCCACGTTGTCGGCAAGCCGTATCCCGAACGCTATACACCGCACGTTAACGCAACGCTCGCCGAGATTGCGCGACTGTTCCCCGACGTTACCGACTGGGTCAGCGAAAAATCGTTCGCGCACCCGCTGGGGTTCGGCGGCAAGACTGACCTGCACTCACCGTCGACGGGCATCGTGGTCGACTACAAAGGTCGCGACGGGGATTTTAGCGACGGCAAGAAACTGGCGTGGGAGCAGAATGTACAGCTCGCTGCGTATCAGGTAGGTCTATGCTTGTGTGGCATCAAGGAATATCGTCGTGAATTTGGAATGGTCGAGCGCAGCCATCATGTCGAATGCGCCAACATTTTCGTCAGCCGCACACACCCCGGCATCGTCGCCTCTCACGTATGGAGCGCCGACGACATCGCTTACGGATGGCGCAAGTTTGAAGCCGCGCTGGCGTACTGGAAAGTTGAGAAACAATATGACGCCAGCTTTTAATTAACGGAGCATTCTGATGAACGTCTGGCAATGCATCCCCTGCGGCAGCCAGTTGTGGCAGTTGTCCGGCACGCGCGCCATCTGCGCCAAGTGTGGCCGCATATCGGCGTCGATCGTGTTGAAGCTAGTGCCGGTCGAACCGACGGCGCAGACGGTTGAGGAGAACCAACAATGAAAGGCTACTGCCGCCGAGGCCACCTGATAGAAGGCGAGCGTGTGCGCAATGGCGTTCCTGGCCGGTTCTGCATCGTGTGCAAAAACCAATGGCGTCAATTGAGACGACGCCGGCCGAGCAAAATAACGGACCATCGCATCAACGAACTTGCCGGCATTTTGGCCAACCAATATTTTATACCGCTGCCGATTAAGCTGCGGCTTAGCGAGGAATTTCGATGAACGGTTACTGGCTACTTGCTGCCATCGTTGCTACTTGCTTCGTCGTGGCGCTATTCGTGCCGCCGCGCTTGATACTGTGCATGGCGCTCGGTGCGGTCGCCGGCATACTGATACTGGCTGCCACCCGAGCTTGGCCTGCCGAGCCGTCGATATTCCTCGTCGCACTCCCCTCCTCCGGCAACGCGTCCGGCGCGTGGGTTGTCGTGCCGGGTGGGATGGCGTGGCGGACGGATCGGGTTTTTGCCAATGGAGGTGAGTGGTGAGCGTTAGCACAAATGCAATGTTGGTCTACGGCTACGTGTGGGAAGACGAGGCCGATTTACTCAACCGAGAGGAAGAGGATGAAACCGAGTGGACGGAAGTCGTCGCGCGTCAACGCGGCATCGTTAATCCGTGGGATGCGTACCCGCCCGAGATTGAAGCGCTACCCTACGACCAGCGGCGCGAAGCCAGTGACCAATGGTGCGACGAACATCGTGGCGCACTGAATATCTGGAATGACGCGAAGCAGGCGATAGCCGAGGAGTACGGCGTCGAGATTAGCTCACATGGTTCCGGCGAGTGGAGTTGTCCTGTAGTCAAGATTCTCGACGCAGGTTGGATAGCGCGACGTGGATACCCACAAAACTTGAGCGGCGAAGAACTCAATCGCAACCCGGAATGGGACAAGAAACTGGCTGACTTTTGTCGAGACCTAGAGATTGATTTGACGGAAGCGAAGGGACCGGGCTGGTTCCTCGCATCGTGGTGGTGCTAACCCCGCAACGGACTTGAGGTGATGAAGGTGAGCGACGACGCAATGTGTTATGTGGCGAGCCATCCGGGTGAACCAGGATACTTTTTCGCATCCGTGATCGACCCGAAGCGCGCCAAGGAAGACGCGAAGGAAATTGCCAAGCTGATTCGCAAGGGAGCGACGATCAGTCGCGTATCCGTCGAAGCTGCGCGCGCAGGTCTATCCGAATACTTTGCATCGAGGAAACCATGACCACCCACCCCGATCCCCACGCCGATAAGGTCGCGCGACTTGAGTTGCGCCGAGTTCGCATGGGTAGCAACACCTTTGCGCTAGACCTGACCGATGGACGTTCCGTTGAGTTCGCCGGCAGGCCGGACACAGCAAAGGAGGGTGACACGAAAGGAGGTTGATTAGGGCTGTTGCATGGATCGGCATGGCGCCATGCAATCGTCGGGTGGGTACCGGAACAATCAGCGCCGTCGCTGGCGACACTAAACACCAGGGGTTCCGGCATCCATGCAGCAGCACCTAATCAACTACCGAGCCGCAGTCTGGCGGTTCCTGTGCAACGAAGGAGGGTTGAGGGATGAACGAACAGACACGTAGTTACACGTTAGGCGAAGCGCTGCCAATGGAGATGGCGCGCGTTCGGGATCAGGTCATGCCGGCCTATATCGCGATTGGCCCACCGGGCGCTTTCGCGCTGGCGATGATGCGCGCCGAACTCGACGCCGCGACCAAGGCGATCATGGAAGGCGATACGGTGGCCATGCTGCGCCACTACGAATCACTGCAAGGATATGACACATGACCCCCACATTTTCCGCAGCCGGGCATCGGGCGCTGGTGCAGTTAATTGCATCCGCTGATTGTCGAAGATTCGCCGAGAGCGAAACGGATGGAGTTAAGAACGCAGTATTTGTTACTCAGTACCACATCATTCCATCACATCAATGGGAAGCTATCACCCGCGCCGCCGAACTCGAACAATCGCAGAGCGCGCAGGGCGATTTCATCGACATAGTTTTCGATGGTCCGCCGGGACCGAATCCCGGCCGCTTTGTCGAAGTCGAAAACTCGAAAGGTGCGTCAATTCGTTTCGGCGAATGGGTGCATCGGGAAGACGGCCGCTGGGTGCTCAGGATTCAGAGCGCGCCGACCACAACACCTGTGCTAGATGATGACGGAAATCCGACCGGGTACTACAGAGAGCCTGACGGTTCGGTTGTCACTCTGGCCGACGAATACGATGCGGCTGACGATTGCGAAACATGCGGCGGTCGTGGCGTTGTAGGCGGCCCAACCGGACAAACGCCGGAGCAATTCGAGTATCGCACGGAGCCATGCCCGGACTGCCAGCCGACCGCAACACCTGGCGCGCAAGGCGCGGGGCAAGCGGATGGCTAGTGCGGCATGCCTTCTTTGCGACCTGAACTTTGACGACGTGGGTGTTTGCTTCCAGTCCGCCTGTCCACTTTTCAATATCGAGTATTACGCCAATGAGCCAGTTTCCCGAATTGATCGAGTTTCCCGAGCAGACCATGGTGTATGCGAAGGATCAACCGGAATACCGCCCGCTGCCAGCGCATCGCACGCTAGAAGGTCAGGTGACGTTCTGCTGGCGCCTAGGTTGGCGTGATCGCCTGCGCGTGCTCTGGAGTGGCTTGATATGGCATCAGGTGTTGACGTTCAACCAGCCGCTACAGCCGCAACTCCTGCTGACACAAAAACCTGACTTGGGGCAAGCGGATGGGGAGGGTGGGGCGTGAAATGTCGCACTTGACAGTGACATGTCACTGTGCTATACTGGCTTCGCCAATCGTGGCATGACCGGAGTAAATGAAATGGCCGCACAGAAGAAATTGAGCAAGGTTGCCGAAGCCTACCAGCGTTGCAAGATTGCACGCGATACTTTGCATGCGCTGCCAAATTCCAAGCTGATGGAAACCGTCGAGGACAAGCAGTTTGGCATCGTCATGGAACGATGGATTCTGCTGTTCTCCAACAAGCACAAGACCGTCATGCTGTACGCGACACCGGACTGGTGGGATGTTTACTCGCCGCTGACAGACGATGCCAGCAATGATGCGACGGTCGAGGCGATCAAGGCATACGCGCAGTGAGCGCAATGTCCGTCAACGAACGGAAGGCTGCCGAGCGCGAAAGGATGCGCGCTCGTGGTTTCGTGCTGCGGCAGATTTGGGTTCATCCGAAAGACTGGCCGCGAGTGCAGACGTATCTTGAGCGCGTCATGCGCAGGCGGGACAAATGACCCCCTCGACACTACGGCATACGCTGGAACGGGCGCGGGACTTTATCGGCGAACAAAGGGTCGTGTGCGGGGATTACTTCCGCGCGCGTGGCTTGGAAGTTGAATTGCACGCGGTTATCGCCACCCTCCCGCCCGAAGGCGCAGCGGAAGACAGGCTGCCGACGTGGGCGCATGACGACGTGAAAGTACTGAAGTTTCTCAGCATCGCCATGCGTCATGTCGAAGTCGTTGGCACATTGCGCGCGCAAGATATTCGAGACGGCCTGCAAATTATGGCGTCGCGCGAACTAACGGAGAAACCCAATGGCTGACCCTACCCCGCGCCCAGCGTCGTCTAGCGAGATTGGCGAGGCATTGCTGCCGTGTCCGTTTTGCGGGACGACAGATTTGACCGTATGCACAAATGCAGTCGAGTGTGACGACTGCCACGCTCAAATAATTGACGACGAGTTAGACGAGCCGCCTATCGCAGCATGGAACACCCGCGCCGCCATCGCACAGCGCCCTGCGCCAGCAGACGGCCTCTGGCCTTTGGACAAGCGATGCGCCGATGCTCTGGCAGATGAGGTTGCCGTACTCGTCAAGCGCGGCGTGATCGACTCGCGCTCGCCGGCCGCTGATGCGCTGCTGGACTACCGCAATCCACCGTCAAGCCCGCGCGCCGATAGGCTGGCTGCGTTACTACCTCCCCCGCCCGAATGCGAGGGCGGGCAGGCGGTGGCGGATGCCAACGTGTCTGCCGTCATCCGCAAGCACGCCGAGCGTGAAGCCGCAGGACTGCGGAAGTACGGCGTATCGACGACTCGCGGCGATCTGTCGCGCGACGACTGGCTGCGCCACTTGCAAGAGGAACTGATGGACGCCGCCGTGTACATCGAAGCGGCGCTGTCGAATCCACCCACCGACCCCGTGCGCAGGGAGGCTACTTCAACGTCGCCCGCAACGCCGCCTGCGCCTGACGATGCGCCGTGATCCTGACCGTGTCGCCGTCGAACAATGCGCGCAGCATGCCCACGTCCGCGTCGCGTAACTGCGCCTTGATGGCGTCGTTGTGGTCGGTGATAGCCTGCGCGGCCGCAGCCGCCTGCGCCTCGTCCTCGGACAGCACGCCGTCGATGTCGTATTCCGTCTCGAACGTCTCGCCCGTGACTGCGTGAACACCGTGGCCGTAGACTTTCAACGAAGTGTCCTCATTGCGCCGGCACTCATGCGTGCACGATCTTGAAGGGATAGCAGTACGAGCCGGTATCGAGCGAACTGGCGACACTGGACGAGATGATGAACTGCGTCATGTTCGTCGTGCCGTTGTTTACAGCAAGAATACCGCTAATGCGAACATCTGGTGCCGTACTTCCTGTTTGATTTTGCATGGCAAAGCTAAGGCAGTCCACAAATCCAGTCGGATCCTTTATCACAATAGCAAAGCCTGACACTGCACATGTTGTGCCGGCGGCCATTGATGCCAGAAATGAAATGCTGCTGGATGTCGCTGCAGCCGTAGATCCGCTGCCCGCAAGTCTCTGCGACGAGTAATGTCCTGCGGTGGTGTCAGAATTGACGTAGAAGGAAATCGTTGGCGCAGAGGCCGTTGCATTCTTGAACGAGTAGATCAGCAGGTAAACGCCGTCGGTGTTGAGGTCCAATCCGGTCACGGTCAGCGTGGTGGATGCCGACCCTGCGACGACGCCGGGCAGGCCGACGAGGGCGCCGCCACCGGCCGACGGCACCAGTTTGAATGTCGCATCCTCGCACAAGAACTTGGTCGTGCCGCCTGTGACGCCGGGATCTGGAACAAGACCTTTCAGATGACTGGCACCTGATGCAAGGAAGACGTTGAGCATGGCGGTCGCTTGCGCCACGGAGCCGTCGATCGGCGCAGCAGGGCTGCCGGTATTGTTCAGCTTGATCGTGTTCGCCGCCATGTTGGCGAGCTTGGCGTTGGTCGTGCCGCCGTCTTTCTCTGAGAACGTCGTGCCGACGAGCTGCAGGGTTGAGCCGTCGGCGGAATAGGTTGTGCCGCCAGAGTTTCCTCCAAAGTTTCCTGCGCTACCAGGAACGCCATTGTCGGTATCTTCGATAAAATCTTGTTGCGCAGAGACGATATAGTTGTTCGTCGTGTAGACGTTCGTCGTACTGCTGGGGTGAGCGTTAAAATTACCCACCCCGCCCGGCGCTCCGTCTACCGGGTCATCAATGTCCTGCAAAAATGCCGGGATAAACCCCGTACCGAAGCCGGGCGGTCCCGAAACTGGAACTCGGTTGACTTGGTGGATCAGGCTTTTTTCGCGAACACCGAGCTTGCCCACGATTACACGACCGCTTGCGTGCCAGTAATAGTAATGGTCACGGATGAGCCGGCGCTGGCTAGCCCTGTCAGGAACTGCGTGCTGGTCAATTTCAAGCCGCGGCCGCTGTAATAAAAAGGAACGGTTGTGTTGGCAGGAATCGAAACACCCTTGAGCAGTTCGGTTCCGCCCGCGCTACCGCCCGTCGCGCCGAGGTAGATAGTGACTGTTATTGCCCCGCTCGTCACGTTGGCCAAATAAATGCCGCTGATGAGGTCATATATCAGTGCGGAGCCACCGCCGCCCTGGTAGATATTGGTAACACTGCCTGCAAGATAGGCCGGGCCGTACGTTAGAACTGGTTTGTCAGCCACTGGGTTCTCCTAGCGCAAATAATACTGGGCGAGCCGGTTGGCTGCGCCGCCTTGTCCACCGATGCTCGGGTTGTACTGCCGCATCGGCTGCATCGGCATTTGCTGCGCATTGCCGGCCATCGGAGCAGGCGCGGCGCCAGCCATGCCTACCGGGGCGCCGGGCTGCATCGGCATTGCCTGAGTGGCTTGCTGGATGCCCTGCAACTGCGGCATCGGCAGCGGGCGCCCATCGGGGCCGAACTGCTGGCCGCCGATATTGGCGCCACCGCCGCCTTGCGGCTGGTACTGCATCGGTGCGCCGCCGTAGCCGATCTGGCGTTGCAGCGCGCGGTTGGCCTGCATCTGCTGCGCCAGCGCATTGACCTGCGGGGCGATCGGGATACCGAAGCGTCTGGACATGCCGTAGTTGGCCGGCGCAAGTCCCGCGGGCACCGCGCCCGTGCTGCCGGCTCCGGGCGCCGGGGCATTGCCGACCGGGGCGCCGCCATAGCCGCCCATCGCGCCCTGCGGCGACAGCGACTGCTGTTGCTGCTGATTCTGGTAATACTGCGCCAATACCTGTTGCGGGGTCATGTACATGGTCACGTCACCTTGAGTGGGGAACTTGCTCGCGCAATCCCGGAACGCCCAGCTTCACGTCCTCGGGGATATTACGCGCATTGCGGAAACCTTGGTACGGGTCGTAGGCACGCGCCGCCTGTTGCACCGCTGCCGGCACAACATTGGACCGGATCATCTCACCCAGCAACTTGTCGTAGCCGGCGCGGTGGTCATATTTCTGCGCATTTTCGACCGTGCGCGCCTGCCGCATCGGCTGGTCAGTGTACGGAATCGACTGCAGCGCCAGTGTCGGATATACCTGCGCCAGCGACTCCAGAAAGGCCGTAAAGCCACGGCTGCCGTATTCGCGTCGATACACGCGCGCCAGTGACGCGCCCATCTCCATGAGTTCGGGGACGGGGCCGTGCATGATTTGTGTCCCGACATTCTGCCCCGCCACCATGGCCTCGCCGGGCTTGACCGGCGCGCTCTTGTCCTTCTTTTCGGCATGCGGCACGCCGCCCAGTTGTGACTGCAGGTAGCCACCCAGCGCCAGTGTCGCAATACCAATGCCCTGCTTGCGCAGGTTCTTCATGATGTAGTCTGCGGCGGCTGGTTTTCCCTCTTCCTTGAGCGTGTCGAAACGCATGGCCTTGGCCATCGCCTTGAACGCACCGAACGGGTAACTGGTCAACAGTTCCTTGGCGATGTTGACCGGGATACCCCGCACCGGGTATTCCTCTTTCGCAAGGAATGCAGCGATCTTGCCGGGTATGCCGCCGGTCTTCTCCCATCGTGCCAGCGTCGAATTGATCGCCTGCGTCAGTGTGTTCTTGCCCTGGAATTTAGACTCCAGCGCGTGTTCGTACGCCTGCGCCTGCACGCTCGCCATGGTTGACTCGCGTCCCATGTACTCCTCGATCGCTTCCGGCGTCATGCCCTTCTTCAGCAACTGCTCGCGTGTGTAGCGGCCAATCTGCATCTGCGCCACACGCATCTCCGGCTCGGACACGAACTCCTTCATGGCCGCATGCGTGCCGCCAATGAAACGCGCGCCAGCATGCGCCGTTTCCATGGCCTTGTTCAATCCGCCAGGCGTGCGAATGGCGTCACCCATCCGGCCGGAGAAATCCGTGAACTCCTGCGATACGCGCTTGTGGCCGTACAAGATGTCCCACTTGTTCTGGTTCTGCTGCAGGTCTTCCTTGGCGCGCGCGAAGGCGTCCTTCAAGCCCTTCCCGAACTCGCCCATGCCTGCCCAAAAGCCGCGACCGCCATAGCGCGGCGAATAGGCGGCGTACTTGCGCAGGCCCGGAAGTTTGGCCAGCACCGTCCCCAGCGCCTCCTCGCCGATCTGGCTGGCGTTGCGCGTAACGACAGCGCCAGCGAGCTTCTTGTATACACTGACCGACGCCAGGATGTTGAATATCTTGGCGTCGACGATCGTGCGCAGGGTCTTGCCCAGCGGCGTGTCGTTCAGGCGCTCCTGCCGTGTCGCCAGTGCGTTCAACTCGTTCTTGGCCTTGGCGATTTGCAACTGCAGATGCTGCACAGCCTCGCCGTAGACCGGCTTCTCACGCTTGTCCGGCGGCGAGAAGTCCTTGCGCTGGATGCGCGATTTGATGTCAGACAGTTGTGACTGCAACTGCTTGGCACGCGTGGCGTCGCGCTGCACCGCAGGATCGCGCAGTGCGCGCTTGAGGTCGTTGTACCGCTGCTGCAACTCGTTCTGCGTCTGCTTGCGGTATGGCGCGTTGCTGGTAATCGTATCGGCGATGTCCTGCTTGGGCACGCCACCACCGATTGCCTCATGAATCGCCGCCAGCACCTTGTCCGGGTCGGTTTCGCCGGCATCACTGCGGTTGCGTGCCATGCGGCGGATGACGGACGCCAGTTCCGGGTCTTCGACACGGGCATAGCGCGTGCCACCGGCTGCCGTCTTGCGCAACTGCGCCGCACGCTGGGCCAGCGCACTGAATTCATCATCCAGTGTGCGGCGGTCGGCCGGCGCAATGCGTCGGCGCGCAACAGGCGGCGTCTGCTGCTCGCGCAGTTTGGCGTTGTCGGCCAGCGCGGCAGACAGTTCCGCCTCACGCGCCTGTATCGTCTTGACGTGCTGTGCAATCTGGTCGCGCAGGGCTTGCGGCAGGTCGTCGACCCCCGTGATGGCCTTGAACCGAAGCACTTGCCGTGCCATCGAAAAGTCGCGCTCGGCGAGTTTTTGGCGCATCCGGCCGGTCGCTGACCATTCCGTGCCGATTTCCTTCGTCGCCTTATCGTTCGTGGCCAAGTCCTGCTCGATCGCCATGCGCTCCATCTGCGCATTGACCGCATCTGCCGTATTGCCGGCTTTCTGCGCCGTTTCGATGCGCTGCAACACGTCGTCGTATCGGTTGTGTAGTTCGGCGCCGTGTTGCATCAGCAGCGCCTCGTCTTCCGACGACACGGTGCGCGGGTTCTTGGCCAATTCGGCGGACAGCCGGTAGCCAACTGTCGGGTCGGCCTCTCGGCGTTGGAGGGCTGCGTTCCAGACTTCTTTTTCTTTCGGCCTCAGTTCGCTGACAACTGGTCCCAGCCCGCGTTCGGCACGCTCAGTGGCCTTTGCGGCATTCTTCGTGCCGATCGCCGTGTCGCTGGCAGTCGGCGTCTCAGGTCGTGAGACAGCCTCAGGACGCTCTGGAACGCGCTGTACGGGCACCTGGTCCACCGGCACCCGTATGCGCGGCTTCTCGGCCGGCGCCTGCCCTGCACCCGCTGGTGCGGCGCGCGGGGCCATCTGCACGGTAGTTACCGGGTTACGCCGCGGTGCCTCGGCATAATGGCGCAGGTTTTCGATGCCGATCTGGCGGATGGCCGCTTCGTGGGCATTGATCCAGTCCAGCGGGACGCCCATCCGGTTCAGGCCCAGCTTGAACGCATCGAGCACTTTGCGCCCGATCGGCTGCGTGTACAGGTCGCCCATCGTCTGCGCCAGCACTTCCTCGCGGTAGTTGGCCTTGGGCGTCGTCTTGGGTATCGCATCGAGTGACGCCTTGACCTCCGGCGACTTGCTGGCACGCGCCTGGATCGCGCTGGCCAGCGCATTGCGCGTGGCTTCCGGCAGGATGCGGTCAAGGTTCGCGTGGACGACTTCATGGATCACCGTTTCCGGCAGTTCGGCGCGTGTCACGTTGTCGTGGATGACATTGGCGCTGGACTTGTCCGGCGGCGTAAAGCCCTTGACGCCGGCACGCTGCTGCGGCGTCAGTTCCGGCGCGTGCTGCGCAAGGTCGGCACGCGGCGTCAGCGTCAGACCATTTGCCTCCAACTTGCGCATGGCGGTGGCGCCGAACTCGCGCGTCAGGGCCTCGCGGGCTTGGTCGCGGGTCAGGTTGTCGGTCTGCGGCGCGCCTTCGCGCTGGGCGTACTTGTTGAGGATTTTGACGTCTTTGTCATTGAAGATGACGTAGTTTCGGCTGCGCTGCTGGTCAACGAACTTTTCTGCCTCCTGTTGCGTGTCGAAGTATTTTTTCTGGTTGACTTCCATCCCGAACTTTTTCGCGTTCCAGCCGGGGTTCACTTCGTACTGCGTCTTGCCGTCGACCGTGACTGGACGTACGGTAGTGGTGTCGCGGCTCGTCGCATCGAGATAGCGGATGCCACGGACACCGGCATCGTGCAGAGCTTTTGATGCCGCAACGTCGTCAGGAACGCGAATCTCAGGAAATGCGCTCGGCTTGCTCCGCAGGAAGCCAAGTCTGCGGTAAAAATCACTGCCGGTTCCTTCTCCAGAAACTACGGCATCGCGCCCACGATTTGATGGGCCATTTTTATCCGGCAATTTGCGAATTTGCTCCACAAGAGGCTTGATCGCCTCCTGCACATGCGGCGACTGCTCGCTCAACGGCTTGTCCCAGTCCAGATATTCGTGGTCCTCTGGGGCAAGTTCGACCTCGTAGCCGTGGCCTGCCGGACTCGGTGCCTTCTTGGCGTTCGCTACAATGTGCGCGGCCAAATCGTCGCTGATACGCTGCGGGACGCCGGTCCTGTCGCGGAAGATGACATTCTGCAACTCAGTCGCCAACTCCGGGCGCGATAGACGGCGCCCAGCGTAGGCAAGCATCTCCTCGGAGAAGTCCTTGGCCTCCTGTGGATGGGCTGCTTCAAAATCGCTTAGAGCACTGACAGATTCCTTCCCGTAGCGACTCTCTGCCAATGTCGTCTTGTAGTGGTCGGCAATATCCTTCTTGCCCGCGAAATACAACCCATGCCCATAAGCCTGCGCCCCCTCGCCAGTGCCGATGTGCTCGCTGCTGAATTCGTCGAAGTCGTGCGGGCTGCCGTGATAGGCCGCCATCGAGTAGAGGTTCGGCTTCGCTGGCGGCTCTGGAATAGTCTCCTGCTCCGGCCGCGGACCAGCAAACAATTCTCCCTCACCAGCACGCATCGGAACTGCCGCGCGCTCACCGCCGCGAAGCTCAAGGTCTTTCGCGCGCTGCGCCGCATCGACAGCATCCTTGCTCGTAGCGCCGCCGAACAGGTCCAGATTTTCGGCGCGTTTTGCCTTGGCCTTCTCGTACAGTTCTTTCGGTGGCCCGAACAAATCCTGCTGCCGCGAATACTGGGTGGCTGCAACTCGGTTGTCTGCCTCGTGCGCAGCGCGCATCTCGTCGGCGCTGGTGTAGCCAAGTCTCTGCGCTACGGCACGATCTTCCAACTCCTGCCTCTGGCCCTCCTCGACGTGCCTGACCATTGCCTCGAAATTGTCGTCGGCCGGATGTACAACGTCCTTGCCACCAAGGGCGCGATTGAAAAGTTCGAACGCATCGTGGTTGTCAAGTTGCGCGGGGGCATCAGGCGCCTCGGGCGGCAGCCAGCCATCCTGCTGCATGGCCTCGCGCAAGTCTTCTGGCGTCATTCCGCCATCTTTTCGGAATAGCGGCTTGCCGACGATTTTCTGATTCGCCCTTTGTGCCTCTCGCGTATTCCAGTACGCCGGATCAACGCCGTATTCCGCACGAAACGCTTCGCGGTTCAGTCCGCCACCACGCGCCACCCACTCCAGCAACGACGGATACTTGGGTCGATTGATACCGAACAACTCCGGATTCTTGCGCGGATTCGCCCGTAGCCAGTCGTCGTCAGGCTGGTCAGTAATCAGCGATTCTGCGGATGTCGCAGCAGGTAATCCTTCCTCGCCTGCCGCAACAGCATCCGCAGCGCGTGCTGTGTCCGCATCGCCAGGAACTTGCGCATCAGGTGCCACGCTCGCAGTTGCATCAGCGGTTCCTTGGTCGGCTAATACCTCGGGCGCGGCTTGGCCTTTGCCTTCTTCGCCGCCTTCTTGCACGGCAACGGCACGCGCGGCGTCAGTGGGCTGTACGTTTTGATCGACATCAGTCAGTCCTTCCGCGTTACCGGAGGTGTCCCCGGTGCTCGCGTTTTGTTGAATATCCTCGCCGCCACCTTCTCGGCCGCCTTCTTCGACAGTCCCTTGGCTCGGTACTCCTCCTTGATCCTGCGGTATTTCTCGGGCATTGGTCAGTCCTCGGGTTAGTTGTTGAACACGCGCCGCGGCAATATCGGCGTCACTCAAGCGCGGATGGCCGGCAAAGCCTCCCAGCGCGCCGCCAGTCAATCCGGCCTGCACAATGGCTTCCGGGTCAAGCGGTTGCTGCAATTCAGGATGGTCGGACAGGATCACGTTCTGCCCGGCACGGCCCGCTTCTTCGGAGGCAACGCCGACCCCGGCGCCGGCTGCCACGCGCTCAGCGGCCGTTCCGGCAGCACCCAGCGGCAACGATGCGCCGACGAGGTTGACGATGCCGGTCAGTCCCGACGCTTCCAGCGCCTTGGCAACGCCAACTTTCGGCAAGAGGTCGGCAAACGTGGTCTTGGCCGCCGAATACGATGCCGGCAGCGCCTTGACGGCTGCCACGGCAAGGTCGGCGCCCTCGAACTCAGGCACGACAGCATATTGTGGCAGCGCGTAGGCGGCACCGACGCCGGATTCGATCGCACGGCTGATCGGCGTCGACGCACCACTGGCGCGATCATCGGCACGCTCCTGCGCCACCTGCTGCTCGACCTGGCCAGCCTCTTCGGCATAGGGCGATAGCGTCTGCTCCAGCGCCTGACCGCCTGCGATATTGCCGGTGCCGGCGACAACAGCCGGCGCGATATTGGCCGCGAACTTGACCAGTGATGCCTCGCCGCCAGCCAGCGCGCGAGGAATACCGCTGGCGATAGCGCGGCCCTGCGCGGCCATTGCCGGGGCAAACCCCGATGTATCCAACGGGCCGCCGCCGGTGCCAAAATCAGGCGGGACATCGCCGGTTGCCGTCGTGTCAGGCGCCGGTGAACCGGCCAGTGCTGCAGGTGGGCCTACTTCTTCCGGCGGACCCGGCAATTCGGGCGGCGCATCCAGCAAAGAATCCCACTCGGATGCCTTGGTCGTCTTGCCCTTGGGAATTTTCGGCTGCGCGGATTGAACCTGGCTTTGCAGGTCGGCTTCAACGGTTGCCGGGTCTTCGCCGGCCGCAACACGGCGATTGGCCTCGTCTGCAAAATCGGCCACCTGCGCATCCACGGGCGTCGAACGATCCTGCCCCACGGGCGCCACGGCCGGCGGTGTGTCAGACAGCGAATCCCAGTCAGGCGTATTGTCCACTCATCAAGCCTTGCGGTTCGCCTTCCTCATCCTCGTCGTCCGGCATCGGTTCGGCTTCCTCGTCGTCGGCGCCCACATCGGTTCCCGCCAGAAGTCCCGCGCCACCCTGCGGCGCGCCGGTATCGGTCTGGTCATCCGGCGATGCCTCGTTGTCGTCGCCACTTACGGTATCCATCGCCAGCGGCGAATCGGGCATGCCGTTGGCGTCGGCGACATACGGTACCGGCTTGCCATCCGGTCCCTTGATGAACGCATTGCCGTTGGCGTCGTACTTGATCTGGCGTCCGTCCGGCGTGTACTGCGGCTGCGCGCCGGTCGGCTGTCCACTACCGTCCGTCGTGTCGGTTGAACCCTCCGGTGCCGCGCCTTCCTCGATGGCCTTGAGCGGCACCCCAAGGTTCTTCGCGTGCTTTTTCTGCATGGCCGCCTCGTAGGCGCCGCGCTGCGATTCGATTTCGTCCTCGCCCGGCGGATTGGTGCCGTACAGCATGCCCGGTTTGTCCGGCAGGTCGATCCCGGCGTCCTTGAGCAGTTGGCGCTTGGTTGACGGGTCGGTGATCTTGTCCCAGTTGGCCATGTCCTTGCCGGTCAGTGTCTCGACGCGGTCGATCTTGCGCGCAAGGTCCGCCGATTGCTGCTTCGCCGCGTCGCGCTCCATCTGGTCCTGATGGCGCCGGTCTTCATTCGCTGCCTGCCGCGCTGCGATGGCGCCCTGCACGTCCGGCTTGTCCGGTGCCTTGGCAATGACATTGCCTTGCGCGTCATAGCGCACCTGCCCCGGCGAAAGATTGAAGCCGGCTGCCTGCTTGGGCTGGTACGGCACGCGCCCAATTTCCTTCTGTTCGTACTGCTGCGTCGACGGGTTGTACACACTGCGGTACGTCACGCTGTACAGCTTGCCGTCGTCGCCCTGCACCCCGTCGACCTTGCTGGTGCGCTGGTTGGCTTCCAGCTTCATCTGGTTGAGAAGCGCGTTGTTCCTGGCGCGTTCGGCCGCCACTTGCCCCATAGCGTCGTACTTGGTCTTGTACAACTGCTGCCGCGCCTCGTTCTGCGCGTTCATCATGTTGTACTTTTCCATCGTGTTCGCCCATGCGGCAAAGCCGCCCAGCAGGCCCATCTTCAGCGGATTGATGAATTTCTGCGTCACTGCACCGCTCCCTCCGGCCCTTGGCCGCTCATCAGGCCCTGCTGTTGAAGACCTTGCCCGACCGCAGCCGACATCGGATTAGCCGCGGCTACCGGCGTCTGCCCGGGCGGCACCGGACCTGGCGCCGACTGTGGCGGCTTGCCTTCGTCGGCCATGAACATGTGCTTGACCTTGTCGACCAGCACGCCCATGGCGTCCTCGCGCAACTTGTCGGGGTCGGTGTCCGGCACGCCGGCATGCTCGGCGATCATGATGATGCGGTCGATCGTCTGGTATGTCGCGCCGCCCTGCGCAAAGAACACGTCGACCGGGATCATGACGCCGGCCTTCTTCGCCCCTTGGTAGATCGACGCCAGAATCGTGAACGCGATGTTTCCGATCGTGGCGCCCAGGTTCGGCGAGTGCATCATCCAGCCTTCGATCTGGCGCAGCTTGGCCGCGCCATTCAAGCTCTTGTAAACCGCCGCCATCACCTTGGCCAGCAAATGTTCCTCGTACGGGCTGGCTGCTTCCTCGCCCGCATCGGTATCCGGCTGCGCCTCATCGGGCGGCGCGGCATTGGCCTGCGTGGCGGTCGGCGTGTTGTTCAGCAATTGTCCGGGCATGGCGGCAAATCCTTAGGCGTAGCTCTCGTCGTACGGCGATTCGATGAACGGCGTCTGCTGGCTCAGTAGTCCCTGTTGCTGGTACTGGTCCTGCGGAATCTGCCCCATCGCCGCCAGCGGCATCGGCTGCGGCGGCGCGGTTCCTGGCGGGTATTGCTGCCCGTAGCCCGGCGTACCGTAGCCGGGGTAATTGGCGCTGTTTGATCCGGGCTGGTTGATCCCCGGCATGCCCGGAGCCTGCGCCTGGTTCGGCTGCAGGTGGTACGGCGTCAGCGGCGGCAACTGCGAATTGCTCGGCATCGGCGTTGTTGGTGTCAGGTTCTTGTTCTGCGCAAACCCCTGCCACGCATTGCCGGCTCCGCCCGCGATGTTGCCCGGCGCGCGTTCGGCTTGGTACTTCATCTGCGCGTTCATCATCGCGCTTTGCTGGTAACTGTTGAGCATGCCGCCGATCAGCGACGGCACGCCCGGCGTCTTCATCGCTTTGCCCGCTATGTCCAACGACGTCTGCCATAGCGACGATGGTGCACCGGGAGCGCCAAGGTAGTTAGCACCGTTGGTAATCGCCGATCCGTAGCCGGCCTGCGCGGCTCCCGCACCTGCACCGGCTGCTGTGCCACCGGCCAAGAGGTCGCCGCCGACGGTTGCCCCGCCGATGCCCGCCGTGCCGCCCAGTACGCTGCCGCCACCGATGCCGGCGGTTCCCGCCAGTACGCTACCGCCTTCGGCTGCCGCTGTGCCGCCCAGGATGCCTGCACCCGCGGCATCGGCACCCACGCCCGCCGCCGCCGCACCTTCGGCCGTCAGCACGCCAGCGCCGCCCAAGTCGGCCGCACCAGCGCCCAACGCCGCGGCGCCGCCTTCTGCCGCAGCTCCGGCTGCAGCGCCTTCCGCGCCAACGGCGGCGGCACCTCCTGCGGCACCCGCCGCTCCGAAGTACGCCAACGCCGCGCCGGCCGTGAAATAGATCGCGACGGCCGCTAAAATCGGTTTCCAATACTTCTTGACGAAGCTGCCGACCGACTTGAAAACCTTGCCCACCGCTTTGGCTATGCCGCTCACCGTTTCACCTCACGAAAATACACCCCGCCCACCTGCCGTAACCCCACGCTTTCGTAAAACGCGCCGGCCTGCGGCAGCCCGGATGATACGCCCATCTGGATCGCGTTGACGCCGCGTGACGTGGCCCACTGCTCGAATGCCCGGTACAACTCACGCCCGTTGCGGTCTGCGATGAATGCCCAGTCGGTTGCATACTTTCCTTCCAGATACGGCCAGTCGATCAAGGCGCCGATCAGGAATCCCTGCACCTTGTTGCCGACGAAACTCGCCCACACCGCCCCAGTGTCCACCGCCATCATCGAGGCCCGCAAAAGAACGTCGCTTTTCTTCACATCCAACGGGATCGTCCCGGTCACGCTTTTCGCATGCCACCCCCGCGCGTACTGTATCAATTTCGGCACATGTTTCGGGTCATACAGTCGCCGGATCATGTGTTGGCAATCGGTGTCGGGCTGAAACTGCCGCTACCACTGGGCGCGCTGGATGTCCACGCGCTCGTCCAGTAGTTCGGATTGTTCACCCACGGCGGCACGAAAGCCGGCAGCGACGCATTCTGCTGCGACATGCCGCTGTAGAACTGGTTGGCATTGGCCAGCGCCGCCTGCCGGTCCTGCGCCGTCATGTTCGGGTTCATCATGATGCTGGAAAACACCTGCCCGTAGGCATTCTGGCTCGACTGCTGCAACGTCTGCCCGAGCGCATACTGGTTCCACATCATATTTCCCTGATACTGGCCGATGTTGAGCGATTGCGTCGCCTGGAACTCGTTTTGCTGGTTGTTCAACGTCGCGCCGAACTGCTGGTTCTGCTGCGCCAGTTGCGCGTTGAACTGCGTTCCCTGCTGCGCCATCTGCGCGTAGTTGTAGCCCAGTTGCTGCCCGGCAATCTGGTACTGCAACTGCTGGCCCTGCTTGGTTGCATCCGAGTACAGCGTGGCCGCGTCCACCGTGGCGCCGGCCTGGATGCTCGCCGCCGTCACCTGCGCGTTGGCGCCGGTGTCGATGCCGAGCTGCTGGTTGGCCGCCATCTGGTTCGCCGCCGCCGTGTTGGCGTACTCCTGCGCATTGCCCTGCGCGATCGGCAATGCCGCACCAATCGCCGCCTGCTGCCCGGCGCCGGCCGCGATCGACGAATTGAGCAAGCCCCGCCCCGCCGCAGTCGCTGCCGCCTGCGCGCGCGCCTGCTGGATGTACGGGCTGTCGCCGGACAACAGGCCCGTCAACTGGCCGCTGACCAGTTCGTTCTGGTTCGGCGCGCCCTGATAGGCGACCTGTGTGTTGACGAGCAGGCCGCTGTTGGGATCGACGCCGTACGGGGTCGGGCTGCCGGCCGGCACGGCCGACTGCGAATTCTTCTGCTGGTAGTAGTTCTGCATTTGCTGCAGTTGCTGCTGGCCAGACATCGTTTGGGTCGCCATCGCCTACTCCTGCTGCTCTTGCGCCGGCTCAATGGTATAGGAAATCGCCTGGATCGTATGCGGAAACTGCAGGTGCGACGAAAAATCGAACCGCAGGTTGATCGCCGTGCCCTCGATCGACAGCGGCGCCGTGCCCAGCGACACAAACGCCTGCGGGATGCCGGTCGGCATGCCCGTCAATGACCCGAACTGCTCGGTGATGAGGTTCGTGCCCACCTGCTGCTGCGGCACCACGTAGTTGGCGCTGCGCGACAGGTAGAACTGCGCGAAATCCTGCGCCTGCCCGAATACGTTCACGCCGCTGAAAATCTTGTTCTGGAACGGCACCTGCGCCACGTCCGGCACTAGGGTCGCGTAGCCGGTGATGGCGCCGCCGTTGAAGGTATTGGACCGCTCCAGTTCGTACACCCAGCCCGTGCCGTCGGCTGTCGCACCGAAAATGCGGTCGCGACCGAGGATTTCGGTGAACGCCTGCGCCACGTCCCACGTCACCGGCACGCCCAGCGGGCCGTAGTAGTTCTGTATCGTGAACTGCGGCGCCTCGTTGTCCTCCAGAAACGTCATCGACAGCGCCGCGCCATCGGCGAAGAAGTAGCGCGCCATGTTCTTGTTGCGGATCAGCACCGAATTGATGATGCCAATGTTGGCGCCCTCGAAAAAACTCGATAGCTGCACGCGCGGGATCAGCCATGGCGCGATCACGGCGCTGTAGTGACCCAACTCGAAATCACCGTACTTCTGCGTGGCACCGATCGCCGTGATGCCGCGGAAGTCGCAGTACATATAATTCGCCATCGGCTGTATCGTGTACTCGATGCCGCCCGAGGTCGGCGAAATCGTGGTCGTGTACAGTGACGATGTCACCTGACTGCCGGGCGGCACGTTGAAGTTGCCCTGCATCATCTGGATCGTCGACTGCGTCCACACGCACAGGCTATCGCCGTTGATCGACTTGATACCGATCACGCGCTCGCCGAAGCCGTTCGTGCCGGCCGTGCCGTCGTACAGCGCCGGGTCGAAACTGAGCACATTGACCGCATTGCTCCACTCGATCACACCCGAGTAGTAGCCCAGGAAAATGTGCCCTTGGTGCGCCTCGACACTGCGCGGCGTCTCGAACTGCAGCGGCAGGCCCGTCAGGATGCGCGAGAAGTTACCGGGGATGATATTGCCCGTGCTGCCGGTCTTGATGCCGTCGTAGTAGAACGCGGGACCGCCCCCGCTGACACCGTAGATCGCATCCAGTCCCGACGAGGCATAGAAATTCTTGCTGACCGACTGATACTTGCTGGCGGGGGCCATCGACCCGTCCGGCTGCGGCGCGCCGGTCAAGAGCGCGCTCCAGTCCATCACATTCATGTCAGCAGCAACGGAGGTTAGCGCCAGCAGCGTGCTGCCGTCGGCCATGCCGCCGTCGGGTGTATTGCCGTTCGCAGGCCACGTACGAATTTGCTCATCCGATCCGATCGGGCGCGGCGGAATGCCGCCCACCGTGCCGTCGGACTGGATGAACTGGAAATACAACGTGCCGGTCGCGCTGCCCAGCGACAGATCGCCGCCCTGCTGGTAGTGCATCACGACCTGCGCACGCACCGCCGACGGGCTGGTGGCGCCGACATTCCAGAAGTACACGCCGTTGGTCTGCGGCAGGTAGGTCACGCGAATTGCCAAATAGTCAATGCCGACCTGTATCTCCTGGTTCGTCTGCGTGCCGGCCAAGCCCCAGCCAATACTGATGCCGAAGCTCGTTGCCGTGATGTCGGCCGGCGTGATGCCGGTGTAACCGAGCAGACTTGTCGGCGTATTGGATACCGTGGTCGGCGCGCCCCACAGTTTCGTCACCCACGTATATGACCCGTAAACCGAATTGGGACCAGGTATCGGGAACGGCAGCGCGCTCGCCACCACCGCATACGGCGTGGAACTGGCCAGGTTCGGCGTCGGGCCGTTGGCGACGCCGTTGAACTGGATCGTGGCCTCGACCGGCGCTGCCGTGAAATGCGCGGTGCGCCCGATCGCGCCGATCACCATCTGCAACTCGATGCCGATGATCGACGCATTGGCCGGCACGTCGGTCGCGGTGAACCCGAAATTCGTCAGCGCCACCGTCTGTGTTACCGGCTTCTGCGACCCGGTGTAGAAATCCCAGCCGTTGTACAGGCTGTCCGCGGGCGCCGCGATGTTGGCCACCGGGAAGCCGCCGCCGACATTCCAGCCGGCCGTGTTGGTAGCCGTGCCGGCCACCTTCCAGCCGGTCGTCACGTACTGCGCACTGTCGCCCCCCAGCGACAACGCCACGTTCATGTCGACAAAATCGTTCGCGCCGCTCTTGTATTGCACCACCCAGCCCAAATCGCACCACTGCCAGCTTTGCGTGGGCACCGTCACGCCACGCTCGCCCAGTGCCACGTACAGGCCGGCCGCGGTCGAGGCGGCGGCGGTCGTGCTCAAGGTGACGAAGGTGATGTCGCCCTGCGTGTTATTTTTTGCGTTGGCCGACAACAGCGTCCCGGACGGGTTGTACACCATGATGACGCCAGCCGCGTCGTTGCTGTCGGCCCATGACCCGGACGACGTTACGAGCCGGGCCACCTGCGCCGACCATGTTGCCGCGCCGAGTGACGCCCCCTGGTAGATCGTGTCGCCCACGTTCGGCTGCGTCGAGCCGGCGTGGTACGGCACAGCGAGGTAATCGCGCGTGGCATACACGCGGTCCTTGAGCCAGAAGATGCCGTTGACATTGCCCTGCCCCGGCACCTGCTGCACGGTTGCCGAAATCGTCGTGAAGTTGCCGGCAAGGTTGTTCAACTGCGAGTTGACCGTGCCGGTCGTGTTCGTCGTGGGCATCGCCCCGCGTGGCGTGATCGTGCCAAAGTCGTTGTAATACGGGATATTGTTCGTCGGCGGCGGCACCGACGCCAGAAACTGTTCGGCTCCCGGCGTAAAGCCGTAGATGTTGTACCCGGTAATGGCCGATATGCCAGAAGGCACGATCGGGATATCCCAAATCATCGCGATGCGGTAGATCGCCTCGACCGTCGTTGCGTTGGGGATCAGCGACGGCGCGCCGACCACGATCGCCGAGTTGTAGTCCACGTTGACGCTGGTGCTGCCGATAAGCCCGTATGGCGCCGGCAATATCTGGCCGATGACGCTGTTGGTGCCGTCGGTGCAACGCACCCACTGCGCCGCGGAAAACAACACGTTCGACGTCACCGTGAACCCGTACCCCAACACCTGCGGCCCCGGCGGGATGGTCAGGTTCACCACCTGCACGGGCGCCGTGGTCGTGCTGCTGGCTGCCGTCACCGTCACCGTCGTTTCGATGGACGGGTCCGTCTCGCCGCTGGGATTGAACGCCGTGACGCGATAGCCACGCGTACCGGAGGTGATGGTGCCGTTCGGGTCGGTAATGGCCTGCAGCAGCAGGTTGGCCGGTGCTCCGATCGTGTTGGATGGCGCGCCGCTGCCGCCGGCAAGAATGTTGTACGAATTGCTGGTCGTGTCGTCGAAAAACGCAAAGCCGCCGGTCGGCGGGTTGCTGGCGAAGTTCGACAACGAATACGGCAGCGGCGCAAACAGCGACACGTACACGATCGGGTACGTGCCCGATGTCGCGTCGATGTAAAAAACCGTGCCAAACTGGTCCGGAAAGCCGCCCACGACAAAGTGCATGGCATCGCCGATGCTCATGCCGAACGGCGGGTTGGTCGTCTGCAGCGTGGTGAAGGCGATGATGCCGTTGCCGGTCGACGGACTCTGGCCGCCGTCGTATTTTTCGTAGCCATCCATGCGCCGAATACCGCGCTGGCGCGCGACTTCGTAGTTGCTGCCGGCAAGCAAACGCCCCGGCTGCACAGCTTGCGGCGCCGTGACCAGATCAAGGCCGCCGTCGATTACTGTTGTGGAAAATGGCACTTCTAGCCCTTCACATCTTCAACGTGCGACCATCTTTTGTTCAACTTTATGTCTGACACTGTGGACTGGCTTGTTCCAGTCATGGACGCAATTTCCTGCTGCTTGAAGCCCATCTTCAGAAGATTTCTTATGCCTCTAACATCATCTTCCTTTAGCACTGAACTTCCGTGTTCTTCGCCATGCAAAGCATGTGCATTCCCATGCTTCCATGCATGATGCACGTTTTCTTTTTGCGTGCAGTACTCAAGATTTTCCACGCAGTTGTTCAGCGGATTGCTGTCGATGTGATTAATGACAAGACCTTTTGGCCTTGGTCCAACGAATGCGAGTAGAACGAGGTGAGGGACCAGTAGGTAGTTTCTTTTAGTCGCCCCTGCTGGCTTCAGGTCAACTGAAGGATAGCCCTGTGTGTTTAACGGCTGCTTGAGTACGCCAGGAAGGCCAGTCCGACGATAGTTCATAGACATAACTTCGCCGTCATTTGATACAGCGTAGTAGCCTTCAAAACCTGGGATTGGGAGCCAAACTTTTTCTCGCGACATAGCAGTTCCCTTTCATATTAAAGCCTAACCGTAGAGCTCCCTTAAGTATACTTCTACAGTCGGAATGTTGTCCAGATACGCCTGCGTCATGATGCGCGTGTACTCGATGTTGGCCGCCTGGTACGTGTCCGGCTTGCGCCGCGCCAGCGCCCAGTACATGATCGCGCGCCAGCAGATCGCCTCATGGAACTGGTCCGGCAGGTACAGCGGCGTGCTGGTGTTGCTGGTCGTGTTCAACACGTCGATCGTGCTGCGGTAATCGTTGTAGAAGATGTACGGCGAATTGGTCGTGTCCGGCACCGGGTTGAATTCCAGGCTGCGGTCCGGCGTGCGCGTGTAGTACGTCGGCTTGCCGTTGGGCAGCTTGTTGCGATCCTTCCAGCCGCGCCAGTTCTGGTACTCGATGAAAAAGCAGAACGTCTGGTTCGCCACGTTCGGCGGGTTGTACGTGCCGGTGTACGTCACCGCGGCACCACTGGCGATGCTGGTTGCCGTTCCCGTCACTGTCACGTTCTCGACGGCGAACGACACGATCGAACCGTTGATCGACTGGATCGGGCCGGCGATGCTGTTGGTATTGTCGGTAATCAGGACCGGATCGAACGTGTTGTAGCCGGTGATCGAGGTCAGCGTCACATAATACGTGTCGGACTGTTGCGTCACGACGCCCGTGGTCGTGGTCGCTGCCGGCGGCGACTGGTTCTGCGCGACGAGGCCGTACTGGCTGTCGTCGATGAAGTGCATGTGGATGATTTCTTCGTAATCGGGTATCTGCGCCCGGATTTGCGCCAGCGTGTAGAAGTTCTGACCGGCGATCAGCGTCAACTGGAAGGGCTTGGTGCGAAACTTCCAGTTCTTCTGGTCCAGTTGCAGCGTCTTGTACGCCTGCTGGATGTAGTTGACGAACTCCAGATACTGCCCGGTCGCCCCGACGATGGTCTGCGGACCTGCGAACGGCAGGTCCACGGACGTTGCGATATTGCCCTGGACGAACTGGGCCATCTCCAGCAGGTTCACGGGATAGCCAACTCCTCCTCGGCTTCTTCGTAGAAGATGTCCTCGAAGCCAAGGAAGCGGATGATTTCCTGCCAGATGTCTTCGTTGGTCAAGTCCTTGAAATACGCCGGCCCGAACGAGCCTTTCAGGTCTGAATGGATCTGGATCAGCTTGTGGCGCCCGCTGGTCGACTCGCGCAGCTTGCGGAAGTAGTTCGCCTTCTTGGCTTCCATCTGCCAGTAGTCGAGGATGTCACGCGGCAGATGTTCGGTGCCGGGCGTCACGCCCATGTCGGTGAACGTGTATTTCTGCGTCTCGACGACGTAGTTTTCCGTGCCGGTGCGAATCTGCGTACCGCTCTCGCTCATCGTCATCACCGGCCGCTGCATCACGCGCGGGTTCTTGGCCGTGCGCAGGCGGTAGTAGTACGGGTACGGCATGTCGATCTGCTCATCGAACGGGAACGTCGCCGCGGCGAAGTTCCAGTACAAGAGCAGCGACTTGTGGTTTTCCTCGTCGCGCCCGCGGTGGATGATGACGCGCTGGCGCCGGCCTTCCCACTTGTCGCCGGGAGCGAGCTTGGGCCGCTGCATGCGGCGCGTCATCGGAATCGGCGGCAGGTTCTTCTGGTCATGCTCCTGCGCGTCGGGAATCACGATCGGCGGCGCCTCGCCCAGCTTCTCCAGCAGCTTGCGCCGCATGTTGTTCACGGCCATGTTCGGGCCGAAATTGACGCCAATGGCGTGCCCTGCCTCGCGCAACTCGGCGCTGGTCAGGCCCTCGAACTGGTTGTCGATCCACTCTTGCTTGATGGTCATGTCTTATCTCCGCTTTGAGATAGCCGTAGGGAAGAAGGTGCCCGGCGCAACACCTGCCGGGCACCACCGTTGTTGCACACGCTGTTGTCAATCGCTCGGCAGGATGCCTTCGACCAGGAACTGCGAGATACCGTTGGTGCCGGCCGCGGTAGCCGTAACGGAGATGTAGAATAGCAACGTGTCGGATTCTCCGATCGCCTGCAGGTTCGTCGTCGCCGTCACTGCGCCACCGGCCGCCGTCTGCGCCAGAATCTGCGCATCCGTGACCGAAACCGTGCTACCACCACGGAAAAACGTGGTCGTCCACCCGGTCACGATACCGACACCCAAGGCTTGCGATGCCCAACCCAGGTTCGCCGTGATGGCTCCGGTGGAGCTTTCGTAGCCCGGAGAGGTCGCCGCAAATCGAGTCAGCTTGAACCCCTTGGGCACCGCTGGGAGCAAGCGAATCGTGTCAGCCGCCGTCAGCACCACGCCCGCCGGGATATTGAACGTCCCCATGGTGGTAAACGGAACACCGCGCGTGATCTGGTTGGGCGCACGCGGCGTGTACAGGGTCGACCCGTTGTACGGAGTCGCGTCGTAGAAGGAACTGTAATAGATCGTCATGGCTGTTGGCTCCTTATGCCGGGTTGGCCGTGGCGCCGGTCTGGTACTGCACCAGCCAGTCGTAGGAGGTCAGCACGCACAGGTCGAACCATGCCGCCGATACGAGCACGCGCGCGTTGGTCGGGTCGGACTTGTCCGGCGTGTCGAGCACTTCGATTTCCGCATTGCCGTAGCCTTCCTCCTCCGCGCCCTCCAGCGCGATCGAGGTCAGCGCATCCTTGGCGCACAGGGCCGACTGGTACACGTCGACCTTGCTACTGGTCGAGCGCATGGCGCTGTTGGTGCCGCCCGCGCCGGCCAGGATCACGATTTCCGGCTGGCTGACGAAAATCACGTTCTGCGCGCAGCCCCACGAACCCGGCGGAAGCCCCTCGCGGGACGCCAGTTCCGGGAACGGCACGAAATCCGGGAACGCGCGGATGTCGGGGACCATGTCGGTGTGGTGGAAGAAGAAGTAGCCGGCCTCGACGGGGGTCGTGTTGAACTTGTCAATGGCCATCTGGTCCTTCGTGAACGGCACGCCCTTGGTCTTCTGGATGCCGGCAACGCCCGTCTGGATGCGGCCGAGCGTGATCGGGCCGTTGACCGAGGTCTGGACCGAAATGGACGCCGCGTTGTAGACGATGTTGGTGCCGGAGAAGGCTGCGATGGCGCGAATCTGCTCACGGGTGCGCTTGATGAGGTCGACGAGCAGGCCGATGGAGCCTTCGACGGCATCCCACGGCGACAGTTTGTAGTCCTGCATCGAGATGGCGAAGACTTCCGAGTACCGATTCATGGTGCCCGTGAAGTTTTCGTAGGTCGGGGTACGGAATACCGGCGTGGTGCCATCCGGTTCCGGGTTGGTGTTGACGGCCGGGTTGATCCAGCGCGTCAGGATGATCGAAGCCGAAGTACCTTCCTGCAGCTTGCGTTCGCTACAGGCGTAGCTGAAACGCTCAAATGCGGGAGCGCGGTACAGGACTTCTTTGAGGGCAAGTGCAGGTACGGCAACGCCGGACACACTGCCCGTGTTATAGCCCTTGATGGCCATAGTGGGCGACTCCTAATTGTGGGAAAGAAGGTTGCGGTTATCGTCGTTGCGCCACGGCTTGCTTGGCTTTCGCCTCGCGCTGCCTGCGCAAAAACTCGGCTGCTTCGATAAGCTGCCGCTTCTTGTCCGACATAGGTTGTCCGGGCTGCCCGCGCGTGGCGGACGGGGCGGTTGTCCTACGGGATGGATCTGGGTCCGGCGTGGGAGCGGCTGGCGCCGATGCCACGGGTGAACCCGGTGTTGCACTTGCCCCCGCTTGGCCGCTTGCCTGTTCGGCAATCTGCCGCGCGATGGCGCGATCATGCTCGAAACGATTCAGCAGCGCAATAGCGTCCTGCGCGCGCTGCGAATGAAACAACGGCCAGTACACCTGCCGCTCGTACGGGTCCATTCCGTTGGCCCACACTTCCATTTCCTGCGCCTCGGGCGTGTCGACGGTCCGGCGCACGACTTGCGTGCCGGATTCGTCCTGCACGATACGCGCGGTTTTCTTGTGCCAATCCGGGTGCGCAGCGGAAAGCTGCATGCGCTCCTCGTTCAATCGCTCGCGTTGCTCCAGTTGCGACAGTTTTTCCTCGACCGTCTGTGCACGCTGGTTCGCCGCCGACACCTGGTTGAGCGTGGTTTCCCACATCTCGGCATCGTCGGGGAACTGCTGGCGGATCGCGTCAATGCGCTTGCGCAAGTCCTGCGTCGACGCATCGGTTTTCTTCGATTCGTGTTCGTTGAGCTTTTGCTGCAGGCGCACAAACTCCACCTGCATGCGGCTCAACTGCTGCTGCGTCGGCGCGAGCTTGCCGTGCAGGCGGTTGTAGTTCTCGACCGCCTTGCGCTGCTCCTCCTCGACCGTTGGCAACCGCGCCGCGGCTTCCCAGCGTTCGCGAATTTGCTTGCGCGTCTCGGGGTCCAGCAGCGATTCGCCCTTGAAAAGCTCCTGCTCCCCCGTGGCCGCCGGTGTTGCCGGGGTAGCGGCTTGCGCCGGCTGTGCTGCCGGCTCGGCAGGCGTTGCCGCAGGCTTGTCTGCCGATTCCGTGCGCGGTTCCGGCGGCGCCTGTGCGGCAACCGGCTCTGCGGGCGTCTCTACAACAACGGTATCGGCATCGGCCGATGCATCGGCAGGCTTGCGGGCGTCTTTCAGGGCAGCAAGGTACTCGGTCTTGTTCATCGCAGGTAGGCTATCTCAGGTTCGGGTTCAGGGGCTGGCTTCCAAGCGCGAAGCTCGGCCAGGGCCTTGATCTGCCCGCGAATCTCGCAGGTTTGATCGTGATCGAGCGGGCCGCGGTTGGTTCGGTCCAGTTCCGCGATGCGCTTGTCGATCTTGTCGCAGATTTCCTTCCATTCGGGTGAGTGGAAATTCATGATTTACCCCGGTGGAATTTCGGCACCGGCGGCGGCTTGAATGTGCCCGCCGGCCGCTTGGGCATGCCCGGACCCTGCACGAATTTGGTCCGCGGCGACTGGATCGAAATGTTCGGGTGCATGCCGGACTTGATGAGGTCATGCGTGTTTCGCACATGCGCCTTGAGCAAGTCGGCCGCGATGCCCTCGCGCCGCGCCTGCAACTGCGCGTCGGCGGCGTACTGGCGCGACTCGGCGCTGGCCTGCGCCATGGCGAGCTTGCTGTTGGTTGTCTGCAGTTCGACCGCCTTGTCCATCTGGTGCTTCTGCATCTGCACGGATTGTTCGGCGTTCTGGTCTTCCTGCGACTGCGACGGTGTGCCAAGGTTGCCCGCCTGTATCTGCTGCTGCTTGGCCTGCTCGGTCACGGTCTTTTCGTGGATCAACTGCGCATTGGCCATCGCCAGTTGCGCCTTCGGGTCCGGCGGCGGGGCTTGCGAGGTCAGCTTGGTCCACGCATCCTTCTTGATCATCCAGTTCTCGACCTGGATATCCATGTCGCGCAGCACGTCGGCGACCGCATCGTACGGCTCGAACATCGTCTGCGTGTTCGGCGCAAACACGAAGGTTTGCAGAGCAAACAGTTTTTGCTGGATGCGGATGTCCTTGACCAGCCGCACGCTCTGGCACAGCGGGCGCACGTCGTAATCGCCCTTGATGTCATCGCGCGGGTTGTACAGCGTGTTCCACAGTACGAACCGCTCGATCATCGGCCCGAACACGTCATCGTCCGCGCAGGCGCACACACGCCGCTGCAGGATCGTGCGCGCGTTCATCAGCATCGCAAGGCCGCTGGCCGTCTGCGTCACGTCCGACGGGTCCGGGCTTGCCCACTGCACGGTGTTCAACTCCTCGTCCAGCATGTCCTTGGCCATGTTGAACGCGGTCGCCGCCTGCTCGGCGTTGTTCTGGATGTTGTAGCTATAGAACACGTCTTCGAGCTTGACATTGTCATCCGTCACGCCCCACACCTTCGGCCCGCGCACGCTGTACTTGCCGTCCTTGGGCGTGACCTTGCCCTCGCGTATCAGGATTTGCGGGCCGCTGCTGACCGAGATGTTGTGCAGCATCATGAGCCAGCTCGCCGTCGCCGTGCGCTGGCTGTCGCGGCACAGGTACGCAATGGATGCGCCGAACATCGTGTCATCGATCGGGAACGGACTGAACACGTAGTACGGGATGCGGAAATCCTTCGCCGTCGACAACATCGTCAGCTTGGATTTGAGGATATGGTGGTTGCAGAACCAGATGTCGGCGCTGATCGGGCCGTCGACGTCGTCGATGCCCAGCACCTCGCAATACTTGCGGTCCACGATGCCGGTGTAGCGCCACACGGCATGGCGGTCGTCGATCGACTCCTTCAGCCCCGAGTGCTGGTTGCGCTCGCGCAGCGTCACCTCGACTTCGCCGTAGTCGGGTTTTTCGTCCATCAGCTTCTCGACTTCCTCCTTGTCGACGCCCGGATACTCCGAAAATTCCCACAACTGCAACTCATCCATCGGATGCAGGTAGAACGCATAACCGGCACGGCCGGCGGTATTGGTCATGTCCGGGTAGAAGCACCACGGGTCGCCCTCGCGCAGTTCCGGCACGATCGACTCCTCGATCTGCACCTGCACCGGGTCTTCCGGGTTGCCGCTGTAGCGCCGCCGGATGTGCGTGCCGTTCATCGGCCCCATAACAAGGCCGGTGCCCAGGCGGCAGGCGTCGATGCACATCTTGCGCAGCGCGCGCGTCGCATTGCAGGCACCCATCTGGTCCTTGATGACGTCACGCATCTTCTGCGCACGCACCTCCATCTCGGCCTTGATGTCGCCCAGCGCCTGTTGCCAAGCGTCGATGCCGATATTGAGATCCGGCGGCGGCGCGATGTCCTCGACCGTCATCGGCGCCAGTTCCCACGTCGGATCGTTGGTGGGCGCCAACAGGTCGATCATGCGCGATTCCCACAGGTCGCAACGGCTGCGCGTCAGGTGGGGCCGCGGCGGCATCATATTATCGTTGTTCGTCTGGCTCGGGAACTCCTTGGTGTTCATCAGGCGGTCAGCGCCGTCCCACTGGCGCTGGTCGTCGATCCAGCGGCGCTCGATGTCGCGGCGCGCCTTGATGCAGTTGTCGCGCTTGTTGATGAGCAGAAGCACCAACTCCTCGATCATGTCCTTGCGCTGCTGGTCCGCGGCGTCCGCAGCGTCCTTGACCGCCTGCGCCTGCTCGGCTGTCAGCGGCACCTGCGTGCCGTCCGGCGCGACCATCACGCCGCCCATCGCGCGCTCGTCGCCGTCGTCCGGCGGACGCTGCGGGGACATTTGATCGCCTTGGTTGAAGTCGTCGGTCATTGATAGATTCCAAAGCATTCCTCGGCCATGCGAGGAACACGTTTGACGCCGTCGTTATGCGGCAGCATCGCCTGCTCGATGTTCTCGACCAGATAGCGAGTTGCGTCGAGTGCATGATCGTTGCGCTTGATGACCTTCTGGTTCTTGTCGCGCGAATACTGGCGGAATTCCATCAGCCAATTCGTTAGCGTGCGGTACACCTTGATGCGCCCGGTCGAAAACCGCTCGTACATCGTCAAGATGCCCGTTTCAACCGATGTACGCCCGTCGACACCTTTGCGATGCTGATGCGTTTTGAGGCGCAGGCCAAGGTTGAACTTCGGATTCGTATACGCCTCCAGCACCGAGTAGTCAACCAGCGCACTACCCGCCTTGCTGGCCGGATCGATCACGCCGGGAATCCAGTGCCCGCGAGCCTTGATCGCCTGTGCATGCACCGGCGGCAACTGGTCCTTCATGTAGTGTTCGGAGTACAGGTAGATAATGTCATCATCCCGGTCGTGCGCGCCCCACACGGCCGCCGTACACGTCTTGCCGGGGTCAAGGCCATACAGGCGCGGCCAGTGCCGCGGCAGGCCGCCAGCAATCGGGTCGATGACGAACGATTCTTCCGTGAACGGGTAAATCTTTCCCTCGCCGATGCTCGGCGTACCGTTGATGCGCGCCTCGCGTTCATGCGGCATCGTGTTGGCGATCTTCTGCGCCTTCTCCTCGGGCGAGATGTGCGGCACGTCGTCGAGCGTGCAGTTGACGAAGGCGCGCCCGCTGCGCTCGTATTCGGCCTCGTCATACGACTGCATGAAGGCCGGTAGGAACATGCAGATGACATCCGATACGCCGAATAGCGGCGTGAACGTCAGGATCACATGGCCACCCTTGGTTTCGCCGCGGAAGCGCTGCACGCATTCGGTGTAGATGCCGGCGTCGTCGGGTTCCTCGTCCAGCCAGATGAAGTCGACATCGGCCGCCTGGAAACTCTCGCGGCCCTGTTCATAGCACTTGATGACGCAGCGGCTGGTACCACCACTCTTGTACTTGACCTTGAAGAAGTCAACGCAGTCGTGCTGGTTGTAGTGCGGGTCGCCATCGAGCTTGTCGCGCGGGATCATGCCCGTGCCTTCGCTGCCGCGGCTACCCAGCAACTTCACCTGCAACGATTCTCGGATCGACTTGAAATCGACGCCCGCCACCCACACCCGCACCGGGCGGTCATACCGCTTGCCCTGCCACCAATCCGGATACTCGCCCGTCAGATGGCAGGTAGCCTCATACGCGCCACACACCGTCTTGCCCGTGCCGTTGCCTCCGAGAAGGCAACGAAACGGCTTGGACGCACCCAGATGGAAAAACTCCATCTGTTTCGAGTACTTGTCACGGGCGAACGGCCCCTCCTCGGGGAACATGCGGTAGAACCGCTCGCCCTCCTCGCGCCGCTCCAACTCCTTCAGCGCACGGACAAGATACTCGAAGTCATCCATTCATTTCCTTTGGCCTTCGATTGTACTCATCCACCAACTGGCGAATTTCCTCGTCGGTATATCTGCGAAGAAGCCAAGAAAGAAAGTAGACAACGTCGGCGATTCCCATTACGCGCGCTCTGGCTTCTCCACCGCTCTGACGTCGCAAGAATCACAATCGTCAACGCCGTATTGTCCGTTCTCGCTACACAGATCGTATAGAACTTTGCCTTTCGTGAACGTAACGGCGGATACCACTAACGGCATAGGCTCGAACGTCCCCGGCGTTCCGTCTCGATAGGCTGTCGGCTGGAAAAGTACCGGATCGCCAATTTGAAAGGCGCTTGGCAACTTCATCTGGTCTGTGGCCACGGGTCAGGCACTCTGGTCGAAGTAATCCAGCGGCTCGGCAACGATGAAACTGCCCGGCAGGATGTCCGTGTTGCTCGCGCCGGCGCTCGACTGCGCAAACTCCAGTTGCACGCTGCCGGACTGGCTGAACAGCGCCGTGAAGTCAAAATCCATGCTGGTCCATGTGTTGGCCGTACCGCCGTCGACCGACGTGCTCAACGCCGTCAGCGCGACATTGAACGGGATTGCGTTGGTCGCGCCGATCGCCGTTGCGTTCGTGTTGCTGCCGGTCGTCCACAACGTCGCGCGTCCGCCCATCGTGCCGCTGACGATCGCCGCGGTGCCCACGTTGAAATCGAGCTTGATGCCTTGCCCGGCTGTCAGCGACAGGAACAACTTGCCGTACACGCGCCACGTCACATTGCCGATAACGTTGACGGCCAGGTTCGGCTCGGCCACCAGCGTCGCCGAGTTGCGCACGCGGTTCGGGCCGTTCAGCCCCGTCGCGCTGCCAGCCGCGGTCGTCTGCTCGTACGCCGTTCGCGCCGGCCACGCCAGCGCCGCCATCGCGCGACGTACACCGGCATTGCCGATACCGCCCAGGTAGTTGCCTCTCATGTGCATCGTACGTGCCATTGCTTTGCTCCTTTGAGCGTTGAGCCGGAAAGCCTACCGGCGAGGTTACACAACCCGGCCGCCGAAGTCGGCGTACAGCCCGCAGTTGCCGGCGGTCGACGACAAGACAAGCTGGTACGTCGGTCCACCGAAGAAAGTCCGCACGGGATTGCTGGCCGTAAGGCCAGTCGCCGTGCCGTTCACGTCACGCGCCGCCACTGCAGTCTGCCCGTCCGGCACCAATACCGACACGCTACACGTCTCGGCGTTGGCCAAGCCCGGAGCGCTGAAGGTCACGTACTGGTATGCGCCGGTATCTTCCGTCACCGTCGCGCCGGCCGTCTGCGGCGAAAGCAAGGTCGTCTGGCTCACTGCACTCTCCCGCCAAAATCCACGTACACCCCCGCGCCCGATATCGTCCCAGTCGTCGTAATGACGTACGACGGTCCGCCGAACAGTACATGCGTTGCACTCGGGTTGGCAAATGTCGCCGCGTTACCATTGACGTCCAGCACCGACGGCGCCGTCTGTCCATCCGGCACGTTGAGCTTGACCGTCACGGATTCGGCCGTCGTATTGGCGCCCGGCGGCGCTGCGCCCGGCGTTACACTACCATCGTCCACAAATGACGTGATTCCTGCAGCGACCGTACCGATAAGTCCCCACGGGCCACCGCTGGTGCGGCCGTAGATATTCGTTGTCGTGCCGGTCGCCGCCGCCGTGAAATTGATTGTCACCGTGTTGGTCGCCGTGATGCCAGTCAACTGAGTTGACTCGGCGCTCGGCGTCGTCTCGCCAGCCGGTGTTGCGCGCGTGATCTTATAGCCGTACGTCGTCAGCGCCGTAAGATTGCCACCTGTCGTCGCCGTGCTCGTGCTCGATATCGTCGGCGCCGATGTCTGCGCCGCCAAGTTCGGCGTCGTGATCGTCACGAACTGGTAATTCTGCGTGTCAAGGATGCCGCTTGCCGGTCCCGCACCCGAGAGGAAAGTCAACTGCGCCATCGTCCGATGCCTAGTTGTACAGCGCGGCCTTTATAGCACGCCCGGTGGCGTCGTCAACTTCGACGCCCAGGAACAGACTTTCGTCGGCATTGACCATCGGGATCAACTGCACCTCGATGCCGGCGCGCAGCAGCTTGATGCCAACCTCCTTCAGCCAGTGCGCGAAGTTTACCGGGTCGACCGATGCACTATGCGGCGGGTAGATCGCGCGCAGGGTTGGCGGCGGCTTGCGCTTGTCGGCGATGAGATTGCTGGCGGTCATGAGTAGTACCGGCTCATCACGGCCTTCCCGCCGATCATGCCCATGGCGCGCTCGTCCTTCACGTCATGCTCCTGCGTGTACGGGTCGGTGTCCAAATCCTTCGGCACATCCGGGTACTTGCCGCGGCTGCCCACCTTGCGGATTACCTTGTCCCACGCCGCATTGTATGCCGCCAGGTCATGGCCGTCGGCCTGCACGGCGCGCTCCTCGCAGATCGTCGCCAGCGCGTGCGCGTACTCGTACGGCAGCCCTAGCGCATCCATCAGCGCCTTCTCGATGCATTCGTGGATGATGAGGTAGCGGTCGACGTCGATATCGCCGAATTTCTTCGGCACGTCGCGGTCAACGTAGACGGTCTTGCCGTCGCGGCTGTAGCCGGCGCAGTAGGGGATGTCGACGTTGCGCTTGACCGTCACCTTGGCGCGTATCGCCTTCTCGACGGCATCAATCGTCGCCGTACTGGTGTAGCCGCTGCCATGGTCGTGGCGCTTGCCGAAGCCGATGCTCATTCTATTACCGCCCACGATCGCTTTAGCAGCTCGGACGTATCCTCCCGGCAGCCTTCATAGCAGAAGGCGTTACGGTCAATGGCTTCAAGAAGCGCCCTGATAACCGCACGTAGCTCTGACGGATCGTCGCTAATTCGCCTTCCCCTTGCCGTAGTTCAACCGCGCGTGCGCCTTGCGCACGATCATCGCCTTGTCGGCCGGCGTCAGTTTGCCGCGCTTGGCGGCCTGGCTGGCGCGGGCCAGCGCGTTACGGGCATGCGCCTTGTCCGGCACCGGGTACTTGCGCTGCTTCGGCAGGCCGAACTCGGACGAAGGGATGCGCTTGCGCTGCGCGGCGGTCAGTTTGGCCACAGGATACTCCGCAACGGGAAGGGTTCGATGTGATAGCCGTAGGCGCGCATGCTGCGGACCTTGCCGTGTTCATTCGGCCACAGCACAGCGAATAGCCATTCTAGCATACGGCCAGTGACGCCGTAGCGGCTGCCGGCGCACAAGAGCAGCGCGGACTTGCGCGTGAGGCGGGGACGAATCAGACCCGCTTCGGACGGCATACCGTGATCCGGTTGTGATCCGGCAGACGGCTGATAGCAACCTCGCGCGACTCCCAGCCGGTTTCACGTGGAACACTACCAGCCGGGTATTCGTTCGGCGCGCTGGTGGCGTACTGGTGCGTCTTGCCGCGGTCCTGGCTGCAGCGATGGACGGGCGTACCGGCGTATCGCTCACGCATTGCCGTTACCCGTCTTAGGCGGCATCTCGTGCTTGTACGACTTGAATTTGGCAGCCGTACGCGGCGAGAACTTGCTGTCATCCTTGCCAGGATTCATCGCACTGCCGTACTTGCCTTCGGCGTCGCCAGCTTTCGGCGTCATCGGCAGACCCTCGCCGACCGTCATCGGCCCGATTGTGTAGCCCATGTGTGCATGCTCCCGCAGATGCGCCGCGCGGCGCGATGCGCGAGTGTCGCGCGCGTGTACGGGCGATGTCAAGGGCAACCGCTGCCGACGTCAGGGAGGTAAAAGCCGGCAGAGTTGCCCGCGCAGTTCCGCAAGAATGCCAAGGCGTTGGATGTGTCGGCGGCTGTGCTGCGCGAGAATGATGCTACGCGCGTGTGTGCGTGCGCGCAAGGCCCACGCGCTACTTGTCGGCAGGTTTGGCCAGCATCTGCTGCAGCGCGTCTGGCAAGACGCCAGAGGCCGTCAGCGCGCGCAGCAGGTCAGGATTGGACATACGCCGCAGGATTTCTGCGCGCAGCTGGTCTTTGGACTGCGACGCAAACAGGTCGGCGCCATCCTTGCCGGTGAGTTCGACCTTCGATGCCTGACCGAACTTGGCGCGGTTCAAAATGGCTGCAGACCATTTTTTCGCATCGATAGCCACTGCGGCCGCACGGTGGTCGATTTCGCCCGCAACCGCGCGATCGGCAAGCGTGTCAATTTCATCCGCCTTGTACTCGGCGCGAAGATATTCAGCCCGCGCGTAGTTGTCCCGAAGTTGTTGATCTGAATCAAGATGTCGGTAAAAGGTGGATCGATTCAGCCCCACTTCGCGGCAAACCTTGCTTGCGCTTTCGCCGTTCGCCACGCGTTCAAGCACTTGATTTGCTTTGTCTTGATCGAACATGCCTTGCATCGTCGTGCGCCGGTCGCGCGTTGTCAAGAGGCACGCGGCGCAATGCCCATAACCAGCGGGCTCTTTTTGTAGCCGCCTCTGGGAAACCCTGCGGCTAACAATGCATCCCGCAATTCGCCTTGATGCGGCAAGAACCCGGCAGGGCTCAAAAATCGTTGCTGCACATCCTGCGGCTGAACAATTAGCCAATTTTTGAACGATTCCCACAGACGACGAATGCCGGACGAATATCCAGAGCCTGTTACGCAACGTTGGTCAATCCACAGTTTGATCGGTCCCACTTTTCCGCCCTCACAAATCCGCCAGGTCAATTGGGACTATACGGATAATGCGGACTATTCACAAATACCGTCTCTTGAGTTTGTGACTTTGCTATTGTTGGCCGTATACGTTAGGTGAGTGTGAGTGTATGCATTACATCACGCGCGCTCGTACACGTGACGGCATCTCGCTGCAAAGTCACAAACTCAAGAAAACTACCGTTCATCGCCTGCTTCACTACCGTTCGTCTGCCAGCGTGCTATTGCTACTTGTGTTATTGCTACAATGTGCTATTGTCACATCACGGTCGGTTAGGACCGGGAAGACGCCGACAGAACACATGTGACTTTGTGCAAGGTTGGCGTCAGGTTTGTAAATATCTACTCACTGAGGGGTGACACATGAACACGAATCAGACGATCGACGATCGCTGCGCGATGCTGGCGCGGAACGCCGCAGAAAGTTCGTGCTGGATCGTACTTGCGCGGAGTCGGCGCGAGGCAGCGATTGGAATGCCGCAACCTCTGGCTGCCGATACACTGAACTATTGGCTGCACTACATCATTCGCGAGAAACGCGTTGTGGTCTCGAACGCCAACCGCATCATCGCCCTGCGCACTGCCGAGCAGGCCAACGTCGCGCAGGTGGCGAAGTGAGCGGCAACCTGTCGCTGACCCGCGCCGAGCATGACGAACTGCTGGCGCGTAGTCCTGCGCTGCTGACCGAGCTATTCAAGACGGCAGCGAGCCGCGAATGGTCGTTGCGTGGCGTCCTGTTCTACGGGGTGCCGCAGACGCTGATTAGCCGAATCATTGACGCGCAGGTGTCGCCATGACCGAGTACAAAATCCGCAACGCCGACGGCTCGCTTTGGGCGGTCGTCATGTATCACGACTTGGCGCAGGCCATTCTGGAACGCGGCAAGACCGATGCTTGGCTGCTGAACACTGGCAAGCTGCCGCAGACCATCGAAGCCGTGCCTGCTGGCTGCGTGCCGGATCGTGAGGTGCAATCATGACTGCCGCACAGCGCACGCCGGGGCCGCTGGCCGACATGCAGGAGTCGGTCAAGCACGCCTGCCCATGGTCAACGACGTTTCTGTTTACCGAACCGGGCTGCGATGCGGTCGGGCAGGAAACGGCGTTGTCTAAGGCGATTCAGGCCAGCAACAAGCGCCATTTCGAGATTTGGGAATCGACGTGGATCACGCCGCGTATTGAAGACGCGATAGAGGAACGTGACGCCCTGCTCGCCGATGTCGCCAAGCTGCGGGCCGCGCTGGAGGATGCACGGCAAGCGCTTGACCACGCGATATATCGACTCAAGGACGACGCGTCTTTTAGTACATCTATTGCGCTAAAAGGCGCATTAGCCAATGCCGTTACGGCACTAGGATATTGCGGCGGATCGGGGAACCACATACCGCCAGACGCATGTCCTGATTGCATTGGCTCGACCGCCCGCGCCACGCTGCAATCGACGGCGGGAGGTGGGCTGTGAGCCGCTTCAAGGTCGGTCAGCGCGTACGTGTTATTTGCCCGAATGCGCCATGCAATCTCAGAAGCTATTCAAAACATCCAGCCGTCTTTCTCGGCTGCGAGGCGACTGTCACGGGGACAATGGAATATCCCAACGCCGGGTTCGCTACGGAAGGTGGCGACACAAGTATCCGTCCGGATGGCTATTGGCGTTCCGGCATGGTCCACCAATGGCAATTGGTGCCGCTCGGCAACGAGGGCTTGCCAGCCGAAGAAAGAGAATTGGAACTGGCGCACTGATTACTGCCCTAGCGCCTGCGAGTCGGGCGCTACGGCGGCACGGTTAGGTGCCACACACGGGCCGCGAGGCTCATCACTGAGGGGTATCACATGTCGCAAGTCGTCACCGAAACTCACTACCGCACATTCGTCAGCCTGCTCGATCACGGGCTGGTATCTGGTCTGGGCAATCAGAAGCCGGGAGAGATGTGCATCGAGGCTGCATGGTGCTGCGCATTAGGCCTGCCGCACGGCGACGATCCTGGCTGCGTCGGCGCGGCCGTGCGCGCGTACAAAATCCGCTTGAACGACGCGCGCTGGTCGAGTAACGCCGCCCGCGCCAAAGGCATGTTGCGCCTGGGCATCGCACAGATTGGCAGCGATACGCTGGATCAGATAGAATTCCGGCGCCGCTTGGTCGAATCGCTTATCAAGCGAATTGTGCCGATCGCGTTGCGTGCTGCGGCGAGTCGAAATCCTGCGCATGCTGACGCACTCAACGATGCGGCGCTGCGTTGCGAGCGCGAAGGCACGAAGGCTGCTGCGCTTGCTGCACGCGATGTAGCAAAACAAGCCGCCTACGGCGCCGCCGACGCCTACGCCAACGCCGCGCGCGCCTACGCCGCCGCCGCCTACGCCGCCGCCGCCGCCGACGCCGACGGCGCCGCCGAAGCCGCCGCCGACGCCGACGCCGCCGCCGACGCCGCCGCCGCCGAAGCCGCCGCCGACGCCGCCGCCGACGCCGCCGCCGACGCCGCCGCCGCCAAGCGCGATGAGGTCTTGTGCGCAGCGGCTGATATGGCGCTGGAAATCCTCATCGACATGAAGTCGCCCGGTTGCGAATATCTGTATATGGCAGACCAGTGACGACGACAAAGCCCAACCGTTTCCGCGCACGCTACGAACGCCGCAGGGAACGCGGCGACGTGTGTCGCAGCGTGTGGTTCACGCCGCAAACCGATGCCGTGCTGCGCGCGTTGTGCGAGCGTACCGGCATGACGCATGAGCAGGCCATTGCGTCGGCGCTGCTCAATGCGAGCGTTCAATCCGGGTAGCGCAAGTCCGATTCAGGGTCTTGTTTGAGCTTGACGCGGATACCCTTGATCGTCGGCGCCTTCTCATAGCCGCCCTTGGCGAACCCGCGCGAGTGCAGCTCGTCGCGCAGTTCGCCCTGCCGCAATGGCTGGTATCCGGTCGGCTCGACGTAGCTGCGATAACTGGTGTATAGCGTGCGGATGGTCGATTCGCACGGGGGCGCGGCGCCGGTTTCGCAGCAATCGGCAATCCATTGCCCGGTCATGTCCTGGTTGTCGAAATAGGCTGCCGATGCCTTGAGTACTGACGCGGGCGGATTGAGGCCATGCGATTGCCAGTCGATCGCCCCGCACAGCATCCAGAACGCAATCCCGTCGCGCTCGGCCCACAGCTTCTCCGATAGATGCATGTCCGGCACGGGCGGCAAGTGGTCGAAGGGCACGATCAGCAGGCGCCGCCGCATCTCATTTCCCACGCTGCGCAGGCCCGGCGGATGGTTGCCCATGATGGTGAGCTTCAATTGCGGCAGGAATTCAATCGACGCTGGCGCATACGGCGCGCGTGCCGTGATGGTGTCCTCGCCAGTCAGTTCCTTGATGCGCGCCTCGTTCCAGCGTTTGCCCTGCTGCGTCTCGGCCGCATAGCCTAAGCGCGCGCCGGCAAGGCGCACCAGGTCTTCGGCGTGCGATGATCCGCCCGCCGTGCGCACCTGCTCGGTCAGCGACTCCATGGCGATCTTGCGCGCATAGGTGCCCATGATGCGCGCCATCGTATTGAGCAGCGTGCCTTTGCCAGCGCCACCGCGGCCGTGGATGAATACGAATTTCTGTTCGCGCGTGAGGCCCGTCATGTTCATGCCGAACCAGCGCGCGAGAAATCCTTGCAGCTCCGTATCGCCATCCGTCCCGTAGCGCAGGAATTCGGTAAATATCGGGCATTCGCCCATGGGGGTGGCTTCGGTGCGCTTGAGG
>Ga0207694_10000250_pt1 | contig 51411 bp, 43 predicted proteins | sample KBSC34metaG_FD_184353 | JGI IMG/M metagenome (GOLD analysis project Ga0207694, IMG submission 184353) | Corn rhizosphere microbial communities from Kellogg Biological Station, Michigan, USA - KBS C3-4 metaG (SPAdes) (version 2) | ecosystem: Host-associated > Plants > Roots > Rhizosphere > Soil... | reverse complement strand
TCACATTGAGGGGAAGCTTGATCGCCGCGGGGAAGGAATTTACGACCGCATGCCGAATGTCGGGGCCCACGAGTTGCTGATCGAGAACCCCAAGCACGACCGGCACTTGTGGAACTCCAGCGAAGTGGAGATCGAGCAATTCCTTTTCCTCGCCGCCCAGCGCATCCAGGACCTCAAAGGTGACGCCCGCTTTCGCTATGTCAGTATTTTCAAGAATTTCGGCCCCGCGTCAGGCCAGGAGTTTGCGCACCCGAATTCTCAACTTGCTGCCACCACTTTTATTCCCCGCCGTGTCCTTTATGAGCTGCGCGCTGGTCTCGACTATTACCGGCAGAAGGAACGCTGCGTTTTTTGTGACATCATCGCGCAAGAAACAGCGAGCGGGCAGCGCGTCATTGAGGTTCGCGGAGATTTTGTCGCCACCTGCCCTTATGCTTCTCGAGCTCCTTATGAGACTTGGATTCTCTCTCGTAGCCACGAGGCCTGCTTCGAGCATTCGGCGCTGGCGCATCCGCAAAACCTTCGCGACCTGGCCGGCCTCCTCAAGCGCACGCTGCAGCGCATCCGTACCCTCACCGAATCATTTCACATGGTGCTACATACCTCCCCGAATCAGTCCCATGCCTCGGCTAGCCTGGGATACTGGAAGACCCTCGACGAGGACTACCACTGGCACATTGAAATCCTGCCCATCCTGGCTGCAAAGGCGAAGTCTTACACTTTCAAAGAGGTGTATTACTCCCCCGTAACCCCGGAAACCGCCGCCTCCCGCCTTCGGGAGGCTTCTGTCGAACTCTGAGGCCCGTTCTCCAGTCTTCTCTGTACGGCTCCGCTGCCATTCCCCGAAATCACTGGGAAATGGGCATCGGTTTTCTGCAACATACGTTGTCGGCAGCAAAACAGGGATGTTTTTGCCCACCGGGTGATGGGCGTGCTGAACTGGGCTTGACAGCTTTGGAAGCTTCCGTTGACATTTGCACACGCGTCAAGGCAAACTACCCAATCTGCCGGAAAACGGATAAAGTTGTCGTGCTGACGCTATCGGTTTCGCGCAAACCCTAAACCTGTGCTTATGACTCCAGAGCGGCGCTCCTTTACCTTGGACTCGACCCTAGAGACTGTTGATAATGCCGAGCAGGCTGCCAGCGAAATTGCTGCTGAAAATGGCTTTGGAGAAGAGGAAGTCTTGCAGATTGCCATGGCGGTCCGAGAGGCCGCGGTAAACGCGGTACTCCATGGGAACGCTTACGATCCGGCGAAAAAGGTGAGCCTGGACTTCGAACGTACCGCAGGCGACCTTGTGATTACGATTCGCGACCAGGGGAAGGGGCTAGATCCGGCCAAAATCCCGGACCCGCTCGCTCCGGAAAATCTGTTGAAGACTTCCGGCCGAGGTATTTTCCTAATCCGCTCGTTCATGGATGATGTGCAGATCAATCCTTCCACGGCGGGCACAGAAATCAAATTGATCAAACACGTCCACGGACCAGCCGCGGACGGCAAGGAGGCTTCTCAGTGACCCTTAAAACCAGCACCCGCCAAGTTGACGGCGTCAATATTGTCGATTGCAGCGGCAGAATCACCCTCGGCGAAGGCAGTGTCATTCTCCGCGACATTGTGAAAGATCTGCTTAGCAAAGGGCAGAAGAAGATCCTGCTGAACCTGGGGGACGTCAACTACATCGACAGCTCCGGCATCGGCGAGTTGGTCAGCGCTTATACCACCGTCCGCAATCAGGGCGGGGAACTGAAGCTGCTGAACTTGACCAAGAAAGTCCACGACCTGCTGCAGATCACCAAGCTCTACACCGTCTTCGATGTAAGGGACGACGAAGCAGCTGCAGTCAAGGCGTTCCGCTAGTCCTCAGCAATGCGCCATTCCGACGGCCCGCGCTTTTACGAGCGCGGCCGACGGTGTCGCGCCACCCTCGTGCTTTTTCATCTCCATGCAGGTGGGTTGATGCGGGCACTCCTCTTGCAGGCCGTAGCCTCAGAACCATCCTAGTTGACCATCGCCCGGGATCTTCCTCGGCGCGTCCGCTCGGGGGAAGAAGCGCTCAGACCTGCTGCTTCCTCAACTCAGACAAAGGATAGTGCGTGCCTCGCCAATTGACTCCGTCGTTGTGGAGCGTCACGAAGGTTGATCGAAGCATGGTGTAGATGAACAACGTCGTACTCACGGGGTGCAAGAAAATGTACCAGGGATGGATTTCCGCCTGCTTCCAAATTCCTGAATACAGAAATAGCATCGATACGAGGGCTACGACATAACCCGACCGCGCGAAGCCGGGGGCGAGCAATCCGCCGACAAATGGCAAATAGTTCAGAATGGCCATGCCGGCGCATGACAACAGGGCCCGCCATGTTTGGAACGACATAACCGCAAAAAAATTCTTGGTCAGGTTGTTGATTACGCCTCTTGCCCCATTCGCCCAGCGGACCCGGATCAGATCATCGCCAAAGACCACATGCTGGCTGAAGCCACCGTTCTTTACTACTTTTCCCAATTTCATGTCGTCCAGAACTTCCATGCGGAGGCGTTCAAATGTTCCCACCGCCGCGTAGGCCTTGCGACGAACCATATTGAACGCCCCGACACCCATATGGTCTTTTGACTTCGGATCGGAAACCTTCCACGGCCTGTGTCCAAAAACAAATAACAGCTGGAAGAAGGCAATCATCATCTTCTCGCTGAACTTGTGCATGACGACCTGTGGCAAGATGACAAGGTGATCCGCGCCTACGCTCTCGCTGTAGGCTATAGCCCTGCGCAACGTGTCCTTGCGAAACATGATGTCGGCGTCAGTAAACAGCAACCAGTCGGCGGTGGTTTCGCGAGCGGCGCTCCACATCGCGTGCGCCTTGCCCATCCATCCGCGGGGAAGTTCGCGCACGTGCACCAGCTTCAGTCGTCCGGAAGATGAAGCTGACAGGCGATCCATAATTTCACCGGTCTTGTCTGTGGAGCGGTCGTCGACGGCAATCACCTGATAGTTGTCATAATCCAGAGCCTCGAGCCGCAGCAAAGCCTGCTCGATCGACTCCTCTTCGTTGCGTGCCGGGACAATGATCGCCACGCTTGGATGTGGCTCGGGAGGCTGCCGGTCCCACTCGGGAAGGGAAATATCGGGAATGTTGCGAATGCCGAATCCTGCGTCGATGACGCGAGATAGCCATACCAGGCCCAGAATCCAGCCAGTAATCCAGTGGAAGGTATTCAATCCGAATGAGCTCCTGCGACCTTGCGGTGAACCTGCAGCTCCGGTGCAAATCGCATGCCAATGAAAAGTATGGCGGCTGAAAGTGCCATGGCAATGACCGGCAAGACAAAAGACGACTCGAGCGAATGCCGATCCGCGACCCGCCCCATCATGGTTGGCGACGGCACATCACCCAGGATGTGGATGATGAAGATATTGACCGCTAGCGCCGAGGCCCGAATGTTGGCGCCTACCGAATTAATGACCGCAGCGTTCAAAGGAGAGGTGTTGAACAAAAGGAAGAACGCGGCGACAGCGATGGCCGGAATCATCGTGCGACCAGGAACAAATAGGCCGAGCACCATAAACGGAATGCCGAGCGCCATGCTGACGGCTGAGACCAAATAATAGGAACTCTTCATTCGCGGGAGCAGAAAATCTCCAAGCCAACCCCCGGCAAGAGAGGCGAGAATTCCATCTACGACAATGATAAGGCCGAAATACAGATTCGCATGCTGGAGCGAATAGTGGCGCTCACTGTAGAGGAATTGCGGCATCCATACCTGCAATCCACCGAGAGAAAACGTCATCATGGCCATTCCCAGTGTGGCGCAGAGAAAGGCCGGGTTGCGGGCTAGTCCCAGAATGCTGCTACGCTCAGGTGTTTCCTTGATGGAGTCGAACTGACCGCGCCGTGGTTCTCGCAAAAACAACACCGTCAAAGCCAGTATGAACCCGGGCGCGGCGGCGACGTAGAAGGGGAAACGCCACCCGTGCGTCGGTGCCAGATATCCACCGAGCAAATAACCGGCTGCCGAACCGACCGGGATCGCCAGGTAAAAGATCCCCAGGATGCGCGCGCGGCGGCTTTCGGCAAACAGATCAACGACAAACGTCGGGGCGATCGTCACGAAGGTGGCTTCCCCAATGCCCACCAAGGTGTGCCGCACCAGCAACTCTCCATAAGTGTGAGTCACCGCAGTGAGCAGGGTCAAGCCACTCCAGAAAATCGCACCCACCGCGATGATCACTTTGCGCGAGTACCTGTCGGCGAGCGGCCCTACGAAGGGGGCGGCGAACATATAGCACACCAGAAATGCACTCGTCAGATATCCGATTTGTTCCTTGTTGATGTGAAATTCCTGCTGTACCAGCGGCTGCACCGCGAACAATACATTTCGGTCAGCATAGTTCAGCAAATTCAAAACGGTTAGCGCGACCAGCGCCGTCCGGGGATGGAACTTGTTCTCAGTCACGGAAAAGGGAATATAGCATGGCAGGGGGCGCAATTTTTGGTTACTGAATCGCGCCCGGCCGATTGCTAAAAGACCATGATTTTTGACGTTCCATCGCGGAACGACCAAAGGGCCTGCTCAAGCCGCCTGCGCGTAAGCATGGAGATTGTTTGGTCTTCGGTCATTTCCTCGGCCGCGGCCACTTGGCTACCACAGTGGTTGAGATCCCGCCCCGGGGACGAAACTCGCCCTTCACCTCCGCCCATTCGGGCTTTGCCCAACGGACCACGTCTTCGAGCACTTGGTTGACGATGTTTTCCTGAAATATTCCCAGATTGCGATAGCTCTGCAAATATTCCTTCAGCGACTTCAACTCGAGGCAGCGTTTGGCGGGCATGTATCGTATGGTGATGACGCCAAAATCCGGCAGGCCGGTCTTCGGGCACACGGAAGTGAATTCTGGATCGTCGACAATAATTTCGTACCCGGGAAACTGGTTGGCCCAGGTTTCTATCTCGCCAAACTTGTGGTCCAGGCCCGCGGCGGCGTGTTCGGGCGTGTAGCGCTGTGCTTTCGACATAGGAAGCATTTTAGCGGGTCCCGACCATGGTCGCCGGCTGGCGCCCCTGGGCGGGGAAGTTTTCTGAGTTTTTCCTCCAACTACATGCATCTAAATGGTTAAGTTGCATTCGCTCGCCGCGCATGCAGTGTTACATTTACTCTAGTTAAAAGAAATGGCTGAAATCCACGGAGCAAAAAACGGACGTGCGAGGCGCTGGATTCTTTGGGCGATCGGTGCGGCCATCGGCGTGATTATTCTCGCCTCATTCATGTCGCGAGACGATTCCGTTCCGGTGACCTCCGCAAAAGTGACTCGTAGCACGATTCGCAGCGCGGTTTCCACCAACGGAAAGGTGGAGCCGGTTCACAACTTCGAAGCCCACGCACCGATTGGGACGACGGTTAAACGCGTGCTGGTGAAAGAAGGCGAGCACGTCACCAAGGGGCAATTGCTGGTTGAGCTGAACGCCGCCAACGCACGCAGCCAGGCGGCTCAGGCGCTGGCACAAGTGCGGGCCTCGGAGGCTGACGTCACCGCCGCGCAGCAGGGTGGCACCCATGAGGAGGTCCTGACAACCCAGGCGCAACTGGTAAAAGCTCGTGGGGATCTGGACACCGCCCAGCGCAACCTGGAGGCGCTCAAGAAGCTGCAACAGAATGGAGCCGCCTCGCCGGGCGAGGTGCTGGCCGCCCAAAACCAGTATGAAGCAGCCGCGGCGCAGGTAAAACTGCTAGAGAGTCGCCAGAGGGACCGCTACTCCCCACCCGAGGTCGCCCGCGTTCAAGCCGAGCATACGCAAGCCGAAAGCGCCTACCGCGCAGCAGAAGATGTCCTGAACCAATTACTCATCCGCGCTCCCTTCAGCGGTGTGGTGTATTCGCTGCCGGTGAAGCCGGGGGCATACGTAAATCCTGGCGAGCTAATTCTGCAAGTGGCAGATCTTTCGAAGGTTCTCGTGCGAGCTTATGTGGACGAGCCCGACATTGCCCGCCTTTCCCCCGGGGATCGCATTGAAGTGACCTGGGATGCCGTGCCGGGTCGCACTTGGGCGGGGGCTGTGAGCAACGTGCCCGCAGAAGTCAAGCTTCACGGTACGCGCAACGTCGGAGAGACCACCTGCATCGTCCCCAACGGCGACTTTAAGCTTCTGCCTAATATCAATGTGGGCGTCACGATTGTCACATCGGAACATTCCAATGTTCTTACCATTCCGCGGGAATCGCTTCGCCAAGACGATTCCGTCCCTTACGTGTATCAGATTGTGGACAATGAACTCCGCCGTACACCCGTGCAGACCGTCATATCCAATCTCACCAAGGTGGAGATTACCGGTGGCTTACCGGAGAACGCGCTGGTTGCTATTGGCTCCACCAATAACAAGCCACTTCGCGACAAATTGCCTGTGAGGGTTGCCCGCTGATGAGACGTGCATTCCTGCTATCCGTCCTACTTTTTGTGTTTTTTGTTTGTTCAGCCCTGGCGGGAGCAAATGAAAGTGCGCCCGCTCTGCTCGCGAGCGGACACATCGATGAAGCCTTAAGTGCTTTGCGCGGCCAAATCAATCAAAGTCCGAACGATGCCTCCGCCCACAATCTCATCTGCCGTGCCTACCTGACGATCGGTGCGTTGGACCGTGGGATTTCTGCCTGCGAGAAGGCCGTCTCACTCGCTCCGCACAACAGCCGGTATCACCTCTGGCTCGGCAGGATTTACGGAGTCAAAGCCGACCAGTCGAGTTGGATCACAGCCGCAGGCCTGGCTAAGCACGTACGCTTAGAATTTGAAGCCGCGGTTCAGCTCGATCCGCAAAGCGTGGATGCGCGTAGCGACCTTGCAGAGTTCTATCTGGAAGCGCCCGGGGTGGTTGGCGGAGGTCGCGATAAGGCCGAACAGCAGGCCAATTCCTTGCAATCGCTCGATGCCCCCCGGGCGCACTGGCTGAATGGAAGAATCGCAGAAAAGAAACACGATTTCGTGGCGGCGGAAACCGAGTACAAGAAAGCCATCGAGGCAAGCCACGGTGGGGCTGCCGCGTGGTTGAATCTGGGCTTGTTCTACAGGCATCGCGAGCGCTGGGACGATATGGAGAAAGCCCTGTTGCATGTCCGGGAGGCGCCCTTTGAGGACCGTCCGGACGCCTTGGTCGATGCCGCCGAGATTCTTTTGCGGGCGCAGCGTAATCTGCCCGAAGTGGTCCAACTGCTGCACGTGTACTTGAATAGCAGTTCGAAAGTGGAGGAGGCGCCGGCCTTCAAAGCCCATCTTCTACTCGGCAATGCGGCAGAGAAAATGGGCGACAAGGAAATGGCGGTGACGGAATATCGCTCCGCTCTGGCGCTGGCCCATGATTTTCGCCCGGCTCAAGAGGCGCTAAAGCGCCTGAACCGCTAAATGCGAACCCTACTCGCGCGCAAGCTGTTTTCGCAGATTGGAGGGATGAGGATTGCCTCCCCGTGGAAAATCTTGTGCGCGTTGAGTCTTCTCTTAAGCGTTCGTGCCTCCCACTCGCAGGATACGCAGAAGCTCACCCTGAAGCGAGCCGTCGAATTGGCTCTGCAGCACAGCCCGACAGCGGCCCAAGCGGTCGCGGACGAAGAGCGAGCCCTGAACTCCTACCGTGAAATGCGCAACAACTACATTCCGCAGCTCATCGTCGGCTCGGGACTTGGAGCTACCTGGGGATATCCACTCAGCCTCGAAGGGTCCGCGCCCTCGCTCGTGAATGTCACTGGGCAATCGGCACTCCTGAACCCTCAGCTGCGGGATGCGATCCGTGCAGCGCGTCGGGAATACGCCGCCACTCAGTACAACACGAAGGATCGCCGCTCACAGATTATCCAGGATACGGCGTTGGCATACCTGGAGCTTGTCAAGTGGGAACGCAACGTCGACGGCATTCGTCAACAGCACCAGGACTCCGTCCGTATGGAGCAAGTCGCCGAGCAGAGGGTCGACGCCGGAGTCGATCGCCCGCAAATGCGCACGGAAGCGAAACTAGCGGTCGCTCGTGCCAACCTGCATGTTTTGCAAGCCGACAACTCGGTACAGTCGCTCCGCATGCTGCTATCGCAACTGACCGGCCTGGCAGCATCCTCCATTCAGGTGGATCCTGAATCGGTCCCAGCATTTCCTGACGTACCAAGCGACCCGGCCACGGCCTCTAGAGCTGCCGAGGCTAGCCCCTTGGTATCCCAGGCTCAACAGCACGCGCTTGCCCAGCAGTTTCGCGCCAGTGCCGAGCACCGCGGCCTCTGGCCTTCGATAGACTTCGCCACGCAATATGCTTTGCTTGCCAGATACAACAACTGGGATCAGTTCTTCGCACAAAAGGCGTTCCAGCGGAATAACGCCAGCATCGGCGTGGTGATTCGCTTTCCATTCTTTAACGCTCCGCAACGCGCGCACGCGAGAGCAGCCGATGCCGACGCGGCGAGGGCCAGAGCGGAGGTTGAGACCGCCAAGAACCAAGTTTCTCAGGAGGTCTTGAAGCTGCAAAACTCAACCCGCCAGCTGGCCGCTGCCAAGGAGGTTTCCGAGTTGGAATTTGACTTGGCCAAGTCCAATTTCGAAGAGATCGAGGTCCGCACGAGCTCCGGCGGGGCGACGGTTCACGATCAAGCCAATGCCCGTTCCGAAATGTCTGAAAAGTTCAATCAACTCCAGGATGCCGACTTTGAACTGTCGCGCGCCCGCCTAGCTCTGTTGCGCGTGACCGGCGACCTGGAATCCTGGGTCGGGGTGCCAAAATAGCAACCCTCGCCGCTGGAACTTTTCGCCAGTTCACTGCACCCAAACACCTTTCAGGCCATCCCGATTGGTCAAGCCGTGCACTTTCAGTACGCTTAGGCAGGGCCGGGTTCACACCTTTGTTCGGGATTGACCAAAAGATTACCTGCGCGAGGTGTGCGCAAGGTCAATGGTAGGATAAATACTTCACATTATGCCCCTAAAAACTCTGTTTCTGAACCCACCTTCATTTGAGAATTTCGATGGCGGCGCCGGGTCGCGCTGGCCGGCCACTCGAGAAATCGAGTCCTACTGGTACCCAGTCTGGCTGGCCTACCCTGCCGGAATGATTGAAGGGGCAAAGCTCCTCGATGCGCCTCCGCACCACGTTTCAGCGGAGCAGACGGTCGAGTTAGCGAAGCAGTTCGAGTTCCTGGTGCTCTACACCAGCACTCCGGGCTTCCCGGGCGACATACGCCTGGCGCAACGGATCAAAGACGTAAACCCCAAGATAAAAATTGCCTTTGTCGGTCCGCATGTGACCGTCCTGCCGGAACAGAGCTTGCGAGATTGTTCCGCCATTGACTTCATTGTCCGCAAGGAATTCGACTACGCTACCAAGGAGTTTGCCGACGGCAAGCCCCTCGAGGAGATCCTTGGGGCGTCTTACCGTAAGAATGGGTCCATCGCGCACAACGCTGACCGGCCACAGTTGCAGGACCTAGACGCCCTGCCTCACGTAACCGATGTGTATCAGCGTGACCTCGATGTGCGCCGCTACACCGTGCCCTTCCTGCTGTACCCATATGTATCGCTGTACACGACCCGCGGCTGCCCCGCCCAGTGCACTTTCTGCTTGTGGCCCCAGACCACGAGCGGCCATGCCTGGCGCAAGCGCTCCAGCGACGACGTTGCTCGAGAAATGGCGAAGGCCAAACAGTACTGGCCCCACGTGAAGGAATTCTTCTTTGACGACGACACCTTCAATATTCAGAAGGCGCGCACGATTGAGCTCTGCGAGAAGCTAAAGCCGATGAAATTGACCTGGTCCTGCACCTCTCGGGTCACCACCGATTATGAAACGCTGAAGGCCATGAAAGATGCCGGATGCCGACTCATGATCGTGGGATACGAATCCGGCGATCAGCAGATCCTCAAGAACATCAAGAAGGGCGCAACCCTCGAACGGGCTCGCCAGTTCACCAAGGACGCGCACAAGCTCGGCCTGGTCATCCATGGAGACTTCATTCTCGGCCTGCCCGGGGAAACGCGCGAAACTATCAAAAACACGATCGGATTTGCCAAGGAATTGGATGTTGAAACCATACAGGTTTCGGTCGCCCACGCCTACCCTGGCACCGAGCTCTACGACTTCGCCATCAAGAACAATTTTTTGGTCAAGGGAAGCATGGTCGATGAGAGCGGACATCAGCTGGCCCACATCGAATATCCGGGTCTGCCCGCCGATGAAATTCTACAGTCGGTGCATCGCTTCTATGACGAGTACTACTTCCGTCCCAAAGCGGTTGTTCGTATCCTGAAGAAGGCGGTTTTCGATTCTGCCGAGCGCAAGCGCCTGTACAAAGACGCAAAGACGTTCCTGAAGCTGCGTTCTCAGCGCAACAAGCTGATACGACAGAAGGCGAACCATGGAGCCAACGGAGCGGCTAACGGAAACGGGAATGGTCACCTGCCCGCTTCTGAAAACTCAACTCCGGCTCCCCAGGAAACCGTGCAGGTTTAAGCTTCCGTGAACTTCCGCAAATACCTGGTTCTGGCGGGCGTGACCGTCTTTGCCCCCGTCGGAGACTCTTTGCTCGCCTACGGTATGAAGCAGGTGGGCAACATCTCCCTGCATGATTTTGGCAGCCTTTTGCTGGCGATTTCCAATCCCTGGGTGGGGTTGGGAATTGTTTTTCTGCTGGGATTCTTTGCCTCGTATATGTCGGCCCTGTCTTGGGCGGATCTGACCTACGTTCTTCCGGCCAGTTCTCTGGGATATGTGCTTCTTGCGCTGATCGCGCGCTTTGCCCTGCATGAGCGGGTCAGCTTGATGCGGTGGCTGGGAATTTCGCTCGTCTCAAGCGGAGTGGGTTTCGTAACCGCCGGTCCGGAAATTACCAGGCGTCCGCCAAAGCGCCCCACGATCTCGGATAAGCCTGCTGCGGAGCACTCATGATCCGCCACGCCATCAGCGATCTCAATGCCTGGCTGTCCATCTTGGCGGTGGTGATCTCCTCCAGTTCCGGCGACGTGTTGCTCTCCCGCGCCATGAAGCAAATCGGTGATCTGGGCACGCTGCGCGCCAAGCGAGGCCTCGCCTTCGTCGTGCTCCTCATGCTACGCAATCGATACTTCCTTTTGGGAGTGGGCTGCATGGCGGTATCGTTCTACAGCTTGTTGTTTGGATTGTCCTGGAACGACGTCAGCCTGATCGGACCAGCTGCAGCATCTCTGACCTTCGTGGCCAATGCGATCGCTGCCAAGATCTTCCTGCACGAGCACGTTGACGGAAGGCGTTGGGCGGCAGCCCTGCTCGTCGCAGCGGGCGTAGTGCTCATGGCTTTCTAAACCAGTGAGCCAATCGAGGCCGGGTTCTATTCGGTCTCCCCCGTCTCTCTCGGAGCCGCAATCTGGCGCCGAGGGCTCTTTGAGACAGCCAGGGTTTGCCCGCCTCATTTATCCGTGAAAGATTTGCCGGATCGTATCCCACACGAAGGGCACCGAAAGGATGGTCATCACAATCGTCAGGGCCCATGCCACGATGTTATAGAACCGTGAATTGATGAACTCACCCATCAACTCTTTTTTATTGACCAGCAAGAGCATGAAGATCAGAACTGGGGCAATCGCCACACCGTTGATTGCTTGCGAATAGAGTTGAATCTTGATCAGCGGCAAATTGGGTAGAAGGATCAACCCTCCGCCTAAGGCAATCAAAGCCGTATAGAGCCAATAGAACACGGGGGCCTGGCGGAAGCTTCTGCCCACGCCCGACTCGAAGCCAAGACCCTCGCAAACCGTGTATGCGGTTGAAAGCGGCAGAATGGATGCCGCAAATAACGAGGCATTAAACAGTCCTACCGCAAACAGGATATAAGCGTAATCGCCGGCTAAGGGCCGCAGCGCCTCGGCCGCGTCCTTGGCATAGTTGATTTCATGAAACCCGTGCGCATAGAGCGTCACCGCGCAGGTCGCGATGATGAACCAGGCCACGATGTCGGTGAAGAAGCAGCCAAAGATGACGTCCAGTCGCGACGCCTTGTATTGCCGCTTCGTAACCCCTTTCTCGACGATCGAGGACTGCAGGTAGAACTGCATCCAGGGGGCGATTGTGGTCCCGATTACGCCGATCGTGGCGAACAGATAGTCACGCTGGAATAGTTCTTGGCGGGGTGGTCTCACCGTCGCCGAGAGCGCTTTGATCCATTCTGCTGCCGTACTGCCCTGAGACGCGGAGTGCATAGCAATGATTCCGGAAAAAATGTAGGTGAGGTAAATGAACGACGCGACCAGAAAGATTTTTTCGACGCCTTTGTATTGTCCTTTCACCACCATCAGCCAAACGATTACGGCACAAATTGGCACCGTGTAGTATTTCGAGAGTCCAAATAGTTCCAGGCTTCCGGCGATTCCGGCGAACTCTCCCAGAATATTGCCGAAGTTGATCAGCAGGATCACCATCATCATGATGAAGGTGATTCGCAGGCCAAACTCTTCGCGAATAAGGTCGCTCAGCCCCTTGCCGGTCACCGCCCCCATTCGCGCCGAGATTTCCTGGACGACGATTAAGGCTAGAGTTACCGGAATCATCGTCCACAGCAGCCGGTACCCGAACTGCGCACCAGCCTGCGAATACATCATGATGCCGTTGGCGTCGTTGTCGACGTTCGCCGTGATAAAGCCGGGCCCGATCACGGCAAAGAACAGCATGATCCGGGTTCGCCAGCGTCTTGCAAATCTCATTGCAGCTTTTTCTAGTTGGATTGAACGGCGCGTACTGTGGTCATTCAGGATAAACGGGAACGAGGGCAGTTGAACAGGTGAAATCGTTGATTCTGGGCCATCCAGGAAGATTTTCAAGCCGGGGTGGGCACAGCGTATTTAACGGACGGACGAGGTTAGGTCGGAGTTGCCAGGCACCACAGCTTCGAACCTTGACCGGCGTGGGCGATCAAAACGCGGGAAGTCAGAGCTTCGCCCGCAACAGACTGATCACATCGTCCGAGGTGATCACGCCGGTCAGCTTTCCGGCGTCATCAATTACAGGAAGCGTCATCAGATTGTACTTGTCGAACAGTTCCGCGACTTCTTTCTCCCGGGCCCCGGCATGACAGAAGATCAGCGGCTCTTGCGTTAACGACCTCAGCTGATCATCCGGCTTGGCTAACACCAGCTTGGCTAGCGGCGTTGCACCCTTCAGGGTGCCGTCTGGATCGATCAGGTAGAGCGTGCTGACCGTCTCGACACCGCCCTCGAACTTCCGCAGCGCTTCGATGGCTTCATTCACGGTTGAGGCAGGATCTAAGGCAATGAACTCGGTATTCATGCGACCGGCAGCGGTCGTCTCGCCAAATTCCAGTAGCTCAGCCACCTCCTCGCGATCCTCAGGCTCCATTTCCTGCAAAATTTCGCTCGTCCGCTCCTCCGGTAGGTCTGCTAGCAGGTCGGCCGCAGCGTCAGGATTCATCTCCTCCACGATGTCGGCAGCGCGGTCAGAGTCAAGCGACTCCACGATGGCTTTCTGTACCTTGGGCCGGACTTCCTCCAGTGCCCCGGCGGCTACCTCTTCATCCAGGGTTTCAAAGACAGCTTCGCGCTCATCCGGGGCTAGCTTTTCGACAATATCGGCAATGTCGGCCGGATGCAGCTTGGCCAGGCGATCATGGGAGATCTTGAGCTTGACCCGCCGTGCAGGATCGGTCTCAATCAGGTCGACAAAGTCCCAGGGGATCAACTTGGGCGGGATTCGCTCTAGCATCACCCGGAGCGCCGCCATCGGCACGATACCCTTCAATAGTCGGCGGATGGCGCCGCGCAGCCCCACGTCCACCGATCCAACCTTGAGTTGTACGTGTCCCGCCGCGCTCTCCGGATGCAGGTCCACGTCATTGACCCGGACCACCTTGCGCCCGTAGACATCGATGATCTGCTGGTCCAGCAAGTCCCTCTCCAGCAGGAACAGGCCGTCTGCCTGAGGAGCCGCCCAGTCAGAGACCTTTGAGGCTGTTCGCACTCCGCCGTTCATTGAGACCACCGCCGAGAAGGGAAGAAGACGATCCCCGTCCTTCGTACGGACGATAAAACTTGAGACCCTCGCCCGGTCTTCTGCCGGGGTAAGTGCCACCTCCCGCACTCGCCCGCAAACCTGGCCAGAAGCCTCGAGCACCGGCCTCCCCAGCAGTTCCGTCAGCGCAACCGTGACCATAGCTTCAGAATCTGACGGGAGATTGGCAATGTCAATCATTCAGATCAATAAATTCAGCGCACGTACCCCAGTTGCCGCGCCTGGTCTCGAACACCGACGGTCAGCGGTTAACATCCGCCAGGGGCCATGGTATGGTTTGAAAGGCGATGTCCTCACTCCGTACAGCACGCCCTCGGTCGGCTACGACCGATCTTCCTGCCGTTCCTTTGACCCTGGAAGGCTACGGTGTCCTCCATCAGATGATGCGCGTGCGCTGGGCGGCTTGGAGACAGGTAGAGCCCCCTTTGAAGGCTGAGATCACGGAAGAAGCTGCAGGATTCCTTAGCAAAGCCGAGCAGAACCCAGCCGGACATTCCACCCTCTACTCGCTTCTAGGCCACAAGGGCGATCTGATGTTGGTCCACTTTCGGACGGGATTTGAAAAGCTGAATCAAGTCGAACTCGAGCTCGCTCGGCTTCGCATCAGCGAGTACCTGGAACCTGCAACTTCCTATCTTTCCGTGATCGAACTCGGACTCTATGAATCCAGTCTAAAGACTTATCGCGAGCTAGCCGAGAAGGGAATCGAGCCGCACTCCGACGAGTGGAAACAGGCCATCCATGAAACTCTCGCCCGTCAACGCGACGCCATGCGCCCAAGGCTCTACCCCGAGATCCCGAAAAGCAGGTACATCTGTTTTTATCCCATGGATCGCCGCCGCGGCGAAGACAAGAACTGGTACACGCTTTCCATGGAAGAGCGGGCCCGGCAAATGAATGAGCACGGGCTCGTCGGACGCCGCTATGCCGGCGAGGTCCGGCAGATCATAAGCGGGTCCATTGGTTTCGACGATTGGGAGTGGGGAGTCGATCTATTTGCCGACGAGCCGTTGGTCTTCAAGAAACTGATTTATGAAATGCGTTTTGACCAGGTCAGCGCCGTCTATGCTCAATTCGGTACGTTCTACGTTGGCCTACGTTGCGCCTCGAGTGGCCTGGGAAGCCTGCTGAACGGGGAGGGCGCAAAATAATGTTGCCGCCTGCAGCTCCTCTGTGGCGTGGCGGGTTGGCTTTAAATAGAAGCGGGGCTGGGAGACCAGGCCCCGCAACAGGGGTTGCGCTGGTAAAGGTCTAGGACCTGGCCTTGCCCGGCCAGGAAGGTTTTCCCAAGGTGCGGTGTCACATGCCCACGTTCGGTCTCTGCGGCGTCATTCTCGCGGCTGGACAGTCTTCCCGCATGGGACATGACAAGGCTTTGCTGCGATGGCCGAGCGGGAACGACGCTTCGCCGGGGCCCAGGCCTCAAAGTACCCTCCTCTCATCCTCCATTCAGGCGCTATCGAATCACTGCGAGCTCGTGCTCGTCGTTGCCGGGGAAAACGCCAAGAACCTTCGCCCCATCGTTTACGGTTGTGGTGGGGATCTAGTGGTAAACGCTGCTCCGGAGCTAGGACAGTTCAGTTCTCTCCAGGTTGGACTGCGGGAAGTTCTTTATCGCGGCCGGGACAGTGCTATGGTCACCCTGGTCGATCGCCCCCCGTTGCAGGATGAGACTCTGGCTACTCTGGTCGAGGCCTTCCGTTCTCGCCACTACGGCCATTGGGCGGTGGTTCCTGAATTTCAAGGCAACCATGGTCACCCCATTCTGATCGGCCGCGAAATGATCGAAGCCTTTCTCAGAGCTCCCGTCAGCTCGAATGCAAGGCAGGTGGAACACTCTTGCCAGCAGCGAATTGTGTATTTAGAGACGACCGATCCCAGGGTCACTACAAATTTAAATACTCCAGAAGCCTACGCTTCGTTAAAATCCCTCCAATCCTCGCGTTGAACCTTCGCGTTGAATTCTTGTTCATTCGCGCCACAACAATCGGGGGGCACCATGAAGCAGTTGAGCTGTTTTGTGGTAGTCGTGTTGTCGTTGGGTACTGGCCGTTGTTCGAGGGGGCCTTCCCAGGCTCAAGCTTCGCTGAAAACTGGGTTTGCAAATCAGTCCATCACCCCGATGGATCGTAATCACTGGTAGCTCTGGGCTGAGGCGGTGTTTGACTCACGGGGAAAGAGCGGAGGAGGGAAAGCTTACATTCCGATTCCAGGGGGGATGAAAATCACGCATTTTCAAGCACCGGCATCCTGGTACACGAAGCGGGGCTGTGCCGGACCAGTGCTGGCCTCCGTCGTCGACCGCGATCCGGCTGATTATTCTCATCTGCCCCTGATGTACCCCATCATTCTGAACAGCAGCGGTCCGGGGTGCAATTGTGGTTCGACTACTCCACTCCGCTGATGGTCATGCACGACGGGCTAGGCATAGAGGCCTACGGGATTCCCAAAGGCCGTGACTGTACCGGAGGACTTTGAGATTCAGGGTGTTATAACGGTAGAGTAGATTCTGTTCTACTCGCCCATGACTGAAACCTCTACTCCGTCGCAACCGAACATCATTGAGTCGGTGCTGCGCCTTTCTCCGCGTTTGGCGGTCTTTGACTGCGACGGCACACTCTGGTCTGGAGACGCCGGCGAACGCTTCTTCGACTGGGAGCTGAGGCGGGGCGTCGTTTCCGACGAAGTGGTTCGCTGGGCGCGGGCCCGCTACCTCCAGTACCAGGAGGGAAAAGTCACCGAGGATGAGATGTGCGGCGAAATGGTTCAGCTGCACAAGGGGTTGAAAGAATCCGACGTCCTGCGTCTTTCGGCGGAGTTTTTTGATCAGCACTTCCTCAGCCGAATTTTTCCTGAAATGCGCCAACTTGTCAGTCGGCTGCTCGACTCGGGATGCGATGTTTGGGCGGTCTCCTCCACCAACGAATGGATCATCCGAGAGGCCATGAAGCACTTTGGAATTCCGCCCAACCACATCCTGGCCGCGGCCGTCGAAGTCGAGAACGACATCATTAGCGATCGGCTCATCCGCGTACCCTCCGGCATCGGCAAACCTCAAGCAATCCTTGAAGTCATCGGACGCCCGCCGGATGCCGCTTTTGGCAACTCTCGCTGGGACGCGGAGATGTTGCGCAGCGCGCGGTATGCGGTTGCGGTCAATCCCAATCCCGATCTCGAGCAACTCGCTCGCCAGCGCAAGTGGACAGTATATTGGCCGGCGGGAACCCGAAAATAAGCTCAGGGGGGAGGGGGCCTCCAAGGACGACCCCAGCACATCAAAAAAGTCGGCCTGCTTCACAGCATCGCAAGCTTTCGCTCTACCAGTTCCTCAATCCTGCGCAGGACTTCGTCCTCAGTCAACGAGGTTGAATCAAGAATCACCGCGTCTTTGGCCGGCTCCAGGGGCGACGTTGCACGCGTGCGATCTCTCCGGTCGCGCTCGCGCAGTTCTGCTGCCAAGGATTCCACAGTAGCCCCGCGCGCTTGCTGTTGCGTCCTTCGGCGCACCTCGCGAATCACGGGGTCGGCATCGAGGAAGACCTTCACATCCGCATCGGGGAAAACCTTGGTTCCGATATCCCGCCCCTCCATTACGATTCCACCCAGGATTCCGAGTTCGCGTTGTCGCGCCACCATCCATTCCCGCACTTTGGGATGCACTGAAACTCGTGACGCGCCTTCTGAAACATCGGTTTCACGCACACGCTGAGTCACGTCTCGCGAATCGAGCAGCACACGATTGCCACCTACCGTCGGTTCCAGGGTGATGCGCGTGTGATGCGCCAAGTCATCCAGCATCGCTTCGTCATCGAAGGATATGTCGTTTTCAATGGCCTTCAGAGCCAGAGCCCGATACATCGCACCGCTTTCCAGGTTTACGTAACTGAGTTTACGCGCCAAACGCGACGCAATTGTGCTCTTGCCGACTCCTGCCGGCCCGTCGATTGCGATGATCAATTTCCGTGAAGAATCTGTGTTCATCTCCCAGTGCGATTGTACACGGCAGAGTAAGATCGACATTCCTGCTCGCCCAGCCAGTAATTCTCAACGTCCCGAACGGAACAGTTTGCGCAATTCCTCGGGCGCAACGGTTTCCAGCTGATCAAATGTGCAATCCTTGGGAGGCTTTTCCTGCCGCCATCGTCGAAACTGAGCCATGTGCCGGAAGCGGCTGCCTTGCATGTGGTCATAGGCGACTTCAGCGACTAATGCTGGTCGCAAGGGTTCCCACGATAGGTCTTTCCCTTGGCTCCAACGGCTCTCTCCCCCGGGCATGCGGCTCGCCCGAGCCCCGTCCTCATCCGACCAATTCCGCCAAGGATGGTCGGTGAGTGCGTTCTTCCGATACGGCTCAAGCAACTTCACTAGTTCCCGGCGTTTTGCCACCGGGAAACTGGCGCACACTCCCACGTGTTGCAGAACCCCTTGCTCGTCATACAGCCCCAGAAGCAGTGATCCAATAGCAGGTTCTGAGTCCTTTCGATGCCAGCGAAATCCCCCCACGACGCAGTCACAATCGCGCTCGTGCTTCACCTTGAGCATCACGCGTTTCCCGGGCTCGTACCCCAGGTCAATGGGCTTTGCGACGACCCCGTCGAGCCCCGCGCCCTCAAACCGTCGAAACCAATCCTGAGCCAGACCGAGGTCACGCGTGGCTGGCGTCAGGTGAATGGGGGGCTTTACCGTTGCCAGAAGTTTCTCGAGCTCCCGTCGCCGTTTTTCGAACGGCTCACCCCGCCGGTCGCGATTGCCCTCGCAAAGCAGATCGAAAAAGACGATCGAGGCGGGGGTCTGCTGCGAGAGTTTCAGGACGCGCGAGGCTGCAGGATGCAACCGCAATTGCAGGGCATCGAAATCTAGCGAATCCCCCCGGACGATGACAATCTCACCGTCCAGGACACAGCCGGAGGGAAGCGCTAGAAGTAAAGGCTTTTCCAGTTCAGGGAAGTAGCGGTTGAGCGGCTTCTCGTCACGGCTCTGGATCAGGATTTCCCCGCCATCGCGGAAAACCAGGGCACGAAAGCCGTCCCACTTTGGTTCGAAGATCCATTGCTCGCCTTCGGGGACCTTGTCTACCCGCTTCGCGAGCATTGGCGCGATCGGAGGCATGACGGATAGATGCATGGACGGCTCGTAACTTAGAATCCGGGCCTACGAGCCGCGTTGTTCAGAAGCAATTTACCGGCCGCTGCTCCCCTGGGTGCCGGCACAGCCTTCCGAAGCGCTGTTTCCAGCAACTCAGGCATCCATTCTTCCGAGAAGCCCATCTTTCGGTAAGCTCTTTGTGAAAACAAACTTTGCAATTCCTGGAGGTTTCGGTGCGTCATCTCGCATTGACCTGCGCGCTAATTCTGTCATCTCTTTGGGCCTCGGCTGATCAAGTTACTCTCAAAAACGCTGACCGGTTAACCGGAACGATCGTTCAGTCCGATGGCACCACTCTCGTCCTTCACACGGACTACGCCGGCGATATCTCGCTCAAATGGGAGTCAGTTCAAGCCATCGATTCTAGCGAGAGGCTGCATCTCCAAATGCAGAATGGCAAGACCCTAGCGGGCCCGGTGACTACCGCAGACGGCAAGCTGCAAGTTTCCACGAGCAGCGGCACCGTGGAAGCTCCAGTCGCGGAAGTGAAGACCCTGCGCAACGATAAAGAAGAGGCTGCGTACCAAAAATCGCTGCATCCGGGAGTCTTTGAGGAATGGAAGAGTGGCCTCAATTTAGGCTTTGCTTTGACTCGTGGCAATAGTGAGACAAAGAACCTAGCGATTGCCTTCGTCGCCACCCGGCAGACACTCCATGACAAGCTGGGCGCGTATGCAAACTCCGTCTACGCATCCAACGATGCACCCGGGGCCGTGCCATCCACAACCGCAAACACAGCCGGCGGTGGCTTTCGCTATGACCACGACATCAAAAATCGCCTGTTCGGGTTTGTCGCAGCCGACTTCTTCTCCGATGCGCTCCAAGGGTTGAACATCCGCGCAGTGCAAGGCGGCGGCCTGGGCTTTCATGCCATCAAGAATGACCGCACTACGCTCGACTTCCTCGGCGGCCTCAATTACACGCATGAAAACTACACCGTCTTCACCCGTAATTTCGCGGCGCTCACCATTGGCGAGGACCTGACTCACAAAATCGGGAAATCGACCGTACTCTCACAGGACCTCAACTTCTTCCCCAATCTGAGCCACACGGGCGAATACCGGGCTACCTTTGATTTCGGCACGGTTACCAAGATGACTCATCGCCTGGGATGGCAGAACAGCTTTTCCGATATCTATGTCACCAATCCGCCGGCAGGGAAACGGCAGAACGACCTGGTGCTGACCACCGGACTGAACCTTTCGTTCGGACAATGAAACCAGGGAGAAGTGGCCCGGCAATCTAGCTGCCGCTTTTTAACCAGCGGTACCCTGGCTTCAACTCGCAGCGATATACGCGGGTTTCATCGGGGTTGGCCCGCGCCTGGCAATCGGCCCAACTTAGCCTTAGCGCCGGCCCCAGCGGAAACACGATGCTCTGCCCGTTGAGTTCTGCCTGCAAGCTGACGCCCTCGGCGGCATGGGGTAAGGTGAAGTTCAGTGCTTCACCGAAAATAACCGGGTAGGAAGTTCTTACCACATCGCTTTGCATGGGACGGATGACTTCGGCCTCAACCAGGAATGTCGCAGTATCAGACCAGGCCAGCGCCGAAACCGAAACGGTTCGTCCCGGACGCTCCAGGTTGTTGGTATCGATCTTGGTGAACGGGCACGGTCCCGCGATACAGGAGGCGCGCACATTGCGAAACTCGTTTCCTGCCCCCGCATCCAGCAAAGTGTTGCCGGTTGCCGCCTTCCATCGGCCATCGGGCGAGCACGGTGAACGGCTGTTGCAACCAACGTTGCCCACATTGGGCACCTCGAACGATCGCACCGCACTGCCCACGGTGGCAACGTTCGAAGATTTGATTGAGTAACGCACCGTCACATTGCCGATCGTCTGCTTGGGACCAGCATTGCTCGTAGGTTCCAGGGGTTTATTCGAGACCAGCTTCGCGACCGTAATGTTTCCGCCCGGCTTGGCCGTCATCTCGATCGCTTCATAATCAGGATGACTGAATGTGAGGGTAATCACCGGATGCAGGCGGAGTAACCGCTTTCGGAAGCTGAAGGCAAAATAGCCGTTGGTGTCTGACTTGGTTCGGGTCAGGGAGACCCCGTCGGAAGCAGTGACTTCGACACTGGCGATCGGCAGTTCTTTTCGCGGATCGTCGTTCTGCGCGATCACCGCGCCAACCACTTGGATCGTCGCTCTCCGCAGATGACGCACATACAGCCCAGACGCGACCAGAGCCGCAATCAGAATTCCGAGTAGGAACTTTTTTCCCGGACTCATGCTCTCACTATACAATTGTGCAACTTTCTCCAGGGCAACATCGTAGAAATCAGGGGAAGCTCCTTCGGAGCATCGCCATGCGGGGTAGAGTGTGCAACAAGCTGAACCCAATTCAAGGATTGCTCTGTTTCTGGCAGCGATGCTGCTTGCCCTTATGGCTGTGCTCTCAGGTGGGGCCGCGCGACGCGAATCAATCACCATCGATGAATTCGCGCACACCGCAGCTGGCGTCAGCTATTGGCAAAAGCTCGACTTGCGTCTCAATGAAGAGCATCCTCCGCTTTCGAAACTTCTTGCCGGCCTGCCGCTTTTTATCCGTGGCGCACACGCCGACTACTCGAACGTAAGCTGGACGTTTAGCTCCAAGCTTTTCCATCAATATCTTGGCGAATGGGCCTTCGGCGAGGGGTTCTTGCTGAGGTGGAATGATCCGCGCTCGACCATCTGGTGGGCGCGACTTCCCATGCTCTTAATGACCCTGCTGCTGGGGTTTGTCCTATACCTGCTTGGTTCGCGGCTGGGCGGAAGATGGGGCGGGCTCTTATGTTTGGCCTGTTATGCAACCACGCCGGCGTTCTTGGCATTCGGACCGCTGGTCGTGACCGACGTCTTCATCACCCTGTTCTGGGTGCTTACGGTTTGGCTTATGCCCCGGCTCTGGCGTTCTCCGAGCACCCAGGATCTGCTCCTTGTCGGCTTGGCATTTGCCGGCGCGTTGCTTTCAAAATTCTCGTCCGGACTTTTGCTCCTGGTTTTTCCGGCCGTGTCTCTCAGCCTACGATGGCGCCCGTTACCCGAGATACCGACCGAGAAGGTCGAACGCCGCAGATGGCGCCGCCGCGCCTGGTGGAATTGTCTGAAAGCCGTCGCCTGGGCGGGAATTTTCGTGTATGCCGTTTACTTCATTTTCTCCTGGCACCAATCTAGTGATTCCTTCAGCGTGATGCCAAATTTCCCATCGTCGCCCATTCTGCGCCGGGTGCTAATGCCGCCATGGATCTATCTGCGCGGTCTGGGAGGATTTGTCGCGAGCGCGGGCAGCCGCCCGACCTTCCTTCTCGGCCATTCCTACCCGCATGGGGTTTGGTTCTACTTTCCGGTCATCTTCGCCTTAAAGTCTCAACTTTCGTTTTTGCTGCTTTTGGGGATGGGACTTGCCCTCGCAATCTTCACCAGAGCGAAGAGATTGGCCGGACCGGAGGACGGTCCGATTCAACCAGGCTGGGAGCTGCATTGGCGTTGCCTCTGGGTATCGTTGGTGGTTTATGTCGGGGCCTGCATGTTGAACCGGCTCGACATCAGCGTGCGGCACTTTTTGATCGCCATCGCCTTGCTCACGCTGCTGCTAGCACCGCTGCCACGGAGGCTGCAAAGACTCCGTGCGAGTCGGCCCGCTTTGGCGACTGCAGGGGCTCTGTCGACCTTTGTACTCGTATTTTTCAGCCTGGTGTCGGCCGTCCGTTCCTATCCTCACTACCTCCCCTACCTCAATTCGCTCGCCATGGGCAAACCAGCATATCTCCTGGTCAATGACTCGAATCTTGATTGGGACCAGGCGTTTCCAGAGGTCGAGCAGTTTGCGCTCGAGCATTCCCGTTCTGTAGTTTTGCTCGACCGCTACGGCTTCTCCGAACCCGAGTTTTACGCCCCGCACGCTCGGCTGTGGGACTGCCAGAATCCGGCCCCGGGCGATGCCGGACTTTGGGCGATTGTTTCCGGCAACAATCTCGCTGACGCGCGCAATTGTGCCTGGCTGATCGAATATTCGCCTCAGGCTCTGGCCGGGGGGAGCATGTACGCCTTCCATTTGCCCAACCCGATTCCGCCAGCGGGTAAGCCGGGGGGGCCGCCCGAGCGAAAGGATTGGCATTTTTTTGGGGGAAATCTACTGCCCTTTGACATTCGCGATACCTTCACCCTGTGCCTGCGGGACCCCGCGCAACTGGAGCCAACATTCGAGCGCATCATGGAGATCGGAAGACAGATGCGCAAACACGAGCAAAAACCGTAGCCGGGGGGTGTGCATCTACCCGGACTTTGGTTAACATCTTCGTGTGACCAATGCGCGCCTGCGCCTGAACCGGCGCACTCTGCTCAAAGGCCTTCTTGGGGCCACTGTCGCCTCACCCTTGACGCACCCTCTTTGCGCAGGCGCCCTGCCTTCTCCCAAACCAACGTCGACCTTTTCCGCGGAAGACGATCAGCTCCTCGATGACATCGAACGCGCCAGTTTTTGCTTCTTCTGGGAACAGGCGAATCCGCAAACGGGGTTGGTGAAGGACCGGTGTAACTCCCGTAAAGCCAGCACCGACAACTCCTCCGTCGCCAGTATCGCCGCTACCGGATTTGGCTTGACCGCTCTTTGCATTGCTGACCATCGCGGATTCATCACCCGTTCGGAGGCGAGGCAGCGGGTCATAACAACGCTTCAATTCCTGGCTTCCAAGCTGCCCAATCATCGTGGCTTCTTCTTTCATTGGGCTGACATCAACACGGGCGAGCGAGTTTGGGATTCGGAAGTTTCCTCGATCGATACCGCCATTCTGCTTTGCGGCATTCTTACCTGCCGTACCCACTTTCGCGACACCGACATCACCTTGCTGGCGCATGAGATCACCAATCGGGTGGAGTGGACATGGCTCTCGGAGGATACCTCCCTCCTGCCTCATGGGTGGCTGCCGGAGATGGGCTTTCTCCCTTACCGCTGGGACTACTACAACGAAATGATGATGATGTACCTGCTCGGGCTGGGATCGCCCACCTATCCGTTGCGCCCGGAGGCCTGGGATGCATGGAAGCGCACGACCTTCGAGTACGACGGCATGCGCTACATCGGATCGTTTGCCCCCCTATTCGTGCACCAGTACTCTCAAGCGTGGTTCGACTTCCGTGGAAAGCGCGATAAATACGCCGACTACTTCGAGAATTCGAAAATTGCCACCGAGGTGCATCGACAGTTTTGCCTGGAGCTGGGCAAACAGTTTCCGACCTATAGCGAGGATTTGTGGGGAATCACGGCTTCTGACTCCCCAAAAGGCTACGTAGTCTGGGGAGGACCGCCCGCGGTCGGCCCCATCGATGGTACCGTGGTTCCCGCAGCAGCAGGCGGCTCTTTGCCGTTTCTTCCCCAGGAATGCATGCGCGTGATGCGCACGATTCACGACCGCTATCCCAGGGCCATCGGCCCCTATGGGTTTGTAGATGCCTTCAATCCCTTAAAGAGCTGGTTCGACTCTGACATCGTGGGCATCGATACCGGGATCATCTTGCTCATGGCGGAAAACGCCCGCACCGGCTATGTCTGGCAGATTTTCATGCAGAATCCCGAAGCCCAAAGAGGCATGCAGTTGGCAGGATTTAGACCGGAAGGGAAGTAAGTAGTGCTTTAAGCCCAGGCTCCCATGTCGGAGGACATGAGAGCCTGCCGGACTTTCTTCTCTCGAGAGCTGCTCTTATGAAGAGGGAACCTGGATAACCGGGCGAGCTCTACCGCAATTCCTCCATCACCTGTTCCAAAACTTCGGGCCCGGGACGCAGCACCGACTGGGGCAAGGTTGCGAGCGGATCATCGGTGAGATTCAACATGTCCAGGAACGTAGGGGTTTGGGTATTCACATACAGCACGCCAGTTAGGATCTCGCCGCTCCGCTTGGCTTCGTTCATGCGAGTTACGGCGCGTACCTTGTCGGTTGGATCGTAGTCTTCTTCAAGCTTCCGCAAACGCAGGCGCGAACCATCATGCATCTCCACTTCGAGGGTGGTGCCGGGATCATGCTCGATTTCAATGTCCTCAAACCCAGGAATGAAGCTGATTTCCTGCAGAGGCTCGTCGTGGTCCTGCATGAATTTGTAAGACTTGGTCGAACCCTCGTGGTCGTTAAAGGTCACGCACGGTGAGACCACGTCGAGCATCACGGTTCCGCGATGCGCGACTGCGGCCTTCAGCATGGCACTCAGTTGGCGCTTGTCGCCGGAGAAGGAGCGTCCGACGAATGTGGCGCCCAGAGAGACCGCCAACTCGCAAGTATCGATCGGCGGCAATTCGTTAATCACGCCGGTTTTCAGTTTTGAGCCCACGTCGGCGGTCGCGGAGAACTGGCCCTTGGTGAGGCCATATACGCCGTTGTCTTCGATGATGTAGATGATCGGCAGATTGCGCCGCATCAGGTGGACGAATTGGCCGATGCCAATTGAGGCCGAATCGCCGTCGCCGCTGACGCCGAGCGCCATCAGTCTCTGATTCGCCAGCACCGCGCCGGTTGCTACCGAAGGCATACGTCCGTGCACCGCGTTGAAGGCATGGGCACGGTTCAGGAAGTAGGCCGGGCTCTTCGAAGAGCAGCCGATGCCGCTCAGTTTGGCCACTCGCTCAGGTTGCACACCCATTTCGTAAAGCGCGTCAATGATTCGTTCAGAAATCGCATTGTGCCCGCAACCCGCGCATAGGGTGGTCTTGCCGCCGCGATAATCGATCACGCCTAGGCCCAGACGGTTGGTTTTGGGAGGAGGGGTTGATGTGGTTGCCATTACTCGGCCTCCTTAGCTGCAATTTCTTCGGTCACAGAGCGGGCGTCGATGGGCAGGCCGTCGAGGCGGGCCACGCTGCGCAGCCTCGGGACCAATTCGCTTTCAAGATCTAACTTCAACAAGCTGAACACTTGCGCATCCCGATTCTGCTCGACGACATAGAGGCGCCGGTGGGAGCGGATGAAGTCTGCAACCTCGGGCGCGAACGGATAGGCGCGAAAGCGCATGTAGTCGGGAGTCAGCTTGTGCTCATCCCGTAACTGGTCGAGCGACTCAAGGATCGCCCAGTGGGATGTGCCGAAGGCGATGATTCCGATCTCTGAGTTCCCCTGACTTTCTACGAGCGGTGCGGGCAGCGCAGTCCGAGCATGCTCGAACTTGCGGTTCAGCCGCAGCATGTTGTTCTCATAGTCTTCGGGCCGCTCACTATACTGGGCCATCGCGTTGTGGCCGCTGCCGCGCGTAAAGTAAGCCGCCTTAGGATGCTCAGTGCCTGGCAAGGTACGGTAGGGAATGCCATCCCCGTCCACATCCTGATACCGCCCGAAACTGCCGAGCCGGTCGAGATCTTCTTTCGTGAGCACCTTGCCACGCTCAATGGGCTTCTCCGGATAAGGAAACGGGGCAGACATCCAATTGTTCATGCCGAGGTCGAGATCCGACATTACAAAAACCAAGGTCTGAAACTTCTCGGCAATGTTAAAAGCCTCGATTGCCATCTCGAAACACTCGATCGGCGAAGCCGGGAAGAGCATGAGGTGCTTAGTATCGCCATGCGAGAGGAAGGCGGTCGAAAGCACATCGCCCTGCGATGTGCGTGTGGGCAACCCGGTTGAGGGCCCCACGCGCTGCACGTCCCAGATTACTCCCGGAATCTCGGCGTAGTATGCAAGCCCGGCAAATTCGCTCATCAGCGAGATGCCGGGGCCTGAGGTGGTAGTCATCGCCCTTGCACCTGCCCAACCCGCCCCAACAACCATGCCGATGGCCGCCAATTCGTCTTCGGCTTGCACCACCGCAAACGTCGCTTTGCCTTCCGGCGTGATGCGGAAGCGCTTCAAATACTCAATGACTCCCTCTGCCAGCGACGAGGAAGGCGTGATCGGGTACCAACTCATCATGGTGACGCCACCGAACACGCAGCCCAGGGCTGAGGCCGAGTTGCCATCGATGATGATCTTGCCTTGGGTCTTGTCCATGCGCTCGAGGCGGTAGGGATCGCGCTTGCTCAGATTGGCTTCGGCATAATCGTAGCCAGCCTGGGCCGCCGCAAAGTTGAGATTTGCCGCCTTCACCTTCTTTGCAAACTGTTTGCGCAACGCCTTCTCAACCTCAGTCATGTCGATTGCAAGCAGCTTGGCCAGAACGCCGACATAGATCATGTTCTTGACCAGTTTGCGTAGCTTGGCTTCGGGGCAGACGGTGGCTACTAGCTTGTCGAACGGCACGGAGTAGAAGATCAAGTCCTGGCGCAATGAATCGAGCCGCAAGGGTTCGTCATAGAGCACCGCGGCTCCCGGAGCTAGCGACCGTACATCGGCCGAGGCGGTTTCCGAGTTCATGGCGACCAGAAAGTCAATTTCCTTCTTTCGTCCGACGTACCCGTCTTTGTTGGCCCGAATGGTGTACCAGGTAGGGAGGCCGGCTATGTTCGATGGAAATAGGTTCTTGCCAGACACCGGAATGCCCATCTGGAAAATGCTGCGCAGCAGAACTGTGTTGGAACTCTGGGAGCCGCTCCCGTTCACGGTCGCGACCTGGATGCTCATGTTGTTGACAACAGGCGCCATCGAGGCCCGCCCGGCGGGCTCGTGGAGCCCCACGTCGGTTGTAGCCATTTAGATTAGGAGGTCCTTCCTGCCATGACGATCTCGCAAAGGCAAAACCGTGCCCACACTACGCTGGATTCGTGAGGGAACCTGCGGATAATTATACGGCAGTGGTTTAATGATAGTAACTGGCGGGGTGAAGCGGGGATAACCGAAGAGGAACTACCCTTGCGTGAAGAACTGCGCCATCTTGCGGAACTTATCGTAACGGCTGGCAATCAGGGTGTCGGCAGACATTCCCTTCAATTCGGCCAGATTCTTTTGCAGGGCTTCGTCTACCAGCTTCGCCGCACCATCGTGATCGGCGTGCGCGCCAACCTCGGGTTCAAGAACGATGTCGTCGATGCAGCCGAGTTCCCTGAGATCAGGAGCCGTAATCCGCATCGCTTCCGCCGCCAACTCTCGTTTGCCCGCGTCGCGCCACATGATCGAGGCGCAGCCCTCCGGCGAAATGACGGAATAAATCGAGTTCTCCATCATCAACACGCGGTTTGAAACCGCAATTGCCAACGCTCCTCCACTTCCGCCCTCGCCAGTGATGAGGGTAATGATCGGCACGCGCATCCTGGCCATTTCGCGCAGGTTGAGAGCAATGGCCTCGGCTTGCCCCCGTTCCTCGGCTCCGAGCCCGGGGTAAGCCCCCGGGGTGTCCACAAAGGTAAAAATGGGACGGCCAAATTTTTCGGCAACCTTCATGGCGCGAAGAGCCTTGCGATAGCCATCCGGATTGGGCATGCCGAAGTTGCGATACACCTTCTGCTTCGTGTCCCGCCCCTTTTGCGTGCCTACCAGGAGCACTTCTTCTCCATGGAATCGTGCCATGCCGCAAACCATGGCCGGATCGTCCGAGAATCGCCGGTCGCCGTGTATTTCGCTGAAGTCGGTGAAGATCTTTTCCACGTAGTCCAACAGGTAGGGGCGCTGCGGGTGGCGAGCCAGCTCGGTCTTAACCCAGGCTTCGCGATGCGCCATTTCGTTCCTTAAGGCATGCACCCGCTGGCGAAGGTCGTCAATCTCCCTGCGGATGTCGTCGCTCTGGCCCTCGAGAGACTCCAGATGTCCAAGTTGCAGCTCGATTTTGGCCAGTTCGTCGCCGGCGGTGGAGTCATGTTGGTTGCCATTGTGGATTGTACGGCGCGTCTCCACCATCGATAGCAAGAGTTGGGCGCCGGTCAGCACTGCGCCAATGTCCGCTGACTTCATGGGGTGTATTTTCGCCGTAGCGATCGTTATCCTCTTGGAATCTGATGATCTGCTGATTTGAACCAGCCCTACTCAATCCAGGCTACCTTGACCAGATCAACCGATCATCCAATGGCTAGATGACCTGATCAATTGATGACTCGCACCGCTCCGCGGCCGCACAGCTCCTCGACCCTGGTGATGAAGGCGCGGTCTGGCAGGACATTATAGCCTTCCGCCTCCATAACCACCATGAAATCTCCCGCGCGTTCCACGTCAAACAACACTTTGGCCTCGCCTTTGCGTTGAGAAAAAAGGAGATGCAGTTCGTCAATGGTTCCCGCGGAGGCATTGTCGAGCGGAACGCGAATGCGCAGCGACTTGGGTAGTGGGACCTTTACATCTTCGAGCGAATGGACATCCGACAGGGTGAGCTTAGGATTCGCGCCTTCTTCGATTCGTACCCCGCCGCGGACGAGCACTGGAATTTCGGCCAGGGATTTTAGCTTTTCTTGCAGCTTTTTGTAAGCCTCAGGGAAGACCAGCATGTCCATCGACCCAGACATATCTTCAATGGTTGCTTGCGCGTAAAAGTCGCCCTTCTTTGACTTGAGCACCCGCAGATTCACGATCATACCGGCTGTCGTCAAGCTTTCGTCCTTACCCGTCGACTGTTTCATCGCGCACAGCTCACCGATCGAAAGCGCGCGCAGATCCTCAAGTTTCTCGCGGTATTTCTCGAGGGGATGACCCGTTATGAAAAAGCCCAGAATCTCTTTTTCGTTCGCCAGCCGCGTGTGCTCATCCCAATCAGGGGTGTCCGGCAGTTTGACCTCAGGAACCTGGTCTTGTTCCTGCTGAAAGACCCCGAACAGGCCGTGCTGTCCGGATTCTTTATCGCGCTGCTCCTTCTGCGCATGCTCGATTGCCTTGTCGAGCACGGCCATTAGCTGGGCTCGCCGACCAAGTGAATCCATGGCGCCGCTTTTGATGAGCGACTCAAGCACGCGCTTGTTCAGCAGCCGCAGGTCAACCTTCTCGCAGAATTCATAAATCGAGGCGAAGATTCCCCCTGGCCTGGATTCGGCGGATGCGGGGCGGGCACCGGCCAAGTCCTTTCTTGCAACCACAATCGACTCAATCGCATTGTGTCCAACGTTCTTTACCGCAGCCAGTCCAAACCGGATTGCCTGTCCGCGCGGAGTGAAATTGGCATCGCTGATATTGATATCAGGGGGCTCGACCGCAATCCCCATTTCGCGGCATTCGTTGATGTACTTGACCACATCATCCGTGCTGCCGGTGACCGACGTAAGCAGCGCCGCCATGAACTCCACGGGATAATGCGTCTTCAAGTAGGCGGTGTGATAAGCCAGAAGAGCGTAGGCTGCGGAGTGCGATTTGTTGAATCCGTAGCCGGCAAACTGCGCCATCAAGTCGAAGATGCGTTCGATCTTCTTTTGCGGATACCCGCGCTGGACCGCCCCCTGGGTAAATCGCTCGCGCTGCTGCGCCATTTCCTCGGCCTTTTTCTTGCCCATGGCCCGGCGAAGCAGGTCGGCCTCACCCAGTGAGTATCCGGCGAGTCGATTGGCGATTTGCATGACCTGTTCCTGGTAAACGATCACGCCAAGCGTTTCCTGCAAGACTGCCTGCAGTTCGGGAAGCTCGTACTCAATCTTCTTGCGCCCGTGCTTGCGATCGATGAAATCGTCGATCATGCCGCCTTGGATCGGACCAGGGCGATAGAGTGCGTTGAGCGCCGTGAGATCTTCGATTGAGTTGGGCTTGTAGCGCCGCAGGACATCGCGCATCCCGTGTGATTCAAATTGGAACACGCCTGAGGTAAGGCCGCTGTGAAAGACCTTCTCATATGTTGATTCATCATGCAGCGGTAACGTCTCCAGCTTCAGAGCTTCCCCGCGCGTCTGTCGGATCAGCTTCAGCGTGTCATCGAGAATGGTCAGCGTGGTCAGCCCGAGAAAGTCCATCTTCAACAGGCCCATCTTCTCGATCGCGACCATATCGAAGGCGGTGACAATTTCCTCGTTCTTCGTCCTGAATAGGGGAACCAGTTCGTTGAGCGGGCGCGGCGAAATCACGACGCCGGCGGCGTGCACTCCGGCGTTCCGCACCAAGCCCTCCAGCTTCATCGCGGTGTCGATCAGTTGCTTGACTTGGGAATCGTTTTCGTAAGCCTGCTGCAGTGCCGGGGATTCCTTGATCGCCGTTTCCAGCTTAATGTTCAGCGTGGTCGGCACCATTTTCGCAATGCGGTCGACGTCGTTGTAAGGAACATCCATCGCGCGGCCGACGTCTTTGATGGCCGCCTTCGCGGCCATGGTCCCGAAGGTGATGATCTGCGCCACGTTTTCCCGACCGTACTTGCGGGTGACGTAATCAATCACCTGGCCGCGACCGTTCATGCAGAAGTCGATGTCAATGTCCGGCATCGAAATGCGTTCTGGATTTAAGAATCGCTCAAACAGCAACTCATGCTGCAGAGGATCGATGTCGGTGATCTCGAGGGCGTAGGAAACCAGAGACCCGGCAGCCGATCCTCGACCCGGTCCTACGGGAATGCTGTGCTCCTTGGCGTACCGGATAAAGTCCCAGACGATAAGAAAATATCCGGAAAACGTCATCTGTTGAATGATGGCAAGCTCGCGCGACAATCGCTGCTCGTAATCGGAGAGTCCGTGCTTGAGTTTTCCTGAAGCCGACAGCTCATGTAACGTCTCCAATCGGCGCGCGAATCCTTGCCGGGTGACATGCTCGAAGTAGCTGTCGAGCGTATAGCCCTCGGGCACTTCAAAGCGGGGAAAAGGGTTGCTGACTTTTTCCAGCTTCACATGGCAGCGTTCGGCAATCGCCAGCGTGCGCGAGAGCACGTCAGGAGCATCCTTGAATACCTGGTACATCTCCTGGTGGCTCTTGACATAGAACCCGGTGCCCTGGAACTTCATCCGGTTGGGATCTTGAATGCTTTTGCCGGTCTGAATGCAGACCATTACGTCCTGAGCGTGGGCGTCTTCCTCGCACAGATAGTGACTGTCATTGGTAGCCACAAGCGGCAGGCCGAGGTCTTTCTCAAGCCGGAACAGTCCCGGATGGATGCGGTGCTCCATCTCCAGCCCCTGGTCCTGAATCTCCAGAAAAAAATTCTGTTTGCCGAAGATATCGCCGTAAGCCGTCGCCGCCTGACGGGCGGCGTCGTACTTGTCTTCCATTAGGAACTCGGCCACTTCGCCCTTAAGACACCCAGAAAGGGCGATGAGTCCTTTTGCATGCTCGGAGAGGAAGGCCTTGCTCACCCGCGGCTTGTAGTAAAAGCCGTGCAGTGAGGCTTCGGAGGTGATCTTTACGAGGTTGCGGTAGCCCTCTTCGTTTTCCGCCAGCACGAGGAGGTGGTTGTAGGTATCGCCTTCCGGGGGAGTGCGCGCAATCCGATGGTCGTCCTTCTTACAAACGTACAGCTCGCACCCGATGATCGGTTTGATTCCGGCTGCCTTCGCGGCATTCACGAAGTGAACAGCGCCAAAAATATTGCCGTGGTCGGTCATGGCCACGGCTGGCATGTTCAGCTCTTTGGCCCGCTGGCAGAGCTTCTCGACGTCGCAGGCGCCGTCGAGCATGGAATAGTCCGTATGGAGATGTAAGTGGACGAATTGGGACATGCGCGCCTAGCAAGATTCTAAATCGGTATGGCTTTTCGCCGGAAGTCGCAAACCCGCCCGAGGCCTGTGGATAACGGGTCCCAAAATCGATCTCTTCGGCTCATCCTTTTCCGCCCATCCTTCCGCGCACGACCACAAGACTCGTTTCCTCAACCGACGGCACGGCCCCGGCAAGGATCGAACGGCCCGATTCACCAACTCCCATAGCGATAAGCGCGGGTCCGTGCAGGGAAGATTTTGATCAGCAGCAGCCCTGTCAAGAAACCACCGACGTGCGCTGCGAAAGCCACGCCGCCTCTCTGATGGTAGGCACTGCTAGCGGCTATGGCGGTTGAGAAGAACTGATTCAAGAACCAAATCCCCAGCCATATCCATGCCGGCAGCCACCAGAAGAAAATGAAAAATACCCAAGTCAAGACCCTTGCCCTGGGATAGAGAACAAAGTAGGCACCCATGACCCCAGCAATCGCTCCGCTGGCTCCTATCATTGGCACGGGTGATTGCGGGCTGAGTGCAATATCGGTAAGAGCAGCGGCGACGCCGCAGATCACATAAAAAATCAGGTACGCAAAGTGCCCCAGCCGGTCTTCAACATTGTCCCCAAAGATCCAGAGAAACCACATGTTGCCCAGAATGTGGGTGATCCCGCCGTGCAAGAACATCGAGGTAAGAACCGTCAGCAGGTTTGCTACGAGCGGTGAGTCGCTTGCACCAGTCAGCGCCCGCGTGAAGTCGTGTGGAATCAGACCGAAGTTCAGTATCAGATTATTGATGGCGCGCGGGCCCTGAGCCTCCAGGGGAAGTTCAAAGAAGACAAACACCACCACGTTCAGCACGATGATGAAATACGTGACGAATGGTTTGCTGAAACTCGGCTGATCATCGCGAATTGGAAACATGGGAATGAATCATCGGACCATCGAGTCATTGAAATGGTTGACTCGGACCCGCGACGTAGGAAAATTCTACAATGATTCAATTGTTCAGGGATTCCATGACCGCATCCACCAACGGCGTCCTCATCCTCAATAAGCCCCCAGGCCTGACCTCTCACGACGTGGTCCATCGCGTCCGCCGCATCGTTGGGCAGCGCTCCGTTGGCCACCTGGGGACGCTCGATCCGATGGCCACCGGGGTTTTACCCATCTTGTTGGGAAATATGACTCGCCTGGCACAGTTCTATCTGAAGTCGGAAAAGAGCTATCAGGGGGTCATCCGCTTCGGCTTCGCCACGGACACATATGATGCCGAAGGCGAACCCCTCGGCCAACCGCAAGCGTTCCCTCGGTCCCTCGAGCAGCTGCGCGAAATCTCGTCGCGGTTCTGCGGAATAATCGAGCAGATGCCGCCCCCGTTTTCCGCAAAGAAAATCCAAGGCGTACCCGCCTACAAGCTCGCCCGCAAGAAGAAAGAAGTCCCGCTTCAAGCGATCCAGGTGGAAATCAAAGAATTCGAAATCCTTTCGCTCGAAAATGAACATGCCGCATTTCGCACTCGCGTCGGCTCCGGCACCTATGTTCGCTCGATCGCTCACGAACTCGGGCGGCTCGTTGGCTGCGGTGCTCATTTGCAGGCACTCTGCCGCACCTCGGTTGCGGAATTCAGCCTGGGCGAGGCCCACACGCTGGATGAGCTGGAGCTGGCTGCTCAACGGGGGGAAGGGGAGACGATGCTGGTTCATCCCCGCAAGCTTCTCCCCAACATGCCATCTGTCACCGCCTCCGACGAGATCGCCGCCCGCATCCGCCACGGCCAGGCCGTAAATCTGCCCGAGCTGTCCCGGGCTCCAGAACTGAAGGTCTTCTGTGGTCAACGCGAGCTTCTTTGCATTGCCAGCCGCATCGCAGGGACTCTGGTGCGCCCAAAGGTGGTTTTCGCCTAAGCAGGATCCAGCCAGCGGGTAATGAGAGGCGAGATTTGCGCGCGTCCTGCTAGAATCCTCGGTCCATGGCAGGCGAGAAGCTTTGTATGCCTGTGGCGCTGAACCACCAAAAATGAACAGACGTGACGCAATTCAGTTGGCAGGCAAGACAATTGCGGGAACGACTCTCCTCCCGTTCGCGACTCTTGCTCCCGGCCCTGAGCGCTCCACCAAGCGCCCTCCCCCAGCGGAACGAAAGTTCCGCAGCGCAGCCGTGGAAACCAAGATCTTGGAGGTGAAACGCGCGCTGGGGGATGACACCGAACTTTCGTGGATGTTTGAGAACTGTTTCCCGAACACGCTGGACACAACGGTTCGCTTCGGACAGCTTGCGGGCAAGCTGGATACATTCGTGATCACGGGCGACATCCCTGCCATGTGGCTGCGGGATTCGACCGCGCAAGTCTGGCCTTACCTGCCGCTCATCGGCAACGACAAGGCCCTACAGCAGCTGATTGCGGGAGTGATCAATCGCCAGACGCGGTGCATTCTCATCGATCCGTACTCCAACGCGTTCAACTTCGACAGCGAAGGCAGCGAATGGGACCACGATCTCACTGCCATGAAACCCCAGCTCCACGAACGCAAGTGGGAGATCGACTCTCTTTGCTATCCGATTCGCCTGGCACACGGATATTGGCGAACCACAGGCGACACGGCGCCGTTCGACGCTGGTTGGGCCGAAGCCATGCGCCTGGTGATCAAGACCTTCCGTGAGCAGCAACGCCGAGGAGCTCCCCAGCCCTATTCCTTCCGTCGAAACACCACTACGCCGAATGACACGCTGAACCTGGGCGGCTACGGGAATCCGGTGAAGCCCTGTGGGCTGATTGCTTCCGGATTTCGCCCGTCTGACGACGCATGCATGTATCCCTTTCTAATTCCATCTAACATGTTCGCGGTCCGGGTTCTGCAAGGATTGGCCGAATTGGCAAAGGCCACAAACCGACCAGATCTGGGGGAAGAAGCTTGGACGCTCGCCGCGGAAGTGCTCAAGGCGCTCGCATCCTTTGGAACCGCCGTCCACCTTGAGCACGGCAAGATCTACGCCTATGAAGTCGATGGCTTTGGCAACCAGCTCTTCATGGACGACGCCAATGTACCCAGTTTGCTCTCCCTTCCGTACCTGGGCTGCATTGAGGCAAGCAATCCCACATACCAGAGCACGCGCCACTTTGTTCTGAGCAGTGACAATCCTTATTGCTTTCAAGGCAAAGCTGCTGAAGGGATCGGCGGCCCGCACGTCGGTCTAGACATGATCTGGCCGCTCTCGATCATCATGCGCGGTCTGACTTCTGCCGACGAAGCTGAGATCGCGTCTTGCCTAATTACGCTGAAGCGCACTCACGCCGGGACCGGATTCATGCACGAGTCTTTCAACAAGGACGATCCCAGCAAGTTCACCCGCGCTTGGTTTGCCTGGGCAAATACCTTATTTGGTGAGCTGGTGTTGAAGATCCTTCACGACCACCCGCAAGCCTTGAAGCGAGTCACACAAGCGTGAGCGGGGAACGTCTTCGGATGGCCACTCGCGCGAAGCCCGCCGCTCCAGGGGAGACCGGACCCGAGCTGGGGTTTTCTATTTCTCCCCTGTTTTCCACACCCACCCGCCAGCTGCGTATCTCTGCTAAAATCTATAAAATCCACTCCCCGGAGATCCAATGCAGGCTATCCTTGCGCTGGAAGACGGTCGCGTCTTCCGAGGCAAAGGCTACGGCGCCAAAGGCGAATGCTACGGCGAGGTCGTTTTTAACACTTCCATTACCGGCTACCAGGAAATTTTCACCGACCCTTCCTATGCCGGACAGATTGTCGTTTTAACCAATCCACAAATCGGAAATTACGGCACTAACGCGGAAGATAATGAGGCGACGCGTCCCTACATTGAAGGCCTCATCGTGCGCGAGTTTTCCAAGGTCAGCTCCAATTGGCGCTCGCAGCAAGTGGCCGAAGAATATCTCGAACAATTCAAGGTTCCGGTTCTTGCCGACATCGACACGCGCGCGCTGGTTCGCCACTTACGCGACAACGGCGTCATGCGGGGAGTGGTCTCGACCCTCGAGACTGACATCGACAAACTGGTGGCCAAGGCCCGCTCCATTCCGAAGATGGACGGCACCGATCTGGCGAAGGTCGTCACCACCAACCGTCCTTACGTTTGGGACGTAGGGGAGCGTTCGCACGAGCCGGTCGAAGTGGTCGGCGTAAAAGACCAGCCTGAGCGCTTTCACGTCGTGGCCTACGATTTCGGAATCAAGCAGAATATTCTGCGCAAGCTTCGCAGCGAGGGATGCAAGGTCACCGTCGTCCCGGCGCAGACTCTAGCCGAAGATGTTCTTGCCCTGAAGCCCAACGGAGTCTTTCTCTCTAACGGACCGGGCGATCCCGAGCCCTGCACCTATGCGGTCGACAACATCCGCCGCCTTATGGGACGCCAGCCGATCTTTGGCATTTGTCTCGGCCATCAGCTCACTGGCATCGCGCTCGGCGGCAAAACCTACAAGCTCAAATTCGGGCACCACGGAGGCAATCACCCGGTGAAGCAGCTTACGACCGGCAAGGTTGAGATCACAGCCCACAACCACAACTTCGCCGTCGACCCCGACTCGCTGCCGCAGTCCGAAGTCGAACTGACCCACATGGACCTGAATGACTCGACGCTCGAGGGCATGCGCCACCGCAATCTGCCGCTGTTCAGCGTGCAGTATCACCCGGAAGCCGCGCCCGGACCTCACGATTCGCACTATTTGTTCAAAGATTTTGTGAAGCTGATGGAGGAGTGGAAGGGGTGAAGACAAACACCCTAATCGTCGCCATAGCCACGGTGTTGTTGGCGTCCTCGCCTGCCACGTTGGCGTGTGTGATCAATCTACCAAAACCAACCGTCGTCCGAAGCCACTTCGACGTACTTCTTCAATCCAGGGGACGTCCCATCCTAGGCATGGACGTTCTAGTCGAGCGCTACAACTTGTCGGAGAAGTGGGAAACCGTCGAGGTGGCAGTAACTGATGTCGGTGGCCGAGCCAGCTTTGCTGACCTACCCGCGGGCAACTACGTTGTGGGTACACACGCCGCTTCGGGGAACGACGGCCGAAGAATTCAAGTGACCGAGGATTCCCGCCAGAAAGCGGCGCAGCAGATCGATCTTGTCTGGCCCAACAAGAAAGTGGTTGTAACGAGGTCGTTGGAAGGAGTTTTCAGGTCACTTTCCCTCGATGAAACTCCCTCTGAGCCACTCCCAGCTGTGAAGATCGAGGTGCTGGAAGCTCATTCAGGGCACCTCGAAGCCACCTTGTTGACTGACGAAGAAGGCGCGTTTGCGCTCCAGACATTGCCGCCTGGAATGTACTTCCTGAGAGTATCCCGGGAAAATCGAAATGAAGATCGTCGAATCTGGGGATGGAAGTTGGAGGGAGATATCGCGGTTGAGGTCAACCCTCTTCGGCGCGAGGCCCCGGAAGGTATGCAGGTGCAATTATTGATGACAGATTGTGGGCTGTTCTACAAGAACGCAATCAAGTGAGTATTGAGGAGTCCGCCTTCCAGGGCGACCAAAATTGGAAAATGAGAATCAGCCTGCCATCCCGCCCGAAGGAGATCCTCCCGGCCAGTCGGAACGATCTTCGCAGTCGAGGGGGCTGCTTTTTGCCGGGGGTTACTGGCAATCAAAAGGCAGGTTGTTTCACCCGCATTTTGATCGGCTCGCGGATGGATCGGCGCAGCCGATCAATCTCCCTCGCCGGGATGATACTTGTTGGAGTGACGATAGGGTTTGTCACAGCCGCCTTTGCCGCCAATTCTGTCTCGATCCAACTAGCGCACCACACCCCGCGCGAGATGCAGACGGCGCAGGCGCTGAAGCAACTACTCGCCACGAACGATCTGCACAAATACATGTTCACGCGCGATATTGTGATTGAAGAGCGCGCGATGAACCACGCCTTCCCGGTGCTGACGCTCAACGTCCGCTTCGCCGATTCGCCGGACGAACTGCTGTCGTCCTTCGTTCACGAGCAGCTGCACTGGCACTTGAGAATTCACGACGGCGAGCAAAAGGCAGCCATCTTTGAACTGCGCCAGATGTATCCGACTGCGCCCGTCGGATTGCCCGAAGGCGCTGACTCCGCCTACAGCACCTACGGGCACCTGGTGGATTGCTATCTCGAAATCCAGGCCGATCGAGAACTGATCGGTCCCAAGCGCACCGAAGAAGTCATCAAGAACAAACCCTGGTACACCTGGATTTATAAAACCGTTTTGCGCGACGAACCTAGAATTCGCGCTGTCGTGCAAGAGCACTTCTTGGAAGTGAAATGAGAGTTTTGCTAGCAACGAACCAGAAGCCCCTGGCGACTACACATGCCCAAACGAACTGACATCTCCAAGATTCTTATCCTCGGATCGGGTCCGATCATCATCGGACAGTCCGCCGAGTTCGACTACTCTGGCACGCAGGCTTGCAAGGCCCTCAAGTCCGAGGGATATGAAGTCGTGCTGGCCAACTCGAACCCGGCTACCATCATGACCGATCCCGAGTTTGCCGACCGCACCTATATCGAACCGCTCACCCGCGAGTACCTCGAAGAAATCATTCGCGTCGAGCGCGAGCTCTCGCCGGGCGACGGATTTGCCATCCTGCCCACCGTGGGCGGTCAGACCGCGCTCAACCTTGCCATCGAGCTTGCCGACAATGGCGTACTCGAGAAATACAACGTGAAGCTGATCGGCGCAAACGTCGAAGCGATCAAGAAGGCCGAAGACCGGCTCTATTTCAAAGACGCGATGCAAAAGATCGGTCTCGACATTCCGAAATCTGCCTTGGTCAACAATCTGAAAGACGGCCTTGAGTTTGCCGGCAAAATCGGGTTTCCAGTGATCGTGCGCCCCAGCTTCACTCTGGGGGGTTCGGGCGGTGGCATGGCCTACAACCGCGAAGAGCTGCTCGAAGTGCTCGCCCGCGGGCTTGATTTCTCCCCGGTTCACGAGGCTCTGATCGAGGAGTCCGTGCTCGGCTGGAAAGAGTACGAGCTCGAGGTCATGCGTGATCTCAAAGACAACGTCATCATCATCTGCTCGATTGAGAACTTCGATCCGATGGGCGTGCATACCGGCGACTCGATTACCGTCGCTCCGGCGCAGACGCTCACCGATCGCGAATATCAGGCCATGCGGGACGCGGCGATCGCGGTGATCCGCGAGATCGGAGTAGAAACCGGCGGATCGAACATTCAATTCGGCGTGCATCCGACAACCGGGCGCATGGTCATCATCGAGATGAATCCACGCGTGTCGCGGTCTTCCGCCTTGGCCTCCAAGGCGACGGGATTCCCGATTGCCAAAATCGCCGCCAAGCTCGCCGTCGGTTACACGCTTGACGAGATCCCCAACGACATTACCCGCAAGACTCCAGCCTGTTTCGAGCCCACTCTTGATTACGTGGTGGTCAAGATCCCCAAGTGGCAGTTTGAAAAGTTCCCCGGGGCTGACGAGAATCTCGGCCCGCAGATGAAATCGGTTGGCGAAGTGATGGCCATCGGCCGCACCTTGAAGGAAGCGCTGATGAAGGGGGTGCGTGCGCTCGATACTGGAAAGCGCGTGGGATCGGAAAAAATCGAGCCGAAGATTCTGACACAGCGTTTGGTCACGCCGCATCCCGAGCGCCTAAGCTACATCCGGTACGCCATTCGCCAGGGACACACGGTCAAGCAGCTAGCGAAGATGACCGGCATAGACCCGTGGTTCCTCTATCAGCTCAAAGAAATCAATGACATGCAGCTTGAAATCGAGAAGCACCCGATCGAGTCGGTTCCAACCGCGGTGCTGCGCGATGCCAAGCGCACGGGTTTTTCCGACGGCCGTCTGGCTGGAACCTGGCGCCTGAGCGGCAAGGGCGATCAGGAAAAGATTCGCCATCTGCGCAAGAAACACAAGGTTCATCCTGTCTACAAGCGGGTGGACACCTGTGCCGCCGAATTCGAAAGCTACACCCCTTACCTCTATTCGACTTACGAAGATGAGGACGAGGCGCCGCCAACTGAAAAGAAGAAGGTCATGATTCTTGGCAGCGGGCCGAATCGCATCGGGCAGGGAATTGAGTTCGACTACTGCTGCTGCCATGCCAGCTTCGCTTTGCGCGAGGACGGCTATGAGACCATCATGGTCAACTGTAATCCGGAGACGGTCTCGACCGATTACGATACCAGCGACCGGCTCTACTTCGAACCCCTCACCTTCGAGGACGTGTGGGCCATCTACGAGCACGAGAGCGCGCAAGGCGCAGAAGTCGGCATCATCGTTCAGTTCGGTGGACAAACGCCGCTCAACCTCGCGCTGCCGCTGAAGCAGTCGGGCGCAAAGATCATCGGGACCTCGCCGGAATCGATTGACCTTGCAGAAGACCGCAAGCGCTTCAACAAGCTGCTCGAAGAACTGCAAATCCCCCAGGCACCCGGAGCGATGGCGGCTTCACTTGAGGAAGCTGTCGAAGGTGCGCGTAAGATCGGCTACCCCGTGCTCGTGCGTCCTTCCTATGTACTCGGCGGGCGCGCCATGGTGATCGCCTACGACGAAGAAACCGTGGTTCGCTATATGAAAGAAGCGGTCGAGTACTCGCAAGACCGCCCGGTGCTTATCGACCACTTTCTCGAAGACGCCATTGAAGTGGACGTGGACGCCTTGTCGGACGGAGAAGATGTCGTGATCGGCGGAATCATGCAGCACATCGAGGAAGCCGGAATCCACTCCGGCGATTCCTCGTGCGTTCTGCCCGCGGTCGATATCCCTGAACACCTGCTCAACCGCATGCGGGAGTACACCTTCAGGTTGGCTCGTGCGCTCAAGGTCGTTGGCTTGATGAATGTGCAGTTCGCCATTCCGCGCAGCGAAAATGGAGGAACCGGCGTGCCCGCCAAGGCCAACGGTTCCGGAGGAACCGTCTATGTCCTCGAAGTCAACCCGCGTGCTTCCCGCACGGTCCCTTATGTGTCCAAGGCTACGGGCATCCCGATGGCTAAAGTCGCCTCGCGCCTGATGACCGGGCGCAAGCTCCGCGAGTTCCTTCCCGAGTTCATTCAGGACAACAAGGACCTCGACACCGGGCACTGCTACTACGTGAAATCCCCGGTGTTTCCTTGGAACAAATTCCCTGGGGTCGATACCGTGCTCGGCCCCGAGATGAAGTCCACCGGGGAAGTCATGGGGGTCGCTGACAACTTCGGGGAAGCCTTCGCCAAAGCCCAGCTCGCCGCCGGGCAGAAGCTACCCACCCAAGGGTGCGTCTTCTTCAGTGTCACCGACCATGACAAGCCGCACGTCGCCGATGTCGCCCGCAAGTTCGTGGACATGGGATTCAAGTTAGTGGCCACAGGGGGAACAGCCGACGTGATCGAGGCTGCCGGCATGGCTTGCGACCGCGTGTACAAGGTGAAGGAAGGACGTCCCCACGTAGTCGATTTGATCAAAGGCGACCGGATTCAGCTGATCGTCAATACTCCGCAAGGCCAGGAACCGTTCTTTGACGAGAAGGCCATCCGCCGCGCCGCCGTGACCGCTCGCATCCCGACGATCACCACTCTGGCCGCTGCCCGGGCCGCCGCCGAAGGTATTGCCGCGTTGCAACGTGGCGAGGTGAATGTAAAGGCGCTGCAGCAGCTCCACGCGGAGAGGACGACCGCGAAGATTTAGGGTGCATGGTTTGCGGACGGGACTCCAGTCGGGCAGGCTCTCCTAAGCCCAGCCTGGGCCTCAGTCCTCCAACACCGCATCCGCCTCGATCTCAACCAACCAATCGGGATCAATAAATCGCACGACCTGCATCACGGTGTTCGCTGGACGAATGCCGCCGAAGAATTCCCCATGAACCGACGCGACCTCCTCCCAGTCTTCCATGGTGGTCAGAAGGATCCTTGTGCGAATAATGTCTGAGCGCTTTCCCCCCAGGCCTCGAATCGCCAGGTCAATAATCTGCAAACACCGCCGCGCCTGGGCGGCGGCGTTTCCCTTAGCGATTGTCTTTCCGTCGGGACCGAGCGGTGCCGTTCCCGAGACAGCGATTATCCGTCCCCGCTTCACTCCGCGAGAAATCCCCACCTTCGGCTCAAACGGCGATCCGGTGGAAACGCGACGATGCGCAGGTTGATTCATAGCCAAACTCCCCTTCAGACCGCAACATCATAACCGAGATCGTCGCCAGGACGGGGACACTCGATTGAAAGCCATGGCCTTCACAGAAACCTGGGAAAAGTACCGAGTCATTCGCACCGAGCAGGGCCTGCAACCGCCCGCCTCTCCGTTGCATTTACAATAGACATTCGCCGCACATCGCCGGCGCTGTTTGCCTGACGGATGATCGGTGACGGCTTCTATCCATGTTCCTTCACGGCATCTTTCCTCCGATTACGACGCCCTTCTATCCCGACGGACGCGTCTACCTCAAGAAACTTGAACACAACGTAGACCGCTACTCGAAGACTCCGGTTGCAGGCATCACGGTACTGGGCTCTACGGGAGAGGCGATTTTGCTCTCGGACGAAGAGCGGCGCGAAGTTCTGGCGACCGCGCGGGAGGCTTGCGCGCCAAACAAAGTTCTAATTGCCGGCACTGGCGCTGAGTCCGCGTCCGAGACATTGCGTTTGACCGACTACGCCGCCGAGCTCGGCTATGACGTTGCGCTCGTCCGAACGCCTCACTTTTATCGCCCTCAAATGCACCCGCCGAACCAGCTTGCGTTCTATCGCACCGTCGCCGACCGCTCCGCCATACCCGTACTCATCTACAGCGTTCCAGGCTTTACAAACTACGATATGCCGGAGGAGCTGATCGTCGAACTCGCGGCTCATCCCAACATCATCGGAATCAAGGAATCCAGTGGCGACGTAGAAAAAGTTCGCCGCCTTGCCGTGGCTACGAAACATATCCAACGCGCCGCGACTGTGACGGAGATCTTCTCCGCAGTCACCCCACGCATGCTGAAGGCTGGGAAACCGGAGGCCGCTCAGAGCCATCACGAGCTCATTCCGGTGGGCGCAGTGGCGTCTGCGTCCAAAGAGGCGAGCGGAGCATCGTTTCCTTCGCCCGGCGCTGAACCCTCCAGCCAAGGATTGGGCGCGCCGCGGACCTCCGACGCCGGCACTCGCCCGCCTGGAGCAAAGGCGGGGGTTGCGGTCCCGTCATCTGCTGCCATCGCAATCCTTGCGGGCCTCAAGACCCGGCAAAAGGAGGTCGGCTTCCAGGTCCTCGCTGGAACCGCACAGCGGTTGCAGCCTTGTCTTGAGGCCGGAGCAGTGGGCGCCGTTTTGGCTTTTTCTACTCCGGCACCCACTGCGTGCTACGAAATCTACGCCGCCTGGAAGGAGGGCGATAGCGCCCTCGCCAACCTGAAACAGGAAAGAATATCCCTGGCAGCCGCTCGGATTGCCAGCCAGATCGGCATTCCGGGCTTGAAGTACGCTCTCGACTTGAATGGTTATTATGGCGGTCCCCCTCGTCTGCCCTTGCTTCCGCTTACCGCCGACCTAAAAAAAGAAGTCGAGCAATTGATGCTAGACATTCGCAATTGACCATTCATTGTCCGGGGATAACTACTTATGCTACATTCGCGCACAATGAACTCTCATTCGCGTTCCGCCAAATCCCTCCTCACACTGATGCTCGGATTGCTGGTGCTGATGGTTTCTGCTGCTTCCGCGAAAGAGCAACCTGCCCAGACCGTTACCTGGCCGGAGCAAGGAACTCCTGTTCTTAAATTTACATTCGGTAAGTTTAAGGAGATCGGCGGATTAGGGAGCCAGCACACCTATGTCAGTGACACGACTGCGCAGAATCTGTGGAGCAAGAACATTCCGGACGCGACCTTCACCCTGTATCTTTTTGACAAGAACCACACGCGGATCGGAGAGGGCTTCCTGTCGTTGAGAAACGTTGGCTCGGGACAGCTGGTCAAATTCCAAACCACGATCCAGATGTCCGGCTCGCCCACTACTTTGTCCGTTGTTGCGGGTTCTCTGCCGCGAGAGTTGGGCCCGCTCGCGCCAGCGAAAAAGGTCAGTATCACCATCAACTCCGTTCCTCAAGGCGCCCTCGTGAAGGTTGACGGAACTGAACTGGGAACTACACCCAAGCTTGCCCAACTTGGCGTCGGGAGCCACAAACTCGAATTCAGCAAAGAGGGATTCAATAGCGGAACGTTTCCGCTTGAAATAACGACCGATGACGCGTCGGGAGGAAGTGTCAGCTACGAGCTGGGTACCTCAGCACACGACACCCTTGAACTACGCGATGGCACGGTGCTCACCGGCGACCTGCTTTCGATCGACGCCACTGAAGTCACGGTGCGCGTCGCTGGTAGCCCGCAGCATTTTGATCGGAACCAGATCAAGCGCATACTGTTGGTCGAGCGCGAGCGGCCGCAGTAGATCCCAACCGTTTGGTCCTCTCCTGAAGTTGTCTGAAAGGTTTTTGCCTGTCCTCAGAACCGGGCTAAACCGACCTCTCGGTCGAAGGCAACCCTGACAAATGGACTACAATCTACAGCGCACAGGAGCGATTCATGGCGACCACGATCGAGACTCCGTCCGAGCAGGCCAGCAAGCAATTGATCAATTACCGCACCGATAGCGGAGTTGCCGTCATCGAGATGAACGACCCGCCGGCGAACACCTACACCTACGAAATGAACCGGCAGCTCGATGATGCCATCCTGAAAGCTCGCATGGACAACGGCGTCTATGTCATCATTCTGACCGGAGCAGGAGACAAGTTCTTCTCGGCTGGCGCGAACATCAAAATGCTGGCTAGCGTCGACCCCACTTTTAAGTACTACTTCTGTCTGCACGCCAATGAGATGCTGCTTCGCCTCGAGCATACGCCGAAGCTAGTGATCGCGGCGCTCAACGGCCACACTGTTGGGGGAGGACTTGAGATCGCTATGGCCGCGGATATTCGCATCGCACGCCGCGACGCCGGCAAGATTGGTTTGCCTGAGGTGAACCTTGGAGTGTTGCCGGGCACGGGCGGCACCCAACGTTTATCCCGTTTGGTAGGGAAGAGCAAAGCCATCGAGCTTATGGTCACGGGCAACACTTTCTCCTTTGAAGAGGCGCTCGAACTCGGCATCATCAACGACATCTATGAACGGGACGGCTTCATGGAGAACATCATGGAGTACGGCCGCCAATTCTGCCCGCCGAACAAGGCCGCTAAAGCCGTCGGCCGAATCAAACGCGCGGTGCAGACCGGCTGGGAGATCCCCATGGAGTCAGCCCTTGCCGTCGAGCGAGAGAACCAACAATTACTCTTTCAGAGCGAAGACGCCAAGGAAGGTCTGGCTGCGTACGTGGAAAAGCGGCCAGCGGAATTTAAAGCCAAATAGCGCTTGGCCTTAGGTTTAGACGAACGGCCCAGAAGCTGAGGTTAGATGCCCGGCAAAATCGCAAAAATCGGTACTTTCTCCGATTGGGTCGGACTCTTTGATGAATGGCGCAAGGAGATCGGCGTCAATCGCGATGAGATTGCCAGCTTCAAGTTCGACACGCTCTTCGGTTCGATCGAGACCGACGAAGTGCAGTTCGGCCATTTCAAAGGCAAAAGGAAGTGGGAGAACCTGCGCCAGGTTCCGACCCAGCAAATGCGCGATGCGTTGCTCAACATGATCGTCTATCAGGGGGACACCGAGTTCGCGAGCGTTGAGCAGCAGCGTCATCTGTTCGAAACCGCGCCCACTGACTGGGACCGCCGCGCAATCACGCGTGTCATGATCGAAGAAATGCGCCATGGCTGGCAGATGTGTGCGCTCCTGGTCGAGCATTTCGGCTACTCGGGCAAGGTCGAAGCCCAGAAGATGCTCGAGCGCCGCGCCTTCGAGAACAAGCGGCTGCTCGGTGCCTTCAACGTCGATGTGGACAACTGGATGGACTTCTTCACCTACACCGACTTCGTTGACCGCGATGGCAAGTTCCAGCTGCAGATGCTCAAATACTCGGCGTTCGCCCCGCTCGGCCGCTCCATGTCCTACATGCTGCGCGAAGAGGCGTTTCACATGGGCACCGGTAATGACGGCCTGCGCAGGATCGTACAGGCTGGCGTGATCCCCGCGTGGCTCATTCAGAAGTACCTAAACAAATGGATCTCCAGCTCCTATGATCTGTTCGGCACCGATCACTCCTCATCCGCTCACTGGGCGTATGTGTGGGGAATCAAGGGGCGGTACGATGAGCCGAAAAACGAAACCCAAGCCGATCTGGACGATCTGAACGACTACAATCGCAACTTGTATCGCGAGGAAGTATCGGGACTCGTCGAGCGATTCAACGGTGTTCTCAAGCCAGGCGAGCCTAAGCTCTACGCTGCGGACATCAAGTTCCATCGCATGATCGGCAAATGGGCGGGACAGCGCTACCATCCACAGACGGGCGCACCGATGGGAGAAAAGGAATACGAGCAACTCTTCCCAACCTTCATGCCAACCCCAGAAGACAAAGAGTTGTTGCTCGACATCATCTCCAGCGAATCCAATTGGATCGTTCCGAAAATCGGCGCACGCGATCCCTTTGAGACGATCGCCGAGCCACGGAAATCGGCGATCAATCTTTAGAGATATGGGGACAACGGGCGTACCGGTCCGTTCGATTTGAAACAACCTGCTTCCCAATACGAGCGGATCAAACTGCAACTATCGGCTGCGATCGCGCACCTCTCACTCGAGCATCCTCCACTCAACGTCATCGACCTTCCAATGATGGATGAGCTCCTTTCCGCTTTTTCCGAGTTGAACGCGCTTCCGGCAATCTCTATTGTCATCTTGAGCGGCCAGGGAAGCTCTTTCTCCGCCGGGGTTGATGTTGCCGCACACACCCCTCCTAAAGTCGCCGAGATGCTGCAGAAGTTTCACGCGGTCATCCGGGCTATCGTTTCGTGCCGGAAGATTGTCGTTGCTGTGGTGGGCGGCAATTGCCTGGGGGGAGCTGCAGAACTCGCCATGGTATGCGACCTCGTTATCACGACCGAATCGGCGACCTGGGGCTTCCCGGAAATCAAGCTAGGGTGCTTCCCGCCAGTGGCCGCGGTGGCCCTTAGCAGATTAGTCGGACAAAAGCGCGCCACAGACCTTATACTTACAGGCCGACCGATCACGGGGTTGGAAGCGGCCGCGATCGGACTGGCTTCTGTCGCCGTACCTGACGATCAACTCAGCTCCACCGTGCAGCAAAGATTAAGCATGCTTTCGGGGTTGAGTTCTGCCGCACTGGGGCTGGCCAAAAAAGCAAGTTCTCCCTGGGAAGGTCTGCAGTTTGAGGAGATGCTTGAACGCAGTGAGAGAATCTACCTAGATGAGCTGATGCGAACCCACGACGCACAGGAGGGCATACGAGCATTCCTGGAGAAATGTCCACCGATCTGGAGCGGACAGTAGCGCCGCTTAGAAAATCAGGCCATTTGATCTGCCGGACAGGCTGGGCTCTGCTTTTGACCGTTGCCTGCGCCTATTTCAGCTACCGCTCCTTTCAGGATATTCAGGCAGGAGAATTCGACTGGCGGCACAACTGGTGGGACACTCTAACCTGGATGGTGTGGATCGTGTTTCTAGCGGTTGCGATTTCGGAAGTGCGCTGCTGGCGCGAGCGGCTTTTGTTTGCCTTGTTGCTCCTGCAATGTCTGCTAGGGTGCATTTTTTCCTTCTGGACCTCGGCGTCCCTCCACCTGACCCGCGAACTCCGATGGTTCTCGCTGGTTCTCTGGGTACTGGCGACAATGTTGAGCATCGCCGCGCTGTTCGGCAGCGGAAAGCAAACCACTCCTGGATCTCAGGTCCCATCCTAAGCGAGAGTGCCGGGGCGGGGCCATGGGAAGATGGACATATGCGCCTGAGCGGTTAGGGTGAACCCGCAGGCTGCCCTAGCGTGAGAACAGGTGCCCCAGCTTCTCCTTTTTTACCTTCAAATAATCTTCCGCATGTGCACTGGCGGTAACTTCACAAGGAACGCGTTCCGCCACTCGGATTCCTGCTCTCTCCAAGGCCGCAACCTTGTCAGGATTGTTCGAAAGCAGTCGCACGGATTTTATATCCAGCGCCTTCAAAATCTCCGCTGGAAGCGCAAACTCCCGGTGATCTGCCTTGAAGCCGAGTTTCTCATTAGCCTCGACTGTGTCCAACCCCGCATCCTGCAGTTCGTAGGCCTGGAGCTTCGGCATCAACCCAATGCCGCGCCCCTCCTGCTGCTCGTAGATCAGAATGCCCGCGCCTTCCCCAGCAATCAGAGACAACGCCATTTCCAACTGCTGCCTGCAATCGCAACGCAGGGAACCAAACACATCCCCGGTCAAACACTGTGAATGTACGCGCACCAATGGCGGTGCTGACTGTATATCGCCCATCACCAGGGCAACGGCTTCTTCCGGCTTGCCGTCCGCGACTGGTTCAAGTCGAAATCCGTACAGGCGGAACTGACCCCAACGGGTAGGGAAGGCCGCCGACGCTAGTTGTTTTGCGAATGAGCTCACCATCCAATTATAGGAGATGGTGCGCGGCGGCTCGCCGGAGTCTGACCTGGAGACTCCAAATTACTTCCCCGATGCTGCGGCCCGGGTTGTCGGTTGTGGTTTTGTGAGAACGCCGGAATCGACGGTTTTCCCCACGCGGGAAACCGTCTGGAAGTAGAGCTCATCGCCCTGAATTTCCAGCAGCATAAAAGTCCGATCCCGGTCGAAGCTGGCTTCGATCGACGGGCTGCGCCGGAAATCGTGCCGCTCCAGTTTCCCCGAGTCACCCTGAATGAAGTAATAGATGCCATTCTGTGGCTTGAGGCGCTCATAGGCATGCTCATGCCCGGAGAAAACCGCATTCACGCCGTAGGACCGCAGAAGCGGGGTTAACTGGTTGCGCAGGTCAAGATCCGGTCCGTGCATTTTGCCGTCGTTGTAGAGCGGATGGTGAAAGTAGCAAATCTTCCAATGCGCACTGGACGATCGCAGGTTTTGCTCCAGCCAGGTCAACTGCCTGGCGTCCATGTAGGTGCTGTCGAGCGCGTAAAACTGGGTGTCGCCTCGCTTAAACGTGTAGTACCGCTCTCCATTCATGTTGAAGGGTTTGTAAAGGCGCTCGATATTAGGATCATCATGGTTTCCGAGAGAGGCAAAAAACTTGACTCCTGCATCCAGCAACGGTTTGTAGGGGACCTCGAATTTCCTTTTGAAATCCTCCGGACTGTGCCCACCGTAAATGTTGTCCCCCAGCATGATCACAAAATCGAACTTCACCGCCTGGCGAAAAGCCTCCAATTGTTGAGCGATTTCGTACTGCTCTCTGGTGCCCGTGCCGCTGTCGCCGATCACTGCAAGGCGTACGGATCCCGAATGCAGTGGTAGCTTGACCGCGACCTGGTCCTGCGCATGACCTGCTCCCACAAGTACTAGGCTCAAAAAGATGACGTTGAGGGTCCTGGTGAGCATCACTTCACCGACTCGGGCAGGGCATTCGGAACGTAGTCGACGATAACGTTGCCTTCGGTGTCGCGCAACACCAGCTCACGGTTCAGCACACGATACTCCAGGCCGTCCTGGAGTTCTGGCAAATTCAAAAGAAGAGTGGGGGGAGTCGATTGCAGCGGCTGATTAGGTGGATAACTCTGGTTGATTTGCAACTCGATGTTTACCGGCTCTGCATGCGCAAGGCTGGCACGGATCTCATTGCCATGCCTTCCTCGGAAGGATGCGGTGATCTGTTTGCGAAAATATTGGGCAATCTGAGGACGAAAGATCTCGCCTTGCTTTGCTCCCGCCCGGGCAACGCGTATCTTGTTTCCCATCTCGCGCTCTCGGGCAACAATCTCGCCCGGGTTGTCAGTCGGTTTGGGCGGAACGCCGGCATGCTGCTGGCGGAACTCAAGATACTGTTTGATCCCAGCTTCGAACTCGCTGACCACCGCTGCATCTGCAGTCCCTGCCGTCGCAGGTCTTTGGCCTTCCACAGCTCGGCAGACCAGGAGCAGAGCGGCGAGAACTGAAAGCATCCGGCCGCGTTGTGAGCACCATTGCATTAAGCGACCGTCTTTGCCCCTTCTGCCACTGCCTGCTGCGCGGCTTCTTTTACCACATCTTCCACAAGCTCGATCACCGTCTCCTGGATGTTCTTCTTGTCGAGATCAACATTCGCCTTCTTGCCGATGACCTTTGCCATCCGCTTTGCCACAGGCGCAAGGGGAATGCGTTTCACCACCTTGCGGGCAAGCTTCTTGATGGCCTTCTTGGGGGGCGCTTCGTCGTGCTTCTCTTGCCCTTTCTCGGGGGCAGAAGCAATCCAATCTTCCTCAAAAACCCGACACAGATCTCTTACGATCCGTGCATCGCGAAAAATCACGCCGATCTCGCGTCTTGCATCAAGCTCCAACTGCCGCAAACTCTGGCTCCCGATGAAGGCCTGGGAGCGATCACGAATCATGGTTCGAGTATGCAGCCGCATGCGCTTCAACTCGCATGACGGCAGGCGATTTCCGCTGACCGAACCCAGAACCCTAACCTCGACTCCTAGCTGCCTTCGCTCTTCGAGCAGACGCAACATCGGTTTGTCGCTGATGTTCGGATCGTAGATCAACAGTTCTTTCTCGGCGTCCTTGATAAAGCGCGCCAATTCGCGCCGTGCGTTTGCCGGGCTGACCACGAAATTGTGATGGCTGGGAGAATATTCCTGACGCTTGGTGTCGGTCTCAAACAGTCGCGCGGCTTCTGCCACCAACTTGGGATTACGCGTGACAATACCGAAGCTCCGGCTGCGATCGATATCGAGATGAGTGAAGTTGAAACCGAGGACATATAGCTCCTTGCGGTCCACGATCATCATCTTCCCGTGATAGCGCACCAGGTCTCCCGCAGTTCGGGCCACGGTTATGCCGCTC
>Ga0207694_10000245_pt1 | contig 52194 bp, 57 predicted proteins | sample KBSC34metaG_FD_184353 | JGI IMG/M metagenome (GOLD analysis project Ga0207694, IMG submission 184353) | Corn rhizosphere microbial communities from Kellogg Biological Station, Michigan, USA - KBS C3-4 metaG (SPAdes) (version 2) | ecosystem: Host-associated > Plants > Roots > Rhizosphere > Soil... | reverse complement strand
CGGCGATAGTTTGAAAATATTCGCCCCACATTCTCAAACTATCGCCGTGCCAGATGCCTAATTCGAGTAACTTGATTTTTTCATCGCGCCGAGATTCAAGAAACATCTCATAATACTTGAGATAATTATGGCATCCCCCAGAACGTTTATCGGTTCCAGTTTCGTGTCCGATTTGATCGATGGTCTTTCTCATACAGTATATTTCATTGCAATAATCTTTCTTGGGCCGACCATAGTGATTCGTCCCATTAATTTATCTTGTTCACATTGATGTTGATATTCTCTATCTCTTTGCGAAATTTCAAAGTCAACCATACGATTATGTAATTCTTGAGCATGATTCAGTTTTTTGCCTTCGTTAAAATCAACAATCCCGTTTGGAGTTATCCATACCTTTTCAGATACTTTAATTGGATAATGCTGTTTTTTATTCGACTTAATCAGTGAACGAATTAAAAATGGTATTATAAAACTGATGATGATGAATGTTATCATAAAATTATTTTGTACCACACCGAACTTTCTACATCCTTTCCGACCGCATCAGGAAACACATTCTTTAGCACTCGTTCAACCTCTGGCCTCGTCGCATCATGCCCGGCAATAATCCCTCCTTTGCGAACCTTCGGCAACCACGCTAAGATATCTCTTTTAACCCAGTCATGATCATGATTCGCGTCCAAGAATACAAAGTCAACAGAATCGTCTTGGAAGACATGTGCTGCCTCGGCTGAGTCCTGTTTTATATCCGAAATCAGATGCCTGGTATTAGTCTTCGTCAGTTGCTCATTGTACAATGAAGAAAGTATTTTCACATCTTCCATCAACTCTGGATTGTCTTTGAATGCGGGTGTATCTTCCCATAAATCTACGGCAAATACCATAGCTTCCTTGTGGCGCAGTTTGTTAGCCAAATAGCTTATCGAGTTGCCTTTAAACACTCCCACTTCCACGAACACTCGGTAACCTTCAATTTTTGAAATGAAGTCATAGAAGTCAGGATAGTTGAACCAGTTAGTATCCATCAGCGGCGTTCTTCAAGTTCTTGTGTGATAGAATCCTTGACTTTGATCAGTATTTCTATGGCTTCGGTAATTTTATGATTAGCCAGATTAATCAATGGTTCATCATTGATATTAACAAGTTGTCGGTCAACTTCTGTCAGTTGATTTATTGACTGATCGATGGTGGTGAGTTTATACATTATTCCTTTGATTTAATACGAAAGCAAAGATCAAGAAGCATCGTCCTTAATAAATGTCGATATATTTCATCATTTATTTCAATTGAAGTTTCACTGTAACTATAATTGATTATTTTCAAGCAAACCATTGTGTCAGTAATAGTGTACTCAATAGGAATGTTAAAACTTTTTAAAAAGTTAACTTGATCCTCAACAACTGCTTTGTAGTCTATCATGACTTTACATATTTAATTGAAGGCATCACATAATCTTTATACTCCGGATGAATAGTATCTGCAAAGAAATCCTTCCTCAAAAATTCTTCTTTATGAGGATGTAAATTATAGTGACGCTTGATCAATAGCCATATTTCTTTAAAGATTGACTCTTGCTTCGTGAAAGTTAAATGAACTTGCCAGCATTTACCATAGATCACTCCGAATCCAATGCTAAGTTTATATCCTTTTTTAGCATAGTGAGACAAAATAAATTCCGATAAAAAGTCTTTATCTTTCTCATCTTCTTCCCTCTCGATGAACAACATCAATTCTTCATCTTGTTCAAGTATGTACTTAGCTTTCATATATCAAATGTTTAAGTTCTTCAGCGTGTTCTTGAATGTATTTTGGGAGTGTATCGAGGGGGACTACGGACCAGTGATCTTTGCTCCAGAGGCTCTCGATTGTCTTGAGTTTGTGTTCGATGTTCTCTCTCGTAAAGTGTCTTTGTACCCCTTCCTCTTGATGACTGAATGCAGCGGCTTTGTCCATGATTGCGTCAAGGCCCCCGAGATAACTCCAATGATATCCAGCATGCGGAATTTCTTCCGGGAATCCAGCATTACGAATCTCTTCTGCTGACTTACTTTTCAGATGGCGCCATGTGCAGATCTTCGCGATATTCCATCCTTGCTCCTGCTCCATAACATTCAGATAGAACCCGAATTTGTGCATGCGTAATGCCGCGATCTCTCCTTTCCAATCAATAATCTTACTCACATCAGTAACCTCGTCGCAGTCCGCAATAATAATTTTTGTATCATCATCGATCGGATACAATGGCATCAGTTTAGCAACTGCTTGTGTGATGTAGTTACGTTGCGCAGCCTCGTTATGCCATGGATTTCCGTCGTTAGGGACGTCAGTTACGAAGTGAGCAATCGGATATTTCCTAAAATCTTCCTGATTCTCTTGAAAATATAATTTCTTTGGTTTGCCAGAAAAGGTCCACGGGCTCTCGATGACAATTTGTAAGACTTCAGGATGCTTCATAATCTCCGCCTTGATTTTGAGCATGTCGAATTCTTTGTGGAAGAGGCTACAGGAAATGATCATAGTTTTACAATTAATTCTTCTCCAGATAAATCATAATATAAATTCTGGACTTGGTGAAAAAATTCAACAGGTATTGCTACTCCTCCATCATGGCCATAGATTCCAAAGTACCATCTTTGATTGAACCATAAACGGACTACAAAAGAATTACAATCGCCGCGCGAAATTTTCTTTTCGAAAAATTTCCATTCATGTTCTAAAATTCGGAATTCGGATTTGATTAATAATTCCTCTGTAATGGGGATTGGTTTAATTTCTCCATCAGCACTAAAGAATTCACCTTCGATGTGAGAGCAATTAATATAATTATTTAACTCATCTTCTAATGAATAGACATGGGTAAGATGGTCGCCTTCGTAAACATAATTTCCAAGTCTTAATTCAGTGTTCTTCATATACCCATTTGTTTAATTGCATCCATAATTATTTCAGTAGACAATTGAGTACACGGCGGGTTGTTCTCCGAAATAGGACATAAGCGTCCAGTGGTACCAGGTTCGAGATGCCAACATCCTGATTCATTAATAGGGCACATAGCACTGAGAGCAATGATTCCAGTTAGATCGGGATGAATTATTTTAGGATCGACGCTTCCGAATGCCAAGATACATTTCTTATTGAAGGCAACAGCTATATGGGACGGTCCGCTGTCGATGCCAATGAATGCGTGACAGCCAGAAATTAACCACATCAAAAAAGGAATATTTACAGCATTGAATTGCACACCTACTTTAACTTTTGAATTCTGAGAAATTTGAATTACCGTATATCCCAATCTTTCCAAATGAGATGCAATAATATACCAATCAACACCTCGAACATTTCTATGAGGCTCATTACGTTCATCAACATGAATCACTATATACTTATCCTTGAATAGTCGAGTTGATTCTTGGTATTCGTATTTGAGTAATGGACGAGTCAATTTAAAGTCTTTGACGCCGCACATTTCGAAGTAAGATTTGAGATGAAGTTGTTGAGGCTTCATTTCGTAACTCATGTCGAGTGATATTACTCGGTGGCGAACGCGCTCATGGTCAAACTGTCTGTAATCAATTACTGGAAAGAAATGACGACCAAATAAAAGATAATGATCAGAATCAAGAACAATTGGATGGCCAAGTTTGTAGAAATGCTCGAGTACGGGGGCGATTCCACACACATCACCCATTGCTCCTTTACGTCTGAATACTATCGGTTCTCTATATGGTGCATGGAAGTGAGCATGGAATCCGAATGTATAGTCTTTAGGTTGACGAAGTTCAAAAGAAAACTTGTCAGCCTGTTCATCAGTGCCGAATGTGATGTCATAAGTCCGTTCAAGGTAATCTCGGTAGATACGACAGATAGCATTGTCCTCTGGATGTAAGGGCTTGATTAACTCATCTCTGGAGAGAGAAACTTGCAGAGCCATGGATCGTAAACTGAAGCCGCCATTACCAACGTTATACCCGTCCGTCTCGAGCCAGGCAGCACCAACAAAATCCGTCTTCAACCACTCATCATCCCAGCAGTCACCTTTTAACACGAAGCCGTCCGCCTGGATAACCAAAATATGAGATGTCTCAATTGGCTGCTTTCCGAGTTCCTTCATCATCCAAGTAGAATATTCTTTCTTACTGTGGATGTGTGGAATGTTGATTACTTCTAGGCCAGGAATGTTTAATTCGATGTCCGTAAACATAATCGTTCGTGCTGGCTTGATCTGTTTCCATGATTGTAGCACTGCATTAACGGCATCACCATAGGTTACAGTATCAATTATTATGAGGGTGACGCTAGGAAGGTTAGTCATTTGAACTTAGGTAGAACTCCAAGGTAATAATATCTGTCTTGATTGCTGCAATGAACGGTAAGATGGAATGTAGTTTTATCTATATGATACTCCGGTTCTCCACATTGATTAAATCCATACGAACAATACGCTGGAACTACAACTTCACCCACATAATTAAATAATTCTTCATCTATTTCATCTCCAACAATCAAGAACTGAATTAAGTTTTTTGAACTTTTCTCCCATTGCTTTTTTGTTTTCATAAAGGTTTCAATTCAGATTTTAAATAAAACAAATTAAAATACATTCCTCTTGCAAGATCAAGTTGAACTAAAACATTTTTTTTGAACCATGAAAATTCAATTACAGTTCCAGCTCCATGAGGAGTCATAACACGCTTATTTTTTCTTAGCCAAAAAATCCACATAATATTCGAAGTTAGATTGAAAATAAAAATCGAATGCGTTATTCCCAGAAGGAATAACATTTGGCAAGAACGGACAAATTTCGAGCACGCGCGGCATCTTCATAGCCTCAGCTAGCGAAAAACATAGTGATTGATTTCCGATAAAAAAAGAGCACGACTTAATCATCATCGCAAGTTCTAAAAAATCTTTCGCAGTGAAAAGAGGAAGAGTTAATCCGGTGTCTTGCTTGAAGCGAAGCCATTCCGATTCAAGCCCGATAAATAGAAGTCGGTCTTGATACTTTGAAAGGAATGAATAATCAATCATCGTATTCCGACAGCGTTCAGTGCGATTGATCAAAATCAAATCTTCAACAACACTATCGAATGGAGAAATATCCAACCATGGCTTACTGAGATCACATGCCATATCAGGATATGTGTAGAACTGCCATCGGTAGATGTTGCCGTAAGGCATGCCGATTGGGACGAGATGATGCTTATCCAAGTCTACCATTTCTTGAGGTTGGCGATACCATGCTGCAGCCGTCTTGAAGTCCCCATGAGTCTTGAATGCTTCACACCATGCCTTGTATCGTTCTGGATATGCATCTTCGAAAGATTCTACGCCAGCGATGTAGGATTGGCTCATTAATAAAGGCCGAAGCATCTCCATGGTCTTGTGAGTCATAGTCACTTGAGATTCGCGGCCCTCACTGATAGCTGGCACCATTTGCCATTCGATATCAAGCCCCAAATATATCATTGCCTTGGTGCCCATCCGTTCACAGGACGCCTTAATGCCGGGCAACGCATTGATCAAATCACCGGGGAGAATAGAGAACTTGAAAGGCGTCAAATTTTGCATTAACTTTAAGACTTTAAACCCATTTAATCATACATGGCAACAAATGCTATCGCAATCACCGCTTATCGTGTTGAGTACAATCCAGTAACTGCATTGAATTATGTGGTACTTGGATATCCAACTTCGATAAAGCAAGAAGAATTTCTCCAACTATTCCCAGTAAATGTTGCACAAGGACAAGACCTTCCTGGTCTTCCTTACCTTTATGGTAAGATTGTGCAAAAGCGTCCGGGCTTGGAGCAAGAAATTTTTGTGATGAATACCATTCAGGATATTCAGAACAAACTGAACGCTTAAAAGAAGAGGGGACTTGATCCCCTCTTTCACCCCAATTCATCATTTTTGTCGGTTCCGGCCCGAGGACGTGCTCCTCTTGGGCCTTTTTTTATAGTGACCTAAAGGTAGTATAAATTTATTTGCATCCAAATACAAATAAATTTATATTTGAAGATGCGATATTGGTTAGTGACTTATGCCACAGAAAAGGCAATGTTTAATTCAATGGTAATTGGAGTAGATGGAATGTTGAATTCAACTAAATTTCAGAAAAAAATAAAGAAGGATTTTAAATGTGAATCAGTGATGATAACGACTTTATTTGAATTCAAGTCAAAAGAGGATGCAGAAGCATTTACAAAATCATGATCCAACTCTTCGATTATCACATTATCAAAATTGATTCCATCTATGATCAGCGGCCAACAGAAACCGGACTGATTCGACTCAATGCCGCGTGGTACCGCGAAGAAAAGGAAATGGATCGGTACGAACGTAAATTGCTATCAGGTACTATCGCACAAGTTCCGATCGGATATACAGAGACTAATTTCATGCCGATTGATCCCGGTATTCCTAACCACAAGGTTTTCGTAGGTCATGACATCATCCAGAATCAGCGCAACATAGGATACGATTGGTCTAATTCCCAATATCATCCAGGCGCCAAGGAAACCATCGACTTTGAAACGATCGCTGACTGGGGCTCAAAGATTGATGCGAGACAGGCCGAGAAATGCTACTTCCATCCATCGGTAACTGAAGCAGAAAATTTCGTCGAAGAAGGATTGTATCGATGCGCTGTGCACGAACTTATTTGCGTGATACGCGATGGCAAGCCAGTGCCGCAGGGAGGGTATATTTTGATCAAGCCAATCATTGAGGATAAACTTGAGTCTGATAGTGGATTGATCTTGAAACTCGAAGGTGAGCCAGATGTGTTATATGGAACGGTGGCTTATTCATCTGGCGAATTGCAGCCCGGACATAAAATTTTGTTCCTTGAATATTCTGATTGGAAGGTTGTAATCGAAGGAGAAGAATTGTATGCAATGCGTGCAGATGAAATTTTGGGGATTGAAAGAGATTAAACTATCGGACTGCACTGTTAAGATAATCCAAGTTGGAGGCAGCATGATTTATCAGATTACGTATGATTAGATGTCGTATAAATTGGATTACTGATGATAATGGCATTCAATCAACCATAATCACAAAAGCCAAGTATAGATTATTAAATCTTAAAACTTGTTCTTCAGAAACACTTCAAAGTATAGATAGAGGATGGATTATTTTTAATAGAACACTTATCACTAGAAGTTTAATTCCTCCGCCCGACTCAAACACACATCTGTAGATATTCCCATTACATTACCTTTAGACGTAAACTGCCAGATTTTTATTTTATCCCATCCGCGCGGAGCCGTGAATCCTTTTTGATAATGCATGAGAAGTAAAGGTAGATGGCCGAAAGGATGCGTTCCAGGTAAATGAGTATTCAGGAAGTAAGCCGGTGCCGATAGCATCATTTTAGGATAACCACTCTGAATCATGTCCATGATGAACGTAGATATCCACAGCTGCACATGATCCGATGGAAGCGTGATCTCATCACCTTTAATTTGGAGTACGCACGGTAGCGATGGAGGTGGCATTTCCTTGATGGCATTCCGGAATGATTTGGCTTCCGATAAAGCCTCTGAATTAAAAGAAGTCGCATGATAATACCCAAACTGAATGCCGGCGTATGCAGCACCATAGGCATTCCATAAACGATTTGCATCAGTCTTAATGTAGGCAAACTTGATTGCCTGCGGATCCAATTTAACTAAGTCCCAATTGATCGGGCCATTGCTGACGGATACATTGATGCCTATTTTATCCATTATTTGGTAAGTCTATCAATGGTTCTTTGCTTGTCTTCAGAACCTTTTGAAGATCCTCTATGGAATGAAAGAACTTGAGTGAATACACCAGTAACAGCTCCCCATACAGCGGTGACAGCAGTATAATCAACATTGACATCTTTTTTAACAAGATTCAACATGATCATCATTAAGTAAGCAGTTAATCCTCCCCAAAGAATTGTCACAAAAATATCAATTAGGTAGGCAATATTTTTTGACATCCAAGAAGCATTGGCACTATCTTGAATTTTAACATTTGATCCTCGAGCATCTTCAACATCAGCCAAATAAGATTTTTCAATCTCAGAAGCATTATTTAATAACACTTCTTGATGGCGATCGAGTTCTTGTTGCAAAGCTAAATTAGCTTTATCCTTTTCTTCTTTCGGAGCATTGATAGAATCGATTACAGATTTAGCTGCATCGCCTATCCCTTTTATTCCTCCATGGATTAGATCAGCAATTATTCCTGGCATATAGATTAAATTAGAATTTTAGCGCGATTAAGATCCACTGGCCCGTTGATACCCAACATGCCCCCTTTATCATTCCATTGCCATATTGCGAAGTCCTTGAAGCCGTGAGGAAGAATTGGAATTTCAGCAGTCGTGTATTCTGCGAGCCATAAAGGCAAACTACTCAATGAATGATTTGTTGGCAAATTCTGGTTCAAAAAATAAACTCCGGAGTATAGCATCACCGGCCTATTCATCACTCGGATAAAAGTTTTAATCCACAGTTCTACTTCTTCGGGCTTCAGGTTTTGTTTATTAGTCTCTACATCTAGCGCGAAAATCAATGTTGCTTGAGGTAGAGTTTCAAGATGAGCAAGCACTCCATTGGCTTCGGCGGTAGCGTCATTAATGACTGATGGACTATTGAGTGTAGCGAAGTGATAGTATCCAAATGGAATATTGTGAGTCTGACATCCCTGTGCATTTTTGAGGCAATTATGATCAAAGGCGTTGATGCCTTCTCCCTCTTTTATGTAAACGAAATCAGTCTTGACTTTCTCCCAGTCAATATTACCCTGGTAGATACTTACATCGATTCCTTCTTTCATAATTAGTTACCGTTTTCTTTTTTCATTTTTAGTTCGATGACACCTATGTTCACACTTTGAACCAGTTTTTGCATATCATCAATGACTTTTGAATTCCCTTCGATAGCCTTACTGTTTCCAACTATTGCATTAGCATTAGTCAAAATAGCTGTAGCATTATTAATGAATGCTTCAGTCATTTTTTCTAAGTGTTCTTTTAACTCTTCATTATGCGATTTTTGTAGTTGTTTTGTATACTTCCATAAAACAATCATTCCTGATACTAAGGCTACTATAGCCGTAGACATGCCGCCAACAATCGTATTTATGGAAATTAAATTAGTGCCGTCCATTTTGTGATCTCTTAAGTATTGTCGCGAAATATTTATTAATGCCTCTTAGTAAGCTGTTTGATTTTTGTTTCGTTTTAAATAAAGCAACCACCAACATTATCGCATAAATTGAAAGAAGAAATAAAAAAATAGTTCCGCATATTATTAAAGTGATTTCATCCTTTAGGTCGACCATAGACACCAAAAATTAACATTGTTATTATGTGACTCGATAATCCCGATCTTTTATTTCCAATATATCCTAACTGCTCCCATGTTACCCATACCGAAGTGTAATGGATACAATATTCTAAAATATACCAACCTTGAATCCATAGAAGATATTTGGCCATCTCATAACAATGATATTTTTTAGCAGGATCAGTTTCGTAAGCAATTCCCTTTATCGCTACAATCAAAACCAACTCTACCAAGAGAAGCATTAATCTCCAAAATGCCCATTGTGCAGTAGTGGCTTGTTCAGGATGAAGTAATTTCCACCAATGAATTTCATCAGTATCATAAGGCAATGCAGTGAATGCAGCCCGAAGGATGAAAGTTGAAAGTATTAAAAAGTAAAGTCCTCTCATGGATGGCCACCACCAGATGGCGGAGGTGGAGTTCCTACTTGAACATTGGTGTACACTCGGATTTTATGTTCCTGCATTTTGACCACAAAACTTCCAATGAGTTTCAATAACTTCTCACTTGGTTCATCGGAAGATCCAGATTGGAAATTCAAGAACGTGACTCCTTTGTAGTATTCTTCTTTTGGCATATTAATTAGTCTGTTTAATTATTCCTTCAACATTATAAGTTGCACCTGTAAATGTTCCAGTAGTTTTTACCGTTATAGAAGTACTTGCTTTACATCTAATATGAGCTACCAATCCTTCATAAGGGACTGCACCATTTGCAAAATTTATAGCCGTTCCAATTACTGCGCCTAAAGTTTGAAAATTTAAAGTTAAAACTCTAGCTGTATTTCCTTCATCAGTATAACTAACTGTAACGGTAAAGTTTTCTGCGCTAGAGGTTGTTACCAAAACATTTGCCGATACTTCATAAGAGGCATCAGTAGCTCCGAGCGTATAAGTAGCTACTGAATTATTAAGAGCAGTTTGTGCTGTTGCTCTACCTGAACTTCCGGCTACTATAACCCTTCTAATTGTACCTGTCGTTGTTGTTAAATTTAAATAGTCACCATTAACTGATGGTTCAACGGCTAAAGCCAATGGAGTAGTTAGTAACGATGCGGCAGCAGTAAACTGCATAGGAGCTAATGTAGTTGTTCCAGCTACTGGCTTAATCGTACCGCCAAACGTTGCAGATAATCTACTTAATAATAAAGTCGAAGTAAAAGCAGAATGTAATGTTGAACCTGATCCGATAGGAGTAGAGAATTGAATGTCTAATGTTCCTGACTCACCGGTTCCTGTTCCTCTTGCAGCTCTAATTATTCCTGTACTCCCAGTTACGTTCGTTCCGGTCTTTGCAGCAATATTCAACGTAAATGTTGCTGTCGCTCCTGTTTCTCTACCCCCAAACCAAAAATTTGCTGCCGTTGCTGATTCTCCCGTTGACCATGATACATCATTATTTTGCCACGTATCTAATGTTGACATTTCTCCAAAAATCATTGAAGATGCTAACGTAGATGGGAAAGATATACCGGATTGATTGGCGGTAATTAAATGGATGTTTTTTGTTCCATTGGCTACTGCTTTCCCAGCATCTTTACCAACAAAGATATTGCTTGCCCCGCCGGTTAAAGCCGATCCATTTGAACCTACATTAATTACGGTATTCCCATTTGCTGTTAACGTAGTTGCTATTTGTGAATTGATTAATAAATTGTCATTGCCACTTATAATAGCACCATCGAATCCACCAGCTTTCAAACTTGTCGCTTCAAAATAAATATTTCTAAGACCAGAAACATTTGGGAATGCTGGGGTTGTTCCTGTTCCACTTACACCGCTATTCGTTATAATGATATTACTTCCGACTGTATTATTAACACCATTGTTGAAATTAATTCTTAATCCTTGTGATGTTGTATTCTTTTGAAAAAAATCATCACCGATTGATAATTTCCCAGAAATTCCTAATGAACCTGTTTGTATATTTAATGTTTGTTGACTTAGTGTAGTTGATTGAAGAAGGGGAGAATTTTGGTTTAAATATCTTGATGGATCCATTCTATAAACTTTGCCCAAATGGTCAATCCCAATTGGAGAAGTTGATGAATTGTCGAAAGGGAGATTATACAATCTCACATCAAAAGTATTGAAATCAGCCATTAATTGGCTATACAAATCAGGAGCCACCACCTTAATAGTGTTAGCCATTACCAAACAACCAGCATCATTAATATGCACTTGATCAGATGACGCATAATTAACATTAAGATTCACGCCAGTAGCTAAAGCAGAACGGACATTAATAAAATGACTACTTGTTGCAGTGGCTGCTGCTGACATAGCAGTATCGTAAGGAGTTGAATCAATTGCTGGACTGACTGCAGGCACTAAAGAAACGAAAACTACAGTATACCCCATCCCTTGTGCAGTTGTGGCTATAGTCTGTAGATTTGTTTGATACGTCCCTGTAGATGTCCCTTGGGCCGCATCATTATATCCCGTGGTGATGATTAAATACTTACCATTAATTCCTGTTAAAAATTCAGTTACTAAAGAGGCGGAAAATGTTCCAGTTAACCATGAACTAATTCCTAGATTTACAAACAAGTTTGTCTCACCTCGCATCAAAACATTTAACCATCTAAATGCTGGATCAGTATTTCCAACCCCTGCTAATTGAGAATCTCCAATTGCAACCACTCCAGAATTACTTCCAAAATTTCTTTCATTAGATGTTATCTTAAATTCTGTGAACTCCTGTTGACCACCTAAAAATGATAACCAATTTTGGCCGCCCGTTGAAGTCATTTGAACATTGAACTCCCCGTAAGCGATAGGATTAGTCGGTGTTGTTAAATTTTGTATTTGAGTAATAGTCTTCCCCTGCTTTTTCTGAATAGTTAATTTAAGCTGATCTCCTGCCGCAAATGTCACAGGTTGCGAATAACCATATTCATTTGCTGCTGTTGTTGTACCCATTGAAAACATTCCCGAAGTTGCTCCTGTCCCTTGGTCGAACTTCATGTATAGAGGAATGTTAAAAAATAATAATAGAGTGGGGTTCTGAGTTATCCCCCACGCATCACCTGAATTTTTGGTTACTGCCTTAAAATATATTTCAAAAGTTTCCCTTTCATGAGGGTATATTTTTACGAGTTTGATAACTCTTGACCAGTCATTTGCCCCAGACGCGATTATTAATTTGTTATTTACCGTTGCACCTGTAGGTAGCGTTCCACCCGACCAATTAGTAGAATTTAAGGTTACTCCTGGAAATGTATCATCTAATAATGTTCCAACTTCTGTATAAACAGTACCTTGATTTAATTTAGCAGCTAGATTAGCAATAGTTTGAGTGGTCGTAGTAGTTTTACCGGTACCTGTACCAATTGGTACTTTTTCTGCTCCAGTGATCGATGTTGGTGTTCCGTCAGATATGCGTGTTCCAGCCATAATTTTTTATTTTAAGAATCCCAATCAAGTTCAGTAGTATCGTCCCAATCTAGTTCTGTTCCATCATCCCATAATAATGCATTGGCACCGGGAGCAGGTCCAGAACCACTTCCGGTTCCACTTAATAACAATGGCCATGCAGGTATAGGGAACATCAAAAGTCAATTTGAAATGAAATTCCAGCGCTAGCTCCAGTCACATCATAAGTCACAGGAGCACCGCCATTCAAAAATGTTTCTCCTGCAACGAAAGTCTGTTCCTGTAAAATTGCGTTACCTGTTCCAACAGATTTAGCATAAATCATTTTGTACCGATTTTTTTTGACGATATAAAAGTTACCATTTAAACTTGATGGAAAGGCGGCTTCAATAATTAAGCGAGTGTCACTTATTACTTGTGTAATTCTTCGTAAGAATTGACCATTGACATTTACAGCAATATAATCTCCTGGTTCAACTTGTCCAGTGAATTTTGTTTTACTTCCTGTTTGGGGGTCATTTAAGAATAACGTATTTGTTCCTGTAACTAATGTACCAAGTGATGGATCAGCATTGAGTGTTGCCACAGTTCCTGTTCCTTGTTGCGGAAGTGGAATAGAACCCTGGGATGGAATAGAACCCAATACTGGATGGATTGTAGGGCCAGCTCCAGCGAGATATAGTCGGTATGTTTCGGTCTCTGCATTTAATGCTCCTTGATTCAACATGGCTGTATTATTTGGTTATAAATTTAGTTAAAATTTTGGTTTCGATTTGTTGAGTTTACGAGTCAAACTACGAAGTTGTAAAGGCTTGCGGAATTTATATTGCACATTCATTCCATGTGAGATCATGAATTTACGCTTGCCAAGTTCATAACCTTCATCGTACCGCATTTTAAGTTCCTCCTTAGTAATCTGGTCATTTGAATTAATGTATGCCGATACCATGGCTGCGCGTTCTTTACCAACATTGATAGACAACTCAGCATATTCTTTTGGAGTCAATTGAATCTTCTCCCCATTTACGGTTATGCTTCGCTGAGGCATTGAAGGAAGCCAGTCAGCACTATAATCAGTCTTGAAGGCGTTATAAAGTTTGAATCGAAAGTCATCAGTGGAGATATCCTTAAATTTTGAAGGATCAAAGAGATAATAGGCGTACTTACTCCTTCCTTCTGGATTACCAGTCACTTTATCGCCCCATAGGCTGACTTTTGGCGGAAGTTCGTCACCCATGAACATCTTGGCTTTATAGACATTTTTGATACGGCTAAGGAATTCTGGATCGCTGGTATCGCGGAGATAGTCATCGGATGCTTTAGCCACCGTGGCAATTGTATTAGGATATAGAATACTTCCAACAGACTCAGTAGTCTTCACCAACCATGCATTCATTGTCTTTTCATCTCCTGATTTCAAAGCCTCCAATGCTGAGCTTGTTCCTTGGAGAAAAGATTGTTCAATTGTCGATGAAGCCACCCGTGGGGCCGATTGCATCATATCAAGCATGTACATTTCTGGACCTCCAGTAATATCACCATGGTTGGCAATACGCTCTTTGTAGATATTGGAATAATTATCTAGACAGATTCCGGCCACACCCATCTTAGCATAACTAACCCAAGTATCGCCATCATGAATGCTCCAATCTCCAAAGGCTAATCCCCGGGATAGTGCAGAGGTATTGATTGAATTTGGCGGAGGAGTCTTGTCTAGTTGGAAGTCCCGTTTTTTCTTATCCTTGTCATCATCTCCGGTCAATAATCCTTTCAAAAATAGACTTGTAGCGGCTTTCCACAGCATCGCCCCAACGATTGATTTACCAACCAATACTGATCCCGAACGCTTATTGCCGTTGGCGATTTGATATACTCCAGTGGCAAATGTTGCTGGCGGCGCGGCATATTGAATTGTCTCAATAATCAGGTTCAGCGGTGTCTTAACGAAAGGTATCTGTGACTTAATTATCACCTTGGCTGGCCCTCCGATCACTGGAACAGATGATACAAAGTTTAAAAACTGAGTTAAGGCATTCTGGACAATCTTTCCCCCAGAAGTATCTTGTTGGAAAGTAGCTTCCTTTCCGGATTGGACTATTTGAGCCTCCGATTCAGCATCCGGCAATAAAATAAACTTTTCCAGTTCCTTTCCTTTTAATCCTTTTTTAGCACCAATCTCCATCACTCGGGCCAATTCAGCCGCCCGTTTAAATGGCTTATCCCCCAGATTCAATAACCTGAATACTGTCTCAGCCTCCCAACCAATAGTGCCTTCAATGTAATCATTAGCCTTTTGCTTCAATGTTCTATCCTCATTTGCCCAGCGATCAACTGCTTTGCCTGGATTGAATTTGGAATGAATTTCGCGAAGATTGGCTTCATCAGCTTGAGTTCCTGTCTTCAATTGCTTCAACCCCTCCAAAGTACCATTCCACATTCCTTGCACATATCCTTTTTGGATGGCAGCAAAATCTATTGATCGATCGGCCATTGCCTTTGGCATCATCCCTACCTTGGCCATCTTAGACATCCCATAATCTAATATTGAAGCTATACCGAGCGATGCTGACCTCAATGGAGAATAAGTCACGTTATACCATACGTTCGATACGAGCGACATTGTAGACATAAGATTTGCCTGCATGACTGCAATCAATGTATCCCACACATCCGCTGGTGCCTGAGAATATTCCTGCAAGTCTTTATTAGCACGCATCGCCGCTTCTCTCAATCCTTTCATCTTCGCGATATTTTCGCGGGTGAATTGATCAGCTGGCAATGCTCTTAACTGATCATCGAATTTTTCACTTTCAGCAATTGTTTTCGCTAACTTTCTGATCTTTGCACGATCTTCAGAAGTAAATTCGCGAAATCCCAATTTAGAAGCATAGATTTCATCGAACTTTTTATCAGTCAGTTCGCCTTTATTGAAGGCATCAACAACTTTATTGATGAAGTCTATTTTCTTCTTTCCAAGAATTTTTGGTGTTTTAATTTTTGAAAGATCAATATCTTCTGCCTTGATCTTCTTTTTAGGCATGATCTTTTGAACCTCCGGTGTGAATTCATATCTAAACTTTTGCTCATCAAACGGCTCTTTTTGATTAGCCTTTATGTGATCTATCCCTGCCTGAATAGCATTGGCCACATCAGCCCCTGTAAGGACTGCCTGTTTGATAACATCTACTGCGGCATTCCATACATGCGGTAATACTCCAATGGGTAGTAATGCAGCTGAGGCAATATTATTTTTAGTGTCAATTTTAAGTGAATCGAAGAAGTCACCAATCTCCTTGCGCTTTTCCTTTGTAATCAATTTAGCGGCCTCTAATCGAGACTCAACGGTAGACTGTACTTTCTCTTCAACCAAGCGGCGAAACTCGGCCTCAAGTTGTGCCTTAGTCTTGCTACGGTCAATATCAGTGAGTGCATATTCTTGGTTGCGCTGTTGCTGGCGTTCAATAGCGAGTACAATCTGATCTTCTCCGGAAGAGGTGATCATCTTCCAGAATTTACCGGCATTTGCAGTGCGACCTGCTTGCATCAGAAAGTTTTCGGCCCAGATGGCCATATCCACGGCTTTTACATTCTGTCCAGTGGCAGCATACGTCTCATAAAGTTTTCCACTCAGCACAACCCGGGTATCTCCAGTGAGTCCATTATTCGGATCCTTGATCATCAATTCTACCTTATCGGGTCCGTGATGATCTATCAAGTCTTGGGCTTCCTGTTCGGTAACGTTTAAGCCTTTTGGTACATAGGTATCACCTTGTTCTTTAATTCCTTGCTTGATGGCTGGATTTGCGTCGGAGGCCATGATTCTTTTGGCCACGGCGAATTGCTTGCCTTGGGGAGATTCATTAACGTTTCCTCCAGCATTCTCTTTTCCTGGGGGGATAACGGGTGTCTCAGTTGCTTGTACGGGCTGTTCTTCTCCATAAATTTGTTCGTCATAAGGTTCATTCAAAGTATCAATGTAGCGCAAATTACCTTCTTCATCCTTGATCACATTATCATTGTGAACATCCTTCAATGTTACACCTGCTTCCTTACTATGGAATGTTGTACGCTTTAATGGTTCTGGCCCCCATTGCTTGAATCCCATCTTTTCCAAATCGGACTTTATCTCTTCTTCGGTAGCTGCAACTCCTTTGATCATTGGTTGCTCCAACACTACTCCAAACTCACCATTGACGCGAGTGAATCCTTTGACCTTATATGCCACATCTGGAAACAATTCATTGTGCCGATCAATCCGGTCCATGAAGTCCTTCCATGTGGAGTGCATCACACCTTTATTTATCTTAGTGACTTTCGATCCTGCTTCATCCAAATAGACAGTCTGTTCCTGTCCTTCGGCATTAGGCTCACTCGTAGGCGCTTCAATCCAATGTCCTTGTTTCTTGGCCTCTTCCTCGAGTGCGGTCTCTTCCTGCGTTCTTATTTTGCTATCACTTGCCTTTTCGCCTGGTTGGCTTTGGACTGCTTCGTGAATTCTTCCGATGACATCTTTGGCATACGTTGGTTCGCTTCCAATTTCTTCTTGTTGGATTCCTGATGGTACTTGTTGAGATTCATTTTCTGTGGGATTTATTTCATTCCGTACTTCTTCTCCTTCTTTTCGAATTTCTTCGATTCCCGTTTCTCTTGGGATTTGCTTTCCTTCTTCTCCTTTTTGTAACTGGGTATCGTTTTCATTTTGTGTTGGGGTTAACGTTTCTTCTTTTTGCTGTTCAGAAAGTGCATTACTTTCATTTTGTCCGATTGGGGTTTCACTCGCTCCGGAAGATTCTTGCCCTTGCTGGCTTGATCCCATTCCTTCACTCCCTTTTCCCCCAAGGCTTTGTGCCCCGATGGACTGTTCACCCAGCGTAACTGGGCTTTCGATTTTGCTGGCATCTTTTACCCCCTCCTCCGGGGCTTGTTTATGTTCCTCTGGTGAGTTCTTTACTGATTCAATTATTTTAGCTGCATGCTCTTCAATAGACTTAACATCATTCGTTGATTTTATCTGATCTTTGGCATTACTAATTGTTTGATGTGGAGTAAGAATATTAATCGCCGTAGATCCAAATAATCCCCCAAAGGCCTCATCAACTCGTTTAGAAAAGTTAGTTGTCCACGCATTCTGAAATGCTTCGACCTGAGATTTCTCAGCACCTTTGGCACCCCCCATCTCTTCTAAAGTCCCTTGAATCGGTTCCGTAATAGTTTCACCAGTGGCCGCAAGCGCTTGTTTCAACATTGGTGCACCACCTTTGCGTACCATACTAACCAAATTACCAGCTGATAGGCGATCAAGACCAGCGGCAGCAATCGCATACAATTGTCCTTTTGCTGGCTTATCAAGATTCTGCTTAATAACTTCTTCCCTACTGATGCCATGCTTATCAGCTAAAGCATCCAATTGATTATCGTATACCGAAGCCGCTTCCATCATTTCACCGGATAATCCTTTTGTAAGAATCGTCAATGGAATTTGCCACAATCCCTGAGCACCAAGATTGGTGGCATACTCGACTGCTTCTTTAGGAGAAGTGATTTGTTTATAGGATTGAGGAATACCAGCTAATGTCTCGCCTGTTTCTTTATTTTTTTGCTGAACAAATTTTTCAGTTTCTAATCTTCCTGCAATTATTTCTGGAGCATTCTTTTCAATTTTCTTTCTGACCTCTGGAAACTTTTCATTGATGAAAGCCTCCTTGTGCTTATCAATGTATTTGTCCATGTCAAATGGCTGATACCATTTCAAGTAAGGCTCCTTCTCGCGTACATAACGTTGAAATGAAGTAGGCTTTTTATTCTTAATGAACTCTTCAATATTTGCTGATTGAAGTGCTGACTTGCTAACTTCTTTTGCCTGCGCAATATTTTTAGGAATTTGTTCGGTAAATCCGGAATACAACTGTTTCCCAGCGGTGAGTAATACCGTAGCAAATGTCTTAGCTAAAATATTTGATCCATATTCATGCTCAAGACTTTTCAGGTCTTGTATGTCTTGGGCTTCTATAAGACTTCCAGTAGGCTTTATTGGATGCTCTGATACCGCGCCAGACTCTTCCGAACCAGCTGGAGTGGAAGACTTTGGAGATGCGGGAACGCTTAATGTATTTTCTTTTTTTTTTACAGTACTAAACTGTTCCCATGGTTTTTTATCATCAGTAGGCATAGGAGTTTCGTCTACCGGAACTTCGATATCCTTTGATCCATTAAATTGTTCCCATGGCTTCTTGCCCATAACTTATTTTTTCTTCCAACTTGATTCCTGACTTGGATCGCCTCCTAAAAATTCATATCCGTCAATCACAGTTCCTTTGGTTGGTAATTTAACTTTTGATGATACCTTCTCCAATTCTTTCGGGTTCTTTTCCCAATAATCCTTCACGGCCGGTCTCTCAATCACATGTGATTGTTTCACTCGTTGATCAATAGCATTTTTTAAAGGCGCGAAATGATTCAATACTTTGTTAGAATAAAGATTCATACCGGTCAATCCTTTTATTTGCTGTGAATTCGGATCATCCGGATCGATTGGTATAAGTTCATTCTGTACAACATCAACACCAAGATATTTCTGAATCAATTCTGGAGACAATTCTTCATCAGCATTTATTTGTTGAAGAATGCTTTGAGTATCAGATAATTTTTGTTGTGCTTGCGTATCATTAGGATTTGCTGCGACGTCATTTTTAGCCTCAGCTAACTTAACATAAGCATTATCAAGAATCTGTTTCTTATTGACCGATTGACCACGCATCGCAACTTTAGTTCCTACAATTCCACCAGGCCCAAATGCGGATGCAGGCAATTCTTGTATCTTCTGGGCTAATTCTTCCGGGGATGAAGCGGGGATATCAACTGGGGTACCATCCGCTGTAACTGGCACCATTTGGATCCCTCCATTAAGAACAAATTCGCGTGGTAATTTATTCTTAACTATTTTTCCATTATCGAGGTTGTAACGAAGATTAGCTGCTGTTGAAAGTCGTAGATAAGGACTTGTCGGACTCTTTGGATTGACGATCGCAATGCTAGGTGAAGAAAAATTTTTATTTTCAAATCCTTCTGCTATTTGAATATTTTTATTGGTAATCCCCCATCCGGATCCATTGCTTGCATTTGATAAATCCGTATCAATTTTAGACAATACATGTGCGTGACTTTGGATATCATTACGAGCCATTTCACGGATACGTTCATTCAAATCAAGTGGTTTGTTAATGATATTATCATTAGCATCTCGCGTGGTGCCACTGGCATTAGGGTGTGGATTTTTTATTTGTCCATCGATTACTCCGGCAATAATATCTCTTTCGGACATTCCGGCCATCCAATTTGGGTCATGGGCCCTATTCTCTGCAATCTCATTCTGCAATTGCCCAATTGCTTTATTCGTATAGTAGGATTTTACGCTTGGATGGCTTCCTAAATATTCCAATACGTGTTCATTAGTCACATCAGGTACTCCATACTTATTGACAAATGGAGAAGTCATTGTTGTGCTTGTCTTTGCTCCTCCGGGGCTGACATAAGTTTGTTCTTTTGTCTTATCCTTGAAGGTCTGCATCCAATCTCCTAACTGTTCTCCATGTTTGAATGTATGCTCAATATCTTGCGGATGTCCGATGTCTCCACGATTGCCTGAAATATCAGCCTCATCAGAGTTTAATTCATCCTGAAGAGAAAGTCCTTTGTACGGAATAGACTTATTAATTTTTTCAATATTAATTGTCGGATTGTAATATTTATCAGCACTAGCCTTAGCATGTTCTTCTGCTAATAATCTCTTCATCTCTTCGCGATGTGCAATTCCTCTTTGATTCAAGTTTTGCAACTCCTGCATTTGCAACTTAGTCTTAGGCTGGATAATGCCATGTTGCATGATATCTTGTTGTGCATTTCTCGTAACTTTTTCAGCCTCTCCCTGAATTAAGCGATCATATTTTGGAATAGTAGTTGTACCATGGAATTTTTTAATATCTTCAAAATCCTGATTGGCTTTTTGCTCTTGGAATAGTCTACGTCTTGCTTCTTGATCTTGAAGATGTTGTAAAACGCCTAATGTCTTCGGTGTTTCAAGTACCGGTGATTCGTAAAGTTTTTCGTTCTGAAACTCTCTGTAAGCCATTATGCTTCTATTTGTCCGATATAATCAGAATTAAATCCTGATTCACTTCCTGCATTGTCGGCTACATCAGAATATGCATAAGAAGGTAAGCTTTCAGTCATTGATGGGCTTCTGTTAAGGCTAAGTAATTTACCGGCACGCGAGTAATCCAATAGCTTCCAAAAATTCTCAGCATTACCTCTCATCATTTCACGATTCTGAGCAATCTGATTTTGATAAGGCTGATTGACATTATAGTTCCATGCTTTGTCTTTTTCATCAATCGACGCTGCATTGGCTCCCATTAATTTACCGCGACCGATACTGCGAATATTTGCATCCGCGATTGCTAATCCTTGTTTTGTCTGATTTCGATTATTATTGATTGCCTTTAAAGTATTCAATATTGTTCCCGCATTGCTTGAATACTGCTGCGTTGTATTGATATCTTGAGCAGCAATTTGATCTGCCATATCATTCCCTTGAGTGATTGCTCGACTTTGTCCAAATGCCTCTTGTTGAGCTAATGCTTTATTTTGTTCATTCTCTGGATTTATATCATACTTGGGGCGCTTTGGTGTTCCGAAATAACCAATAAGTCCTCCAGCTACTCCACCAACGGCTGCTCCAATAGGACCGAAAGAAGCTCCAGCTAAAGCTCCTGTTGAGGCTCCTCGCAATGCTCCTGATGTTTGATCATCCATAATATTGCAATTTACATTATTTTTTCACTGTCTTTTCGCTCCGATCAAAACTGACTACTAGCCAGTTAATAAATGAATACCAGGTCACACTCGGATCGAGTTTCAACATCAATGTTAAGGCCCGTGATCGCATTGGATTACCATTAACAATTGCCTGATCTGAACTTGCGGCATTAACCGTATTCGAATCTCGTTTAATGTCGGCCCAATAGGTATTTTCTAATGCCGTTAAATCAGTCAATAATAATGCAGAATTTTGTGCCGTAACTCCATTGCTTCTAAAATCTCCATCAATTGATGGCAAAGACCATTTATCCGTTGATTGCTCATTAATAGCTTTCCAAATCTTAGTTACTCTGAATTCTGGATTGGCCACTGGTTGCCACATGCAATCTTTCTTAACTCCGTAGATTGATCCATAATCGGCACCTGCATAATGAATATGCACCACAGTTCCAATAATTGAATACATTTCATTTTCGATAGATGCAAAGATATCGGGTGCATAATCATACACAGTATTCCAACGCTTACTATCTTCATCAAAGGAGGATGACTTGTAACTTGAATATCCCCTGAATGTTCCTGGTAATGATGAATGGTTAATAAAGGTAACCCATTCTTCATAGTAGGCATCAAATGCGGATAATACTTTTGCTGGCGTACTTGTAGCATAGGTTCCAATTAAAAGATTACTCAAATCTTTAAACCAATTCTGCATCTTGTAATTGCTCACTGGCGTAAGTCCATCTATACTCCGTCGGATCCACATGCCTCGTTTAGCATTCCAAAACAGCACGCGTGAATTTCGCTTACTTACTGATTCTGGATTAAGTGTCCCAAAACTTCCAAGTAATGTATTGTAACTTCCTAGCACTTGATCACTCAAAGTCACGTTTGTTTGTCCCCCCAATGACTGAAGTGTGGCACGATTGACATAAATATCCATCGTCTCCTCTTCGCATATCACCATTAAAATTTGCCCGACATCTTTGACTTGCGTATTTGATGTGTTAACCATCGCGCGAATTTTTCCATATTCTGATGGATAAATTTTTTGATTGTCATCTTGGAAATTATTAATACCGATAAAAATACTGTCTTCAAGAAATTTCCCTCCAAAGCGAACTTGAGTTGATTTTTCAAACTGTACAGGCAAATAATTATAGGCCACTAACGGCCTTCCAATATTGTGTTCCCAGAATCCAGCAGCATTATTTTTATCTGGATTCATTTGAGGGAATGTTGGATAATCATCGATTGTTGTAAAACCAGTCCCACTATTAACAAATGGACCCAAAAACCCAGTTGTAACATCATAGGTTATACTGCCGGGAGTTCCATAAAAAAAGTTTTTTCTTACTAACCACACATCTCCATTAACAATAGGGAATTTATTATAATAGGTAAATCCATTGATTGTGGTGGTTGTAACGGTCCCTGGATTTGTCCATGTGAAATCAGTTTTAGTAAATGCTCTGCTTACAGTTCCTGGTTGAGATACTGGATACCACTCTCCCATTTCATAATAGATAGTATCTATTTCTTTTGAATATTTTTTAGGGCGATAGATTTCTATAGAAAATAATTTCGTTGCATTAGGAGTTGCGCTTGCCTGAACTGTATTTCGAGTTCCTATATAATTCAGGTTTTCAGGACGAGCTACAGTTACACCTGTTCCATTATAAGAAAGTATTTCCTGATCAAATTGTACATATCCTCCACCAAAATTAGCTCCATTAGATCCATAAAATCTTACTCTATCTCCTGGTTGCCAACTGTAAAATACATTATTAGAATGTGATGAAGTAGGCGTTCCTAAAAATCCTGATCCGATTGTTGATGCTAAGGACCAATTGCTAATGTCAAAATAAATTAATGTTGCATCAGCTAAGGCCACTACTTTGTTAGTAGCTACTGCTGCCATAATTCTTGAAATCAAAGAATATTGCGATCCTCCAGTATTATAACTATCATAGTAATCAGAAGATGCTGCTTGTACTTCTGCGGATATGCTTAATGAATTATCTTGAACGCTATCAAGAGTAAGTAATTTAATGTTATTAACTTGTCCAACGACAAACATTTCAATATTCAAACAGTTTGTCCTTACAATCTGATAATCCACAGCCCACACAGGAGGCTTTATACCACCTGCAATACTAAAACATAATGCATGAAAATCTTCTTGTGATCCAGGATTTACATCTAGGTTTACAGGAATGTTGTAAGTCCATTTATCCAATGTCTGAACAAGTCCACTGCGTCCATCATAGTGCTTAAAAATAATCCCTAGCTTATAAATTCCATTCTCTTTGAAAGAAAATTGTTGAATCTTTCTATCAGGTAATGTTGGATCAAACCAATTGGTATCGGGTGCCTGCTTAGATGTAGCAACAAAAATATCTGTGACATCGAAATCTGTCATCGGAGCAAGATCATCCAAATTGTTTCCGAACATAGGACGGTTATCGATTGCTTCGACTGATCTGCTCAACAAAGGTACGGAATCAAAATACTGACCAATGTCATTAGCTGCAATATTAGCAACTGATCCTCCATTTGCAAATGTTATATCCGTTGAAGGCGCTGCTCCATTTAATTGGACTCTACTGAAGACTCGCCAATTGGCAATTTCTGAATCTCTATAGCCATACTCTATTGTATCAACAAATTTATAGAAGCGGATATCTGTATGTTGAAATGCCGTATTAGCTGGAGTGTTGTAATCAAAAATAAATCCCTTCGTATTAACTCCGAAATTTGTAAATGATCCTTGTTTTGGATTGGGGTTATTGGCATTAGCGACTGCTAGTAATTTATTGCTCACGAAATTACTTGGCGGAGACCAACATGATTTGAATCCTCCGATATAAATGTATCGATATGCAAACTGATACTGTCCTACTTGTATAAATACATTACCAGCCGCTTGTCCTGCGGTATCAATTATTGGAGGTGCAACAGGTAGCCATTTTGCGAATGAAATATGAAATTCTGAAAAATTTACTCCTAATGTAGACTTCAATGTATAGATTGAGGTCACATCAAATATTCTTGGCGGATTGCCAGTGTTGTCTGCTGGATTTCCATCTGTGATGATCAAGTATTTATTAATCTTGGTCATCGACACAAAATTGGTCAACGTGAAATTAAGCCCATCCCATTGCAACAATTCATAAACAAAACGTGACGCTTTATTAAAATATAAAATTGCGTGATGCCCATTAGAATTATAAACACACCAGTAAACATTTCCTTCTTGCCAATCTTCATATTTCCATCGTGCTACATTTGTTCCTGATTGTGCAAATCCATTTACCCATGCAGAACCTGACCAAGTTAAATAGGAATTTATTTGCAGGGTACTAGGAATATTTTCTCCTGAACCTTGTTGGTTATTAGCAGTGTTGTTGATTCTGAGATTCAAATTATATTTGCTTCCTCCATTTTGGAAATCAGACACACTTTCTCCTTTGATTATGTTATAAACTGAATCATCTTGATTTAACGGCCCAGGGAAAAGAGGAATCTCTAAATCAGCCATCGACTTACTCCAATCCTTTTACGTGTCCAAAAGTGTTTTTCGATTCTTCGCCTGCCCCTTCTTGATCGAGTGGATCCGATTCATGGTAGACTTCATGGTTATGGTATTCTCCTTTATGATTGTACGATGTTGTCTGCACATATCCATTATGAATTTTTCGAATTGTATGCGATAAATTTTTAGCTCCTGCCGGAACTTCAAACTTTCCTTTCTTCTTCTCAGGTTGTCCCGATGTTGTCTTGGTAAATGCCGCTGACTTTTGATCTTTTGGCTTCGATGTTCCTGGAATAGTTTTCATTTCGAATGGGATTATTTTATTTTAATAATTACACATGCCGATGTTTGAGTCGATATTACTGCATACTTATCTCCTCCTGTTGTTGAGTATGTCCAAACTATATTGCCTTGGGTCATATCTTTGCAGTTAATCTGTACGCGGCCCGGTTGCTTCGTTGAATGTCGATAGGTGAGATAGCATTACTTCTTCCTTTGGCGACCATTGTAGCATCCCACAGTTCTTTACCAGTACGAACAATCTCTGATTCACTTTTATCTCCACGTTTAAATTTAGCATATTGATGATGGATGTAGCTTCTTACATATTCAGCGAGATACGGTCCAACGATTGTATCCTCATTACATGAGTTAATCCCAAGCCCAATATATTCTACGTAAATATTCGGGGTACAATCAGCAACATGCGCATCAAGTAAAATTTCTTTACAAGTTTCCCGTTGAATTATTGTATACTGTCCGCGTTGAGGTAAACCACCACCAAAAGAAAATAATGCTCGACCGCCATGATTGCCAAATTGAAAAAGACCAAAGGCATTGCTGTCTGTACCATTGGGCAGCCAACTGGGAGGCAATGCTGCTGATGGATTGAAGTTAGCAGTAGTTCGATCTAACTTTGAAAGATCATCTGACTTCGTTAATTCTTTAACATATTGTCCATGAACTAATGCGACCTTTACTACATCAACACAATCAGCCGGAAGAACTGATGTAAGCACATCAGACACAGGAAGCAATACGGGCTTCACACAATTTGCACTGTCCATCTTCAACTGTACGAGTCCCCACATTCCCCAAGAAAGGAATTTTGTAAAGTAGTGCGCATTCGAATTTTCTAAATCATTTAGGCACTGATCTACGATACTTCCCATTGAGAAATATTCTTGCTCTCTAGTTGTTGTGCTAACTGCATTCATTGTGTGACTCTAGTTGGTTTAGGTGGTTCGGTGTCATTGTTGTCACGAATAAGGTCGGCAGTTTTTAACCTGCGAGCCATAAAGAAATCTACGCAACGAGAGATGATAACATTCTCGTATTCTGCAGGTACAGGGTAGACATCCGTATCGGAAAGCATAGACGCATCTCTCAACACTAATCTCACTCCTACTGTTCCATACATTTGATCAATCTTTCCACGATCAAAGTAAACAATTCTATTTTTCACGTAGCAAGATATTCTTCCTTGATTGTCGCCTGCCATTGAGGAACGATACGAGGCTACATCGTTAAATTGTTTTATCACCACTGGCTTGAAGTATCTTTTCTTAAGTCCATTCGTGTTGGTAAAATATACAGCATTTAATCCTTGTCCTTTCGGGAGAGTGACGTAATTGCTGGATGGTAAAGTGAAGAACGAATTGGCGTTTAATTGATCTGTCACTTGAATTGGTGAAAAATCTACAATCCATGCGTCATCAACGGTGCCTGTTCCAAACTTCCAATTCTCGAAGAAATTTAATTTTGCATATTCATTGACTAGGTTGTCTAGTTGCAAAAATATTTCCCTGAAATCAATTTTGATATCTCTGTTCACAAGGCCATCAGCTAGGCTGTTCCTAACTTGTTCGGCATACCACAACTTATTTTTATTTTGGGCCGTATTCATTTTTTAAGCTCCGCTTTGTTCAAGTTCCATTGCATACGCTGCTACTCTATCAAGTGACAAATTTATCCCCACCATTTGCAGAATCATTGCGCATATTCTTAAGTGACCGAGTACACTCAATTCAAAATCTTGTGATCCACTAGGATTATATACTGGTGCTTGATTCACTATTGAATAATTCCAAAATGGAGTAAAAGGTTTCCGGACATAAGAAATTGTTCCAGTAAGATTTAAAGTCGCTGGCAATACATAAAGATACGCCGCCACAGAATAGTGTTTAGGATACTTGTCTGTTGGCGGTTTGATCTGTGATTGTGTCAAATAGATTGCTTCATCAAATTGAACTGGTTCTGCTGGTTGATAGGCTCCAGGAATTTGTATTGCAAAAACATACAGACAATCGGCGGGATAATTTGCAAGTCCATAGAGTATTGGCAGCGGCGTTGGAGTAACAATCAATGGTCGAAGGATCTCCATAATTTTCTGATCGATTCCAAATCCGTATCGGGGAATCGGTCTTCCGGATTGATATTCAGTTTCATTTCCGAGAAGCTTGTTGATAACTGATATCTGTGCGATGGGTGCTACGTTATTGAATTGGTCCGGAGATACGAATCCATTCTGAACGGTTTTGTTCGCAATAAAATCTACGAGGCGATAAGCGTCATTTATATTCATTACGCATTAGCTATTGTTGTAACAGTACCACCACTTCCTCTCCATTTTAAAGCACCCGATTCAGCATATAGAATACCTCCTCCTGTAGGGTTACTACCTGGAGCCACACTTCTATTTGCTATAAACATTACAAAACTTCCGCCGCCATAAGATGGCGTTCCAAAAAAAGAAGTATTGTTATCAATGATGATGTCAGAAGATGTAGCATTTAATCTTATACCATCTGTTCCATTTGTAATTAATAATCGGGTTCCTGCAACACCAGTTAGAGAGGCTAAATTAGATAGTGCACCGGATGAAGTACTTAGAACTCCTGATCCAGCAAATCCTCCACTTCCATCATTTTTTTGTAATTCGTTTGTGGCTCCCCCTGGAACACCTGTTGCTATAGTTGAACTTGGTAACAATCCATAAGCAGTAAGAGCATCGGCAATTCCTTGAGAAGTAGTGACAGCACTTTGTTTGACAACTCCGGCGGAACCAAAAAATCCAAGTGTTCCTGTAGACGCAGCTATATTCACAGCACCTATGTTGGGACCTACTCCTATTAATACTGAACCATTGGTTCCACTTCCGACTTTAGCTCCTCCGTAAATATTTACGTTTCCTCCATCCGCATTACCAACAACAGCCGCGCCTCCAGCTATGTAAGCATCACCACCTGCTATGCCTGTAATAGCACTACCTCCGCCAACAACAACAACTCGTCCGGCAACTGTAGCTGTTCCACTAACACCAGTTCCTTTAAATGAATTGTCTGGCGGTGTTCCTGAAGAAACAGCACTGCCTCCAACGGTTGTTCCAGTTGTTCCAACTCCAGCCATATTCAAGTTCCCGAACGTTCCAACTGTTATGCTTCCGGTGCCTTTCGCAAAAATTTGCAAATTTATATCTGATCCACTTCCATCTGCTTGGATAATCCTAGTTGTTCCTGCTTTACCGGTACCCATGTAGAGATCGGCGGTAGACGGATTAAATATTCCAGAAGAAACCGCATTCGTCCCATCTGACTTCATTAATTCATTCGCGGCTGCTGAATTTGTTATCCCAGAAGAACTTGCCGATAATGTTCCTGCTACAAAAGTCAGATTTGCTCCGATCGTGACATTTGAAAATCCTCCTGAGCCGTTACCGTAAAGGATTGAAGAACCTGCTGTCGCTGGTGCATAATCAGTTCCGGCAGAGGCATTACTAAATCCTCCCGCTCCATTACCTTTCAATATACTTGATCCGCTTGTCGCTGGTGCATAGTCTGTTCCGCTTGTCGCGATAGAAGGAACGCCAGCATTCAATTTTAATAATCCTGTTCCAAGTCCTGATAATAATGTTCCATTGATACCAACTACATGGGGATTGGGAAGATTACCGGAAAGATCACCGCCGACTGTTAATCCAGTAGGTAAAAATTGAAGACTACTTGTTCGTTGCAATAATAAAGGAATCGCAGGCCCACTCATATTAGCGAGATTGAGTAGACCTGTCAAAATTTTATTGAACTTGATGGTATTGGCTGACGCTTGGAAATAATTCAGAATATTTCCGGACTTATCCAGAATTGTCCCGAGATAAATATCAATCAATAGAAGACGATATTTTTTGTCACGATGAAGAACATTGGTATCATCAATACCAGCCAATTCTTCATTGATGATATCTTCTCCAAGGCTCGCAAGGGCTATGCGTGCATTGTTAATGATCGTATTGATCTCTTCGGTTGTTCTTATCGGAGCGATGTTACTCATCAGATTTGCATCGCTGTTTGCGCTTGAAGATAATCAACTATCCCTTGGGCAACTGCGTAGTTTTGCTTAGCGAAATTTGTATAAGCGCTGTCAAGAAGTGCTCCACCCATAATTACACTTGCTGCTTGAGCCCAATTTTTACAGATCCCGTTAATAATTTTTTCGCCGAGCGTGGCCTCCTCATCTGCGAGTATTCCAGTTTGAAGATGTGGCGTGGTGAAATTATATGTTTGAGTGTTACTAAGATTTGGAGACACTGGCGACAAGCCATCAATCACTGTTGGTATACTTGCTAAAGGTATCACTGTCCAATCAACTCCAACTCCAGGGACTTGTGAGGTGCCTCCGGCATTGTTGCAATAATAGTACGCACCGGAATTATAAACGCAAGAGTGGAATGGAAACGAGGCTGCGGCCCATATCGGAAAACCCATCAGACGGGCGATAAACAAACCGTCTTGTGATGGCAATGAGAAACTCCATTGTAGTGCACTGAGTGGCGCGCTATTGTCCGTGGCCAATAAAGTGTCTGCACTTTGCGCGTCCCTTTTGTATAAAAAACAAACGACAGCAAGTGTATTTCTCAGAACTCCTTGAAGAGTGTAGTCTGTATCGTCTACTAAATTTGCAGTCGTCAAATCTGATGAAACGCCTTCAATCGAAGAAGAAAATACAACTGTTGCCATGATTTAATCTTTAAAAATTTTGTCGTACAAGAAAGTATAGTTGTTTGGGAAGGATAAGTCGGCGACTAATGAGAAGAGCGGCTTTTCAAAAGTGATTTTCTCTTTTGAATTCAACAGTTCATCATCTTTCTCTTTTCTGATTTTGGCTAGTTGTGCATCAAGAGTAGCTTGTGCTTGCGTTGCTTCTTCAGGAGATAATTCCTCTGTGACTAATACAGGGAATCCTTCTGGCACAAAAATTTTAATTTTTTCGCGTTGCTCTTCAATGTCAACCAGCAAAGCATTGACTGCTTTGCCAACTTTCGCCACTTTCCGTTTAGTCGATTCTTTCAGATCAGGGTTTTTTTCATTGATGAATCCTGTACAAAAAAATGTAGGACTCTGAAAGCCAAAAATAAAGGCTCTGACATCATACATTTCGAGAATTGTCATTTCTTGGTCTTCCATAAAGTTTTGTCGGGTTTTATTAATGGCGAATTTACGCGAAAAATTACCCAAAAGAAAAGCCCCGCTCGGATAACGGGGCTTTTAAAAGGACATGGCTCGCTAAGAGGAGTAAAGATACGGCTATTGCCAGAAAGATAGTAAATTTTCGACTTCTTGTTTCACATCCTGACCTTCATCAGAAATTAAGAAACGAGCGAAGTCTTCCAATGGAGTTTTATCAATTAATACAAGATGGACCGGATTCTTGTCGTCACCTAAGTAGAATTGCTGGGTATCAGGATCAAAATCAATAATTCCCAAATCCAAGGCCTTCATGATATTCATCATAGTAGTAGCCTTGTTATCAGGGGATTTAAAGAGGACTTCCCTTGGATGATCATAGGCCTCTTTGCGCATCTGTAAACGCATATCGGTGATTGCTGTCGTGGATGGTATTCCAAAAGCAGCCGCCAAATTGATCAACTGATCAGCCTTTAATCCAATCACATGAGTCTCGGCATCACGCGATAAGTCACGTTGCATTAACTGCACATGTGGAGAATGGAATTCAATGTCAATGCGTTTGAACTTTGCCGCCTTAGTTTTGTCGCGAAATTTATTGTTCACGTTTTGGGGATGAAGTTCTAACCAACAAAATTTTATGTACTCTTTAAGAGCGTCGATTGCGATTTGCCCATGGACGAATTGAGGCATTTCAATTCGCGTATTGGTATTCACATCAATTGTCGTCGCATTGGTATTGTAATATTCGTGAGTCGCAATGTCATTCGAGTAGATCATTCTCTTTCTACGCTTGGCCAATACAGGCTCGAATGGATCGAACAATTCATAAATTGGATGCATCTCGAATGGTGCGGGTTCAATCCTGTTTGGACCTTCAACTACCCGATGATCAAATTTTACATCAGCACTAAGTAGCTGATAGATGGCCATCCTCCGGCGTGTGATAGGAGGTAAAAGTTTGGGACTCAGTGAAAGCCCACTTGTGTCAGGCATCTCGCGTTCAAACTTCCTTTTTTTGAATTCTACTTTGGCTGGCGGAGGAACTGGCGGTGCTGTAGTTACTGGTGGAACAGCCGGCTTTTTAATCTCTTCTTCCTTACTTTCTACAACTTCGAGAGGGTCTTTTTCATCCTCTAAGAATGAGTCAAGTGATGATGATTTTTTTGTCATTTTTTTGTCGGTTAAAGTTTAAAATAAACCTCCCGAGTGGTTAGTTCGGGAGGTTCTTGAAATTAGAATTGAGAAGAAGTACCCAAGATGTGCTTGGATGCCGCTACAACACGGATACCTTGTTCAGAGTGGTAGTTGGTGTTACATACGCGTTGCTCCGACGTTGGAACAGGAGCGTAGGCACCAGTCTGCCATACCTTGTAGAATCCACGAGCACCACCGCCGGACTGTTGCTTGTACATGATCGTAAAGCAATCCATCGGGATACCAGTTTTAGCATCTTCTTTCTTATCCATAGGCTTCACGATGAAATACCAAGGATAAGGACGGCCAGGGATGTTCGTCAACTGAGGATTGTCAAGAATTCTTAACGACTTTAAATTGAACGCTGCACCCGGGATTTTGATCGTGCTGATCTCCAAATCAACGGCCTTGTGTTCGTACACGATGCTACCGTTAGTTCCGATTTGAGTGATCAAGTCAGATACACGGAATGAGAACTCAGGGCCATGCCATACCATGCTGTCACCAGCTTGGTTCAGACGGTTACGCATACGGTACAAGTCCTTGAATAAGGAAAGAGTGATCGTATCGTCGTATTGCTTACCAGCTGCATTGGCGTTCAACACAGGGATATAACCATTGGAAGTGGTCAGCAACTTGTTCGTTCCAGAAATAGGGTCATAAGCGACTGCATTCGCATCCGCAGTAGGAGTCACAAACAAACTCATGGCGATGTAGAGCATGAAGCGCTCTTCAGTCTGGCGAGAACCAATCACATACCAGAAGTTGATAGTCTGGCCAGTTTCAGGATCCACAATTGGATAGGTTCTGTTGGTCAGCTGTTTGTTGGTAGTCTGGTACACATCCGCATATTCAGACAGATAAGAGCGGATGTTAGTGAACACAGGAATCAACCCTTCTTGACGTCCCCATGTTGCTTCTTCGTACGCTGGGCCAGGGATGGTGATCTGATCACCTCCATAGGTCGATCCGGAGAGCGTGATGGTCGAAGAAAGATCAGGATAGGTCGCATTCAACTTGGTCATGTACAACCGGTGAGCATTCGCTACCGATTCGCGCTTGCCCTGTACGCGCCAGAAGTATTGACCCTTGAATTCTACAACATCACCCGTTCTGGGGTATGACATTGTATTTGCGATGGACCCTGTGGTAGGCGTGTGAGCGCTTGCGGCCAATTGGATGTACTGCAGGCCGGCGAATGCAGCGGGGTCACCATTACCTACAGAAGCAACGCCGAAGACGTTTGCCTGGGTGGTATCGGTGTTGATGAACGGAGCATCAATGATTCTCCGCTCTTCGCGGTGAATGATTTCTTCTCCCTCTACCTTCTCCATCAAACCCATCTTCATGAAGTCACCGATGTCGGTAACAAGCGGGTTGACGTTGAAGAGTTCTTTAACGATTTGAGGTTCCAAAAGGAACTCAATATTTGAGATTACAGGATAATTTTCCTGTGACGCGAACGAGAAATCTCGATACGTGTTTACTGTTGCCATTGGGGATTTTTTAGATTAAAACTCCCCGATTACTATCCTACTTCTTCTTTTGACGGTCAGCGACCGCTTTTTTGCCCAGTTCTGCAAACTGTTCATCAATCGAAGGTATTCCCTCTTTGCCTTTGCCACCTCCGCCACTTTTCTTATCTGGCTTCACATCAGCTAACTGCTCGATACGAAGCGTTTTGGCGAGTTTTACAACTTCTTTCAACATCCGCTCTTTGATTTTATCTCCGTGGAGGATGTCGGCGACTTGGGCAACAAGTTTCCCTGCATCAAATTTATCTATTTTTTTATCCTTGTCATAAGGATTCGGTGAATGCAGATATGCAATCACTTCTTTTTTCATCTGCTGTATCTCTTCCTTGGTGAACTGTACAGCCACCTTAATCTCCTCATTCTCATCATCTTGGTAGATGAATTTATCAAAGTCTTCACCTTGCGCCGGAGAGAAAAATTTATTTACTTCTCCCACGTATTTATCGATCGTTTCTTTCGGAATCTCGAATTTTTCGGCTGCTTTTTCTTCTGGTTTTGCAGGCTTCTCTTTGTACTTCAGCGTCTCTTTTTTCTCCAACAAAACTTTTTTGGCAGCGGCGACTGCTTTCTCTTTCTTTATTTCAGCGAGCTCCTGTGCTTCTTTATATTCTTCTGGATCATCGAATTTTTCTTTGTCAAGCACATATTTTTTACTGTACTCATCATTGAACAACTTAATGGCTTTGTCACGGCTGATGTCACTATTATCCAATACATATTGTTCTTGGAGGATGGTCTTCTCGTTCATTTTCTCCGGGTCCATCTTCATCAGTCGGCCGGCCATCTCAATGCCTTCACCTACATTCTCCATGTCCCAGTCTTTCAGGAACGTAGCGATCGCCTTTTCCTTCTCAGACTTAAACTCGTATTCTTTGGGTTTTTTGGCTTCTTCGAGGTCTTTGGCAAGCTGCTCGCTCTTCTCCTTGAACTTGGTAAGTTCTTCCTCGGAATCAAATCCAAGGCCTTTCAGATATTTATTATAATCGGGGGCTTCGACTTTATCAGCTGATTTCTCTTCTTTCTTCTCCTCCTTTTTCTCTTCTTTCTTTTCAGGAGCTTTTCCCTCTGCTGCTTGGCGTTCGGCGATATTTTCAGCGCCTTCTTTTGATCGGCCTTTGCTTGTATCTACTGGCTCTTTCTTTTCAACAGACTTCTCAATGAATTTGCCTTGGGTGAGATCATAAACTTTTTCAGTTTTTACTTCGTCTTTAACTACTTCTTCTGTTTCGGTTGCCATAAATTTTGTCGGTTTGGTTAATCCAAAGTTAGTTGGAAAGTTGCTAAAATAAAAAACCCAGCCGTGAAGCTGGGTTCCCAATCTCTTTTTTACTCTCTAACATCGAAGTAATAGTTGCCTCGAAATCTTATGCTGGAAGAGTTTGATTTTTGCTAAATTTTTATTGCTATCAGAATAATTTTGCGGTCGCCAACTATACGAATAGTCAATCGGCTGGGCAATGATTTCTTCGGCAACTTGGTCAATAAAATTAATCGAATATATTTTTTCAGCGAACTGACCGGGACTTTCTCCCTGATCATTGATAGCCACAAGGGCTACTGTATTCGCTTTTACAACTTCGATTTTCATCTTGATTGACTTTTCGATTCCGGGCAAGTCTTTCTTGACATCACGCGGAATGGCCCAAACCGCGACTGTCGCGATCATCAGGCCGAATACTAGTGTGAGAAATTTTTTCATAGGCTTATTTTTTTTGTGAATCAAATGTAATCTTTTTTATTTCAGAAATCAAAGCCTTTTTATCTTGTTCCATCAAGGCCATAATGGAGAATACTTTTTCGCTGAATCCTGCCAAGCAGAAAACATTTTGTTCAGGAAACTGCATCGAACCATGACCCGCTAAATCAAAGGAGTAAATAAACGGATTCGCTCCAGTTGACTTCTTATAAGCTGATACTTCAGCGTGTGGTGTATTATAACCCATCCACCCCTGCATATCAGACAAGATCACAACTCTGTCATATTTCTTGTTAGCGGTTTGGAATATTGAATGAAAGTTGGTTCCTCCGGATGCAAATTTGATGGAACCTGCGATTGTGATCGTAGAATCCATAGGGTTCACATTTTGATAACGAGCCATGTCAGAAAAAGTCATCAAGTCGGCATTATTAGATTTTACTAATACTGCTGCAAATAAAGCTCCAATTTGTGCTGGTCGTCCTGCCATTGAACCAGACTCATCCAATACAACCAACGTTTCACCATCGAATTTAGGCACGTTAGAGACCGAAATATCCACGGCTTTGTTCAATGACATCAATACTTGACGAATAATTTTTCCGTCATTCAGTTTTTGAATTTCTTCGTAAGCCGTGGTAAAACGGAATGGCAACACCAATGATTTTTTGATCAGCACTTCATTTTCTAAAGTAGCCAAGGCCTCAGTAATGACTTCTGGCGCTTGCTCAATGATGTTTCGTAGATTACGGAGCAATGCGAAATATCCTATTTTTTTATCCCGCACCAAGTTAATCCACACTTCTTTTTTGAATTCGGATTTCTCGTCTTCATTGGTTGCTGTTTGGCCAGCTTTAGTCAATTCAGTTTCCCATGTATCAAAAGATTTCAATTCTCCTTTTGTTAAGGCGCGAATTGCTTCTGCATTAGATTCTACTGGGACTGGATGAACAAGATTTACAACATCAATAAGTTTGAATCCTTTATTCTCTCCACGATACTTCGCTAATTTGTACTTATCAAATTTATCGAATGCTTTCGCGAACCCTTTCTTAATTGAATTAGGCACTTTGCCATTGTTTGCTGTATGGTAAGATAATATTTCCATCATATCATCGGGTCTATACACAATGGATTCGTAAAAGTTTTTAGCCCATGTTTGACCAGAAATATGTTTCGCTAATTCTGAAGCCACCACATGCGTAATCGAACGCATGCCGAATATAGTACGGGCATAGATAGCTGCCTTGGCAACGAATTCTTTGTCACATCGAACAATCAAATCCTTCAGGGTTTGAAAGGTATCATTTGCTGATTTATAAAACTGATCATTTGCAAATGAAGTCAATAGAATTGAAACAAGTTCCAATTCAGGAGACTGTGCGTAGGCTTGTCCACCGGCTATATTTGTAGTCTTAGTACCTTCGGTTTTTACATTGAATCTTGACATACATTTTTTGGTTTAAAAAGTGAAACATAAAAAAAGGGAACGCGAGGTTCCCTTTTAAAAAAGATGGTGAAGAAAATTCCAACAGGAGGTTTCAATTAGCAGATGAACTCCTAAAGGTTACTATCACCAAGGTTTTTGCAAGAGAAAAGTTTGATCAGTGTTTTTCATCAATAAGAAGTAACTGATACAATCACTACTCGCAAATATTATCGCATGAGAAAATTTAAGTGAGAAATTTTTCGCGTGTTACCAATTACACCACAGCCCCATTTTCAATTTATTCGTGGAGCCGACAGGATTCGAACCTATAACGCGTCATCCGTAGTGAAGTAACTCGACTTATCGCTACATGCAATGATACTGACAGAGAAAATCTTGGTGGGTGTATTTGGTACAGCCAGTGCAAGCACTTGGCGGCTGTGAAGTAACCCATTCAATTACTACTGTCAATTTTTTTCAAAGAACTTTATCAAGATGAAGCGCATAAAACTCGACACATTTGAATGTCCATGTTTTGCCATATCCCGTTTTAATCGGTCTATCCATTTTTGTTCTATCCAAAAGTGAAAGCGCCTCATTGATGAATCAAATGTACACACATTAGGCACACGTGTCAAGTCTTTATACAAATAAATTTGTATTTATTTTTTGGACTCCTTTGGCTTATTCTTACTCACCGTCATCTTCACATGGGCATCCACAGCGGTTTTAGCATTCTGTGCCTGAGTACTAGCTAATCCAACCTCTTTGTGGGCCTCAGTCTTCTTGTCCTCAGAGCGTGATCTCATGGCTTCCTTCAGTACTGTATCTATACCCTGCTGGCGTGCAATCCTCTCTTTGACCATCTCAGAAGTCTTATTCGCTTCACTTTCAAGCATAATTTTGCGTTGTGTGAGTGCATCATCAATTCGTGCCTGTAGTTGCATCAACTCCATCTCATCGTTCTTCTTCTTATCAAGTACCTGCATCTCCATGGCCAATTTAGCCTGTACCGCCTGCTCACCGGTCTTCATCTGGAACTCTTGTTCCTGGGCTCGCATCTTCATCGCCTTGGCCTCATTAATCTTCTCACGGTTGGCCATTACCTGCCGAGCCATGGTCATGTTTTTGATCTGACGGATGAAGGCAGAATCAGAAGAATTCAATCTACCTAATTTGACCGCCTCAATGAGTTCACTGTAGAATTCAATCCATTCCTCCTCTGTGGGCTCGGGCTGCATCTGCAGTCCATAATCGCAATACGCGATGTCATCGGGCACTTCAAAGAACTCGGTAGTTGATGTCCCCAGCGCCGGAATCATGCCCTGAATTTTGGTCTTATCCATCTTCGCCTGCTGGGCAAGCAACATCAGCACATGGCTCGTTTCCTTATAGACTTGGCGGTGCCCATTGATCAGATACTCAATCGCATCATTCGACGCATCCACATTGCTCTTCATCGCACTGGTTGTTAACCGGTCCGGAAGCGATGAAGATTCTACCACCGAAGATCCGCTGAGCTCGTTCATGAAGTTAATGCAGCTGGTGATTGTACTCATGTAATCCGCGATAGTCAACCCGGCCTTCATCTCCCGAATTGCCTGCCCCATTGGCTGACCATAAGGACTAGTCGTTTGCCTGGTGGCGTAGATATTCGACTGATTGAAGAAATCAATAGCCTGCTTCTCGGTCCACTTCTCTCCTCCTTTGCCAAGGGCAATGTTATCAATTGCCGTCAAATTCAACTCTATCGGACCCATTCTTCCTTTCGCTAGGATATCCTTCATCCGGTTCCACGCCACATTTAGCATGAAGGCTGGCTCGACCATTTGGGATACCATTGACACAATACGCCCCTCCTTCATGTTGGGAGCAAATGTAATGATCGGCAATCTCGTATTGACCAATTCCGTATGTGGCATTGCCTTGCGCCCATGGTCATAAACCGTTTCGCTATTCATTACCCAATTGCCGCCGTACACACTTGTGTAACTATTTTGAACTACTTTCTGCTCCTTGTTGGAATTCTCGGTAGGAAAGTAATTATAATGGGTTTGGTCAAACATCTTATTACCGGTACCCTGATGATTCCAAATCTTCCACGCAACATTATCATTCGAAAGGAAATAATATCGCATCACCGGAATGTATTCAAGGCCATCGTAATTGTCATAGTACTGCGGCAACGTCCCATAACTGGCTGCAGTATTAGGGAAGGCATGCTCACTAATAACCGATTCAATTTCTGCCTTACTCAATTTCCCTTGAGCTTCTTTTTTGAATTGATTCCTGGTGATGAAGTCCACAAAAAAAGCATACTCCTGCCGCGAATAATCTTCATTCTCAACATAGCTTCCTCCCCAGAATTTTGGATTGATCGCACGCACTCGAGGAATATTATTTTCATCCAAATAGCACCAAGTATGCCCGCGACCAAGAACAACCGAATACCAATCGTATTCTCTCATCACTTGTCCCATGTCATTGATCGTGTTGTTGATCAACTTCATGGTCTTCTCTGCGTCAACTATTTTTTTGATTTTAGTATTGACACTCAGATTGAATAATAATTCTTCTGGATATTCTGGAAGCACCGAGAGATCAATTTCCGGAAAATAATCTTGCGCATTCAGCTTCATGGCCTTAAACCAATCGCGCATCTGATACAGTGTTTGAATTTTAGCGTTGTGCTCTTTTGCTTCATTCACTGATAACGGATCAACTGCTGAGAAGCTGATGTCATATCTTCCTGTTCGCTGTAATTTCGCTACTGCCCGGTTAACATACTTCGTCACAAGGTTCAATACTTGGACGTCAATGTATGCGAGAGACTGGTTATCGGATTGGGTTTGATTTTGATCACTGAAAAAACCCAACATCCTGTAAATAGGCTCAATTGACTGCCGCCCTTGGGCTAATTCTATGTAGGCATTATAATTCTGGGTATCATTGAACATTCGATATCCGTAGCGATTGCTCGAATAAAACATCGCCTTCGCGGCTTGCAATCCATACTTGTTTGATTCTTTTGTTTTGATTGGCGACCATTCATCCGGAAACGGATATTGTGAATTATTACCGTACCCAGTACTGACAATGGATGTAGCCATGTAGAATTATTTTTACGATAAAGTTACGTAAAAATTTATCGTGTGCGGACATTGGGGGATTCGAACCCCGACCAACTTCGTGACAGGAAGTTATGCAGCCATTACACCACAACATCCAAAGAGTAGGCAAACAGAGTTGAACTGTTCTCAATAGTTTTGCAGACTATCCGGCCTCCGCGACCATTACCTACTTAAAAGATCAGGTACTCTGACATTGAGTTATATCCGTGAATTGCGCTTTCACATGTTAGGGGTTTTATCAAATGCCATCACAATGGTTTTCATTGTAATAGTGTCCGGTACATCCGGCATTGTCAATTAAAACGCCTCAATTGGATAAGGAGAATCCAACTCCCAACCTCCTGATCTTAGTGCGCTGTGTGGGACTTCAACCCACAACCCTCTGATTGGAAGTCAGATGCTCTTGCTTGGAGCTAACAACGCATTTTAGTCTTCCAGGTCAGACTTGAACTGACAACCACTTGGATGTAAGCCAAGCGCTCTACCAATTGAGCTACCAGAAGATGTGGACAGGCGTGGAGTTGAACCACGGACGCGCAGATTTTCAGTCTGCCGCTCTACCAACTGAGCTACAAGTCCATTTAGAGCGAGAGCGGGATTCGAACCCGCGTTCCTTTCGGTTAGAGCTTATGAGACTCCGCTGGTACCAGGCTCCAGTCTATCTCGCTATGTTGTATTCGCAGAAGGATTTGAACCTCCGGTCTTCGCCTTATCAGAGCGCTGCTCTACCAAGCTGAGCTATGCGAATATTTTGTAGTGCCGGTGGGTACTGATCCCACGTCCTTTCGGTTAAAAGCCGAAAGCTCCACCATTGAGCTACGACACCATGTATCGTAGCTTTCTTATCTGTTTCCATGTTGGCCCTATCGGTACCGATCCGATGTCCCCTTCCTTATGAGAGAAGTGCTCCACCATTAAGCTAAGGGCCTATCTTCGAACGCCTGGGGGGAATCGAACCCACCATCAAATCATTAGAAGGGATTTATTCTGTCCATTGAACTACAAGCGCTTATTTAAGCGCATCTCCTTTCTTTTTTCATGAGGTCCGTCACAGAATCGAACTGTGTGTCTCCTGATTACAAGTCAGGCGCATCGCCAGCAATGCTTACAGACCTTTTGCACGCCTTCACCGAATCGAACGATGTCCTATGGTTTTGGAGACCATTCGGCTACCATAGCCTAAAGCGTGAGGGAAGTGAAGGATTTGAACCTTCGACCATGGGTTTAACAAACCCGTGCTCTACCAGACTGAGCTAACAACCCTTATTCGCCATCCTACGTGGATGTTAAGGCTACATGCCTTGCGTGGACCTATTGAGAGTCGAACTCAAAGAGAACTGTTTGCAAAACAGTCTGCCTGCCGTTGGCGTAAGGCCCATAAAACAAAAAACCCGACCTTTTGTGGCCGGGTTAAGTTGTGTCGAAGAACTTATTTATAACCGGCCAATATAAAAGACATCCTTACTGCAATTTCTCGCTGTAAAAATTCCTTTCATTATCGTAAACCAGTTTTTCAAAATCTTTATCTTTTAGTATTCCTGACGGGACTCGAACCCGCGATTATCAGAGTGAAAGTCTGACGCCTTACCAACTTGGCTACAGGAACATTTTTGCTCCTCAGCCTCTATCGATTTTGCGTTGCTGTCATTCATGGACACAAAGGTAAAAATCCTTTACTAAAAAACAAGTGGCGCGTTCTGAGATTCGAACTCAATCACCCCGAAAGGATCAGATTTACAGTCTGACGGGACTCTCCAACTTCCCCGTACGGCCATTAAGCGGAGAGCATAGGAATCGAACCCTGTCCAGAGGACCGCGCCAGATTTCAAGTCTGGATGGCAACCATTTGCCGCTACTCTCCAAGCGGAAGACTAGAGAATCGAACTCTAATATCAGATTACTCCGATACCTTGTTTAGCAAACAAGTGCAACAAACCAATATTTGCCTGCCTTCCAAATGACCCTAGCGGGAGTCGAACCCGCACGCCTAAGCATTAGATTTTAAGTCTAACGTGTACTGCCATTTCACCATAGGGTCTAAAGTAGGGAAGGAGGGACTCGAACCCTCATGGTCATTGAAATGATCCTGATCCTAAGTCAGGCGCGTCTACCGCCAATTTCGCCACATCCCCGTAAAATAAAAAAGCCCCACATTTCTGAGGGGCTGCAATTTCTTTTTGAAAAATAGTCAATACCCCCAGTCTTCTTCTAGTGAATAACTTAAAGACAAGAGGTATAGAGATTTTCGGCAACTATATATGAGTTGGGACAAGAGCGGAAATAAAGATTGAAAAGAGGGGTGATGAATTTTTTTAGAGCCTTGCGTTTCTGTGAGATCAGAACCCACAATCAGGAAAGAAAGCCAGAGGCTTAAAACGCTTGGCTCACAAGTTCTAAAACTTAATTCTCAAAGAGCGTTTGCAGTCTGCCATTTATTGGCCTACGTCTTTTTAACGGACTGCTTCTGTGGTTTCTTTACAGAGTCCACAGATACTTTCAAAACTTCGTCAAGGCTTCCGATTATAGCTAACTCGCTTTTCTCGTAAGTCTTGGGACGTTTTGTTTTCTTCTTTATTGGTTTCTTAGCCATGTACAAATTTAAGCAATAAGATTCTTGTACTTCAATCTCTTTTCGGATTGAGTTAAGAACTTTTCAAATTTATGTTGCTCTGATTCTTTACGCTCATTGAAACGGCTTGCAAATTCATTCAGGTAACGATCTAAATGCTTTTCGCTTACTGAATGATAAATTCCATACAAGCCTCTCTTTAATACACTCCAAAAGTTTTCAATGGTGTTGGTGTGAATGTCACCATTGACATACAATTTCAAAGTGTGGTTAACGGTTTCATGCACATAGTCGCGTCCTAATTTTCTGTAAGATCTAAATTCATCGGTGTAAAGTTTTGCGCCTAAGTTGACATATTGCTTTACAAAGGGAACCATATTTTCCTCTGTTGCATTAGGAACGTATCTCAACACTACTTTGCCACCACGTTCGATAACTCCCAGCACAACGCTTTTCTTATCTGGTTCACCTTCTTTGGTCTTTTTGCTTGCATGTTTGTTTTTCTCTTTGCCCCCAATATAAGTTTCATCGGCTTCAACTGGACTTGTTTCGCCTACCATAGTGGGTGCGTGGCTTTTCAGCATTTCACGAACACGATGTAAAACAAACCAAGCGGTTTTTTGAGTGATACCTAGTTCACGGCTTAACTGTAAAGATGAAATGCCTTTTCTGTTTGAACCAGCAAGGAAGATAGCCGCGAACCAAATGCGGAAAGATATTTTAGAGTTATCGAAGATCGTTCCGGTCTTAACAGTGAACTTCTTTGAGCAATTCTTATCAGAGCACTTGAAACCCCTATTTGTTCTGTACGGTGCTTTGTCTATTCCACAATGAGGGCATACTGGCTTGCCATTCCAGCGTATGCGTTCATAGTATTCAATACCTGTCTTTTCTTCTTTGAAGTAGTCAAGTAGCTGGGGAAGTGATTTGAAGTTCATGGCCTATTTGTTTAACGATGTAAATATACATCTTGTCCCAACATCTTCCAAATAATTATCTATATTTTTTGTAATATTATAGATATTGTCTATTTGTTCGTTTTTTGTAAATTTGTGTAGCTTTAAAATGCAAAAGGGGAAGAACACAAATGAATGTGCCTCCCCCAATTTTGGCCTACTCCTCGAAGCGTAGGACTTTGAACCTAACTAATCTTGTCCCTGGAAATTTCGGGGACTTTTTTATTTGGTCTTCTTCTGAATTTAAAAAAGGATTGCCCATCAATTGTTTCTAGTGAAATATCATACACAATTGAATCATTAACATAATCGATTTTCATATCATCAAATAGGGCTTTCGTATTGATATAAAAGTAAGCCCCAGCCTTATTGATCTTGTAAGAATCACTCTCAACAGCCTCATTAATTGTGATGTAAAGATTGGTATCTGTAAAATCATCAGTATTGATAGCAATATTGGCCGATTTAGTTTCTGCAAGTTTTAATTTTTTAGCAGCTTCAATTGTAAAGCCGAGCTTGCCCGATTTATGAGCAGTCGCCTTCAGGTTTTTATCCAATGTGGACGGTTTAATGAATTTAAGGTTCATGATACAAATATGGTAAAAAAATGGATACCATACAAGTAAAATGAAATGAGTAAGCTTATAAACACCACCACACCGCACTACATCAAAATTACAATACAGAGCTTTTATCCGTATTATTTGGATTTAACATTTAAATCGTATATTTGCAGTAGGTGGAATAAAAAAGCCCCTATTGAGTAGGGGCTTTAAATTTCATCTTAGGGGACGTAGTTCAATGGATAGAACGCCAGATTAGTAATCTGGAATGCTTACGAAGGCAGTAGTTCTCGGTTCGAATCCGGGCGTCCCCGCGGATTTTTTCTTTAAAATGCTATCCACAAAGGTAGCATTTTTTTTATGCTAAAATAACTTAAAATAAATTATAACAAATTATTTGTCCCGAAATCGTGACAAATTTGACGCAAAAAACGACAAAAATGTCGCTCTCAAATTTGATAGATTTTGTATCAATTTTGAGACAATATTTATTTACCTAAAACCTCATACATTTTTAGCCTCTATTTTTTGTTGGGTTTTTTCAACTGTTCTACCCAGCCGATACCCAGACCAGAACGCGATCAGGACGAATAGCACCATTATAATAATGAACCAAAGAGTTCCTTTTTTCATGACAATTCAAAATCTACCAATATAGATTGTTAAATATGAGCCCGTTTCGTCTGATTCAACATTAAAAGTAGCCCCATGAATTGATTCAAATGAAAGACGTTTAGAACTTGAAATATTGTAACCAAGACGTTTTAATTCATTTTCGTATTGTTGTTTTATTCTAGCTCCATTACTTTCTTGCGTCATTGTAAATGCGATTGTTGATAGTTTATTTTCTGTGAGTATCTTTCTTATCAATTCAATATCAGCGCTTAGTTGCTCTTTAGATAATGTTGGTTCATTGCTAATTTGCAAATCTCTCCCAGCTACAATACTATTTGAAATAGGAGCAGTGGTTTGTACACCGCTACTATTTTCTTTAATTGTTTGTGTAACTATTTTAGGAGCAATTATTACTCGTTTAACCGAATCATATTTATATCCACCTTTATCCAAAGCCTCATTCACTCCTTTTAAATCGCCCGATATACCATCAAGCTTTTCAGTCATTTGAGATTGTGCCTTTGTATTATCAACATCTTTTTTTGAATTGAGTCTATCCTCAGAAATTAGAGCAATTAAATTCAAAATGAAGGCTACCAAACATACTCCCAAAAAATAATAGCCTTCAGATGTTAATTGGCTAATACGGTAAGTTGCAGGAATATTTTTATCAATGAAATTACCGCCTATTAAAGGCCATACACAAAGGATTACTATGGTTATTAATAATCCCATGACTTTTGCTGTAAAGCCCATACACTAAGATTTAAGTTTAGAGTATGGAAGTTAACAAAATTATTTAGTAGTGATTTCTCTTGTCCCAAGTTGTATATAGTTGCCAGATTTTCTGTTCATGCAGCAAATGTAACAAAACTTTAGTAACCTCATAGTGATTCGAACACTAATTCTCTGAGTCGTATTCAGGAGTCCTTCCATTGAACGATGAGGCCATTTGGTGACTGAAGGAAGTCGAATCCTCACCCACTTGCGCCACAAGCAAGTGCTCTACCAGTTAAGCTACAGTCACAGTTACCTCCAAGGGTGTCGAACCCCTACTTTGAGAGCCAAAATCTCACGTGCTACCATTACACAAGGAGGCAATATTGTCGAGAATGTTGGATTTGAACCACTCCTCTGAGTCCCAAACTCAGGATGCTACCGGCTTACAACACACCCTCGTATAAAATAAAAAACCCTCCGATACGGGAGGGCGAATGCTTTTAGAAAAGTTCACACACTACTGTCCCGTATCATCTGGTGATATCCGCTGTACGGGTCGCTGATGTTTGAAAATGTTCATGTGGCAAATATACTAATTTACTTGTCTTCTAGGTAAGGTGTGAAGGCGAAAATAAGAAGAAATATCCTTCTGTGGAGGGGGCGTGAAACGAGGTTTAATCTTGGCCGCTAACTCAGTGAATCCCATGGCGACGGTATAGTCGTGCACTTTCGTTTCAGTCGGCTTGAAGATCAGGTTATCTTCAATGAGTTCGCGAAAAGATTGCGTATGCCCGTAATTGTGAATCCAACTTTCTAAAGCCGTGGTATATTCTTGGATGATCGGCTGACTTGCAGCGGTACCATCTTGCGGCGCTTTATCGGGTCGGGTGTTCTCAGGCTTGTATTTGTTGAGGATGAATTCTCCATAGCCGCGATTATGAAAGTAGTTGATGATAGAATATTTTTGAGACTCAACGTGAATAGGACGCCCGAAGAAAGCACAGATCATTATCGCATACTCAAAGAATTTATTTGGATCACTTGGACGTACATCATATAAAAGCACATAGCGATTTGTCTTGTATGGATATCTATCTGCTGCGCGCTGCTCCGTTACTTCCTCAGACATAATGCCATCAATGTTAGAATCGTATCTACTCTTAACAGTAATCACAGGCTTGGATGAGCGACCAGGTTGCGCGACTACACCATGTTCGATCGGGTCACATCCGATATCGAAACTTACCCCAGTTGGACGATAAGTTGGAATATTTCTTTCTTGATCGAAGCCAGACTGTTCAAACATATTCGTTTGAATCTCATTGAAGCCAACACCTACAGCAATTTGACACCAGCCGTTCTGTGGTGCATGACGCCATTTTACTTTCGTATCACGCTGCCCATTCTCCCAATATAATTCTATTCGATTGGTGAATGGAGTTGTCGCGGTATCGAGTTCGAGTTGTCGATCTTGAAGCACTACAGAATTGAAAGCGCAACTATCGGGATTGACATAGAAAATTTCTTTGATGTAAATAGGATATTTCCGAATCCATCCTGCCAACTTCGATGGACGCTTGGCATATACCTTCCGAGTAGTCATCAATGAAGTACGCGCCTTATCGCGAATAGGATGTCCCCACTCATCGATGTACTTACTCATCGCGCAATCACCTGGAAGGAACGCGGCATAGAGTCCCGACATTGTGCGTCCATCTTCTTGCTTCTGATTGAAGTCTGAATCATAAAATAATCTTTTGTATGCTTGGCCTCCTTTGTCAGTTGATTTTAAATTTTCAACGGTAGTTCCAAGAAAAGCCTTGCCAATAATTTCTTCACCGCCAGAAAGAAAACATGGTTTGATAATATCCCATCTACCCTCACCTTCCTCGTCGTAGAGAGAAACTTTCTGGAGCTTGCCAGGTTCTTCCATGATGTATGAATGCAAAATTTCGCCATCATATTCTCCTTCACCCGATGCACGGAAATCTAAGACCGATTCTAAAACTTGGAGTTGATCAGATTCATACTTACTTCTCTTTTGAGAACGCTTTGGTGGAATGTCAAATTCAATTTTTGATGCCTGCTTTGTATCCAAATTATATGTCGGCTGATACATCGAAGGCAACTTGTAGAATGGCTTCAATATCATCTTGCGATAGAAGGAGGCAATCTTTTTGTCAGTCTCGCCTTGACTTCCTGCGGTATGATTGAAATTTCTTGTCGTGCGATAAACAATCCATGCTCCCATTAAAGAAGACTTACCATAACGCCGAATAGTATTCAGTGCGCCACCATAAGAATTTGGATCCTCTTCCCAAAACTGTATCCAATATGTTATCTCTTTATCAGTCTCACGATATTTAGGAAGGCCGAAATATGGATGCCATGCGGTGAGTACCCAATAATAAAATCCATTGATGTATGTGATTACTCCATTGTTCCAAAAGAATATTCCATTCTCGGAGCGATCCCATTCTTTATCCTCCCATTCCTGAATTGCTTTCTCGTATTGCTTTGAAATTTGTTTCCCTTTACTCTTTTCGTAGTCTGCCTTCTTGAGATGCTCAGGCATATCTTCTTTTACAAACTTCTGTTCTTTCTTGAAAAGGATTTTGTCTTCGGATGGAACTGGCGGAAGATATACTTGCTCAATTCCGGGGCCAGTGATGCCGGTGATTAAGTATTTGAACTGATAAGGATTGTCGGTTTTAAAAAACATGTCGGTGAACAAAGATAAAAAAAAGAGCAGATTGTTACATCTGCTCTTTGTGGTTACCTAAAAACCAAGCGAGCCGCCTGCTCACGGGATGAAGATACTAAAGTTTAGATAATCTTTCTAAAACATCTTCAGAAGAATGCCCATCAAATGGTGGTGCTTGAGATAGTTCTTGAAACCGACATTGATCCTATTTTGATATTGGCAAATGATATGTAATTTGTATTCCATCCCTAGTGTCTATACCTAATAAAAACCAACCATCCCATTCAGTGCCATCTGAATGCATTTTTGATTTCCACACACTTCCATTTCCAATCATGTTACATAATGCGATATAGAGTATAATTCTATGCTCATAAAGTTGTTCAAATGTATGATAGCCATCTGAAATTTTGTTTGTGTCGCATCCGGATTCTTTAATGATGTAATTGAGTGCCTCTTCTTTTGTCATGGTGTATTATGTTTATTACTTATCCTCTTTTCAAATCTTTCCAGTGCTTCGCCAATCTCACGCATCATCTCGGCAGCGCTCTTGTCTCCTTTGTCGATTAACTTCTTCATTTCAATCAGCCTCTCTTTCGTAATAATCTTCTTGACTCCTTTCTTTGCCCAAGGAGTATTGTCGCGGAAGCCGAAGAGTTCGGATTGTTCAGGCATAGAGTTGTTCATTTGTTATAACTCCACGTTCTAATAAAAATTTAATGCGGGTATTAACTGCTTCGCGCTGACTTCTGGAAAGATTACTTTGTTTGGATTGGATAAGTCTATATTCAGAAATCAGAGATTCTTTTTCTGGAATTATTTTATTACTATTCTTGAGGGATCTAAATCCTTTTTCAATTTCTTTTTCCGTGAGAGGGCAGCCATTAGCTTCCAAAATTTTCAGTATTGCATCACCAATAACTTTTTCGGTTATGGGCTTACCGTTCAATCTAGGCAGTGACATTTTTGCAATTGACTCTGGGGTATAATTTCTGCTGATTTGTTCAGGTGCAGTATTATTCCATTTGTAAAGTTTTTTATTGTCCTTTGGATTGCGGGATATATCACACCATCCACGCTTAACAAAATTATTTAAACATCTCCGAATGTTAGCGGCATATCTACAGTGCTTGCAAAGAGTATAAGGATAAGCCCATTCTCCACAATGCCCACATTTACCTTCTATGGTACGCTGTTTAAATTTTGATAAAGGCTTTTCGGTCATGATTTCTTTTCTCCCTTTGCCTAGCATTTAACTCTGCTCTATTAAGTCTTCGATATTGTGCTTGAGAAATCTTTATTTTCTCTTTGTGTTTAGAATAATATTTAGCTTGCGCTATCTTACGATTGTCCATTTGGCTTGTCCTTTAAACGCTGTTCCACGCTACGTACTTTCTTCACTTGCTCCTTCGCAGTCTCGGCCAACTCCGCATAAATAATCTTGAACCCCTCTTCGATGTCATTCACCAGCCGTCCGCATAGGGCATCAATTTCGCCTTTCTTTTTGATATGTAAAAGGTCGGCTTCTTCTGATTCAGTCTTCTTCGATGGAGTCTTGAGGGCCTTAATCATCTCCTCTAATAATTCAATCCGACTAATCAGCAACGTATACCTGTAATTCGATTGCTTATTCAGATATTCAATCACCTCGAGTTCATGTTTCGGGCCGCTGGGTATATCTATGCCAAGCTTCGTTGCGACCTGTTGCTTGCGTGCTTGGAGGTCGGTGATGGAAGCATATTCGGACTTCCAGTTGTAGACGAGATCGATGTAGGAGTTAGTCATCGGTAGTTTTTTTTGAAGAAGTTGGGAATACAGCCATTATTATTGCAGCAACTATTAACCATCCCCAATTAGGTTTATTCCAATGCATCATCAATCCGCTTAAAATAAGTAAGCAAATCGGAAAGAAATTGTAAGCTATAAATTTCATGAGTTCACCTTTGTCTGTTCCTGAAACTTTACTGCCGCAATCGTGGAGGCAGCATCATTGAGGGCAAGCCATTGTTTATCATGTGAATGACTTATTTGTGCCTTAGTCAAATACTTAAGTCTTTGCTCCATCTCTATTTGTATCGCTTCAATCTGTTCTTTATATGTAGTCTGCATGGGTTAACAATCGTTGATGTTTCTTAAATAAAATATTTTCAATCCAAAAATCTTGAGTGGTTTTCGGTAACCATGGCGCTCTGAAAATAATGGAGGAAGTTTATTAGATACAATCACAAATCCTTTACCATTCCAGAAACGAAACCATAGTGAGTTGTCATCATAAGCCCCATAGAGTATATGAATATTAAAACTTTTCATCTCTTAGTTATTAATGCCATCCAAACGAATTTAACTTGCGGCTTCCGGCGTGAGTCCAGATAGCCAATGTTCTTCCATGGTGATTCATCACAGCGCTTGCGTATCACATAACCAGGAATAGAGGTCGCGACATTAACGCCGACTGTGTCACTCACGAGGAGGATTGACCTCACCGTATCGTACTCACACCATTTGATTTTATGTATAACCTTGATCTCCTGAGCGTACACAGATGATAACACGAACATCAACAGCAGAAACAAGACAATCGCGATCAACACTGAACTCATGTTTGGTTGATTAGGTCGTTGGTCATGGAGTGGCGGGTGGCTGTAGTTCATCGTAATATAATTTTAAATAGAGTCTTCTAAAATGATACATAATTTGTTTCGGATCACTTGCTGGATTGTATTTGAATAACTTTTTAAGATATTCTCCAAACTCAATCGCGGCCACCGACCAATCAGTTTTGCGTGGAGGCATTCGTCCCCTCATTGAACTCAATCCTTTATAATCTTTTGCTCTCCAATTAGTGACAAATAAAAACTCAAACAGTTCTTTATTTTGTTCGATGAATGAGATTTTATACTTAAGAATGTCGGGATGCCGGATTCTCCAGCGTTATCTTTATCAAAGATTACTACTTCTGGATTATCTATACCCAACCATATTCTTTTTTCTATGGCAATACTAGATTCTTGAATGGAACACTTCTGATTGTGTTTATCTTCAAAATATCCTATGCCAAATCCCCGGGATGTTCTCTTTGTTTCCATAAATTTTAGTTTGCTTCAAAATATATACCCAACCTTCGTAGTAAATACATTCGATACACAGAAAGACCACTTTTGAAATAAGTCCTCCGCACTCTGCAATTTTGTTTGCTAGGTGTATAGACAATCCCAAAGTTTAACATTTCAAGTTCCATATTTAGTTTGCAGTAAAAAACCATACCACCAGCGCAATGATTAACAAACAGAACCAAACCATCAAAGCCGCTTGTTCTTCTTGGTCAACTTTTCTCATTGTAGTATCCTTATAAGTTGCCTACGAACTTCTTCCTCCACTCGAGACGCGCTAATAGGCCACTTGAACTTAATTAGCTTCTCCTTGGCCCCAGATACCGAATACTTTTGTTCATGCAAAAGATATTTGACTACTGCCAGCTTAGTAAAATCTCCTAACGTAAACTGTCGATGGTTGCTGGATGATCGGTGCAATCCAATATCAAATTCCTGGCACCAATACCGAATACATGATTCAGGCAGTTCCAACTCCTCAGCAATCTTTCTGATCGGCCAGTATTGCTTTTGAATCTCGCCTTCTTGGGTGATGTTCATATTATTCTGTTGGCATGAGTCTTTGCAATTAATGTCCTGAGCTTATCAAACTCGTCACCATCCAAAACTTCTTCTTCGAGTAAGCCAGCTTTATAGGCTAATTCTCGCATGACTTTTTCACATCGGGTTAATGCTACCAGCATTTCAGAATTAGTTTGCGCGAGTTCGGGAGCCTTTTTTATCAATTCAGCATTTGGTTTTGCTTCTTCTTGCATCATGCCGCCATCAAACTTATAAACTAGCGCAATCACACAACCATTTTTTGTTTTGATGGCAAAGTCTGTTGATCTGTCCGTGAGTTTCCATGGTCCTTCTGTGTGTTTCATATCTTAAAAGTTATCAATTGTTTCACCTTCTCTACTCCCCACGCATTACTCTTCTCCAGCATCGGCAAAAGTTCCTCCGCCTTAATCGCTTTCTTCTCTACCGTCTCACCTTCTACCACAGAATACTTTATCCCATTCGCATCCATCCAAGAACGTACACCTAAATCACAGGCACCAGTCAACAGCCGGTAATACTTAACCGTGAACTTTGTATCCTTATTAATCGGTTCTTTCTTCAACTTCTCCGCAACAATTTTAAATTGCAAATCCCCTACTGCCTTTTTGATTGTCTCTCCATGAGCAAAGAATTTATCTTTACCAGCTACAAAGCATTGATGCTTAATAATCTTTTTATTCTCAAGACCATTAAAATTATACCCAGAATAAATTTTTATGCCTTTTGAAGATTTAGTTTGCTCGATAATGAACGGATATCCATCAATGCATTTATGTGTTAATTTGACTTTGCCAATTTTAATTGTAGTGAGCTTGTCGTTGGAGCTAAAGCAATACGAGCCGGCGGTGGTCAGCGCGGGCAGGCTCACTTCGGTGAGCTTGTCGTTGGAGCTAAAGCAATACGAGCCGGCGGTGG